>ENA-UESP01001532-UESP01001532.1-human-gut-metagenome-genome-assembly--contig:-NODE-1532-length-14955-cov-6.453892_pt1 | contig 14955 bp, 9 predicted proteins | sample MGYA00243003_ERZ508004 | MGnify/ENA primary metagenome ERZ508004 (study PRJEB26167, sample SAMN06115443) | human gut metagenome | host: Homo sapiens | place: China:Henan | collected 2015-07-29 | study...
AAGAATTTATGTCATATCTGGATAAAATCATGTGTCCCCGCAGCCTCGCTGTGATCGGCGCATCTAATAAAGAACACACTATCGGCTCCGATATCATGAAGCGGCTCGTTGAGTACGGCTTCACCGGCAAGATTTTCCCGATTAATCCTAAAGACTCCGAAATCCAAGGCATGACGGCCTACCCTTCCGTCTTAGAAGTTCCGGAAGAGATCGATATAGCGGTGATTGTCATCAACGCTAAATATGTGCTCTCTGCTGTGGATCAATGCCACCAGAAAGGAATTAAAGGAATCGTCGTCATCAGCGCAGGTTTCAAAGAAACCGGGGGCGCCGGCGCTGAGCTCGAAGCAAAGCTCGTCAATAAAGTCCGCGAATACGGCATGACCTGCGTCGGCCCGAACTGCCTCGGCGTTGTCAACACAGATCCGAAATTCAGACTCGATGCCTGCTTTGCCGAGTCCCTCCCCGTTCGCGGCGATATCGGTTTCGTCTCTCAGTCCGGTGCTTTGGGCGGCGGTATTCTGAACATCCTGCAGGATTTAAATTTAGGTTTCGCTCAGTTTATTTCCATCGGCAATCAGGCAGACGTCAACGCTGACTCGGCCATTGAGTACTGGGAAAACGTCGACGACGTCAAACAGATTCTTCTCTATATGGAATCTATCGCCGATCCGAAACGCTTCCGCGCGCTGGCTTCCCGCACGACCAAGAAAAAACCAATCATCGCCTTGAAAGCAGGCCGCAGCGCAGCAGGTGCTTCCGCCGCTTCGTCTCACACAGGCTCGTTGGCCGGCGCCGATAAAGCAGCCGATGCATTACTGAAGCAGTCCGGTGTGATCCGCGAGTTTTCTCTGCAGGACCTCTTTAATACAGCAAAAGTGTTCAGCCACTGCCCGATTCCCAATGGCAATCGGGTTGCAATCGTGACCAACTCCGGCGGTCCCGGTATTATGGCCACCGACGCAGTTTGCGAACACGGAATGGAAATAGCTCACCTCTCAGATCAGACTAAAGAAGCCCTACGCTCTTTCCTGCCGGCAGCTGCCTCCGTTAAAAATCCGGTGGACATGATCGCGTCTGCTCCGCTGGAACACTATAAGAAGACATTGGAAACGGTGCTCGCGGACGACGGCGTTGATATGGTCGTTGTCATTTACCTGCCTTTCCTCGGCCTTAAAGATATTGATGTTGCCAAAGCCGTCATGGAAATTCGCGCCGCCCATCCCGACAAACCGATCGTCGGCGTCTTCATGACAAAGAACGAATTCTTTGCGCACCTTTCCGAAACCGAGGTCAACGTTCCGTTCTTCATGTTTGCCGAACAAGCCGTAGAAGGCTTGGCTCGTTTAAATCAGCAGCGTCTCTGGCGCGAACGCACCGACACACCGGCGCCTCGCTACTCCGTTGACACCGAGACCGTCGAAGCCGTCTTCAAACAGGCGGCTGCCGACAATCGCGTGCAGCTGACGACCGGAGAGTCTCTGCAGGTCCTGGCTGCTTACGGAGTCCGAGTGTGCAGAGACGGCGAAGCCAAAGATGCCGATGAAGCCGTCGCTTTAGCCAACAAGATCGGCTATCCGGTTGTGATGAAGCTCAACTCTAAAAAGATCTCTCATAAAACAGACGTCGGCGGCGTCCGTGTCGGCATCAAAGATGCGGATCAGCTTCGCGCCGAGTTTGCTGATCTCGTGAATAAACTCACCGAAAAAGGTCTCATGGACGGCTTTGAAGGCGTCATCATCCAGGAAATGGTTAAGAGCGACCGTGAAATGGTCTGCGGATGCGCCAAGGATCCTCAGTACGGTCAGATGATGATGTTCGGTTTAGGCGGCGTGTTTGTCGAAGTTATGAAAGACGTAACTTTCCGCCTCGCTCCCCTCACCGTCGAGGACGCCTCCGACATGATTCATTCCGTAAAAGCCTATAAACTTCTCGCCGGCGCCCGCGGGGCAGTTCCCGCACAGATAAATAAAGTCGAGGAGACATTACTTCGTTTGTCTCAGCTCGTTGAAGATTTTGCTTTCATCGACGAACTCGATATCAACCCGTTAATGATCAGCGGTAAGGACGGTGAACCGATCGCAGTCGACGGAAGAATCAAATTTAATGCGACAGAAGCGCTCGTTGCTTTGTCAATCGCCTAACAATTTATAAAAGGAAGATAACAAGTGTTCCAAATCAGATTACACGGCCGCGGCGGTCAGGGTGTTGTGACTTCAGCAGAAATGCTGTCGCTTGCAGCCTTTACCGAAGGCCACTACGCTCAAGCTTTTCCAAGTTTCGGCAGTGAACGTACCGGAGCACCGGTTGTCGCTTTCGCTCGCGTCAGCGACAAGCCGATTCGTCTTCGTGAACCGATCATGGAACCGGATGCCGTTCTTATTCAGGACCGCACACTGCTCGAAAGCGTAAATGTCTTTTCCGGCTTGACGGAAAATGCCTATGTCCTTCTGAATAGCTCTCAGTCGCCTGAAGAACTCGGTCTGGAAGATTTGGTCAACCGCCTACCTAAGGGACACGTCATTACGCTGCCCGCCACTAAATTCGCGCTCGCCCGCATCGGTCGTCCTCTTCCCGGCGCTGCTATGCTGGCAGGTTTTGCCGCGCTGACCGGCAAACTCAAACTCGAAAGCGTCCAGCAGGCTTTCCAAACTCGCTACAAAGGAAAAGTTGCCCAAGCCAACGCCGACGTTGCGGCAGACGCTTACTCCTTTGTTTTAGAAGCTAAGAATCGTTTATAAAGGATCGCCCCAATGCTCAAACAAATTGAAGGCTCTTTAGGCGTCGCTGAGGCTGTGGCACTTTGCCGCCCCGAAATCATCTGCGCCTACCCGATCTCTCCTCAGACCCATATCGTCGAAAACCTCGGCGCCATGGTCAAAAAAGGAACTCTTGAAGACTGCGAATTCTTGAACGTTGAAAGTGAATTCGCAGCCATGAGCGTGGCAATTGGCGGTTCCGTCGCCGGCGGCCGTGCCTACACCGCTACCGCTTCCCAGGGGCTGCTTTATATGGCTGAAGCGGTTTACAACGCCTCCGGCCTCGGCCTCCCGATCGTTATGACCGTCGCCTCTCGCGCCATCGGTGCCCCGATTAACATTTGGAATGACCACTCCGACTCTATGAGCCAGCGCGACTGCGGCTGGATCCAGCTTTTTGCTGAAGACAACCAGGAAGCGGTCGACCTCCATATTCAGGCTTTCAAGATTGCCGAAGAGCTCTCTCTTCCGGTCATGATCTGTATGGACGGTTTCGTTTTAACGCACGCTTTCGAAAGAATGGACATTCCTTCTCAGGAGCAAGTTGACCAATTCCTTCCTCCGTACGATCCTCGCCAGAGCTTGGATCCGGAACAGCCGGTTTCTATCGGTGCAATGGTCGGTCCCGAAGCGTTTACCGAAGTTCGTTATCTTGCCCACGCCCATCACCTCCAGGCACTCGGCGTGATCGACAGAGTCGCCAAAGAATACGAAGAAATCATCGGCCGCAAGAGCGGCGGTTTGGTTGATCTTTATCGTGCTGAAGATGCCGAAGTCATGGTTGTTGCTTTGGGCTCTGTCATCGGCACGATCAAGGATGTTATTGACGAAATGCGCGAAGACGGCAAGAAAGTCGGCCTTCTCGGAATCAAGTCATACCGCCCCTTCCCGGCTGCCGAAGTCTTTACAGCTCTCGAAGGCGCCAAGACCGCAGTCGTGATTGACCGTTCTCTCCAGGTCGGTATCGGCGGTGTCGTCACCGACGACGTAATCCGTTCGACCCGTAAACTCTCCGACCTCGATATCTGCTGCGTCATCTCCGGACTCGGCGGCCGTGCTATCACTAAGCGCAGCCTGCACAAAGCTTTTGACGCTGCTCTTAAAGGTGAACTTCCCGAACTCACATTCCTGGATCTCGATAAGAAAGTCGTTCAGGACCAGCTGAAGCACGAACAAGAAGAACGCCACTCCGGCCCGATGGCCGAAGCCATTGTTAAGGCCGTTGCCGACCTTCACAAAGGAGATCTCTAAGCCATGAGCGAACATCAGATTAAGTTTTATCAGACCGGTACTTTCACGGTCGGCAACCGTCTTCTGCAGCCCGATCAGAGAAGCGGACAGGCCAACATCGAAAGATACAACTCCTTGAACTCCGGCCACAGAGCCTGTCAGGGCTGCGGCGAAGCCTTGGGCGCCCGCTATGCTGTGGACGCTGCTATGCGCGCGACCGAGGGCCGCTTGATTGCTGCTAACGCCACAGGTTGCCTGGAAGTATTCTCCACACCTTATCCGGAAACCAGCTGGCAGCTTCCCTGGTTTCATTCTCTTTTCGGCAACACGGCCGCTGTCGGTTCCGGTATGGCCGCAGTTGCACGCGTCAAGGCAAAAAAATCCGGCAAACCGCTGGTCCGTGTAATCGCTCAAGGCGGTGACGGCGGTACGACTGATATCGGTTTCGGATGCTTGTCCGGCATGTTCGAAAGAAACGACGACGTGCTTTACATCTGCTACGACAACGAAGGCTATATGAACACAGGTGTTCAGCGCTCGTCCGCTACGCCGCCGGCTGTCCGTACGGCTACCACACAGATTGTCGGCAAGCATCCCGGCAACGCCTTCGGCCAAGGTAAAGACGTACCGCTTATCGCCATGGCTCACGGCATTCCTTACGTTGCCACAGCCACAATTGCCGACTTAAGAGACTTGGAAAGAAAAGTTGCAAAAGCCATGACTTTCCATGGCGCACGCTACATCCACATCTTGGTTCCGTGCCCGCTCGGCTGGGGAGCCAAATCGGCTGACACCGTCAAACTGGCACGCCTCGCTGTTGAGACCGGTCTCTTCCCGGTATTCGAATCCGAATACGGCGAAATCACTAAAGTCACCAAGATTCGCCAGCTCCAGCCGGTTGAAAACTATATGAAACTTCAGAAGCGCTACGCTCACCTCTTCGGACCGAAGGGAGACACCGATGCGTTTGCTCGTATTCAGGCAATCGCTCAAAGAAATATCAGAAGATTCGGCCTTCTCGGCGAAGAAGAACCTGAAATCATTCCGCCGTCTGTCCAGGCTGACGAACGAGCCGACAAAGTTTAAGGACTTAATCCCATGAAAAAACCTTTTGCTATTACGTTAGATGTCGGTACTTCCTTGGAAAACCGTACCGGCTCTTGGAGAACGCTTCGTCCGACTTACGTCCACAAGCTTCCTCCCTGCAACCATCAGTGTCCCGCCGGCGAAGATATTCAGGGCTGGCTTTTCTACGCCGAAAGCGGCAACTATGAAAAAGCCTGGCGCCATTTAACCAAGCGCAATCCTCTACCTTCCTGCATGGGACGCGTTTGCTATCACACCTGTGAAGGCGCTTGTAACCGCGGTAAGCTGGACGCTTCCGTCGGCATCAACTCTGTCGAACGCTTCCTCGGAGACAACGCCTTAGAAAACGGCTACAAGTTCGTCAAACCCGAACAGAAGACAGGCAAAAAAGTCTTGATCGTAGGCTCCGGCCCTGCAGGCCTTTCTGCTGCCTATCAGCTCGCCCTCAAAGGCCATGAGGTCACAATCAAAGAAGGCAGCCCGGAGGCCGGCGGCATGATGCGCTACGGTATTCCGAAATACCGCCTCCCCCGCCGAGTGCTTGATCAGGAAATTGCAAGAATCCTTGATCTGGGCGTCAAACTCGAACTGAACACAACCGTCAAAGACGTCGAAGAAGAAAAGAAGGCTCACTGTTACGATGCAGTCTTTCTCGCAGTCGGTGCCGGCATGGCTAAAAACGCCTACATCCCGGGCGGCGATGCAAAACACATGCTTGACGCTGTTTCCGTTCTCCGCTCCATGGAAGGCGAAGAAGAGCCTCTGCTCGGCCGTAAAGTTGTCGTTTACGGCGGCGGCAATACCGCTATCGACGTCGCTCGTTCTGCCAAGCGTATGGGTGCTGAGCCTCTGATCATCTATCGCCGCACACGCGAAAAGATGCCGGCTCATGACTTCGAAGTTGAAGAAGCCCTCCAGGAAGGCGTTTCCGTGAAATGGCTTTCCACCATTACAGAAGCAGAAAATCCGAAGGAAATCCGCATCGAAAAAATGGAACTCGATGAAAACGGTAATCCTCAGCCGACTGGTGAATTCGAAACCGTCGAGGCCGATACCGTTGTTCTAGCCCTCGGTCAAAACGTCGACCAGAGCCTCATCGATAAGATCCCCGGACTCGACATCGAAAAAGGCGTTGTTAAAGTCGACCGCTTCATGAGAACCGGCGTCCCCGGCATTTACGCCGGCGGCGACATGGTCCCGGGAGACAGAAACGTTACCGTTGCCATCGGCCACGGCTACAAGGCTGCCTACGGCATTGACTGCTACCTAAAGGGCAAAGAACCGGTTGATCATCCTAAGAAGGAAATCGCCACGTTCGAAAGCCTCAACACCTGGTATTACTCGGATGCTCCCAAGACCGTTCGCCCAATGCTCGACCTTGTCCGCCGTCAGAGCACTTTCGATGAAGTTCAGCACGGTTTAACGGAAGAAAACGCCTTGTTTGAAGCTCGCCGCTGCATGTCCTGCGGCAACTGCCTGCAGTGCGACAACTGCTACGGTGTGTGCCCGGACAACGCCGTGATTAAGACCGGTGACGACAACGTCCCCTACATCTTCAATTACGACTACTGCAAGGGCTGCGGCGTCTGCGCCAGCGAATGCCCCTGCGGTGCGATCAAGATGGAACCTGAATCCATCTAATAACGCAGTTTCAAGGTAAACCAAACGGTCGTGTTCCTTCTCGAAACATGACCGTTTTCTATTTGACTATGCCGGAAAAGCGCCGAGGAATTTTCAAACTCGCCGCCCAATCGGCAGAGTTTTACTTCAACTTTTCTAAAGTCTGCAGCAGGAATGCATCTGCGCCCTCAAAAATCATTTGGGCAGACAATGCAGCCAGAATCAAACCAGTGAGTTTGCTCAGCACCACTAACCCGTTCTTTCCGATGGCTTTCTGAATGTAGTTGGAAACCAACAGGAGCGCCCCGACACAGATGACAGCCGCACTGATGGAAAGATAAGCCAGGAAAAATCCCAAACCCGTTTTAATTTCACCGCCGTAAACCATCAGCACACCGATAGAGGCCGGCCCCAAAGTGATCGGAATGGCCATCGGCACAACTGCTAAAGACTGGACGGAGTCTCCGGACGGCACTCGGATAGAGTCGCCTCTTACCAGAGAAACGGCAGTCAAAAACAAGAGCGCACCCGTACCGATTCGGAATGCGTCCAGCGTAATGCCGAAAATTTTAAAAATGAATCCGCCGAAAAAGAGGAGTACACCACTGATAATCAAAATCCACAGCGTGATCCAAATCGCTAAGGTATTTCTTTCCTGGATCGTGTTGTCTTTCGTCACCGACAGGAATGCCGACATCACAAACGGAGGCGTCAGCAGGAAGAAAAACTTCACAAAAAGTGCAAAACAATCAGATAGGGTCATTTTGACAACTGGTTGAATTCAGTACGATATCCGGAATGGCTGCGGAAAAAATTCTCGCCGACAAAAATCAGTACGCCAGCCCATATAAGGATAAATCCAATTAAGCGGTTAACTTGCAGTTCTTCCCCAAAAAAGAACAGCCCGATAAAAAACACCATCGTCGGACTCAGGTATTGAATAAAACCGACCGTTGAGTAAGGAACCTGTTTTAATCCGTAGGCAAATAAGATCAGAGGGATTGTTGTAATCGGACCGGCCATGATCAGCCAGAACTTGTCCCAGCTCGTGCCATGGACGAAAGTTAAATCTCCATTCCCCGCAAAATAGAAAGTTGCCAAAAGCGCCACAGGAAATGCAAAGGCCGTTTCCAGCGTCAGACCTTCAAGACTGCCCAGGGGGGCCATCTTGCGTACCAGACCGTAAAATCCAAAACTGAGCGCCAGCGTAAGGCCAAGCGCCGGAAATTCGCCTTGCTTAAAGGTCACCCACATTACGCCTGCACATGCAAAAACAATCGCAAGCATCTGAGCCTTATTTAGTTTCTCTTTCAGAAATACTGTTCCCAGCAGTACAGAAACCAAGGGATTCATAAAATATCCGAGCGAAGCCTCCAGCGTTTGGTTCGTAACGATCGCATAGGTATAAGTTGACCAGTTGGCAGTGATGAGCACCGAAGACATCAAAAACACGGCAACGGTTCTCCTGTCAGTAACAGCTTTCTGGATCCACCGCCAGCGCCTTGAGCAGAATAAGTAAACAGCCAGAAGCGCAAAGGTCCATAAGACACGATGGATCACAATTTCGGCAGGAGCGACATGCTGCATCGCATGAAAATAAAACGGATATAGCCCCCAAATAAGATAGGCAACTAAAACGGAAACCACGCCTTTATTCATAAAAATCCTTTTTAGTTATTGCGTTCCGGTTCATTCAATACTTCAGAAAGTTTAAGACGTCCTTTGCCGTAATCTTCCAGCTCGGCCATGATGGTCGGAACGTAGTTGTGCTCTTTCCAATCTTCATAGTTTCCGATAAAAATCACGGTTTCTTTAGCGCGGCTGACGGCGACGTTTAATAAATTAGGTGTTGAAGTTGCCCAGTTTCTCGCGCCGAATCCGTCTTTATTCGTCTTTGAACCCAATACAACAATGACGATGTCGCTTTGACGTCCCTGAAGCGTATGTACGGTCCCGATGCGCTCCACTTCAAGCCAGTTGCCCGTCTTCTTAATTCTCTTTCGAAGGGTTGCCGCTGCGGTTCGGAACGGCGTGCAAATAAGGACAGATTTCTTTTCAAAAACTTCGCCCTGAAGATGTTTCATGGCAATTTGCACGTCGATATGGTTGAGAACCTCCTCGGCTGCATCGACTTCTTCTGAGACACAATTGGAGAGGCTCGGTCTTGCCGGAACCACATCCACCCAATAGCTTTCGATAAATCTTTCCGGCGTTTTATCTACCTTCATCTCCGGCGGTAGGACCATCTGTCCTGAATATGCGATCCGATTGCAGATATTGAACATCGGGGGATAACTTCTTCTCTGCAATCTCAAAGGCAGTCCGGACCAAATTTTGTGTTCTTCCGGACCCACGAAGGCACCGAAAGGATTGGCTCCGTCGGCAAGCTGCTGAAGACTGTGAAGATGCGGCGACCACTTCCTCAGAAGCTCCTCTTTTCCGCAAAGCAGCTCTGAAAGAGAATCAGGAAGCGTCACGACAGGTGTGAGCTGGAGCGGATCTCCGACCACTAAAAACCGCTTCGCTTTCTGCATCAGAAGTAAAGCTGACTGCGGAGTCGCCTGAGATGCCTCATCAACGATCACCCAAGGCAGCGAAGAAGAAAGAAAATTATTAAATCTAAAAGCTGCCGAAGCAAAAGTTGTCGAAATAATCGGTATCAGAAAAGACAGTGTTCCGAGAAACGACAGCCGATGAGGAGAAACCAGGTCGTACATATTCGCGGTAATCGAACCTCGAATACCGTCGATGAAATCCTTCTTCTTGGCCAACACCGCCAAACGATGAAGCTTTAATGCTGAAATGAATAAACGAGTCCTGGCTCTGTCGAGTTCCTCATCTGTATAAAGACGCCTAGCGTGATTCTTTTCTTTTGAACTTCCGGAGAAATCAAAAGGATTGTCCTCCGATTCTCCTTTCTTGGATCTGAATGAGCGAAGCACCGAATCTCGGAAAGAGCGGGCAGTGACAGGCTTTTCCTCAGAGGTTTGTGCAAACTTCTTTACATCAGCCTTGTAATCAGGCATTTTTGACGTAATGCGCTCATGAACATCGCAGTAAAGTTCTCTAAAACGCTGAGTCTCCTTTTTCCAATTGGATCGAATTTCGGCAATGCCGCCTTCGCTTTGAATCTCTTCTTCCAAGGCATGCTGAAGATAAGGAATTGTCCCTTTCGGCGTTTTGTGATTGCTGAAAAACGCTTTCCAAAGACGGGTCCAATTATCTGACTTCCCTAAAGGAGCTGAAACCAGTCCCCATGCATCTTTGCTTCTATTTAATTTGTTGGCGAGATCCGAGAAGTAATCAAACGGCTCCTCAAAGCCATAATCGAAAGGAAGCTCCTTCGTAATGTTTTCTACCGCATTATTGTTATTCGACGCGACGATGATCGGATAATCCTCGACATACTCCTTTAAAAGAACCGGAACCTGCTCTCCCCTCCAGCCTGACTTCAGTTCAAATAACGGCGCCGTTCCTATATCCTCAATGTTAGCCAGCACTGCGGCACGATTGATTACGATCTCCGTCAGCAGTTCTTTTAGGAGCATCGTTTTTCCGGTTCCTGGAGGCCCGTTTACGGAAATAATCGGATCCACAGGCGGCGCCCAAATCATGGTTGAAAGAGCAACCTGTTGGCAGGGAACAAGATAATTTTTGATATCGCTCGGCCAGCGTCCGAAGATCATCCTTTCCGGATTCGCCATCTCCAGAAACTTCTTAGAGTTGGCTAAAAGGTCGTTTCGATCCGGATTGTCGTAAGCCAAGGAAAAGAATCGCTCCGAAACCGGACTCAGCACCCTAGTGGGCGGCTCGGTCTGAACACGCTTTTTAATCTTCTCCAAAATTTCGATATAAGGAGAATTCATAAAGTCGAAGTACAGAGGCTTTGGACGTTCGTAGTAATTAACGATCACCCAGATTCGGTAAGAAGGCCCGAGACCGGCCTTCTCAAGCCAGCTTTTGCAGAGCTCGTCTATTTTTCTGGGATTGAGAAAGTTTTGAGGAGGGTTTAAATCTTTAATGAGTTTATATCCTCGGGTTTCATCCGGCTTTAATTCCTTCTTGTTCAGATTGTGGATGAGCATTCCATAGAACTGCCTGTCCTTTTCACTGATTTTTTGAGCCGTCGTTTCAGAGTCAAGCGAAAGCTGACGGACCGCCGAGGTATGGAGAATCGGAGCAACGTCCGTCAAGAACTCAAAACTCTCGACGCCCTTTTGTTTATTTGTTAGGTTAACCAGCTCGCACAAAGCGTAGGACGGCTCAACCGTCCCCATGCTGATTTTGCCGAAATGGTTTGCACGCAGGACTCCCAAACAGATAAGGTCATCCGTTCTTTGCTCCTCAGCGCTGAAGTCAGACAAATCCTGCGAAATATCCAATAGATTGGATCTGAGAAGATGCTCTGCCCGATCAATGAATTCGTTGCGGCTAACGATGCCGATGCAGACCGTAAACATCCGAAAAAAGTCTGTTCTGTCTTCTTCTTTAGGAAGCTTTTGCAGTTCAATTTCCAGACTGTCCCGCTGTGTTGTGTCTTCGTTATCCCATGTAAAAAGAGACGACCGAGGTTGATTCAGACTCCCCGGCATCTGTTCGATAAGATCATTCTTGTCGAGGTCGAACGGCGTCAACGCTTCGACGTGGAGCCAAAGCGAAAGAATTTTGGCGAGATTGTCCTTATCTAACTTCATGGCAACGGAACTTTTAATTCTTTTTTGAGGTCTATAGCCTCATTGTAAGATTTTTACCGAGAGCCATGAAATCAGAAAAGATTACGTTTAGCCTCAGAAGGTTAGAGGTAATAACGCCAATACGTCCAAGCAGAGAAAATCAAAACCATCAACAAGGAGAGAACACCGCATTTGCCGATCGTTTTCCAAAGACGGCACTTAAAGTATTCCACGGTAACCAAGATACAAAGGTGAGTAGGTGTCACCATCTGTCCGGCCATGCCGTAGACCATTGCAATACCGACCAAAACAATATTGCCCGGAGCCATAAGGGCAACAATCGGCATCACGATCGCAATGTAACCTTGTCCCATGCCGGTCATAACTCCGAAAATGAAGGAGAGACAAGCAATGATAACCGCCTGAGGCAGAGAGGAATTATTAAAGACGCTGACGATTTCATCCAACGTGCCGATAACCGTCAGCAGCTGAATGAAGTACAGAATGCAGACGACATTGAAAAATAATTTTTTATCCAGGCTTTCTGTAAAGACGCTCTTTACAGAAATGGGGCGCTTGAACCAAAAATAAAGCGGAATAAAGGCCACAACCACAAGGCCCATTGCAAGGGCCGCCTGAACGTTAAAAGCAACGATTAAAAGGAAGCTCGTGACAATCGGACCGAAAGCCAAGACGAGACTCTTCCAATCGATAGTACGGTCATGCTGAGTATTGGTGGCTTTCTCCGGATCCGTAATCTTCAACGGAATAATTAAAAAGATCCAACCTAAAACAAAGCAAAGAATCGTTACCCAGCCGACCTGATCAATTAAATCGCCGATTGAAACGTTCGCAATACCGCAGGCAAGAATGACGCCCGGCATCAAGGGATTTGAAAACTCGAAAATATGACGGAACCAAAGATTAATGGCGCTTTTTTGTTCATCGTCTACGGCAATGCCATCACTGGCTTCCTGCACGATCGGCGCGGAGAAACGAGCTCCGCCCAGGGAAGGAAGAAGCCCCAAGAACGCCGGCATAAACGCCAAAGTAACTTTATTGCTGGAGAAGATATTCCTCAGCGTCACCACCATGCCGTGAAGGGATCCGCTCTTGCGCAGCTCAACCTCAAGGCACATCACGAAGTACAGACAAAGAAGCAGATCCCAAGTTCTCTGCATTGTCAGCGTTTCAGTGAACGCAATCCAAAGCTTTTCAAAGGATCTCGATTCAAAGAGCCAAATTAACAGACCGCCGCTCAAAATTGCCGGTCCGATAAGAACTTTAAAACGAAGAAGCACAACGATGAGGATCATCGCTGCTATAACGACTAGGAAAACCGAATTCATCCTGGGACTCCGAGCCGCAGGGCGCGGCCCATAAAATTATTTACTCTTAGCTCCGTCCCTCTCTAGTGGTTGTGAGGAAAGAGACGTTTTTTTATTGGTAGTAGTTTATTGGATTTTGGTTCAGAAATAGGAAAACCCGATGCTTGCCACCGGGTTTTCCGAACTTACTGCGAGAAGTTATTAGGCTTCAAAATTCACAGGGAAACGAGGTTTCAGCTGTTTGAAGAAGTCATTGCCTTTGTCATCCACCAAGATGAATGCCGGGAAGTCGACGACGTCGATTTCGTAAACAGCTTCCATACCGAGCTCAGGATACTCAATGCACTTAATGCTGCGGATGGACTCAGCAGACAGGTCGGCAGCAACACCGCCGATGGTGCCGAGATAGAAGCCGCCGTGTTTCTTGCAGGCTTCGGTAACGACGTCTGTACGGTTGCCCTTAGCGATCATGACGTGAGAGCCGCCGGCTGCCATGAACGGATCGGCATACGGATCCATACGGTTAGCAGTTGTCGGACCCATAGAACCGCAGGCGTATCCTTCCGGAGTCTTAGCAGGACCAGCGTAAAGAACAGGATGGTCTTTGATGTACTGCGGAAGCGGTTCGCCTTTGTCGAGACGTTCCTGCAGTTTAGCGTGAGCGATGTCACGGGCAACGATGATCTTGCCGGTCAGAGAGACGCGTGTAGAAACCGGATGTTTAGACAGTTCAGCGCGAATCTTTTCCATCGGCTGATTCAAGTCGATCTTAACGGTTTCGCCTTCTTCCATATGTCTGAATTCTTCAGGAATCAGTTCAGCAGGGTTGTCGTCAAGTTTCTCGACCCAAAGACCTTCGCGGTTGATCTTGCACTTAACGTTTCTGTCAGCAGAGCAGCTGACGCCAATGCCGATCGGGCAGCTGGCACCGTGTCGCGGCAAACGAATGACGCGGACGTCGTGGGCAAGGTACTTGCCGCCGAACTGGGCGCCTAAGCCGATGTTGTTAGCGAGTTCAAGCAGTTTGTTTTCGAGTTCGACGTCACGGAAAGCACGCCCTGTTTCATCGCCGGTTGTCGGAAGATTGTCGTAGAACTTCGTAGAAGCAAGTTTGACTGTCAGCATGGTCTTTTCAGCAGAAGTTCCGCCGATAACGACAGCAATGTGATACGGCGGGCAAGCAGCTGTTCCCAGACCCTTGATTTGTTCATAAAGGAAGGGGATTAAAGCTTTCGGGTTCAGGATAGCTTTTGTCTTCTGGAAGAGATAAGACTTGTTGGCGGAGCCGCCGCCCTTAACAACGCAAAGGAAGCGATATTCTTCACCTTCTGTGGCTTCGATATCGATCTGAGCAGGAAGGTTGCAGCGTGTATTGACTTCTTTATAGAGCGTCAAAGGAGCGTTCTGAGAATAACGAAGAGCGTTCTTAGTATAGGTGTAGTAGACACCGCGGCTGATCGCTTCTTCATCGGAGAAGTCTGTCCAAACTCTCTGGCCCTTTTCACCGTGAATGATGGCGGTACCTGTATCCTGGCAAATCGGCAGGACGCCCTTGGCAGAGACTTCGGCATTGCGCAGCATCGTCAAAGCGACGTATTTGTCGTTATCGGAAGATTCCGGATCTTTCAGAATCTTTGCTACACATTCGTTATGAGAACGGCGAAGCATGAAGTTGACGTCTGTGAAGGCACGTTCGATAAGCATCGTGAGTGCTTCTGGCGTAACTTTCAGGATTTCTTTGCCTTCAAAATTACCGAGAGAGACATGTTCGGAAGTGAGGTGATAATACTCTGTGGTATCTTCCCCGACCTGGAACATCGGTGCATATTTGAACTCAGGGGCTTGAGCCATTCGTATCTCCTTTGTATAAGTTTGTAAATTTGCGGATAAAAAGATACGCTAAATTCAATTCTGCGTCGATACTTTATAAAAATTATTAGGGTTATTGCTTAGATGTAAAAACTGTAGATTTTACAATCGTTTCCAACCTGTTGTTTATAAAAAGATTATTCTGAAATAAAATTTTTAATTCATCCTCCTTCATTAAGGGTTTTTACTTATTATTTGTCGTCAAAACTAACGATAAAAGAAGGGTCGGATGTCACGGGCTGATGTTTCAGATGAAGCAAAACAGCTTTAGCTTTTTGAATAGCAGATAAAACAAAACCTCTTGAACGGTTAGGTCCAAGAGGTTTGTCTTTTATGGAGAGCCCGGAGACTACCTACTTTCGCAAGAAATACAACTCACTATCATCGGCG
>ENA-UESP01001535-UESP01001535.1-human-gut-metagenome-genome-assembly--contig:-NODE-1535-length-14922-cov-4.340788_pt1 | contig 14922 bp, 10 predicted proteins | sample MGYA00243003_ERZ508004 | MGnify/ENA primary metagenome ERZ508004 (study PRJEB26167, sample SAMN06115443) | human gut metagenome | host: Homo sapiens | place: China:Henan | collected 2015-07-29...
CGTTCTTGTAGCGGGACGAATAGTGTCCGATTATCAGCCGCTTGGCTCCGGCCTTTAGGGCGGCTTTGGCCGCGTCGGCGCTTGTCGAGTGGCCCCGCTCCTTGGCCGTTTTCTGTTCGGCGGCGGCGTAGGTCGCCTCGTGGTACATCAGGTCCGCGCCCTTGGCCAGCGTCGCGGCCTTCGCCGAGAAGTTGGTGTCCGAGAGGTAGGCGTACGACCGGGGCGCATAGGGGCGGTAGGTCAGCTCCGCGTTGGGTATGACCTCGCCCGTCGGGAGCGCGATCTCCTCGCCCCGCTTGGCGGCGGTGATCTGCGCGACCGTAAGGCCGTATTTCGCGATCTTGAACTTCTCGACGTTCAGCGGCGGCTCCTTCTCGCGGAAGAGGAATCCCGCCGTCGGCACCCGGTGGCGCAGCGGAATGCTCCACACTTCGAGCGTGCGGTTTTCCAGCAGCAGCGCGTGCTTGGTCGTGTCCACCTCGGTCCAGACCACCGGATAGGGCAGCTCGCTGTCAAAAAACCGCAGGTGGCAGGCCAGTATCTCGCCGAAAGGCGCCGGGGCGAATACCCGCAGCGGGGTTTTGCGCCCGTAGAGCGCCAGCGTCGAGATCAGCGGAAAGAGTCCGAAGACATGGTCGCCGTGCAGGTGCGAGATGAACACGGCGCGCAGTTTCAGCGGGGTGATCCCGCAGCGGATCAGCTGCTGCTGCACTCCCTCGCCCGCATCGACCAGATAGTACTGCTCGTGCACATTGACCGCTTGGGCCGACGGATGGCGGCTCAGAGTGGGCTTGGCGGAGGACGATCCGAGTATGGTGACGCTGAAACTCATGCGGGGTGCCTGTTTTTGTTCGCTCTGCGTGATTCGGTTTACTCTGCGCGGTTCAGGATGAAGCGTTCGCAGTCGATCGCCGCGATGCAGCCCGACGCCGCGGCCGTTATGGCCTGCCGGTAATGCGGGTCGCGCACGTCGCCCGCGGCAAAGACCCCTTCGATATTGGTCTTCGAGGTGCCCGCTTCCGTTTTGATGTACCCTTCCGCGTCGAGCGTCAGCTGGTCGGCGAAAAGCTCCGTATTGGGATGGTGGCCGATGGCGAGGAAGAATCCCGCTATGTCGATCCTGACCTCCTTGCCGTCGTTGCAGCGCAGCAGCGCGCCCGTCACGCCCGATTCGTCGCCCAGCACCTCAGCGGTGTTGTGGTTGAACATCACTTCGATGTTGGTGGTGTTGAACACCCGCTCCTGCATGGCCTTCGAAGCGCGCAGGTGGGGCTTGCGCACGATCATGTAGACCTTGCGGCAGATCGAGGCCAGATAGGTGGCCTCCTCGCAGGCCGTGTCGCCGCCGCCGACCACGGCCACGTCCTTCTTGCGGTAGAAGAATCCGTCGCACGTGGCGCATGCGCTGACGCCCATGCCGCGGAATTTCGTTTCCGAAGGCAGGCCGAGGTATTTTGCCGATGCTCCCGTGGCGATGATGAGCGTCTCGGCCTTGAGCTGCGTCGTGCCGTCGATCACCACGTGGAACGGACGCGACGAGAGGTCCGCGCTCGTCACGGTTCCGATGCGGATGTCGGCTCCGAAGCGTTCGGCCTGACGGCGCATGTCGGCCATCATCTGCTGGCCGCTGACGCCGTCGGGATAGCCCGGAAAATTCTCCACGTCGGTCGTGGTCGTGAGCTGCCCGCCCGGCTCGATACCCTCGTAGAGTACGGGCCGGAGGTTGGCGCGCGAAGTATAGATAGCTGCGGTGTACCCTGCGGGGCCGCTGCCGATAATCAGGCATTTGATCGTTTCTTCCATTGTCGTATGTTTTGTGACGTTGTTATCTGCAAATTTCGGACCTGCACGGCTCCTGCCGGACAGGCTCCTGCATATCCTCCCGGCCGAACTCCGTCAGGCGGCGGCCCAGATAGTCGAACAGCGCCCAGCGTCCGCCGTGGCGGACGTGCACGATGCTGACCGCCGGGTCGTAATCGACGATTTCGTATTCGGGCGGGATGACGTAGCCTCCCTCGCGGTCGATCAGCCCCATGCCGGTCCGCGTCTGAACCTCGGCGCGGCCTTCGTGGAAGTCGCCCGCCCAGAGGAACTGCGACGGAATCACCGGGTTGTTGTCCGTATCGACGAATCCGAATCCGCCTTCGTCCTCGACGCATACCAGCCCTTCGAATACGTGGCTCGTCCAGCGGTGCCCGGTCAGCTTCCGCACCGGATTGTAGACCGCTTCGACGTCGTTTACCGACTGTCGGGGCATGGGCGCCTCGGCGATCCGGCGTTTCAGGGCCTCGAACGCCTCCGCATCGGCCCCGCCGTTTTCCGCCGCGCCCACGCGGGCGTCGTAATAACGGATCGGTATGATTCGTCCCCTGTGCCAGCGGAGGTTGCTTTCCCGGAGGTTGTTGTGCGTGAATTCCAGCTCCCGCAGCGCTTCGCGCAGCGTGTCGAGCGCCGCGAGCAGGACCGTTTTGTCCTCCGTGAGCAGCGCCTCGGCGAACTCCCGGCCCGGAAGCTGCTGCAGGACGAGTCCCGTGCGCCGCTCGTTGCCCAGCGCGTCGGTCCAGCGCATTTCCTCCGGCAGGATGCGGAATTGCGTCAGGTGTTCGGTGTTCATGCGCCGCAGGACCGAAGCCGTGCGTTCGATGCGGGGCAGTGCTGCGGGCGTCAGGGGCATGGCTGCGAGCCACCGCTCGCCGCGCCATTCGATTTCGGCTTCGGCGAACCGCGTGGTGCGTACCATGCGCGGCATGCCGTTGCGGTCGGTGACGGCGCGGGCGTCGGAGAGCGTCGCCAGCGACAGGTCGGGCGTCAGCAGCGCACGGGTGAAGTGTTGGATGGTCGCTGTCATGGCTATTCGGTTTTGACGCTGATGGAACCTATGTTGAGCATGGTGACCAGCTGGGCCGCCGATGCGTTGTAGCTCATGCCCCGGAACGGGGGCGCCGCGGCGGGGCCTTTGGCCTCGCGTATGGCTTCGTTGAATACCGCCGGCATTTCGCTCGAACAGTCGTACAGCAGCGCCGCATAGCGGTTCGTGTAGTTGGCTTCGTCGGCTTCGGGAAAGAATACGTGCCGCCCGGCGTCGCCTGCGGCGATGTGGATGTTTATCAGCAGCACGTTGCCGTCGGCGGTCTCCAGCGCCTTGATCTGGTTGCATACCGCACGCAGCTCCTCGTCGTCGCAGTCGGTCGCCTCGCCGTCGGTGATGTTGAATACCACGGGCGGGAAACTCTCGGCGTTGGCCGCGCGTGCTGTCCATTCGGCGGCGATGTCGCGCACTCGGCGCAGCGCTTCGCACATGGGCGTCTGTCCTGCCGCCTGCGGCTCGATCCACGACGGTGCGGGAATCTCGCGCAGGGCGATGCTGCCGTCGGGAAGACGGTGTTCGATCACCTCCGTACGCACCGGCATCTCCCGCGCCGCGAGGGCGCTCACCGGCACCAGCTCTTCGCCGTCGGGCAGCAGCGAGCGCACCTCGTCGTCGCCCGAATAGCCGATCACGGCGATGTCGTAATAGTCGCGTATGCCGTCGCTGCGGCGGGCGCGTTCTACCAGCTCGAAGAGCAGGTCGTTGGTGATGCCTGCCACCGCCTCGGCCTTGGTGAGCCTGCGTCCCCGGAAGAGGATGCTTTCGGCCATCGATCCCGAACAGTCTATGGCCAGTATGAATGCCGTGCGGTGGTTGCGTGTGATGCTTTGTGTATACATGTTGCGTCTATTTTAATCCCCGGACCGAGTAATAGTCGTCGCGTACTTCGCGCTCGTCGTCGCTGTCCAGACCGTAGCTGACGGCCATGTCGAGCGAACAGTCGCGCTCGCGGTCGGCGTCGGTCGTGCGGCGCATCGCCTCCCTTGCGTTGCGCCCCGCCTCGATCGCGTCGCCGATCTCTGCCGCGGTGGGCACGCGCCCCAGCAGCGAGGCGTAAATCCCTTCGGCCCAGCTGTGGGCGTAGTCGTCGTAATGCACGAAAAAGACCCTGAAACGGTTGTCCACCTCTTCGGGCGTTGTCAGCTCGCCGCGGTCCACGGCGTCGAGGATCGCTTCGACCTCGCGTTTGGTGACGTACTGCCCCGCCACGTCGAGCCAGCGGCCACTGCCGTCGTAGCGTGAGGCCGATTCGCCGCGGTCGAGCATGGCGCCCAGCGCCGCGACGACGAATTTGTTGTAAAGTCCGATGCCCCGTTTGAGGGCCGCGGCGCGGATGACCGCCTTGCGGTAGACGTACGACGGCGCGTCGGGGTCCTCTTCGGCCAGCGTGTGGAGCGTGTCCACGGCCCTGAGCATCGCTTCGGTTATGTAAGGGTTGTATTCTTCGAAGTTGATGACGTCGCGTTTGCGTTCGCGGCGGTCGCGCGCCGGCCACTTCTCGATGTCGCGCACGGCGCCGTAGCTGGTGAGGTTCGCGCCCGGCATGAGCGTCGTGCGGCCCTCCTTCTCGATCAGGTAGGAGTAGGGAAACGCCGACGTGTCGTGGTGGTACGAGTGGTGTCCCATGATCATCGTGAAGGCCCCTTCGAGCGCCGGCGACATGATGTAGGCCCCGCTGGCGAACTTGCAGCCGCGCAGATGCACCGACTGGTGTACGGCGCCGCTCTTGAAGAGGTGGTTGCTCTGGTTGGAGCCGCTCCCGGCGTTGAAGAACGAGAACATGCCGGCGATCAGCAGCGACGATTTGTGGTGCGAGACGGTGTAGGGACCCGCGAAGATCGAGGCCGCCTCCCCGTTTTCGCAGTGCGAGTTTGCGAAAAAGAGCGACTCGGCTGCCGTGAAGGCCTTGTCCAGCCGGCAGCTCTCGCCCACGAAGCAGCGTTCGACGATCGACCCGTTGTCGATGTGCGCCTTCTCGGCGGCGATGAAGTCGTAGGCCTTGACGTCCACGCCGATATGCGCCCCGTCGCAGACGGTGCCGTTTTCGAGCATCGAGGCCCCGTCGATGCACACTTCGTCGCCGATGCGGACTTCGCGGATGAATTTCGCGCCTACGATGCGGGTGTTGCGGCCTACGCTGCCCATCTCTGACGCACCCGCTTCGGCATAGGCCTCCACCATGCGCTCCAGCGCCGCAACGGTCTGCGGCCGGTGGCGGTAGACGGCCATCAGATAGGCTATCTGCGCCGACATCCGGTCGAATATCCTGACCGTGCGGCCCCCGCACTCGTTCATCGTCGCTACTCCCACGCCGTTGCCGAACGTGCTCCGGCGGCGGCATTCGAGAGCCGTGACGCCCTCTATGAGCGCGCCCTCGCCGATCCGGTAGTTGCATACGCGCGAACGGATGATGCGCGCGCCGGAGCCGATCTCGACCGTCCCCTCCAGATGGCTTTGCAGCAGCTGGAAGGGCGTGAAATCTTCGGAGACCCTCACCTGCGACCATGCTTCGGCCGAAGATCCGAGGGATTCGGCGGCGGAAATCTCCGCCGGAGTCATATATCTGAGTTGAGGCATCGGTGTCGTATTAAGCAAATGCAAATATAACGATTTAAGGCTAAATATCAAACTCGCGGCCCTCCCGGTCGATCTCCAGCCGCCTTCCGCCGCATACGACCGGGGCGCGTCCGTTGCGGAACGGCTTCACGGCTTCGCACCCCGGACAGCTGATCCGGGTCCGGCCCGCGCCGTCGATATAGTGCCATGTCGCTCCGAGCCGTACCGCCGCCAGCCCTTCGGTGAAGTCGAATCCGCAGTCGTAGAGCGGCGGCACGACGACCTGTTCCGGCGTGCGGTAGCCCCACAGGCCGTTTTCGACGAAAAGCTCGGCCGCTTCGGCGACGGCGCCGTCCGTTGGGTCCTCTGTTGTGCCGTCTGCCGAGTCGCCCGCTGGGCCTTCTGCCGAGCCGGAATTTCCGCCTGCCGTTTCTTCCGCTCCCATTGCCCGCTTTGGGCCTGTTGTTCCGGCTGTTTCCCCGGTTCCGGTTGTCCCTGTCGTTGCCGTATTCACTGCATTCTTCGTTTCCTCAGGTCCCGTTATTTCATCCGTTTCCGTTGTTTCCGCCGCCAGTGCCAGCAGTTGCGGCAGTCCCGGCAGCCGGAGCGAAGGCGAACGGAGCAACCGTGCAATCCGGTACTGCGCCGCGAGTCCCCTGCGCTCGAAGAGCGCGAGCACCTCGCAGAGCGCCGCGTCGGTCCCGATCTTCTGCGGCGTGAAGAGCAGCCCGTCGGCATCGGAATAGCGGGCGTACAGCGTCGGGTCGAGCGCCAGCGCATGCAGCGCCGTGGAGATCAGGGCCGCCGGATAGTCGTCGAGCGAAGCGTCGAAATCCCGCACCGTGCGCGCGGGATGCTGGAAAGCCGCCGTGCCCAGCTCCGGGCTGTGCCGACCTGCGAAGGCGGGCAGAAACATGGCGTCGAAATCGATCAGGTGGAGCCGTCCCCGGTTGTCCGCGACGATGTTTTCGGGTTTCAGGTCGCCGTGCGCCCAGTCGTCCGCCGTGAGCGCCGCGGCCATGCGGTCGAATGCGGCGGCGAATCTCCTCAGTCGCGCCGTGTCGCCCGCCTCGGCGGCTGCGGCGACCGCTTCGTGAAGCGTCACGCCTTCGATCCAGTCGCTCAGCACCACATCCACCCAGACGCCGCCTGCGGGCGAGGTGTAGATGAAAAGCTCCTGCGGCAGCAGTTTCTCGCCGTAGATTTCCGCCAGATGGCGCGGATGGTGCATGTAACAGCGCAGCGAGCGGACGCGGCCTTCGCAGCGGATGCGGAATACGACGGCGCTGTTGCCTGCCGAGTAGCATATGCGCCCCTTTCCGTCGCGGCACACCTCGATCTCGCCCAGCGTCCGGGTGAGGCCGTGCGTATCGGCCAGCGTGGTCAGGTATTGGCGCAGTGTGAACACGGCTTTACTGATTGCGTATCTTGTTGCCGAGGATGAAGCCGAAGATGCCCGTGAGCAGGATGCCGATCGTCGTCTGGACGACGTTGAGCATGTCCACCAGCGTGCAGCGCTGCATCGGGGCTCCACGCCGACTGCTCGGCGCGGTCGTTCCGGCGGACTCCCGTGCCGGAGGTGTTCCATTCGATCAGAAACCGCCTGTAGGCGTCGAGGTCCTGCTGGAGCAGCCTGCCGCCGGCGATGTTTTCGCGGCGTATGTTCACCCCTTCGCCGAAGTAGGCGTAGTAGAGGCTCGTCTCTCCGATCCGAGCCCTGCGCATGATGACGATTCCGGTGAGCATGGCGCGGTAAAGGTCGCAGAACCGGATTTCGGCCTCTTCGAAAGTGGCCCTTTCGATCTCGCAGTAGCGGAAGTCGCTCCATGCGATCTTCGCCCTGCGGAAACGGCAGTTGCGCAGCACGGCCTTGCGGAAGGAGACGCGCTCCATCCCGCAGCCGTCGAAATTGCACTCCGTGAGCGTGCATTCGTCGAATGTCACGTTTTCCACACGGCAGCCTTTGAAATCGATGTTCTTCAATTCGCGGCCCGTCAGGTCGAGGTCCCGTACGGCGCCGCTGCCGATCATTTTCAGCAGTTCGGTCTGGGTCATGGCAGAGTCGGTTTCGGGGTTTTAAAAAAGCGGGGCTTCTGCAAGTCCCGCTTTTCTGTCAGTGGCAGTCGCAGTGCCCTTTTTCGTGGTCGCAACCGCCGCCGCAGTCGTCTCCGCACTCTCCGCACGAGCAGCCGCCCTGCAGGTCTTCGGGCGTTACGTCGCGCACCGATACGATCTCGACGTCGAAGTTGAGCGTCTTGCCGGCCATCGGGTGGTTGAAGTCCATTTTCACGGTCTCCTCGCCGACCTCCTTGACGATGCCCATCATGCGGTTGCCCTGATTGTCGCTCATCGGAACCTGCGAACCCACGAAGAGGATGTCCTCGGCGAGTTTGCCGTCCACCATGAATATGTTTTTGGGCAGGTCTACCACGGCGTCGGCGATCAGTTCGCCGTAACCGTCCTTCGGCTCAAGGGTAAACGAGACGGCTTCGCCGACCTCCTTGCCCAGAATCGCCTCTTCGAATTTGGGGAGCAGCATGCCTGTTCCGAAGATAAATTCGAGCGGCTGGCCCGGACGCGACTGGTCTGCGATCTGTCCGTCGACGGTGAGCTTGTAGTCTACGCCGACCATTTTGTTTTGTTCTACTTTCATAATAATTCGTTAAAAAATGTTTTTTTCGTTTTCGTTGTTCCCGCCGGGTATTTCCGCCCGTTGTTCCCGGTCTGCGTTGCCGCCCGGATTTCCGCCCGGCATTCCCTCCGGCGGTGCTTGGCTCGCGGAACGTTTCCGCGCTCCGTCTGCCTTTGGGGGCTTGTCCGTTTTTGCCGGCGTTTCTGCCTTGCGGCCCTTCTCCGCGTTTCCGTCCGGCATTTCCGCCCGGCGTTTGGGTCTGCGCTACCGCCTGTTATTCCCGGTCTGCGTTCCCGCCCGGCATTTCCCTCCGGCGGGGCTTGGCTCGCGGAGCGTTTCCGCGCTCCGCCTGCCTTTGGGGGCTTGTCCGCTTCTGCACGGCTTGTTTTCTGCATGCGGTTACTTCCGCATACGGCAAAAAACGCGCCTGCCGGAATCCGGACGTTGGCTTGCAGCGCTGCGGCGCCTGCCGCCGGGACCGTTCTTTCGAACCGGCCGGCGGCTCCGTCAGCGGCGGAATCCGCGCCGTACGGGCTGCAAAGTTACATATAATTCCTTAATAATCGCGGCTTTCACGATTTATTCGCAATTCCTGCAGCAGAGGTTGCGGTCTCCGTAGCCGGCGTCGATCTTCGAAACATAGGGGAAGAACTTCGCTTGGCGCACCCATTCGAGCGGGAAGACCGCCTGCTGACGGGTGTAGGGATGCGGCCACTCGCCCGCGATCTCCACGGCCGTGTGGGGCGCATTGACCACCACGTTGTCGGGCTGTCCGACGGCCGCTTCGCATTCGCGCTTGATCGACACGAGGGCTTCGATGAAGCGGTCCATTTCGGCTTTCGGCTCCGATTCGGTCGGCTCGACCATCAGCGTCTCGTGCACGGGGAACGAGAGCGTCGGGGCGTGGAATCCGTAGTCCATCAGGCGGTGGGCGATGTCGCCGCAGTCGATGTTGTAGTCCTTCTTGAAGGAGGTGAGGTCGAGGATCATCTCGTGGCCCACGCGGCCCGTCTCGCCCGAGTAGTAGGTGCGGTACTCCGCGGCCAGCGCCGCCGACATGTAGTTGGCGTTGACGATGGCCATCTCGGTGGCTCTGCGAAGCCCCTCGGCCCCCAGCATTTTGATATAGCCGTAGGTGATCGGGAAGAGCAGCGCCGAACCCCACGGAGCCGACGCGACGGCCGTGATGCCCTCGTCGCCGCCCGTGGCGACGACCGGGTGCGACGGCAGGAACGCCCGCAGGTGCTCGGCGACGCAGATCGGGCCTACGCCCGGGCCGCCGCCGCCGTGGGGCATGGCGAAGGTCTTGTGGAGGTTGAGGTGGCAGACGTCGGCCCCGATATAGCCGGGGTTCGTCAGTCCCACCTGCGCGTTCATGTTCGCGCCGTCCATGTAGACCTGCCCGCCGGCGTCGTGGACGGCGTCGACGATCTCGCGGATGCGGCTCTCGAAGACGCCGTGCGTCGAGGGGTAGGTGACCATCAGGCCGCACAGTTCCGACGAGTGCTCTTTGGCCTTGGCTTCGAGGTCCGCCACGTCGATGTTGCCGCGCTCGTCGCACGCCACCGTCACGATCTTCATGCCGGCCATGGCCGCCGAGGCGGGGTTCGTGCCGTGGGCCGACGCGGGGATCAGCACCACGTTGCGGTAGCCCTGTCCGCGGCTCTGGTGGTAGGCGCGGATGACCATCAGCCCCGTGTATTCGCCCGCCGCGCCCGAATTGGGCTGCAACGAGCAGGCCGCGAAGCCGGTGATCGTCGCCAGGTCCTGTTCCAGCCCGGCGATCAGGTCCATATAGCCCTTGGCCTGGTCGGCCGGGGCGAAGGGGTGCATGTTCTGGAAGCCGGCCAGCGAGAGCGGCTGCATGAGCGCCGCGGCGTTGAGCTTCATGGTGCACGAACCTAAAGAGATCATTGAATTGGCCAGCGAAATATCCCTCAACTCCAGCTTCTTGATGTAGCGCATCAGGGCGCTTTCCGAGCGGTAGGCGTTGAACACGGGTTCCTGCAAATAGGGCGATTGGCGGCGCAGGGCAGTTGGGACGCAGCTTTCGGTGACGGCCTTTACCGCCTTGGCTTTCTTGCCTTTGGCTGCGGCGAAGATGCTCACGACGGTCTCGATCTCCGCCGCGGTGGTCACCTCGTCGAACGACATGCGCACGCGCCCTTCGGAGGGATAGTAGAAGTTGATGCCCTGTTCGAGCGCCAGCGACTGCACGACGGCTGCCTCGGCCTCGACTTCGAGCGTGTCGAAGAACTCCTTCGACGCGAGGCGGTAGTCCATCGCCTCCAGCGCGCGGGCGACGGTTGCGGCGGCCAGGTGGGCGGTTTCCGCCGCGCGGCGCAGCCCTTCGGGACCGTTGTAGACGCAGTAGAAGCCCGTCATCGAGGCCATCAGGGCCGAGGCGGTGCAGATGTTCGAGGTGGCGCGCTCGCGCTTGATGTGCTGTTCGCGCATCTGCAAGGCCATGCGCAGCGCCTTGTTGCCCAGCCGGTCGACCGAGACGCCGATGATGCGGCCCGGCATGTTGCGCTTGAACGCCTCGCGCGTGGTCATGTAACCCGCGGCGGGACCGCCGAAGCCCATCGGCGTGCCGAGGCGCTGCGCCGAACCCACGGCGATGTCGGCGCCCCACTCGCCCGGGGCTTTCAGGAGCGCCAGCGACAGCAGGTCGGCGGCGACCGTTACGAGCGCGCCCTTGGCGTGCGCCGCAGCCGTGAAGTCCGAGTAGTCGCGCACCCGGCCGTCGGCGGCCGGGTACTGCACGATGGCGCCGAACTCCCGGCCCGTGAATTCGTATTCGTCGTAGTCGTCGACGATCAGTTCGATGCCGAACGGCTCGCTGCGCGTGAGCAGCACGTCGAGCGTCTGCGGGAAGATGTTGCGGTCGACGAAGAGTTGATTCCGACCTTCCCGGACGGCATCCCGCGAACGTAATGAAAACATCATCGCCATCGCCTCCGCGGCGGCCGTGCCCTCGTCGAGCAGCGAGCAGTTGCCGATCTCCATGCCCGTGAGCGAAATCACGGCCGTCTGGAAGTTCAGTAGCGCTTCGAGGCGTCCCTGCGAAATCTCGGCCTGATAGGGCGTGTAGGAGGTGTACCAGGCGGGGTTCTCGAAGACGTTGCGCGTCACGACGGCCGGGACGGCCGAGGGGTAGTAGCCCATGCCGATGAACGAGCGGTAGGGCTGGTTGCGGTCGGCAAGCTCGCGGATGTGCGCCGCGAATTCGTATTCGCTCATCCCCTCGGCGGGCAGCGCGAGCGGTTTGCGGAGCCGGATGGATTGGGGGATCACCTGCGAGATGAGTTCATCGACGGATTTCACGCCGATCACATCGAGCATGGCCTTCAGGTCTTTTTCGTTGCTGACGCCGATATGGCGTTCGGAAAACTTATCGAACATTGAACGATATTTTATGTTGTCTGTATGTACTTGTCACATTTGTCTTTCATCCCGGCAAGCCGTTCTCGCCGCCTGTGGCGGCGTTTGCAATTCTGATCCCATCCCGGCCCTCCCTCGGGGAGGGAGATGGCGTACGCTCCGCACGGTTCGTACAGTTGTGCCGTTGCACGAACACACAAAGGTAAAATAAAAGAAACGGACGCACAAAATTTTCCGCGCCTAATATTGAAAACTGCTGCCGCCGATGAATTCGCGCAGGATCGACGTGGGCGGGACCTCGTCGGGCGCGATGGGGATGAAGTTGTCGAGGAACTTGAGCATGCGCCGCGCCTCGTCGTACTCCGGAACCGTGTCGGGGACCTCGCGGAGGATCTTCTCGGCGAAGGGCCGCAGCACCGAAATCTCATAGAACAGCGACGAGTTGAGCATGATGTCGGCGTTCTCCTGGTAGGGGAAGATGTGTTTCTCCTCGCCCCGGCGCACCGAGGCCCAGCGCGAAAGCGTCGAGAGCGCGTCGGCGCCGCGCTGGCGGTAGTCGCGCGTCAGGCGCCGCAGCAGGCGGTTGTCGGTGGTGGCGATGCGCGAGAGGTTGTCCATCGCCACCGACGTGAAGCACGAGATGTAGATGCGGAACTTCTGCGCGTCGGGGATCGAGGGCGTGAGGCGCGGGTTCAGCCCGTGGATGCCCTCGATGATGAGGATCGAGCGTTCGTCGAGCGTCAGCGGCGCGTTGTGCCACGTGCGGCGTCCCGTGATGAAGTCGTAGCGCGGGATGTCGACGCTCTCGCCCCGGATCAGGCGCGCCAGATGGTCGTTGAAAAGCTCCAGGTCGATGGCTTCGAGCGCCTCGTAGTCGTAGTTGCCGTCGGCGTCGCGCGGGGTCTTCTCGCGGTCGACGAAGTAGTCGTCGAGCGAGATCAGCACGGGGTTCAGTCCCAGCACGCCCAGCTGGATGCCCAGCCGTTTGGCCGAGGTGGTCTTGCCGCTGCTGGAGGGGCCGGAGATCAGCACCATGCGGGCGCCGCGCGAAAGGTGGGCGTCGTAGATGGTGTCGGCCACCCAGGCGAACTTGCGCTCGTGGAACGCTTCGGCGAGTTTGATCAGGCCGCCGCCGTCGCCCGCGAGCACCTTCGAATTGACGTCGCCGACGGTGGGAACGCCCATGATCCGGACCCACGACTGGTACTCCGGGAAGAGGCCGAACATCTTCTCCTGATGTACGTTGCGGTGAAGCGTGTCGGGCGACGTGCGCAGCGGAAGGGCCAGGTAGAAGCCGTTGTAGTAGGGTTCGATGTCGAACAGCGTGACATAGCCCGTCGAGGGGGCCAGCGAGCCGTAGAAGTAACCCGCCGTGTCGTCGAGCGTGTAGAGCTGGCTGTAAAGCCGCGGACGGGTGTCCAGAAGCGCGATCTTGTCCGTGAAACCCTCCTCGGCGTAGCGGGCGCGGACCTCGGTGGTGAGCATGCGCTGGCGCGTGATGGGCAGGTTGCGCACGGAGAGTTCCCGCATGCGGTCGCGGAGCTGCGCCGCCTCGTCGGGGGTGAACTCGTCGATGCCGTCGATCTCGCAGTAGAACCCGCTCTGGCCCATCGAGTGGCGGATGTGGAGCGTCTGCCCCGGGTAGAGGTCCTTGACGGCCTTTTGCAGCAGGAACCACGCGGTGCGCTGGTAGACGCGGATGCCGGCGAAGGAGGTGATGTCGACGAAACGGATCGTCACCGGGGCATATATTTTGTAACTCAACTCCTTGATGCGGTTGTTGACGAAGGCTGCGAGGAAGGGGTGAAGGCCGGGCGTGAGGCGTTCGGCGACCTCCAGCAGCGGGGTTCCCATCGGGACCTCCAGTTCGCCGAAGCCGTTTTCGCAGATGACTTTGATCGTATCGTTCATGGAAAAGTTTTTACAATGTTCGATTCGTAAAGATAGGAATTATTTGTACTTTTGGCAAATCTTCATCCATAAAGAAAAACAATGCCGACGAATATGAAAGGAATGTTCCGGACGGGCCTGATTCTCCTTGCGGCTGCGGCTGCGGCCTGCGCACCCCGTGAACGGACGCTCGTGCTGCTCTCGACGAACGACATGCACGCCAAGATTCAGAATTTTCCGCGATTGGTTGCGGCCGTGGAGAACTGTCGTGACACCGCGCAGCTGGTGGTGCTGGTCGATGCCGGAGACCGCTGGACCGGAAACGCCTATGTGGACATGGCCGCGACGCCCGGCATGCCGATGATCGCGCTGATGAACCGGCTCGGCTACGACGTGGCGACGCTGGGCAACCATGAGTTCGACCACGGGCAGGCGTTTCTGGGCCGCATGATCGACAGCATGGCGTTCGAGGTGGTGTGCGCCAACGTGACGAGCGACACCTGCACCTTTCCGCAGCTGCCGCCCTATGTCGTTCTGGACAAGGACGGCATCCGCATCGGTTTCGTCGGCGTGGTGACCAACTACGAAGGCCCGGGGCATCCTGCGGGCAATGCGTCGAGCTTCGAGGGACTGGAGTTTCCCGATCCGCAGGCGATGGCGATGAAGTATGCTGCCGAATTGCGTCCGAAGGTCGATCTGCTGGTGCTCGTGTCGCACATGGGCGACGACCGCGACGTGGAGCTGCTCGGAAAGGAGACCCGGTTCGACGTGGTGATCGGCGGACATACCCATGTGAAGGTCGATTCGCTGGTGAACGGCACGCTCCTGACACAGACCGGGAAATATCTTAAGAACGTGGGCGTTACGGCGGTCCGGTTCCGCGGCAGGAAGATCGAAGGCATCGAATCGCGCCTCGTGCCGCTGGACGGTTATGCGCCCGATGCGTCGTATCAGGCCGAGGTGGACCGCTACTATGCCGATCCCGAGCTGAACAAGCCCGTCGGAGCGTTCGCCGGACCGGCCGACAAGTGGGGCCTCGCCAACTGGATGGCCGCGTCGGTGGCCGACGAAGCCGATGCCGACGTCGGGTTTTACCACATCGGCGGCGTGCGCCTCGACTCGATTCCGGCGGGCGGGGTCGGTGCGGCGAAGGTGTACGACCTGGAGCCGTTCGGAACCGAGATCGCCACGATGCGGATGACTCCGGCCGACATGCGCCGGATGATCCTCTCGAAGTACAACGACGAGGAGAACCGCAAGGAGGCGCACCGGATCGACCTGATCTCGACGACGCCCTACGTCATCGTGACCGACGCCGCGGACAACGCCCTCGACGTGCGTTTCCCGAAGTTGCGCGAAGGCAAGGTGTACGAAGTTGCGGTCAGCGACTATGTTTACAGGAATTACAAGGACCTGAACTACACCGACGGGAAACTCACGGGAACGGCGGTCGCGGGCGTGCTGCTCAGCGGAGCGATCAATGCGCTCATGATACTGGGCGTCCATATTCCCTGGCAGGCTGACTACGTGCAGTTTTTGTTGTTCAAATGTGCGCTGGTGGCGTTGATGGTGGTAATTGCGCTGGCAAATC
>ENA-UESP01001542-UESP01001542.1-human-gut-metagenome-genome-assembly--contig:-NODE-1542-length-14863-cov-4.328689_pt1 | contig 14863 bp, 13 predicted proteins | sample MGYA00243003_ERZ508004 | MGnify/ENA primary metagenome ERZ508004 (study PRJEB26167, sample SAMN06115443) | human gut metagenome | host: Homo sapiens | place: China:Henan | collected 2015-07-29...
CTTTGAAGGTAAAGCTAAATATTCTACCTATGATGATGCAGTCGGTGTAACCAGCAGCATGTTAAAAATTAGCTGCCCGAAAGAAGTTGCTGGTGTAAAACTCTCGTTGATTACCAACGATAAAATAACCGGTAACGATAAGGCGATAGCCAGTAGCAACGATACCGTGGGTTACTATCTCTATTTAGGTGATAACAGCGATGTCCTGGATGTTTCTGCACCTTTTAACATTGAGAGTTATAAAACAGCGGAAGGTCAATATGCTATTCCGTTTAAAGCAAAATACCTGAAACTGACAGATAACTCAGTGCAATCAGGTGATGTGTTATCTTCTCTGGTTATGCGTGTGGCGCAGGATTAATAAATAAAATTGTAAGTTTCTCCAGGTAATAAACATGGCCGCTATCCCATGGCGGCCTTTTAATTTAAAAGGCATTAAAATGAAAGGATTATTATCTTTACTCATTTTTTCTATGGTCCTTCCTGCACATGCCGGAATTGTTATCTACGGGACGCGCATTATTTACCCGGCAGAAAATAAAGAAGTTATGGTGCAGTTGATGAACCAGGGAAACCGTTCTTCGCTGCTGCAGGCGTGGATTGATGATGGCGATACGTCATTACCACCAGAAAAAATTCAGGTTCCTTTCATGTTAACGCCACCAGTGGCAAAAATAGGGGCAAATTCCGGGCAGCAAGTAAAAATCAAAATTATGCCGAATAAACTGCCCACTAATAAAGAAAGCATTTTTTATCTGAATGTTCTGGATATTCCACCAAATAGTCCAGAGCAAGAAGGTAAGAATGCACTGAAGTTTGCGATGCAAAACAGAATTAAGTTGTTTTACCGGCCAGCGGGTATTGCTCCGGTAAATAAAGCGACCTTTAAAAAGTTACTGGTAAATCGCAGTGGCAATGGATTGGTGATAAAAAATGACTCAGCTAATTGGGTGACGATTTCGGATGTCAAAGCTAATAATGTCAAAGTCAATTATGAAACTATTATGATTGCCCCCTTAGAAAGTCAGAGTGTTAATGTCAAAAGTAATAATGCAAATAACTGGCATCTGACCATTATCGATGACCATGGCAACTATATTAGTGACAAAATTTAATTGCAGGAGCTGCCTATGTTGAGAATGACCCCACTTGCATCAGCAATCGTAGCGTTATTGCTCGGCATTGAAGCTTATGCAGCTGAAGAAACCTTTGATACCCATTTTATGATAGGTGGAATGAAAGACCAGCAGGTTGCAAATATTCGTCTTGATGATAATCAACCCTTACCGGGGCAGTATGACATCGATATTTATGTCAATAAGCAATGGCGCGGGAAATATGAGATTATTGTTACACACATGGAGGTAAATAAATATGGTAGTACAACACAATATTACAGCGATGAACGCAAACAGAATGTTAGGTGTTACAACAAGCGGACAGTCTAAGTCAACAGAGAAGTTATCAAGCGGTTAGGCATTAATAGCGATAACTTCGCCAGCGGTAAGCAATGTTTAACATTTGAGCAACTTGTTCAGGGTGGGAGCTATACCTGGGATATCGGGGTTTTTCGTCTCGATTTCAGTGTCCCGCAGGCCTGGGTGGAAGAACTGGAAAGTGGCTATGTTCCACCGGAAAACTGGGAGCGGGGTATTAATGCGTTTTATACCTCTTATTATCTGAGTCAGTATTACAGCGACTATAAAGCGTCGGGTAATAACAAGAGTACATATGTACGTTTTAACAGCGGGTTAAATTTACTGGGGTGGCAACTGCATTCTGATGCCAGTTTCAGTAAAACAAATAACAATCCAGGGGTGTGGAAAAGCAATACCCTGTATCTGGAACGTGGATTTGCCCAACTTCTCGGCACGCTTCGCGTGGGTGATATGTACACATCAAGCGATATTTTTGATTCTGTTCGCTTCAGAGGTGTGCGGTTGTTTCGTGATATGCAGATGTTGCCTAACTCGAAACAAAATTTTACGCCACGGGTGCAGGGGATTGCTCAGAGTAACGCGCTGGTAACTATTGAACAGAATGGTTTTGTCGTTTATCAGAAAGAGGTTCCTCCTGGCCCGTTCGCGATTACAGATTTGCAGTTGGCCGGTGGTGGAGCAGATCTTGATGTCAGCGTGAAAGAGGCGGACGGCTCGGTAACCACCTATCTGGTGCCTTATGCAGCGGTGCCAAATATGCTGCAACCCGGCGTGTCGAAATATGATTTTGCGGCGGGTCGTAGCCATATTGAAGGGGCGAGCAAACAAAGTGATTTTGTCCAGGCGGGTTATCAGTATGGTTTTAATAATTTATTGACGCTGTATGGTGGCTCGATGGTCGCGAATAATTATTACGCGTTTACTTTGGGGACTGGCTGGAATACACGCATTGGTGCCATTTCCGTCGATGCCACTAAGTCGCATAGTAAACAAGACAACGGCGATGTGTTTGACGGGCAAAGTTATCAAATTGCCTACAACAAATTTGTGAGCCAAACGTCGACGCGTTTTGGTCTGGCGGCCTGGCGTTATTCGTCGCGTGATTACCGGACATTTAACGATCACGTTTGGGCAAACAATAAAGATAATTATCGCCGTGATGAAAACGATGTCTATGACATTGCCGATTATTACCAGAACGATTTTGGCCGTAAAAATAGCTTTTCTGCCAATATGAGCCAGTCATTGCCAGAAGGCTGGGGGTCTGTGTCCTTAAGTACGTTATGGCGAGATTACTGGGGGCGTAGCGGCAGCAGTAAGGATTATCAGTTGAGTTATTCCAATAACTGGCGGCGGATAAGCTATACCCTCGCGGCAAGCCAGGCTTATGACGAGAATCATCATGAAGAGAAACGTTTTAATATTTTTATATCGATTCCCTTTGATTGGGGTGATGACGTTTCGACGCCTCGTCGGCAAATATATATGTCTAACTCAACGACGTTTGATGATCAGGGGTTTGCCTCAAATAATACGGGATTATCAGGAACAGTAGGGAGTCGGGATCAGTTCAATTATGGTGTCAACCTGAGTCATCAACATCAGGGAAATGAAACGACAGCTGGGGCGAATTTGACCTGGAACGCGCCGGTTGCGACAGTGAATGGCAGTTATAGTCAGTCGAGTACTTATCGACAGGCTGGAGCCAGTGTTTCAGGGGGCATTGTCGCCTGGTCGGGTGGCGTTAATCTGGCGAACCGTCTTTCCGAAACGTTTGCTGTGATGAATGCGCCAGGAATTAAAGATGCTTATGTCAATGGGCAAAAATATCGCACAACAAACCGTAATGGAGTGGTGATATACGACGGAATGACACCTTATCGGGAAAATCACCTGATGCTGGATGTGTCGCAAAGCGATAGCGAAGCAGAATTACGTGGCAACCGGAAAATTGCCGCCCCTTATCGCGGCGCGGTTGTACTGGTTAATTTTGATACCGATCAGCGCAAGCCATGGTTTATAAAAGCGTTAAGAGCAGATGGGCAATCATTAACGTTTGGTTATGAAGTCAATGATATCCATGGTCATAATATTGGCGTTGTCGGCCAGGGAAGTCAGTTATTTATTCGCACCAATGAAGTACAACAAGGACTTTCATGCACAATCACCTTCGGTAAAGAGATTGATGAAAGTAGAAATTATATTTGCCAGTAATAGTCAGGTGGTTCTATGGAAATTCGCATAATGCTATTTATATTAATGATGATGGTTATGCCTGTGAGCTATGCGGCATGTTATAGTGAGTTATCTGTTCAGCACAACTTGGTTGTTCAGGGGGATTTTGCACTTACTCAAACACAAATGGCGACATATGAGCATAATTTTAATGATTCGTCATGCGTAAGTACAAATACTATCACCCCTATGAGCCCGTCGGATATTATTGTTGGACTTTATAACGATACCATAAAATTAAATTTACATTTTGAATGGACCAATAAAAATAACATCACGTTGTCAAATAATCAGACCAGTTTCACCAATGGTTATTCGGTAACGGTGACACCTGCGGCCAGTAATGCAAAAGTGAATGTTTCTGCGGGGGGCGGCGGTTCAGTGATGATTAATGGTGTTGCGACATTATCCAGTGCTTCATCATCGACACGCGGGAGTGCCGCAGTACAATTTCTACTGTGTTTATTAGGTGGCAAGTCATGGGATGCATGTGTAAATAGCTATAGAAATGCATTGGCACAAAATGCAGGTGTCTATTCCTTTAATCTGACATTGTCATACAACCCGATAACCACAACCTGCAAACCGGACGATTTATTAATTACTTTAGACAGTATTCCCGTTTCACAATTACCAGCCACAGGTAACAAAGCAACAATAAATAGTAAACAAGGGGATATTATTCTGCGTTGTAAAAATTTATTAGGTCAACAAAATCAAACATCACGGAAAATGCAGGTGTATTTATCAAGTTCTGACTTGTTAACCAACAGCAACACAATACTGAAAGGTGCGGAAGATAATGGCGTAGGATTTATTCTTGAAAGTAATGGTTCGCCAGTCACACTTTTAAATATCACTAACAGCAGTAAAGGATACACAAATTTAAAAGAAATTGCGGCAAAGTCAAAACTTACAGATACAACGGTTTCAATTCCGATAACAGCCAGTTACTACGTCTACGATACAAACAAAGTTAAATCTGGCGCACTGGAAGCAACCGCATTAATCAACGTGAAATACGACTAATAACAAGCAAGACGAGCAAGTGGCTAATAATAAAAAATAACAAGGTGTCTGCATTTCCCCCTCATGATGAGGGGGCTTTTTTTAGCGATGATAAAAAATCTCACCGTCGTAGGCTTTAATGATTTTACCGTCGGTGTCGCTGATCAACACGTACGCGCCACCCATATAGGTCCAGTGCGTCCCGGCATCAGGCGCGGGCAGGTTACGTAACTGCCACTGCTTAATGTTGTACTCATCGGTGCGGTACATCTCTGGGACGGTATCACCTGGTTTGAAATGCTTAAAGTCAGCAATGAAACTACTTAACTCATACTTAGAAATTCCCGAGGTATTGGTCGAACCCGCGGTGGCTGGTGCGGCCCAGGCGGCACTGGTAACCAGCAAAAGCGCACCCAGCAACATCTTATTTTTAATGGTCATAAACTCTCCACTTTGGGGATCTGTAATATCAGTCGCATATCTTTCCTGCCATACAATATAACTGACAAGCGATATTTTGTTAGTGATCCCATGATTTCGTAAAAAGTGTAAATGAAAGGATGCCCTAAAAGCATCCTTAGCGAGCAGAGAGTCAGCGGAAATAGCTGATTTAAGAATCATCCTGGGCTGAAGATAACATGCAAGCCTAAAGGATTGAGTTATCGCATTATGCCCATGAAGCCATGTACGCCCATATACACACCGACTAAGCCAATCAACAGACTGGAAAAATAGGGGGCGCGTTTAGCGAGAGTGTTAAATCCGCTCCAGCGTTTTGCGACCTGCTGAACGCTGATTGCTGCGCCAACGCCTACGGTGACAAGCGTTAACGCCAGGCCAATGCTGAAACTGACGACCAGTGTTGCGCCCAGTGTCAGGGCTTTCAACTGAATGCAAATCAACAGCACGGTAATTGCTGCCGGACAGGGGATAAGACCACCTGTTAAGCCAAATAACAAAATTTGCCAGTTGGTGACCTCTCTACCATCAAAGCGTCGTTTAATGTCATTGGCATGGGCTCGTGCATGGGCATCCTGATACTCGCCATGTTCGTGATGGTGATGATGTCCATGGTCGTGGTGATCTTCGTGATCGTGGTGATGATGTTCATGATCATACTCGTGCATATTCTCCAGCCAGTTGCGTTCGCCGCGCCAGGTACGCCAGAACATCCAGAACGCGGTGCTAATAATGATCACTGCGGAAATCAGCTGGAGCCACGGTTCTGCTGATTGAGCAGTAAAGCGCTTGCTGATCACCATCCCGCCAAAGGCAATTAACCAGACCACTGCGGTATGCGAAATAGTTGCTGCCAGTCCGAGCATCACCGCTTGTTTAATGGTGCCTTTGATGGCGATGATAAACGCCGCCATCATCGTTTTTGAGTGCCCTGGTTCCAGGCCATGAAGCGCACCAAGTAAGATGGCGCTGGGGATGAAGAACCAGGCGTTTCCTTGCTGAAGAAGAGTTGTAAATTCGGTCATGATAATAATTCTTAGTATTAATTCGGCAATCTGATTCTACTCCCCCCCAGTAACTGATACTACCCCCCAATAGAATAATAGTGCTATGATTTTTCATGTTCTTGTTAACCAGGTGTTGCCATGTCTCATACAATCCGTGATAAACAGAAACTGAAAGCGCGTGCCAGTAAGATTCAGGGCCAGGTCGTGGCGCTCAAGAAAATGCTCGACGAGCCGCACGAATGCGCTGCAGTTTTACAACAGATTGCTGCTATCCGTGGCGCGGTAAACGGTCTGATGCGGGAAGTGATTAAAGGTCATCTGACGGAACACATCGTTCACCAGGGGGATGAGCTAAAACGTGAAGAAGATCTGGATGTCGTTCTGAAGGTGCTGGATTCATATATCAAATAATTTATTAACGCGATTGTAAAACTGCCGTTTTTCCTCGTTTACAACGCGTGCGCTGGACATTACCATCCTCCTCTGCGATTTATCATCGCAACCAAACGACTCGGGGTGCCCTTCTGCGTGAAGGCTGAGAAATACCCGTATCACCTGATCTGGATAATGCCAGCGTAGGGAAGTCACGGACCACCAGGTCATTGCTTCTTCACGTTATGGCAGGAGCAAACTATGCAAGTCGACCTGCTGGGTTCAGCGCAATCTGCGCACGCGTTACACCTTTTTCACCAACATTCCCCTCTTGTGCACTGCATGACCAATGATGTGGTGCAAACCTTTACCGCCAATACCTTGCTGGCGCTCGGTGCATCGCCAGCGATGGTTATCGAAACCGAAGAGGCCAGTCAGTTTGCGGCTATCGCCAGTGCCTTGTTGATTAACGTTGGCACACTGACGCAGCCACGCGCTCAGGCGATGCGTGCTGCCGTTGAGCAAGCAAAAAGCTCTCAAACACCCTGGACGCTTGATCCAGTAGCGGTGGGTGCGCTCGATTATCGCCGCCATTTTTGTCATGAACTTTTATCTTTTAAACCGGCAGCGATACGTGGTAATGCTTCGGAAATCATGGCATTAGCTGGCATTGCTAATGGCGGACGGGGAGTGGATACCACTGACGCCGCAGCTAACGCGATACCCGCTGCACAAACACTGGCACGGGAAACTGGCGCAATCGTCGTGGTCACTGGCGAGATGGATTATGTTACCGATGGACATCGTATCATTGGTATTCACGGTGGCGATCCGTTAATGACCAAAGTGGTAGGAACTGGCTGTGCATTATCGGCGGTTGTCGCTGCCTGCTGTGCGTTACCAGGCGATACGCTGGAAAATGTCGCATCTGCCTGTCACTGGATGAAACAAGCCGGAGAACGCGCAGTCGCCAGAAGCGAGGGGCCAGGCAGTTTTGTTCCACATTTCCTTGATGCGCTCTGGCAATTGACGCAGGAGGTGCAGGCATGAAACGAATTAACGCTCTGACGATTGCCGGTACTGATCCGAGTGGTGGTGCGGGGATTCAGGCCGATCTTAAAACCTTCTCGGCACTTGGCGCTTATGGTTGCTCAGTTATTACTGCACTGGTGGCGCAAAATACCCGTGGCGTACAGTCGGTGTATCGCATTGAGCCTGATTTTGTCGCCGCCCAGCTCGATTCGGTGTTCAGCGATGTGCGAATCGATACCACTAAAATCGGTATGCTGGCGGAAACCGATATTGTTGAAGCGGTGGCAGAACGGTTGCAACGTTATCAGATCCAAAACGTGGTACTCGACACCGTTATGCTGGCAAAAAGCGGCGACCCGCTGCTTTCACCTTCGGCGGTTGCTACGCTGCGCAGTCGATTATTGCCACAGGTTTCATTAATAACGCCAAACTTGCCCGAAGCTGCCGCCTTGCTCGACGCGCCACACGCGCGCACCGAACAGGAAATGCTGGAACAAGGGCGATCGCTGTTGGCGATGGGCTGTGGCGCAGTGCTAATGAAAGGTGGTCATCTGGATGATGAGCAAAGCCCGGACTGGCTGTTTACCCGCGAGGGTGAACAACGGTTTACCGCACCGCGCATTATGACCAAAAACACCCACGGCACTGGTTGTACACTCTCTGCGGCGTTGGCTGCACTACGCCCGCGCCATACAAACTGGGCTGACACCGTACAGGAGGCAAAAAGCTGGCTTTCATCGGCGTTAGCCCAGGCCGACACGCTGGAAGTTGGTCACGGTATTGGTCCGGTTCACCACTTCCACGCCTGGTGGTGAGCACCGTACTATAGCTGCTTTGGTTATTGTCAGCCTTTGGCACTGACATTCAGGGATGAAACCAATGCAGCTAAGAATTACCAGTCGAAAAAAACTCACCTCTCTATTATGCGCTCTTGGGCTAATTTCCATCGTTGCAATTTATCCGCGTCAGACGGTGAATTTTTTCTATTCGACAGCAGTTCAGATTACAGACTACATCCATTTCTACGGTTATCGCCCGGTTAAATCTTTCGCTATTCGCATTCCTGCCAGTTACACCATTCACGGAATAGATGTTTCTCGCTGGCAGGAGCGGATCGACTGGCAGCGGGTGGCAAAAATGCGCGACAACGGTATCCGCTTACAGTTTGCTTTTATTAAGGCGACGGAAGGCGAAAAGCTGGTGGACCCCTATTTTTCGCGTAACTGGCAACTAAGCCGCGAAAATGGCCTGCTGCGCGGGGCGTATCATTATTTCTCCCCGTCGGTAGCAGCGCCGGTTCAGGCACGATTATTTCTGCAAACGGTGGATTTCTCACAAGGCGATTTCCCTGCGGTACTGGACGTAGAAGAACGGGGAAAATTATCGGCAAAAGAATTACGCAAGCGGGTAAGTCAGTGGCTAAAAATGGTAGAAAAACGCACGGGAAAAAAGCCGATTATTTACTCAGGAGCCGTTTTTTATCACACGAATCTGGCGGGCTATTTTAATGAATATCCGTGGTGGGTGGCTCACTATTATCAACGTCGTCCGGACAATGACGGAATGGCCTGGCGCTTCTGGCAGCATTCCGACCGTGGACAGGTAGATGGCATCAATGGTCCGGTGGATTTTAATGTGTTTAATGGCACGGTGGAGGAGTTGCAGGCATTCGTTGATGGGATTAAAGAAACGCCTTAAATAAGAAGCAGTGATATACTCCCACCAGACTCCCTGGCAGGAAAAAGACAAATGGAACAAGCGCATACCCAGCTGATTGCCCAACTGAACGAGCGTATTTTAGCGGCGGATAACACGCCGCTTTATATTAAGTTTGCCGAAACGGTAAAAAATGCCGTGCGCAGCGGGGTGCTGGAGCATGGCAATATTTTGCCCGGTGAGCGTGATTTAAGTCAGTTAACCGGCGTTTCGCGCATTACGGTGCGCAAGGCGATGCAGGCGCTGGAAGAAGAGGGTGTGGTGACGCGTTCGCGCGGTTACGGCACGCAGATCAACAACATCTTCGAATACTCGTTGAAAGAAGCGCGAGGTTTTTCTCAGCAGGTGGTATTGCGCGGGAAAAAGCCCGATACGCTATGGGTTAACAAGCGTGTCGTGAAATGTCCCGAAGAAGTCGCGCAGCAGCTGGCGGTCGAAGCAGGAAGTGATGTCTTTTTGCTTAAGCGTATTCGCTATGTCGATGAAGAAGCGGTATCGATTGAGGAATCGTGGGTTCCGGCGCATTTAATTCATGATGTTGATGCCATCGGGATTTCACTTTATGACTATTTCCGCAGCCAGCACATTTACCCACAACGTACGCGTTCCCGCGTTAGCGCCCGGATGCCGGATGCCGAGTTTCAGTCACATATTCAGTTAGATAGCAAAATACCGGTGCTGGTGATCAAGCAAGTGGCGCTTGACCAACAGCAACGGCCTATTGAGTACAGCATTAGCCACTGTCGCAGCGATCTATACGTTTTTGTGTGCGAGGAGTAGTTCCTCGCGCGTTGGCGCACAATCACCGCCCCGATGCCCGACAACCCACGACGCCACTGCATTGCCCAGTAATACGGCATCCGCCAGTGGCAGACCAGAGGCCAGCCCGGCAAGTACGCCACCTGCATGACTGTCGCCCGCCCCAATGGTGTCTACAACTTGCGTTGGAAATGCCGGAATGCAGCCAGAAGCGTCGTTGCTGAAATACCATGCGCCTTCTTTATCGAGACGAACGATCAACGGCGCGGCAAATTTCTCCTGCCATTGCTTGCCAAGTGTTGTTATCTCTGCGGATAAAGCAAAACGTTCGGCGGCAATCTCAGCCTCTTGACGATTGAGTGATACTAAAGGTCGACAGGCCATGATCCGCGCCAGTAATGCGTCCGGGATATCGCCGATACGTGGGCCAAAATCGATAAACGGCGTCACGTCTTGCAGCTTTTCCAGCCATTCCACTAACAATTCGCCGCAGGGCGAGGCCAGTTGATAACCGGAAAAATAGAGCAGGCTGCCAGGCGCAACGGTTAATCGCGCCAGCCACTGGCGATTCCACTGATTTTCCACACCGCTGAATGACATAAAAGTGCGTTCGCCATCCGGCTCAACCAGCGCCAGACACCAGCCGTTATCGCCTTCGGCGTTATCGATCAGGCTGATTAACCCCTCTTTCGCCATCCGGTTGCGAATAATCTCCGCCCACACGCCCTGACCGAGCGGCAAGGCATTACCCGCTTCGATGCCGAGGCGCTTTAACGCCACGGCAATATTCAGTGCGCAGCCGCCAACGTTAACGCTCTGCTGTTTCAGTTCGATATCGCACCCACGCCAGGGGAGGGCATAAGCGTCGGCGATCACGTCAATGACCGCCGCGCCGACGACCATCACCGACTGACGCGTGGTTAATTCAGGCAGCAGCGTGTGTAATCGAGCGCCGCTCATACCGCCTCCCGTTGTTGACGATATTTCGCCAGCGCTGTGGCATAGCGGTTGAAATCAAGCTGATTTACCGCATCCAGTTCCGCCTTTAATGCAGGATCGATAGCGTTAACGCCATGCAACGCGCCGCAAATCGCCGTCGCCATAGCGCCGATGGTGTCTGTGTCGCCGCCAAGGTTAGCGCACAGGACGGCGCAGCGATTCGGGTCGGTTTGTGCCAGTTCAACCAGCGCAATGGCGCACGGAACGGACTCAATAGTGCTGGTACCTGCGCCAACGACCTGGTAAAGCTGTTCGCTGGCGGATTCGGTGCCGTCGGCATTGCGCACAATTTTCAGCGCAATCTCCAGACGTGCTGCCAGTGAGGCGCTGAAGGTAGTGATGCGTTTTTGCTGTGCATGTCGCGCAATTGAAGGCAGGGAATCAACAATCGCTGACCAGCTTTCTCCGTCAATGGCACGAGAAATCGCCCATGCGATGACTACCGCGCCTGCAACCGCCAGATCGGATTTATGGGTCGGGCTGGACGCCAGCGCCACATCATCAATAAAGGAATCAACATCACGCGCCGGAAGCAAACAACCTAATGGCGAGACGCGCATCGCTGCGCCGTTGGTCACGCCGTTGTTTTCCAGTTCAGCAACGGGTTTACCGTCGCGAATGGCGTTAAGCGCAATCTTCGAGGTCGGACCTAGTACGTTTTTGTTAAAGGCGTCGAAACGCAGCGCCCAGTCGAGAATATTACGCCCAATCAGATTCGGATCGATCTTGCCTTCACGTTCCAGTAACGCATCCGCCAGACACAGCGCCATCGAGGTATCGTCGGTGAATTCGGCGCGGTTAAAATAACAGGCCGCGTTATTCTCCTTTGGTCCAGGAAGAAAACGGTCAATCCAGCCAAAGTGTGCTTTAACGCGGCTGCGTGGCCAAAGCTCGGAGGGCATCCCCATCGCATCCCCTAACGCCTGCCCATAAAGAGCACCGAGAATACGTTCTGTTTTCATTTAACTTCCCCTTGTGTCAACGCAATATCGCGATCATCGACCTTGATAGCCGTAATTTCGTTGTCGGATTCGCGGAAAAAAATCATGAACAGCACGGCGATAATGGCAATCATCACCGCGCCAAAAGTCCACATCCCGGACCAGTTGAAAGTCAGTCCGTTTACCGGTTCCTGATAAGCGAACATCTTTTCCATCATCACACCGCCAAGACGATAGCCGAGCAAACTGCCGAAGCCCTGGCAGCAGAGCGTGATCAGCCCCTGCGCGGCGGTACGCATATGCACGGGGGCTTTTTTATCGACATAGATGTAAGCGGTAACGTAGTAAAAATCGTAACTTACGCCGTGAAGCAAAATACCGAGGAACAGTAACGCGTAGGTGAAATATTCATCCGCACTACCGTAAATAAAGAAGCCATAGCGGATCGCAGCGGTGACCAGACCAAGCAATAATACCTTTTTGATACCAAAGCGTTTAGTGAAAAACGGCAATGCCAGCATAAAGAAGATTTCAGAGAACTGGCCGAGCGTCATCCAGCCGGTGGCGTTTTTCATGCCAACTTCGGTCAGATAACCGTTGGCAAAGATGTAATAGAACGCCAGTGGCATCGCAAACAGGAATGAACAGAAGAAAAAGACGAGGAAGTTTTTATCGCGCAGCAGGATCAGCGCATCCAGGCCGAGCATGACTTTAATATCCATTTTGCCGGTGCTTTTTGGTGGCGTGTCGGGCAGGAAAAACGCAAACACACCGAGCAGAGCAGAACTTCCGGCGGTAATCAGCAGCGGGATGTTAGTCGGTGAGATATCGGCATACCCCAGTATTTGCGGCAAGAAACCACATGCCAGACCGGAGGCAATCCAGCCGATAGTGCCCATCACACGAATGCGCGGGAAATCACGCTCCACATCCGGCACGTTGGCAAAAGCGATGCTGTTAGTCAGCGCAATGGTCGGCATATAGGTTAGCGAGTAGGCCAGCAGTAACGGGAAGAACCCGGCAAAAGTGGTCTGTTGCGCAGCGAAATACATCAGCAGCGCGCCTGCGAACATCAATACCGCCAGCACTTTCTGCGCCGAGAAAAAGCGGTCAGTGATGGAGCCAACCAGAATTGGCGACAGGATCGCCGCAATGGCGGTACAGGCATACGACCAGCCAATTTCTCCGGCACTAAAACCGCTTTTACTTAACCACAACCACAATGGCACAAACCACGCGCCCCAGATAAACCATTCAACAAACATCATGAACGACAGCTTTGCTGTTGTTTTCATCTTTTAATTCCTTCATGACAGGTAATGTAAGGTACGCGATGACAATACCACTTAATAATACCTTTTAAATACCTTTGCGGTGAAAACTTGACCGCGCTAACATTTTTTCTGATGAATCGAGCCAACAGAAAACGCTGAAAAAACATCCAAAAGATGGAAAAACTCGCCCGTAACGACCAGGATTATGATTGCCCGCAAAAGGCGGGCCAGGAAAATCCATAGCCGATATCCAATCGGAATTTACGGGAGCATAGTAATGACAGATATTGCGCAGTTGCTTGGCAAAGACGCCGACAACCTTTTACAGCACCGTTGTATGACTATTCCTTCTGACCAGCTTTATCTCCCCGGACATGACTACGTAGACCGCGTGATGATTGACAATAATCGCCCGCCTGCGGTGTTACGTAATATGCAGACGTTGTACAACACCGGGCGTCTGGCTGGCACAGGATATCTTTCTATTCTGCCGGTTGACCAGGGCGTTGAGCACTCTGCCGGAGCTTCATTTGCTGCTAACCCGCTCTACTTTGACCCGAAAAACATTGTTGAACTGGCGATCGAAGCGGGCTGTAACTGTGTGGCGTCAACTTACGGCGTGCTGGCGTCGGTATCGCGGCGTTATGCGCATCGCATTCCATTCCTCGTCAAACTTAATCACAACGAGACGCTAAGTTACCCGAATACCTACGATCAAACGCTGTATGCCAGCGTGGAGCAGGCGTTCAACATGGGCGCGGTTGCGGTTGGTGCGACTATCTATTTTGGCTCGGAAGAGTCACGTCGCCAGATTGAAGAAATTTCTGCGGCTTTTGAACGTGCGCACGAGCTGGGCATGGTGACAGTGCTGTGGGCCTATTTGCGTAACTCCGCCTTTAAGAAAGATGGCGTTGATTACCATGTTTCCGCCGACCTGACTGGTCAGGCGAACCATCTGGCGGCGACCATTGGCGCGGACATCGTCAAACAGAAAATGGCGGAAAATAACGGCGGTTATAAAGCGATTAATTACGGTTATACCGACGATCGCGTGTACAGCAAGTTAACCAGCGAAAACCCGATTGATCTGGTGCGTTATCAGTTAGCTAACTGCTATATGGGCCGGGCTGGGTTGATAAACTCCGGCGGTGCTGCGGGCGGTGAAACTGACCTCAGTGATGCAGTGCGTACTGCGGTTATCAACAAACGCGCTGGCGGAATGGGGCTGATTCTTGGACGTAAAGCGTTCAAGAAATCGATGGCTGACGGCGTGAAACTGATTAACGCCGTGCAGGACGTTTATCTCGATAGCAAAATTACTATCGCCTGATACGCCTTATACGAACAACACCACCCCGTAGGACGGATAAGGCGTTTACACTGCATCCGGCAACCTATGCCTGATGCGACGCGGAAGCGTCTTATCATGCCTACATAGCACTGCCACGTATGTTTACACCGCATCCGGCATAAAAACACGCGCACTTTGCTACGGCTTCCCTATCGGGAGGCGGAAGTCCATTACCTTTCCGGTGTCGGGATGGATGAAGCGGAGCCGTGCGCTCTGGAGCGCAATGTCTCCCTTGATGCGGCTGCCGTATTTGCCGTCGCCCCAGAGCGGG
>ENA-UESP01001545-UESP01001545.1-human-gut-metagenome-genome-assembly--contig:-NODE-1545-length-14833-cov-14.036934_pt1 | contig 14833 bp, 9 predicted proteins | sample MGYA00243003_ERZ508004 | MGnify/ENA primary metagenome ERZ508004 (study PRJEB26167, sample SAMN06115443) | human gut metagenome | host: Homo sapiens | place: China:Henan | collected 2015-07-29...
GAGCTGAGGAGAATTGAACTCCTGACCTCTTGAATGCCATTCAAGCGCTCTCCCAACTGAGCTACAGCCCCTCGGCAAGAAGGTACATTGCCAAAAAGCAGCCCCTCTGTCAACAAAAAAATCAAAAAAGTTTTTCCATCTCCCCACCACGGCAAAGGGCCGCCCCTCCTTCCCCGCCCGCACGGCTCCCGGCCGGGCCTTTCCTTCCCCGGCCAAAAGCGTATGCTGCGGCCATGAACCTCCTCTATCTCACCGACGTATTTTGTCCCTGGTGCTACGGCTTCGCGCCGGTCATGCGCCGCCTGGCTGCGGAACATCCCGAACTGCCCGTGCGCGTGCTGGGCGGCAACCTTATGGACGAGCCCCAGACCCTCACCGGCATGCTGGAAGAATACCCCACCATCCGGGAATTCTTCGCCCGCCTGCAGGAGACCACCGGCCAGTCCACGGAACATTTCCGCCAGGCCCTGGAACAGGCCGTGGCCGGTACGGGCCCGGACCTGCTCATGCATTCCCCGGCCATGAACCTGCCCCTGGCCGCCCTGCGCCATCTGGCCCCCGGTCACGAGCTGGAACAGATGGAGGCCTTCCAGATGGCCTTCTATGCCCAGGGCCGTGATGTCATGGCCGCCGGGGAACAGGCTGCCATCGCGGCCGCCTGGCTGCCTGCAGGAACGCCCGCCGACGCCCTGACCGCCGCCATGGCGGACCCCGCCATCCAGAGCGCCGCCCGGCATGACGCCGCCGAAGCCGAGGAGGTCATGGGCGAATTCCTCCTTTATCCGACCCTGTATCTGGAGCACGACGGCCAGCGCACCCTGCTGGCCCGCGGTTACAGCGACTACGCCAGCGTCCGGGCCAAGTTGGACGACGCCCTGCACGGTGTCCGCGAAAGCCCCGTCGCCCAGGGCGCTGCCTGCGGTCTGGACGGCAAATGCTGTTTTTAGGGCAATGATGCTTCGTTGAGAGGGAGAAAGGCGTTTTTTGGACAAAAACTGCCCCTCCCCCTCCAAACTCTCCCCCGCCCCGAAAAAACCTTTCTCCGGTCTGACCGGCCGGTCCCCGTCATTGGCCGGAGGAGCCGCCATCCGGGCATGGACCGGGACGATCCGGCATGACGGACAGGTATGGGAAGCGGGCAGCTCCCCGTCCCCGGGATTTTCTGTTTCAGGATATGTGATGCAGCCAGGCCGCTGCCAAACAAAAAGCCCTCCGCGAACGGAGGGCTTTTTGTTTGCTGGTGTACCGGCCGGCTAGCAGCCGTACTTGGCTTCGATCTCGGCGGCGGCTTCTTCCACACCGGCCTGCATCTTGGCGCGGGCGGCGCGGATCTTTTCATCCAGCGCGGGATCGGCCACGGCCAGGATCTGGGCGGCCAGCCAGGCGGCGTTGCGGGCACCGGCCTTGTCCATGGCCACGGTGGCCACGGGGAATCCGGGAGGCATCTGCACAGTGGCGAGCATGGCGTCCATGCCGCCCATCAGGCCGCCGGAGACCGGGATGCCGATGACGGGACGGGTGGTGCGGGCGGCCACGGCACCGGCCAGGTGCGCGGCCATGCCGGCGGCACAGATGAAGACCTTGGCGCCGGCGGCTTCCTGTTCGCGCAGGATCTTTTCCGTGCGCTCGGGGGTACGGTGGGCGGAGCTGACCGTGAAGAGATAGGAGATGCCCAGCGAACGCAGCACGTCCACGCAGGGGCTGACCTTTTCTTCATCGGACTTGGAGCCCATCATGATGACGACTTGAGCCATAGATGTTCCTTTATGGCGGCACAGGGCCGCGGTTGCTTACTTTTCTTCCTGCGCCAGCTGTTCCAGACGGCGGATGCCCTTCTGGCCGATATCGCTGCGGTGGAAGCTCTTGTCCATGCGGATGGCCTTCACGCCCTCATAGGCACGGGCCTGGGCGTCGGCCAGGGTATCGCCCAGCGCGGTCACGCAAAGCACGCGGCCGCCGCTGGAAAGGGTCTTGTCGCCGTCCATGCTGGTGCCGCTGTGGAAGACCTTGACGCCGGGCAGGGCGTCGGCTTCGTCCAGACCTTCGATGACCATGCCCTTGGGATAGGCGTGCGGATAGCCTTCGGCGGCCACCACCACGCCCAGAGCGGTCTGGGAGGTGTGGGTGAGGCTCTCGGGACGGAGCTTGCCCTCGATGCAGTCCAGCATGATCTGCACCAGATCGCCTTCCAGACGCATCAGCAGGGGCTGGCATTCGGGGTCACCGAAACGGGTGTTGTATTCCAGCACCTTGGGGCCGTTCTCGGTCATCATCAGACCGGCATAGAGCACGCCCACGAAGGGATGGCCGTCCTTGGCCAGCGCGGCCAGGATGGGACGGATGACCGTATCGGCCATGGCTTCGGCCTCGTTGTAGGGCAGGATGGGGGCGGGGCTGTAGGCGCCCATGCCGCCGGTATTGGGGCCCTGGTCGCCGTCATAGGCGGCCTTGTGGTCCTGGGCGGAAGGCAGGGGCACGGCGGTCTTGCCGTCGCACAGGCACAGGAAGGAGGCTTCCTCGCCCACGAGGAACTCCTCGATGACGAGCTTGGCACCGGCGGCACCGTGCGCACGCTTGCACATGATGTCGTCCACGGCATCCAGGGCTTCCTGGGTGGTCATGGCCACCACCACGCCCTTGCCGGCAGCCAGGCCGTCGGCCTTGACCACCAGGGGGGCGCCCAGTTTGACCACGGCGTTCTTGGCTTTGTCGGGATCGGTGAAGACCTGGCTGTGGGCCGTGGGCACACCGGCGCGGTTCATGACGTCCTTGGCGAAGGCCTTGCTGCCTTCCAGACGGGCACAGTAGGCATCCGGGCCGAAACAGGGGATGCCGGCCTCACGCATGCGGTCGGTGATGCCCTTGGTCAGGGGCAGTTCGGGACCGGGCACCACCAGGTCGATCTTTTCCTTGCGGGCCAGTTCCACCAGACCGTCCAGGTCTCCGGCGTCCACGGCCACGTTGATGGCGCCCTCACGGGCCGTACCACCGTTGCCGGGGGCCACAAAAACTTCACTTACCCGAGGGCTCTGCTTGAGCTTCCACACCAGGGCGTGCTCACGCCCGCCAGAACCGATAACCAGGATGCGCACAACCTCTCCTCCCTGAAAAATAGACATACGGAAAACTTTCCGGCAGCCGGAGCTGCTGAAAAAGCCCCGTCCCGTGCCGCTGCGACACGGAACGGGGCTGCATCCTCTTACATGTTAGTAGTTGGGGGTCACTTCAAAATCGCTGAGGTCGGCAGGAGCGTTGGGGTTCATCTGCGACACGTCCAGCGGATAGGCGGTGACGATGCACTGACGGCTGCCCACACCCAGATCGGGCGAGGTGTTCAGGCCCACCACCAGGTCCAGGATGCCGTCGTTGTTGAAGTCGGCCAGGTCCACGGCCGCCACGGAACCGCGGATGCGGCGGGTCTTCCACTTCAGGCCCAGGCCCACGCCATCCCAGAACAGGGCGTGCACTTCGCCCTGGGGGAAGTAGCGGTAGCGGTCGAAGATCTGGGCCGCCGTGGAGATGGGCTTGTTGACCAGCAGGGTGTATTCGCCGGTATGACCGATGTCGGCCACGATGAGGCGCATGGGGGCAAAGTACTTGCTGGGCATCTGGTAGTTGCGGTCCACGCCCAGGCCCGGCATGCCCTTGTAGTGTTCCATGCCGGTGGCGGAACCGGAGAAACGTTCCATGGTGGTATGGATCAGGGTCTGGTTGGCGCCCTGGAAGATCTTCAGGCGTTCGTCGTCGGTCAGCATGACCAGCTGGTCACCGTTCTTGCCGGGGAGCCAGGCCACGTTGAAGACGTTGGCCCCGCTGGGCAGGTTGATGCGCTGGCCCAGCCCATAGGAGCCGTTCTGCTTGACCATGATGTGCACGCCGGGGGCGAACAGCTTGATGGAGTCCCAGCCCTGGCCCACCAGCGTGGGCTGGTAGGAAGGCGGCAGGTTGATGACGCTGGCGAAGTAGGAGCAGCGCTTGGCCACTTCCGTGAACTTGTTGCCGCGGAAGCCGTAGAAGTAGGTGTAGGGGCGGTTGTTCTCTTCTTCGAAGGTGGCCACCACCAGATCCTTGGCGCCGTCGCGGTTGAGGTCGATGGCACGCATGGAGAAGTTCAGGTTGCTGCGGGAGATGGTGATCTCGCCCAGCTTGCCCAGACGGCCGTCGTTGCCCCACTTGTAGATGACCAGGCGATGGTCGTGCAGGATAGCGATCTCGTTGCGGCCGTCACCGTTGAAGTCGGCCACGGCCATGTCCACCATCTCGTCCTTGAGGCGCTGGCTGCGGATGCGGGAACCGTCGGCGGAGTTGCCCTGATAGCGGAACTGGGGGTTCAGGTAGGATTCCGTCTGGCCGGTCTCGTTGCGGATGATGTCCGAACGGCCGCCGCGGCTGGCAGCGGCGGCACCGGCGACGCCCAGCACCTCGGAGGAGAAGGCGCCCGCGAGGCGCTGCACGGTGGCGTTCAGGGCGCTCATGGGGCCCTGGGCCGTATTGGTCCAGGTGGAGCCCTTCTTGTCCACGCTGTTGAGGACGATGGTGCAGTCATTGCCCATGACGCTCACCGTGCCCCACAGGGCATAGTCGGCACCGCCGATGAACTTGCGGGCTTCGGCGGCGGAGCCGGCCGCACGGGGACCCATGGTGCCCGTAGCGCCCGTGGCACTGAGACGACCCATCAGCGTGGAAGGCACAGCCTTGGACAGGTAGCTGTAGTTCTGGGGCGCGTGCACCTCAAAAGGCAGCAGCACGAAAGACTTTGCCTGGGCAGCCTGGGCCTGGAGGCCCATCACCAGCATCAGGCAGGCGGCAAACGCCAGCTTCATGGCAAATTTCATTCAAAATCTCCTTGCAGTTCTCTGCGTACGTCGACCGCCCTCGCACAGGAGGGCTCGCCCGGCCGGGGTCTCTGCCGCTGTCGCGGCAGGTGCCGTACGGCCTGCGGCACCGGAACTATAGCGACACTTGGCCTGCCGCGCAACTTGAAAGCCGTATCCGCTGTTCCGGCGCGGCCCTGCGCTCCTTGGGGCCCCCTGCCGCGGACGCTCTTGCCCCCTCCAGACGGAACAGATAAGAAAGGCCCATGAGTACCGCCAATCCTTCCCGCCCCACGGGGCGTTCCTTTCGTCTGGTCTGCCCTCCGGAGCAGATGCCGCAGGTGGAGAGCCTGCTGCGCGCCCAGGGCTATGAGTTCGAACCCGAGCCGTTCTCGCCCTTCTGCCGCCGCCTGCTGTGCGAACCGCGGCCGCTGGGCTCCTCGCTGGCCGCCTTTTTCGGCTACATCTATATCCAGGACAGGTCTTCCATGCTGCCGCCCCTGGCCCTGGCGCCGCAGCAGGGCGAAGCCGTGCTGGACATGTGCGCGAGCCCGGGCAGCAAGACGGGCTTCCTGGGCCAGCTCACCGGCCCCGACGGCTTCGTGCTGGGCAACGAGCTTTCCCGCGCCCGCCTGGCCACCCTGCGGGCCAACCTGCACGCCTGCAACCTGCCGCATGTGGGCACCTGCTCCTTCGAGGGCCAGGCCCTGCCCCTGACGCCCGGCACCTGGGACGCCATCCAGCTGGATCCCCCCTGCTCCGGCTGGGGCACGGTGGAAAAGAACCCCCAGGTCCTCAAGCTCTGGCAGGGCGACAAGCTCAAGGGCCTGGTGGGCCTGCAACAGCTGCTGCTGGCCCATGCCGCGCGCCTGCTGCGCCCCGGCGGCCGCGTGGTCTTCTCCACCTGCACCACCAACGATGACGAGAACGAAGCGCAGGTGCGCTTTGCCGAAGAGGAGCTGGGACTGGTGCGCGAACACCTGACGCCCTTCGAGGGCTTCGTCTGGGAACAGCGCCCCGGCGGCGAGGGCACCCTGCGCGTGGACGGCGAACGCTCGGCGGCCCAGGGCTTCTATGTGGCCCTGCTGCGCAAGCCCGCGGACGCCCCCCTGCCCGAACTGCCGCCCCTCTCCGCCGAGCCCGATGCCCGCACGGCCGCCCGTAACGCGGCCCGTGGCCGCAGCCGTCGCGATGCCCGTCCTGCCCTGCCCCAGGGCCAGGTGGTGCCCCGCAGCGCCCTGGCCGGGCCCTGCTGCGATCCCGACCGTCTGCCCGCCGGTGAGGCACGCATCTACGGCGAGCAGGTGCGCTTCATCCCGGCCCATGCCGACCTGCTGCTGCCGCAGGGCTTCACCTGGCAGGGCGCCCTGCTGGGCCGCATGGCAGGCGGCCGCCTGCACATGGCGCCCCGTCTGCGCTGCCTGCTGCCCGCCGTCCCCGACCCGGCGCACAGCCTGGTGCTGGACGACATCAGCGACATCACGGCCCTGCTCAGCGGCCAGAGCCGCCAGACCGGCCTTGCGGGCAACGAGGCCGCCCTGTGGTGGCGCGACCTGCCGCTGGCCCGGATGATGCTCAAACAGGGCCGCGCGACCCTCAGTTTCAACTAGGCCCGGCACAGGATGCCGGACAGGGCCGCAGGCAGGGCAGACTTGCCTCTTTACCTGCCTGCGGCTACTCTTGCCCCCACTTTCACAGCGCAAGGAACAGCGCACAGGACGAAGCCGCCGTGACGGCGGCACTTTCATGCACGCAGAGGAGCGATCATGGCCAAGAAGAAGACTTCCCAGCAGCCCGCGCCGGTCAAGGACAAGCCCCAGGCCCCCGCACAGGATCAGGCCCGGACGGCGGCCCCGGCCCGAGTCACCACCGTTTCCCTCACCACCTGTCTGGTCAGCGTGGTGGTGGCCCTTGCCCTGGGCCTGTGCATCGGCAGCATGCTGCCCGGCTTCATGGACAGCCGTCAGGCCCCCGCTCCCCGGCCCCAGGCGGCCGCTCCGGCCCAGCAGCCCGCGCAGCAGCAGGCGGCCCCCCAACAGCAGGCCAAGGCCGGCCTTTCCCCCGAACTGAACAGCGCCCTGCTCAAACTGCAGGAAGCCGTGGTCAAGGAACCCAACAAGGCGGAGAACTGGATCAAGCTGGGCAACTTCCAGTTCGACAACCAGAACCCCTCCGCGGCCGTCACGGCCTATGAGAACGCCCTGCGCCTGAAGCCCGGCAATGCCAACGTCCTGACCGACCTGGGCATCATGTACCGCGAGCTCCATCGCTTCGAGGATGCCCTCAAGGCCTTCCGCGAGGCGGAGCGCGTCCAGCCCGGGCACAGGAACGCCCTGTTCAATCAGGGCATCGTCCTTTACTACGACCTCAAGCGCAAAGACGAGGCCGAAGCCGCCTGGCGCAAGCTGCTGGCCGCCGATCCCAACGCCCACGCCCCTGACGGGACGCCCGTCTCGGAGCTGATCAAGCATCTGCACTGATCCGGTTCCGGCTGCCCCGCCCCCGGGCCGGGGCAGCCCACCGGCCCCTGTGCCTTCCGTGGTCCGCAGACCACCGGTCCGCTCTTCCCGTCCCTGCTGCCGTCCCGGTATTTCCCGGGCCGTCTCCCCCGTGACGGAGATGTCCCTCAAGGTAAAAAAGCATGACGTACCCCCTTCTTCCCCTACAGGCCGGCTCCCGCAGGCTGGCCCTGATCGTCATTCCGCTCCTGCTCGTCCTGAGCCTGGCCGCCACCTGTCCGGCGGTCCCGACACCGCCCCCGGCCCCCGCGCCCACGCCCGCCCTGCCCGTGAGCCTGTCCGCGACGCCCCAGGGCACCGCCGCGGGACAGCTGGGCATCCTGCCCTACCTTTCGGCTTTTCTGGATACGGACGGCGACATGAGCGTGGAAGAAGTGGCCACGCCGGGCATGATGCCCTCTTTCCAGCCGCTGCATCCCAGGACCCTGCCCCGCAGCAGCGGCGTGACCTGGCTGCGTCTGGAGATCCCCGCCGCCGGGACGGAGCGCACCGAGTCCCTGATGCTCGACCTCGGCCAGGGCGTCCCGGCCGGAGCCGTCCTCTATACGCCCGACATCGACCCGCTTTCCCGCCAGACCACCTGGCAGGAGAGCCAGGCCAACTGGCGCAACCTGCTGCCGCTGCCCCTGCCCGCGGAAACGCCGCAGGTCTGCTTCATCCGTCTGGACGGGCAGCCGCCCCTCTGGTTCGCGCCCACCCTGCGCAGCCTGGACAATCTGGCGGGCGCGCCGGAAAGCCTGCTCGGCCCCGGCGTCATGCTGGCCCTGGCCGTGGTCATGCTGCTGGCCCTGCTGCGCGGCATCACCGAGCGCGGCCAGTGGCGCTTCTGGACGGCCCTGTATGTGGGCGCCGCCCTGACCCATGCCGTGCTGGGCGGGCCTGACCTGGGTGCCGGCAACATCACGCCCGCCGACGCCGTCAGCGCCATGGCCCCCGGCCTGGCCCTCATGTTCCTGGCCCATCTGGCCCGGCACCTGATGCAGACCGCCAGCCATTCCCGCCTGCTGGACATCCAGTACCTGCTGCTTTCCCTGCCCGGCGCCGTGCTGGCCCTGCTGCCCCTCTGGCCCGACTTCAGCTGGCTGGGGCGCTTCCTGCCGCTCTGGCCCATGCTGGCCCTGATCTTCGTACCCACCACGCTCGGCGCCTGGCTCATGGGCGTGCCGGGAGCCCGCCGTTTCCTGCTGGGCTGCCTCGTGGCCGCACTGGGGGCCGGGCTGGCCGTCCTTGACCTCGGGACGCTGCTCCCGCCCTTCGTCCAGGGCACCCTGCCTCTGTGGGGGACGGCCCTCAGCGCCCTGATCATCGCGGGCATGAGCGCCCCCGGCCGTGAAGCGGGCACCTCCGCCGAACCTGCCGATCCTCTGGCACCGGGCCGCCCCGCCCGGAACCAGACCATCACGGACCCCAACCTGCGCCTGCTGGATACCGACGGCAACACCCTGCCGCTCATGACCGGCCTCAGCCAGCCTGCCCCCGCTCCGGCAACCGTGGAAGCCGAAAGCGCCTCCGCCACGGCCATCCGGCGTCTGGAGCAGGCCCTTGCCGCGCCCCTGCGCGAGATCGTGGAACAGAACCGCCAGCTCGAACAATGCGCCCTGCCCCATGATGTCCGCTCCCGTGTGGAGAACATGGGCCGCCGTGCCCGGCAAGCCCTGAACCTGCTGCACGACCCGGCCGGGGATGCTGCCGCACCCGCGGCACCGGCTCCCGCGGATACGGCCCGCGCTGAAAAGCGTGTCTTCGATCTGCGCAAGACGCTGCGGCAGGCCCATGACACCTGCCGCCCGCTGGCGGAAAAATCCGGCATCGCCCTGGGCTGGCATGTCCCGGCCGACCTCGAACAGCTTTACGAAGGCCCCGCCGGGGAACTGGAAGACGTTCTCCGCCTGTTGCTGGAAGATGCCCTGCGGGCCACCAAGGGGGGCAAGATCCATTTTGCCGTGCGTCGTGTGCCGGACAGCAAGCACCCCGGACATCTGCTCTTCCAGGTGCGCGACACGGGCACGGGCCTGCCCCCGGAACAGCGTTCCGCATCGCTCCTGGCCCGTATCTGGGAACTCTCTTCGTCCCACGGCGGTTTCCTGGGCGTGGAGAGCGGCCCCCGCGGCACGTCCGTCATCTTCACCCTGCAGCTGCATCTCCCGGAAGCTTCTGACGGCGAGGACCTGCCCACGGTCCTGGTCTGCGCTCCCGATGCCGCCACCCGTCACGAGCTGGGCGCCATGCTGCGCGACCTGCCCTGCACCTGCCACGAGACAGGCACCCTGGCCCACGGTCTGGCAACCGGGGCCCGCAAGGGCCGGACACCGGCTGCCGTGCTGCTGGTCTGCGGCCCCGAGGCTTCCGTGGACGCCGCGCCGCTGCTGCGCCGCTACCACAGCCTTGCCGAAAGGACCGGCCCCTTCGGCGCCGTGGCCCTGACGCCCGACCAGAGCCAGTGGGATGCGCTGGCCCATGCCGGTTTCAGCCATGCCCTGACCCTGCCCGTCTCGGAAGACGCCCTGCGCGAGACCGTGCTCGAGATCCTGGGCAGCCATGACGATGTGGCCGACCTGGGTGCGCCCCTGCCCGAGACCAGACAGACCGATGCCCCCCTGCCAGACCTGTTCGGCCCCGCCGCGGCCCCCCAGGCAGACCAGGGCATGCCCGACCTGCTCCTGTCCACCGATGATATCCCGCAGCAGACGGCCCCGGCCGCTCCTGCCGCGGCAAGCGCGGATCTGCCTGACCTGTTCGCCGCTCCGGCGGCCGCTGCAGCGGATACGGCCCAGACGGAGCCCCTCCCCCTGACGGACGACATGCGCCTCGATACGCCCGCAGCCCAGACCGCCCGGCCTGTGGCCGATGCCGTGCAGCCGGAGGAAGCCGCGTCCGCGGAGAGCCCTGTGCAGGAAAATGAAAACGCTCCCGAGGCGGCCGAAGACGTCGCCCCGGCCCCCGCGCCTGCGGCGCCGGACTTCCCGTCCGTACCGATGCCGGAAACGGCGGAAACGAACGAGGCTGCCATACCGGAAGCCCCGGTGAAGGAAGAAGTACCCGCCGCACCGGCGGCCGATATGACGCGGGAAGAGCCCCTGCCCCAGCAGGAAACGGCGGATGCTGCCCCGGCCGATGTCGCTGCTGAAGCTCTGTCCGATGAAATGGACAGCACGGATGAAGCTGGTGCGGAAACGGTGGCCGACACTGACGTGACGCCCCCCGCACAGGACGAAGCCGCCGCGGTGCCCCCGAGCACTCCGGCGTTCCCGGCTCCGGCCCGGGAGGCTGCGGCCGAGCAGACCCTGCCCGCTGACGACGTACAGACCGGCGACGCGCCTACGGATGCTGCCGAAGCGCCGGTGTCCGATGCCGTACAGCCGGAGGAAGCCGCGTCTGCGGACAGCCCTGTGCAGGAAAATGAAAACGCTCCCGAAGCGGCCGAAGACGTCGCCCCGGCCCCCGCACCTGCGGCGCCGGACTTCCCGTCCGTGCCGGTGGCGGAAATGGCGGAAACGAACGAGGCTGCCATGCCGGAAGCCCCGGCGAGAGAAGAAGATACCGCCGCACCGGCGGCCGGGATGACGCGGGAAGAGCCCCTGCCCCAGCAGGAGACGGCGGATGCTGCCGCTGCGGCCCCGGCCGATGACGCGACGGGAGCCACGGTCGACGAAAAGGAGCGCACGGAAGCTCCGGTCGCCGATGCACAGGCCGCCTCTGCCACGAGGGCTCCTGCCTTCCCGTCTGTCGAGGCGGCCGCCAGTCCCCTTGCCGGTGGCTATGTGAGCCCCAGCCTGCGCCATGCCGGTGAATGGGTCGGCGAGCCCATGCCCATCGGCACTCCGGTCGACCGTCCTGCCCCCCGGCAGGAGGAAACGGTATCCGCTCCGGTGGAGACCGTCGTCACGGTCCGCCCCCTGCGCCGGGACGTCAGCCCGGACGAGATCGCCCGCAAGCTGGGCAAGCCCAGTCTGGTGCCCACGGACAAATCGGCCCTCATCACGCCGCAGCCCCGCAAGAGCAGCAGTACCGGCCCGGGCGCCGGGACGCAGCCTGCCTTCCCCGGCGCGCCTGTGGAAGAGGCGCCTCAGGCCGTGCCCGGCAGCAAGGACGTTTCCAGCCTGCCGGACATGACGCCGGACAGCACCACCCTTCTTGCCAGCGGCCGGGAAGAGACCAGCCGGACCAGGGCTGCGGCCAACACCCTGATGCGCTTCCTTTCCCGTTTCCACACGGGCAACGGCCAGCCCCAAGATAAGGAAGAAGCCAGGAGCCCGCAGGCTCCGGCAGCGACCGCGCAGGAACGGCAGGGCACACCGCGCCCCATGCCCAGGAAGGATGCTCCGCGGGAAGAGACGCCGGGAACCACGGCGGACATCCCCGCCACGACCAATCCCTGGATCGAACGCCGCGCGGCGTCCCGGCCCGTGGCCCCCACGCCGCGCATGCCCGTGCCGCCCATGCCTCAGCGGCCCCAGCCGCCGGATGACCCCGAGGATCCGTTGCCCGCTCTCATGTGGCGCATGGACAAATATCTGGCGGAGGCCGGTTATGCCCTGGAACAGCGCCGTCTGCATCTGGTGGCCGACGCCGCCGGACGCCTGGCCGCCGAGGCCGAAAGCTACGGTTTCCGGGTACTGGGCCGCATGGCCCGCTGTGTGGAGAGCGCCGGACGCGCCAAGGATCTGCAGGCCGTGACCGACCTGCTGCCCGAGCTGGCCACGGCGGTGGAACGCCACCGCATCTCCATGGGCTCCTGATACGCATACCGGGGCCGGTCCTGCTGACCGGCCCTTTTTCGTTCCCGGCCCCGGCGCGGAGGCCGCGACAGGCCCTCTTGCACAAAGGGGCAAGTCGTGCCAGACTAAATCTTCAACGCCCACAAGGGCCATCTCTTATTTTATGCAAGGAGTCCACATGAGTTACGAACGTGTCCTTCTGCCCGTGAGCGGCAAGCATTCCGGAGAACGCGCCCTCAAGGCCCTGAGCCAGGCTAGGAAGCTTGATCCCAAGGAGATCATCCTGCTGCACGCCGTGGCGCCCAGCGTGGGATCCCCCATGCCCAACATCATGCGCGACCAGCAGGACATCGCCGTCAAGGCCGAAGCCCTCCTGGCTCCTCTCGCCGCCGAACTGGACAATGCCGGCATCCCCTATCAGACCGTCATCCGCCACGGTCTGCCCGTGGAGACCATCGTCAAGGCCGCCAAGGAAATGGACGCCGAAGCCATCGTCATGTTCTCGGACGGTCGTGACGACCTGACCGACAGACTGTTCGGTTCCATCACCGAGCATGTGCTGCGCAACACCCCGCTGCCCGTGCTGGTCGTCCGTCAGTAGGCCTTGCCGCGCTATCGTCATCAAAAAGCCTGTTCCCCGGAACGGGCTTTTTTTGATGACGGCGTCCCGGCCCCGGCAGGCTTGCACAAATCGGCCTGTCGTGCGACAATGCCTAGTTGAAATGCCCTCTGGGGCAATGCCATCCCAATCCAAGGAGCCCACATGATCTACCAACGTGTCCTCGTGCCCGTGAGCGGCAAAAATTCCGGCGAACGCGCTGCCAAGGCTCTGCGCCATGCCAAGACCCTGTGCTCCGGCGAGATCATCCTGCTGCATGTGACCGAAGCCCTGCCCAACCTGGTGGGCGGCGCTGCCCATACCGAACTGGAACGTTCCAATACCGCCAAGGCCGAGACCCTGCTGGCGCCGCTGGCCGATGCCCTGAAAAAGGAAGGCGTGGCCTGCCGCTATATCGTGCGTGAAGGCCTGGCCGCCGACACCATCGTCACCGTGGGCCATGAAGAAGGCGTGGACATGATCGTCATGTACACCGACGGCCGTGACGGCCTGGCCGACATGCTCATCGGTTCCATCACCGAGCGCGTGCTGCGCAATACCGACATTCCGCTGCTGGCTGTCCGCCGCTAGCGATCCGCCGTGCTGACACTGGGAACTTTAGGCCTTGTGGCAGCGCACCTTCTGTCCTGGGGGGCCGTCTGCCATGCCCTGCTCCACAAGCGCGATCCGCGCTCGGCGCTGGGCTGGATCGTGACGGTCCTTTTTTTGCCCGGCGTCGGCATCGTGCTGTACTGTCTGTTCGGCATCAGCCGTGCCGAAAGCCTGGCGGCCCGCCTCATGCGCAAGATGGCCGCCATCGAACCTGACTACGCCCACCATCCCGAAGTCGTCTGCCACCGGACGGCCATCGCGCCGCCGCAGGAATGGCCCCTGGAGATCCTGGGCCGCCGCCTGACAGGCCAGACCCTGTGCAGCGGCAACGGCATCCTGCCCCTGCGCAACGGCAACGAGGCCTATCCGGCCATGCTGCATGCCATCAACCGGGCCAGCAAGCAGGTCTTCCTCTCCACCTACATCTTTCGCGGCGGCAGCGTGGGCGAGAGCTTCACCGAGGCCCTGTGCCATGCCGCCCGGCGCGGCGTGGACGTGCGCCTGCTGGTGGACGGCTTCGGCGGCGCCGTCTATTCGCTGCGCAAACCCTGGAAGCGCATCCCCCAGGCCGGCGGCCAGCTGGCCCGCTTTTTGCCGCCCCGCCTTTTCCCGCCCAGCCTCAGCCTGAACCTGCGCAACCACCGCAAGCTGCTCATCTGCGATGATACGGCCTTTACCGGCGGCATGAACATCGCGGACAACCACATCCTCAGCAAGCATCCCGGCTGTGTGCAGGACCTGCACTTCCGCTGCGAAGGTCCCATCGTGGACCAGCTGCGCCGGGCCTTTTTGCTGGACTGGGGTTTTGCCACCGGCAAATTCGACCAGCGCAGCCTGCTGCCCAGCAGCAACATCATGTCTGGGGACAGCCTGTGCCGCATGGTCCTGGACGGCCCCGGCACCGAGGCCGATCCGCTCAATGACCTGTATTGCGGGGTCATCGGCAGCGCCCAGCATACGGTGCGCATCATGACGCCCTATTTCCTGCCGTCGCACGAGCTCATCGCCGCGCTGCGCAGCGCCGCCCAGCGCGGGGTCAGCGTGCGTGTGGTGCTGCCCGGCAAGAACAACCTGCCCTTCGTCCACTGGGCCAGCTTCCGCCTGCTGCCCGTCCTGCTGGAAGCGGGCGTGCGCGTGTGGTTCCAGCCGCCGCCCTTTGCCCACACCAAACTGCTGGCCGTGGACGGCTATTACTGCCAGATCGGTTCCGCCAACCTGGACGCCCGCAGCATGCGCCTGAACTTCGAGCTGAACATGGAGATCTTCGATCCCGAGTTCCATACCGCCATGGCCCTGCACATGGACATGACCATCGCCCGCAGCCGCGAAGTGACCCTGAAAGACCTGCAGGAACGCCTTTTGATCCTCAAACTGCGTGACGCCGCCTGCTGGCTGTTCTCGCCCTATCTGTAAAAAACGGGGCACGGCCTTCGGCCGCCATCCGGTCGCGCGTTGCTGTCGATGCCCGTAAGGCTCCATCCGTCGCCAACGGGCACGGCCTTCGGCCGCCATCCGGTCGCGCGTTGCTGTCGATGCCCGTAAGGCTCCATCCGTCGCCAACGGGCACGGCCT
>ENA-UESP01001547-UESP01001547.1-human-gut-metagenome-genome-assembly--contig:-NODE-1547-length-14829-cov-3.283012_pt1 | contig 14829 bp, 15 predicted proteins | sample MGYA00243003_ERZ508004 | MGnify/ENA primary metagenome ERZ508004 (study PRJEB26167, sample SAMN06115443) | human gut metagenome | host: Homo sapiens | place: China:Henan | collected 2015-07-29...
AGAAATGCTGAATCGTGTCCCCACTTCTGAAATTACTGGGGATCCTAGATAATTCTCTGACAATATAGCCATCCGGCCACGCCTGTCCGGATTCCATATCTTCTTTACAAATACCGTAATTACCAATTAACGGATAAGTCATTACCACTGCCTGTCCAGCATACGACGGGTCGGTAAGGACTTCAAGATAACCGGTCATGGATGTATTAAAAACAATTTCACTGATCACTTCGCTGGTAGAGCCGATGCTTGTTCCTTCAAACACGGTTCCGTCTTCCAGTATTAAATATGCTTTCATGACGCCACCCTTTCTTATCTTTCTGTCTGGGCCAGTATATTTTTGCCCAAATTTTCAATATTCTATCACATCTCGTATTATTTTTCAAGCTGTATTTTCATTTTTTTTCTAATCTTAAGTTTCCTTCTTATTTCATAAATCAGATCCATCTGCATACCCTGTAAGGACATTATTTTATCGAGGCATAAATGGCACAGGGATTATTACAGGTTGACGTTGTATCCGACGTCAATAATTTTCCGATCACTGACGCTAAGGTAAGCATTGCTGATAAAAATACTCCGGATAAAATTCTGGAGGAGCTTACGACCGACCGGGCCGGACAGACAGAAGCCGTGTTTCTCACCGCTCCTCCCAGAGATTTAAGCCTGTTTCCGCAGGATACATGTCCTTATGCGGAATATACGATCCGTATCAATGCACCGGGATATGAACCCCTTGTGATAAGCGGAAGCGAAATACTTGCTGAATCCTCCTCCAGACAGCCGGCCCGCATGATCCCCCTTTCAGATAACGATAAGACAGTCGAGGAACTTCAGATCCCAGAACACACTTTATATGGAAGCTATCCGCCGAAAATTGCGGAAAATGAGATCAAACCGATCCATGAGAGCGGCGAGATCGTTCTCTCCCGGGTCGTCGTTCCCCAGACCGTTATCGTTCATGACGGCGTCCCACAAAATAATTCCGCGAAAAACTATTATGTTCCATATCGTGATTATATTAAAAACGTCGCCTCCAGCGAGATCTATGCCACATGGCCGGAAGCCTCGATCGTTGCCAACGTTCTGGCGATCATGTCTTTTACCTTAAATCGTGTTTACACTGAATGGTACCGGAATCAGGGCTATGATTTTACGATCACCTCCTCGACTGCTTACGATCACAAATGGATCTACGGAAGAAACATTTTTGACTCCATCTCCGTTGTCGTGGATGATATCTTCGATAATTATCTCTCCCGGCCGGAGGTCAAGCAGCCGATACTGACACAATATTGTGATGGGAGAAAGGTTTCCTGTCCCGGATGGATGACACAGTGGGGTTCCTGCGATCTGGGTGAACGGGGTTACAGTCCCATCGAGATTCTGCGTCATTTTTACGGAGATGATATTTACATCAATACAGCGGAGATCCTCTCGGGTATCCCGGCATCCTGGCCCGGCTACAACCTTACGATCGGCGCCAGCGGAAATAAAGTACGCCAGCTTCAGGAGCAGCTTGATGCGATCGCAACCATTTATACTTCGATCCCCCGTGTAAATCCCGATGGGATCTACGGCCCCGCCACAGCCCGCTCTGTGGAAGCCTTCCAATCGATTTTCGGGCTTCCGCCCACCGGTGTGGTCGACTTTGCTACTTGGTATAAGATCTCCCATATCTATGTGGGAGTCACAAGAATCGCAGAGCTGTAACACGGTGACCCTTTAAGTCGGCATTCGCAAGCTTGAGCTCCCACTAAGTCAAATTTACCAGTGTACGCCACCTGAAAGAGGTGTGAATCTTATCTGTCGGATCATCTGACCGTGATAAGGTTATCTGCCCGGAAGGATCCTTAAGGTTCATTTCCGGGCGGCTTTTGTGCATCAGGTGAGATAATATAGCCGGAAAATATATTACTAAAAGTCCTTGTGGATTTTTATGTTTTGTGCTATAGTAATTTCAACGGGGCATTAGCGCAGTTGGGAGCGCGTTTGAATGGCATTCAAAAGGTCGTGGGTTCGAATCCCATATGCTCCAGTTGATTTTGCAGATATGGTTCATCGGTAGAACGCTAGCTTCCCAAGCTGGAAAGGCGGGTTCGACTCCCGTTATCTGCTTTTTCTATTTGACTATATAAAGAGCTGCCGCATCTGCGACAGCTCTTTTTGTTATCGATCTTCTATTATTTTGCTTTTATTTATTTTGCTTTTGCAGCTTCGTGCTTCTTGATCTCCGGTAAGATCAGTCCGAGGGCTGTGAGCATGATCGGTGTCACTACGTTTAATGCTGTGGAGGCCATATCACCCTCAACATACATACCAAGGATACAGCAGGCTGCCGTTACGAAGAAGCACCAGCCGCCTGAAATAAGAGCAACTGTCTGATTCTTTGTAAACTTGTATTCCGGATTGAACTTATCAAGAGATTTTCTAAGGGCAATGTATGCTGCAAATACCCATAAATAACGAAGCGGCATGGTTACTGAATTCAGCTTGTTTAACTGTGTCAGAACGGATGCAGCGCCCGGTACGAGGGACTGGATCAGGATGATACTTCCGGATAAGCAGATAACCATCTTGATACCGTTAATATATGCGCCGTGCTCGTTCTTCTTTAAAAGACCGGACGGAACGAACTGTCTTGCGTCTTCATTGTCAAGAAGCATACGAAGCGGTGCGTCGATGCTTAATACCAGAGTGGAGAACTGACCGATGGCATTGCAGGCTGCATAGATCACGAGCAGCAGGTTGCCGACATGGTAGTATTCACCAAGCTTCTGGAAGGACCAGTAAGCACCATTGGAAACATAGGATTTAAAGCTGTCAGAGCTTTCGTTGATAACCGCCGGGTCAAACATCATTCCCATCGCGATACTTCCGAGGATCGCGCAGACCATTACCATAACCGCTAACATGATCATCCCCTTCGGGAATCCCTTTGACGGATCCTTAACCTTATTTACATAAGGAGAGATTTTCTCACATCCACCTACAGCAAAGACGAGAATGGAAAGAGAGGTAAAATATCCTACATTAAACTGCGGGATCAGGTTCTTTAAGCTGTAGTCTGGAGATACAAAGCCGGCATTCGGGTTGATCGCCGGAGCCGCGAACATCATTAAAATGAACAGGATGGACATAACGAACATACTGGAACCTGCGATCGTAGCTAATTTCTTTAACGGGTTTAAGCCGCGGCTTGCAACCCAGCAGAAGAACAGAAATACAGCAAGTGTTGCCATCTGAACTGCAATTGTCGGGAATGTGTCATAGGTGGAGCCATTCTGGAATACCATCCAGCTTAATGCTTTTAATCCGCCGCTGCCTTTACTTGCGATGTAGGTCACATGACACGCCCAATAGGTCCATCCGGCATAATATGCACATTTCGGGCCGATGGTCTCATGGATCCAGGAGCTTACACCGCCGCCGGACTGTTTGAATGCGGAGCCTAGCTCTCCGACCATCAGGGCATAGGGTACAAAGTAGAGGACGAACATCAGGATCCAGCTGAAGATTACCTGGACTCCGTTAAAATAGACGAAGCCATTCAGCACGTTACCGAAGCTCCATACTGTGGAGAATGCCATGAAGGCGAGGGTGTACCAGTCGATTTTCTTGGTCTTTTCCATACTAAATCTTCCTTTAATTTTAATATATTTTGTCCGCGGTGGCGCGAACCCGTTTATTATAGCATACTATCATAAAAAAATAAACAATATATTGTTAGGAAAATAACGAAAATCGACTAATAAAATTCAGTTCGTTCCTATTTGTGCTCCTCCTGGCCGTCTTTACGCAGCTTTTGTATCTCCTCGCAAAGAAGCTTTATATTCGAAAAGAAAGAATCGAAAGCACCGTACTCGTAAAACTTAATAAAGATAAGCCCGACAGGGACTGCTAAGATCATACCGGCAATGCCGCGGAATTTATATCCCAGATAAAGAAAAAACAAAGTCGTCAGCGGCGGAAGGCCCAGACTGTCACCGACGATCTTTGGCTGGATTACCTGACGGACAGCCTGCGTCAGCACATAGAGGAAAGCCAGCCCGGCTCCGTAGGCATACTCCCCGCCAAACAGCTTAATCACTGCCCAGGGGATCAGCACCGTACCGGTACCGAACATAGGAAGAAAGTCCAACACTGCAATTCCGATCGCAAGAAAAATGCTGTAATGAACTCCCAGAAATAAAAGTCCCACAAAAAGAACAAGGCCGATCACGAACATAATTTTAAACTGTGCCATGAAATATCCGCCGATCACTGCTCTTATGTCCTTTTTTAAGAAGCTTCCGTACCTTTTTACCGAATCCGGAAGAAAACCTGCCACTCGTTCCGTAAGCTTATCGTGCTCTGCCAGAAACAGGTAGGAGGATAACAGTACAACAATAAAATTTACCAGCACATCCGGAATCTTTCGTGCAACAACGCTGCCGGCAGATGTCGCTATTTCCTGTAAAAATTCGCCGATCTGCCCGCCCAGGCTGTCCATCATCGTTTCAAAGGACTGTTCCATATCTGCAGGAAGGAAGCTGACAAGCCGCTCTATACTGGTATAGGCTGCTGTCACCTCGCCGCGGACGGATTCATACAGTGCCGGGAGAGCCTTCGCAAATTCCACTCCTTCTTTGAAGCACCAGCCGGTAAGAAAATAGATTCCGGAAATGACAAGAGCAAGGACAACAATGATCAGCAGGATCGAGCTGTGCTTGCGGACGATCCGAAGCTTTTTCTCGAGAAAACGAACCAGCGGGTTTGCAATAAACGCTACGATCCAGCCGATCACAAAGGGCATGAAAAACAGGAGAAACCTCGGCCCCCACCCGCAGATAAGATAGAAGGTAAGGATCGGGATCACAATATTTAAAAAGATACGCGCATATTTTCTAGTTTCCAAATCATCATCTCACTTTCAGGTTTTATCTCAATCCATACTCTCCTGCTATCTCTTTAAATGTAGGGAGGGAACGTTCGATCTGCTCATAGGCAACACAATAGGCGATCCGTACATAGCCCGGGCAGGCAAAGGAGCTTCCGGGAACGACTAATACATGATGCTTTTTTGCCACCTCACAAAACTGTTTTTCATCCGGTACCGGTGATTTTACAAACAGATAAAAGGCTCCATCCGGTTTAACGCAGGAAAAGCCATATTCGGTAAGAGCTCCATAGAGGAGGTCTCTGTTTTTCTCGTAAATGCCTACATCAACGGTAACGTCATGCTCGATGCAGTAGCGGATCACCTTCTGGATCAGAGACGGGGCATTGACCGATCCCAGCACGCGGTTGGCAATCGTGGCGGCTGTTATTAACTGTTCACTGTCCTCCACTTCATCCGGGATCACGAGATAACCGATCCTCTCTCCCGGTACAGAAAGCGATTTGCTGTAAGAATAGCCGACTACCGTATTGTGGTAATATTTCGTAACGAAGGGGACTTGAACTCCTGCATACGCAAGCTCTCGGTAAGGCTCATCGGAGATCAGAACAATCTGGGTATGATACTCCTGCTCCTTTTTATTTAAGATCGCTGCCAGAGAACGGATCGTAGCTTCATTATAGACTACTCCCGTCGGATTGTTTGGATTGTTGATGATGACCGCCTTCGTCTTCGGTGTTATCTTCTCCTCAAATTCAGAAAGCTTCGGCATAAAGGAATCGGTATCCGGAGAGATCACAACGACCTTCCCGTCATAGTTTCTGATATAGCTGTCATATTCCACGAAATATGGTGCAAAAACGATCACTTCGTCGCCCGGGTTCAGGATACTTTTAAGGATCACATTCAGTCCGCTGGCCGCACCGACCGTCATGATCAGGTTCTTTGCTTTAAAAGCAGTTCTGAAACGTTTATTTAAAGAGTCCGCAATGGTCTGACGTACATCCTCATATCCGGCATTACTCATATAGCCGTGGAGGGTGTTAAAATCCTCTTTTTTCACGATTTCCGTTATCGCTTCATTAACCTTTGGGACGCTCACATTCGGATTTCCAAGGCTGAAGTCATAGACATTCTCTTTTCCGTAAATGGCCGCCATGCGCTTTCCTTCCTCGAACATTGCGCGGATCGCGGAATTGTTTGCCATAAATGGTTTCATTTTTTCTGATATCATAAGTCATTCCTCCGTTGTAATATATATGATTCGGCAAAAACGGCTGCTGCTGCTGTTGCCGCAAAGTAAAACCATGTGGACGGATTGGAATACCATGTAGTAAAAAAAGAAAGCATCAGATACATGGCTGCCTGGGAATATAACAGCTGCCAGAAAGGATTTCCCGGCCGTCTGACTCTTTCCATAAGCCATGCGGAGAACACGCCCAGCACAGCCGCAAAGAAAAACACCCCTGCGATTCCGAAGTCATAATATGCGTCATAAAAGAGCGTTACGGTAGTCAGCTCCTCTTTTGTCGTAAAGATCGGATACGCGGCAAGCTCCGGTCTGATAAACTTAAGGCCGGTCAGGGCCCATAACGGGAACAATCCCTTCATTCCGAGGCTGTGATTCGGAAGCTCTTTGACCAGACAGTTAAAATTGTCATAATTGTTTGCGATATAGATATAGGGCTGTGTGATGAAGATGGGAGTATTCTCATTTTTCATCTCAAAGATCCCGTTCAGATATGCCACATCATGGCTCCGCGCAATCGTCAGGATCACATAGAGCGGAATCAGGGCAAGCACAGCCGCAAAGAGGTATCCGATCTTCTTTTTTCCGGAAACCTGCATATAGGTAAGGACTGCCAGAAAAACAGCGAAGATCAGCTGAAATCTGGATACACAGAGTATCGGCACCATAAGGGCCAGAAAAACAGCCAGCATTGTGATAACTTTCTGTTTTTTTCCTATATTCTCCCCATAAGCCAGTGAGAGCACCGCCATGGACGGCACCAGCACACATGACACAGTAAAATAGTGAACACCGGAAATATGAAAATAGGAATAGGCATGCGGTACCCCGCGAAGAAAAAACGGGACATACCCCAGAACAGCTGCCTCCAGTAAAAAAGCACCCCATGAGACCGCCGTAAGGATAAGAAGTATGAAATAGATCGCTTTGCCATAATCTGTCTTGCGGACATTGAAAGAACGCTCCGTATACTTCCCGCGGATACGTTTTTCGGCAAAACCATATACAGACCAGAAGGCGGCAAGGGCAACAAAAAAAGCAGCCCATGTCACAAATTCCCAGTCCTTTTGCAGACGACTAAGCTTCAGACATGAAATTCCCTCTCCGCCGACCCAGAACAGGGAAAACAGAGCTCTTAAATGCAGCGGATCACCGCTCCTTCTGTAATCGTAAAAATACAGATACAGGGCAGCAAGCATAAGACTTACTCCCGACATATAGGAATGGGCGCTGGATGCAAACAGCATACCGGCGCCATAAAGGATCAGATAAACAATCATATTCCGTTATTCTCCCAGACCGCTCTCAACAAGAGCGACCATTTCTGCTAATGCCTTCTCCTCATCTGGACCATCGCAGATAAAAGTGATCTCATCCCCACTTTTCACGCATGCACCCAGCACACTCAGAACACTTTTTGCATTGGCTGTAGTGCTGCCGAATTGAAATTTTACAGATGACTGGAATTGCAGAGCTTCCTTGCACAGGAGCCCTGCCGGCCTTAAATGAAGGCCGGTGGGATTCTTTATTGTAACTCTCTGTTCTACCATATCGTATTTTACTCCTGATAAACTATCGTTTTTTAATTTCCGGATTCTTTAAGATCATTTTTCTGTCCGTGACGAGGTTAGTCTGTCTGCGGTGGGATCAGCCGATGTATCCTTTGGCTGTTCCGTTTCCGAGCTGCTCTCCTCCGCATTATCTGTGGAGGCTTCTGTTCCTGCAGCAGCCTGACCGTCAACAGGAATGGTTCCCTGAGATTCCTCCTCTTTTTCTACATGCACCGTGCAGGAGGAAACGTCGATAACCTCATAGACCGAATCCAGATCGACCTTCAGCTTTGCATCCACGGTATGAGTTCCCTCTCCCATAAGCGAAACATCGATTTCGATGTCTTCTGCCTTTAGGTTCAGACTGTCTAACTCCTCCTTCAGGGCCTTGATCCGCACATATACATAGGGTGCTGTCATGGTGTACTTATAATTATCCTTCTTGCCGACGATGGACTCATCGTTTACCTGAACGGTATAATTCTTTTCCCGGAGCGGCTCCACAGTAAGGGTCACATTGATCTCATGGCGTCCCGTGCCGGCAAGGGAAACTCCTACCGGAAGGTAATTGTTCAGATTGATGGTTCTTACCATGTTTGTCTTTGCACCATCCATGTTTAACGCTTCTCCCGGGATCGTCAGCGTGTTTAAGGCCGCCAGTACGGATTTCATTCCGATGACCGGAACGGATTTCAGCTCACATTCGACTCCCGTAAAGCGGTATCCGTCCGCTACCTCTCCTGAGGTTTCAAAGTCGAGGGTCAGATTTTTTACCTTTAATACCGGCATCTTATAGGATACCGACTCGCAGTCACTCATGATACGGGAATCCAGATCAATCTTGTTTCCGTTGGCATCATAATATTTCGGTACCGCATTTCCTTCTGCATCCATGGTCAGTCCTTCCAGACTGACTTCAATTCCGACACTGCTGATCTGACCGATTAAGGATTCCGGCCCTTCCACGTAAATATGATTCGGTGACAGGCTGATCTCTCCTGCCTCATATCCCTCGTCCAGTTCACCCGTATAGATCACATTCAGATCAAAACGCTTTTTCTGCAAGGGCTCCGTCTCGATCTTGATCGTAGACATTCTGCTGCTCGGGGTAGAGACGAGGTATTCTGCATGATTTAAGATCTCTACCTTGATGGGGATAGAGCCTGTTACCGCCCACAGATCCGACATATCCGCATAAGCACGGAAATCCGCCGGGCGGATCCTGTGGGCGTTCGTAGTCTTAACCTCATAAGCTACCGTAGTCGTCTTTTTTCCGATAATTTCGTAAGTCAGATTATTCGCTCCCAAAATCTCCGTGTTGACGATTTCGACCGGAACCTCAACTGTGCCGGTCACGACCGGATCTGCCACATTTACAACTCCCAGCCAGACCAGGAAAGCACATACAACGGACAGAAGCTTTAATCCCCATCGTTTATTCTGCTTTTCTTTCATTTCTATGTTTTCCCTTCCAGAGCCGGAATTTTCCGGAATTTGCCTCGTCCTTAGACTCCACTGTGATCGCCTGTCTCAGCGATTCCGGATCATTCATCCGGGTAAGCTTACCGTCTGATGCCAGCGTTACTCTGCCGGTTTCTTCGGAAACTACCACTGTCATACTGTCTGAGCTTTCACTGATCCCGAGAGCTGCTCTGTGTCTCGTACCGAGATCCTTGCTGATGCTCAGATTTTCAGAAAGCGGAAGATAACAGGTTGCCGCCGTAACGCGGTTGCCGCGTATGATCACAGCTCCGTCGTGCAGGGGGGTGTTGTGTTCAAAAATGTTGATTAACAGCTGGCTGGTGACGATTCCGTCCACAGCAATCCCTGTCCGCTCGATCTCTGCAAGAGGAGTCCCTCTTTCGATCACGATCAGAGCCCCTGTCTTAACTTTTCCCATCTCAAAGGCCGCTCTGACGATCTCATTCACTGTTTTTTCCGTATACTGCTCTGTCGCACGCATCGCTTCCGAATTAAACAGATCCGTAATGATATTTCTGCTTCCAAGCTGCTCCAGTGCTTTTCTTAACTCCGGCTGGAAGATAATGATCAGCGCGATCAATGCAAGCTGCCCCATGTGATTGATCATCCAGGTGATCGTATTTAAATGGAGAACATATGCCCCTACATAGAATGCAAGGATCATAAGACCTCCTTTTAAAAGGACCCATGCCCTTGTATTCTGTACCCATATCAATATTTCATAAATAAGAAAAGAGATGATCAGGATTTCAAAAAGATTTGACAGAGTGATCTTTGGAATGAACGTAAGCCATGAATAGACACGCCCAAGAAATTCTGTCATAGTTTCACCTCCAGCCCTCCATTATTTTACTTTGTCAAGCGGATATTCGCAATCCGCTTCGCTACCCACTGCTTATTGCTTTTTGCAATTGAAGCTAGGACTTACTTGATTCGGTTAGATTCCGTTGTTTTTCTTGAAGATATCCGGTGGACCTTTACATCCGGCGTGGAGACCGATATCTTCGGAACTGCTTTTACATAGTAATAGTAATCATCATCCTGATACTGGAGGTACTCTGTGCGGGAGTAGTCGACCGCAAAGGTAAAAAATTCATAAATCAAAACCAGTACCACAGAAACCAGCAGTCCAATGACCATCCCCCCAACGGAAACAGGGAGATTGAAATTGAAATCACCGATAAAGATCACCACCAACTGGGTGATGACTCCGGCGATGACCGCGATCGTCCATGCGTAATCCACGGCGAGATTTCTGACGACGTATACAACAAGGATCGAGGCGGCAAACGCTGCGATCATGACCCACATCAGCTCGTTTGTTAGGATGTTTTTTGCTACGACCATAAAACGTCCCGCCATCTCCGCCATGGAATTTCCGGTAAGGACACCCGCATTCTGTTTCATATAGCTCATAATATAGTAGACCACGACTCCGCTGCATACAGGGATAACCGATACAAGACTTCCGGAAAGTCCCACAAGAAGCGGTACCATGTAGGGGATCCGCATATAAAACATAAGTGGCGTGAGTAACAGAAGATATCCGTCCTTCGGCTTAAAGCCATAATAAAGCATCATGATCACCAGCATGAACACAACGATAAGGATCGCCACCTCCATGGAAACTCTGGAAACATGCACAGCAAGAAAACAGCCCGCAAGGAAAGCAGTCGCACCGCAGGGGATCGTTGAAGCGATAAATCCCATAACGATAGGGATAAGCGGATTCTTGAGCTTTGGCATAAAGCCGATGTTGGCATTGATAAGCCAAAAGGATGCCATACCCAGAACAAATTTTTCGATTGGGATTATAAAGCTGCTGTATTTGCCGTAAAATTTTCTTAATTTTTCTCTGATCACCAAAAGCTGCATCATGTTAGCGTACCTCCCTGCTTTCGTCCTGTCCGGCAGGCATGTCATATTTTTTCTGAAGATGGCGAAGCTTCGCCTGATAGATCTTAAAATTACCGGAGGCTTCTTCATATTTTCCGGCACAGTAGCCGTATGTAAAGATCAGATAGAGCAGCAGACCGGTTCCGTAAAGAATACCGATCAGACCGGCAGATCTGAGGATCGCATCAAGATCCATGGTGCTCATGATCCCTTCTATCTGATAAAGCAGCCAGAGTGCAAGACAGAGCCCAAAGGCAGCCGTGTAGGAAAGAAGGGAGCGAAGCAGCCACATACTGATATAATCACTTTTGAAATATCGTCCGACCTGGATCATGTCCTTTTCATTCTTTTTTTCAAACATGGCAATGTCTGTCATCAGCCTGATCTTTTCCTCATTTAACATACCTAACTCCTTATTATGCCTGATCGTTTACATAAGAGACAAAGCGAAGGAACGCTGTCTTTCCCTCCTGATTTCTTTTATAAACGCCTGCATCCTCGAGAACCTGAGCAAATACGCGTCCCACCTCTGCCTTGAGAATGTCCATTACATTGTCACAGTTCACTTCTTTATACTTAGGCAGGAATTCCTCGACCCAATCTGCATGCTTTTCGATCAGCTGTGAGCTTCTGATATCGCGCCCGTCTGTGATATATTCAGCCAGAAGCGAAAGCTCCTCTTTCAGTCTTGCGGGAAGAACAGCGAGTCCCATTACCTCGATCAGACCGATATTCTCTTTTTTAATGTGATGGAGCTTCTGATGCGGATGATATACACCAAGAGGATGCTCCTTTGTCGTTATATTATTTCTCAGGACGAGATCCATTTCAAATTCATCTCCGCGTTTTCTGGCGATCGGAGTGATCGTATTATGGGGTTCTCCCTCCGTCTCAGAAAAGATGAAGGCAGCTTCATCCGTATAGCCGCGCCATGCCTTAAGGATACGGTCTGCCAGCTCAACGATACGGTCACTGTCCTTTGCCCTGAGTCTGATCACGGACATCGGCCACTTTACAATTCCGGCTGCCACATCCTCAAACCCTTTAAAGCTAAGGTTTTCTTCCACGCAAGCCTTTGCCATTGCAAATTCATAATGCCCGCCCTGAAAATGATCGTGGGTTAAAATAGATCCGCCTACGATTGGAAGATCCGCATTGGAGCCGAGAAAATAGTGGGGGAACGTCTTCACGAAGTCAAACAGCTTGATAAATGTGCTGCGGTCGATCTTCATCGGGACATGTTTTCCGTTAAATACGATACAGTGTTCGTTATAATATACATAAGGAGAATACTGGAAGCCAAAGCTCTCCTCATTCATTGTAAGCGTAATAATCCGGTGGTTATCTCTTGCCGGATGATCGACGCGTCCTGCATAGCCGACATTCTCCACGCAAAGCAGGCATTTCGGATATCCGCTCTGCTTTGCCAGCTTTGCGGCTGCGATCGCCTTTGGGTCTTTTTCCGGCTTGGAGAGATTGACGGTTATATCGAGATCTCCGTACTCTGTCGCAGCGACCCATTTCATATCTTTGCAGACACGGTATCTGCGGATGTAGTCGGAATCCTGACTCAGCTTATAGAAATAATCTGTTGCCTCCTTTGGAGACCTTTCATACCTTTCCCGGAAATTTCTGGACACTTCACTTGGTCTCGGCATAAGGCAGTTCATCAGCTTTGCGTCAAACAGATCTCTGTATACAACACTGTTATTTTCCAGTATGCCCTTCTCGGCCGCATAGTCTAAAAGCTCTTTTAAGATCTCCTCCAGGCTGAGCTCTCTCAATTCTTCTGTCGGTTCTTCATACTCTGAAAGCCTCAGCTCTCTTAATATCCGGTTTCTTGCATATATTTCATCTTCTTTTTCGATCAGTCCGACCGTTCTTCCGTATTGTACCAGCGCATGTATTGCTTCATATATCATAAAATCGTTTCCCTCCGTACTTCGTGAGCTTCTTCTGAACGCTCCACTTCATTATATTATAATAAAAAAGAAGACACAATACAATCGCTAATTCAGCTTTTTTAGGAAATCCTGTTTACAAAATCCGAAATTCTTTCTGTCAATATCCCGCCGACCACACCGATCACGGCTCCGGCCACACATCCGGCGGGAAGCAAAAACGGAAGATAATAATATAGTCCCGAAGTGCGTACCACAAAAGAGGCAAAGATAAGCTGCCCGATATTATGAGCCACACCGCCCAGAATACTGACTCCTATCGGAGAAAACCAGTTGTATTTTTTTACTAACGACATGACCGTAAGACTCAATATACTGCCGGAAAGGCCGTAGATCATACTGTAGGGATTTCCGAAGGAGAACCCCACAAGGATGATCCTTATCACTGTCACCCAGATCGTACCCGGGATCCCCACAAGATAAAGGCCCGTAACCGTTACCAGATTTGCAAGCCCCAGCTTCATGCCGGGGGCCGGCATCGGCAGAGGGATCAGACTTTCAATAAAGCTCATTCCCATGGCAAGTGCGATCAGCAATCCGTAAAGAGCTGCCCTTGCGGCCCGGCTTTTTCTTTCCAAATTTGAGATCCTCCTCTCCTTAAAGGATGAAAGCAGGCAGCCTTGACTTTGACTGCCTCCTTTGCTAGAATAATGCGTATGAAAAATAATAAAAAACGAGCCACGGGACGACGGGAAGCAATTCTTGTTTCAGTTATCCTCTTTATGGCTCTCCTCATTTTTTTAATCGGCAGACTGTCTTTTGGCACAGGTACCCTGCGTCTGGAGATCTCTGTTGACGGCAATACAATAAAAACCTTCTCACTGGATGCCGATCAGGAATATCTGCTCCATGTGGATGACGACAGCTTTAACCGGCTTGTGATCCGGGATGGAAGCGCATGGATCTCGGAGGCAAGCTGCCCCGATAAGCTTTGCGTCCATCAGGGAAAGATCCGGAATGAGGGGGAGATGATCGTCTGCCTCCCCAACCGAATGATCGCCAAGATCACAATTACGCCTCAAGCCCCATAGCAGTCATCTCTGCCTGGATGGAGTCTTCACAGGAGCGCATGGCGAGGATCGTCATCTCCATCAGCTTCGGAAGCTCCCAGCCAAGCTTTTCTGCTCCGAGAGTAATCACATCGCGGGAACAGCCGGCGGCAAATCGTTTATCCTTAAATTTCTTTTTAAGGCTGGATACCTCCATGTCCTTTGTGCTCCTTGACGGGCGCATTTTGGCCGCTGCCCAGATAAGCCCGGTCAATTCATCGGCTGCATACAGCACCTTTTCCATCTCATGCTCCGGAACAGCAGTAACTGCCTCATTATGGCCATAGCCGTGGCTGCATACTGCATGAATGACCTCATCCTCGGCACCGCCCTCTCTTAAAAGTGCGGGAGCCGCTACACAATGCTCCTCCGGATACTGCTCAAAATCAATATCATGCAGGATCCCGCATATTTCCCAGAAATCGGCCTCATCACCATATCCCAGTTCATTCGCATACCATCTGAGAACACCTCCGACTGTCAGCCCATGGAGGACATGGAACGGTTCCTTATTATACTGTCTTAAAAGTTCAATTGCCTTTTCTCTTGTGAGTTTTGTATTCATTCTCTGATTCCTCCCTGTAAAATACCCGCAGTCATCCTGGCTGCACATTCTTGTTGGATTATATCAAAGGAAATAACAATTTAAAAGGCTTTTCACACAAAAATCAAAATTATAAAGCTCCACCTGCATTCTCGTCTTTACCGGAATGCAAAGGACCGGCTCATTTTCCACATAATAATCGATTTGTCCGATACGGAT
>ENA-UESP01001548-UESP01001548.1-human-gut-metagenome-genome-assembly--contig:-NODE-1548-length-14824-cov-6.001560_pt1 | contig 14824 bp, 7 predicted proteins | sample MGYA00243003_ERZ508004 | MGnify/ENA primary metagenome ERZ508004 (study PRJEB26167, sample SAMN06115443) | human gut metagenome | host: Homo sapiens | place: China:Henan | collected 2015-07-29 | study...
ATAATATGGTAAGATGGTAAGATGATAGTATGGTAAGATGATAAAGTGGCTGCGCTATATATCACAGAATGTTATCCCACTACCACCTTATCACCTTATCACATTTTATTCATATCCCAGCAGAAAGAAGTTAATTCCACCAACGGGTAAAGAGACTAAATCCATGTTAAACCCATATCAACACTGTATCAAGTCCGTACCATCTCCGTGTCTATAGGAACGGACTTGGTACGGAGTTGGTATGGACTTGACACGGAGTTGGTACGGACTTGGTTATATCCGGATAAGAATGAAACAAAAAAAAATGTCATGCACTTCCCTTTTGGCTATTTGGCATTATGGCAATATGGCAATTTCTCAAACGAGGGAAAGGTACACTTACAATACAGAATATAAATCGCACATTTTACTTCAATTTAAAACACAAAAGCATACATTTTATTTCAATTCAAAACACGGCTCCAATGAACAGATATTTTGCAAGTCACAAAAATCCGCATTATTATACCAATTTGAAATTAAATTAATACTTTTGCCAAACATTTTGATAGCAATGATAGGTATTACCACAGAATAAAGTAAACTTAAAAAGATGAAAGAAGAACTTTTTAACAACGAAACAAAGAGAAAAGCCGGACAACAGGGAAGGGAAGAAAGCCAACATCCTGTATATCAACGACAGCCCAGGCAGTTGGGCTTGTATGATGTAGAGAACGAGCATGACGCTTGTGGTGTCGGTATGTTAGTGAACATCCACGGAGGCAAGTCACACGAACTGGTAGAGTCTGCATTGAAGGTGTTGGAGAACATGCGTCACCGGGGCGCCGAAGGTGCGGATAACAAAACCGGAGACGGTGCCGGCATCCTGCTGCAAATCCCGCACGAGTTTATTCTTTTGCAGGGTATTCCTGTTCCCGAGAAAGGGAAATACGGTACAGGTCTTCTCTTTCTGCCGAAAGATGAGAAAGACCAGGGTGCTATCTTAAGTATTATCATCGAAGAGATTGAAAAAGAAGGATTGACATTGATGCACCTGCGCAATGTGCCCACTTGTCCAGAAATTCTGGGAGAATCGGCACTTGCCAACGAACCGGATATCAAACAAATTTTCATCACCGGATTTACGGAAAGCGAGACAGCCGACCGTAAACTCTATCTCATAAGAAAAAGAATAGAAAACAAAGTACGCAAATCCGATATTGCCACGCACGAAGATTTCTACGTTGTCTCCCTATCCACGAAGAACATCATCTATAAAGGTATGCTCTCTTCACTGCAACTGCGAGGCTACTTCCCCGATCTGACAAACCCCTACTTCACCAGCGGCATAGCACTGGTGCACTCCCGCTTCAGCACCAACACCTTCCCTACCTGGGGACTGGCACAACCGTTCCGCCTCCTGGCTCACAACGGCGAAATCAACACCATCCGCGGCAACCGGGGTTGGATGGAAGCCCGTGAAAGTGTGCTCTCCTCTCCCATCCTGGGCGACATCAGGGAGATACGCCCCATCATTCAGCCGGGAATGAGCGACAGTGCCTCACTGGACAATGTATTGGAATTCCTCGTTATGTCAGGCCTCAGCCTGCCGCACGCCATGGCCATGCTGGTGCCGGAATCTTTCAATGAAAAGAATCCCATCAGCGAAGACCTGAAAGCATTCTATGAATACCACTCCATCCTGATGGAACCGTGGGACGGCCCTGCCGCCTTGCTGTTCAGCGACGGACGTTTTGCAGGCGGTATGCTCGACCGTAACGGATTGCGTCCTGCACGCTATCTGATTACGCACAACGATATGATGGTAGTGGCCAGCGAAGTGGGCGTGATGGATTTCGAACCGGGAGACATCAAAGAAAAGGGACGCCTGCAACCGGGTAAGATACTACTGGTAGATACCGAGAAAGGCGAAATCTACTACGACGGAGAATTGAAAAAACAGTTGGCCGAAGCCAAGCCTTACCGCAGTTGGCTGGCAACGAACCGCATCGAACTGGATGAGCTGAAAAGCGGGCGCAAAGTCCCCCATAGCGTAGAGAATTACGAGAGGATGCTGCGTACCTTCGGCTATTCCAAGGAAGATGTGGAGCGGCTCATCGTTCCGATGTGTACCACGGGTGCCGAGCCTATCAACTCAATGGGGAATGATACGCCGCTTGCCGTGCTTTCGGATAAGCCGCAACTGCTGTACAACTACTTCCGCCAGCAGTTTGCACAAGTCACCAATCCGCCTATCGACCCGATACGCGAGGAACTGGTAATGTCACTGACGGAATATATCGGCGCCGTGGGCATGAACATCCTGACACCCAGCGAAAGCCATTGTAAGATGGTACGCCTCAACCATCCCATCCTGAGCAATGCACAACTGGATATTCTTTGCAACATCCGCTACAAAGGTTTCAAAACGGTAAAACTACCCTTGCTGTTTGAAGTAGCAAAGGGGCGTGCCGGATTGCAGGAAGCACTCACAGCACTTTGCAAGCAAGCGGAAGAGTCCGTCAGCGAAGGGGTGAACTACATTGTATTGAGCGACCGTGATGTGGATGCCACTCATGCGGCCATCCCCTCCCTACTGGCAGTAAGCGCAGTACACCACCACCTGATTTCGGTAGGTAAACGTGTGCAGACGGCATTGGTCGTGGAAAGCGGTGAAATACGCGAGGTAATGCACGCAGCCCTATTACTGGGATTTGGCGCCAGTGCCCTGAACCCTTACATGGCATTCGCCGTGATCGACAAGCTGGTAGCGAAGAAAGAAATCCAGTTGGATTATGCCACAGCCGAAAAGAAATATATCAAATCCATCTGCAAGGGATTGTTTAAGATCATGAGTAAGATGGGTATCAGTACCATCCGCTCGTATCGGGGAGCGAAAATATTCGAAGCCGTAGGTTTGAGTGAAGAGCTCAGCAATGCTTATTTCGGCGGGTTGAGATCCACAATAGGCGGTATCCGGCTGGATGAAGTGGCACGCGATGCAATCGCATTCCACGATGCAGGTTTTGCCGCACAGGTAGACGGATTACTCCCCAACAACGGTTTGTATGCTTTCCGTAAAGACGGAGAAAAACATGCCTGGAACCCGGAAACCATTTCTACCTTGCAACTTGCCACACGCTTGGGCAGCTATAAGAAGTTCAAAGAATTTACCAGTCTGGTAGATGGAAAAGAAGCGCCTATCTTCCTGCGCGATTTCCTGGATTTCCGCCGTGCCCCCATTTCTATAGATAAGGTTGAACCGGTAGAAAGCATCATGCACCGCTTTGTGACGGGTGCCATGAGTTACGGGTCTATCAGCAAAGAAGCGCATGAGGCAATGGCCATTGCCATGAACCGGATTCACGGACGCAGCAACACAGGTGAGGGCGGCGAAGACAGCGCACGCTTCACGCCCCGCGAAGACGGAACCAGTCTGCGTAGCGCCATCAAGCAAGTAGCTTCGGGACGTTTCGGCGTAACAACGGAGTATCTGGTGAACGCCGATGAAATACAAATCAAAGTGGCACAAGGGGCCAAACCGGGTGAAGGCGGTCAGTTGCCGGGCTTTAAAGTAGACCAGGTGATTGCGAAAACGCGCCATTCCATTCCCGGCATTTCATTGATTTCTCCCCCGCCCCATCACGACATTTATTCCATCGAAGACCTAGCACAGTTGATCTTCGACCTGAAGAATGTAAATCCTCGTGCCAAGATCAGTGTGAAACTGGTAGCCGAAAGCGGTGTAGGAACCATTGCCGCCGGAGTGGCCAAAGCAAAAGCAGACCTTATCGTCATCTCCGGTGCGGAAGGTGGTACGGGTGCCTCTCCTGCCTCCAGTATCCGCTATGCCGGTATCTCTCCTGAACTGGGACTGAGTGAAACGCAACAAACTCTTGTACTGAACGGTCTGCGCGGGCAAGTGATGTTGCAGGTGGACGGGCAACTGAAAACCGGTCGTGACATCGTACTGATGGCGATGCTGGGTGCCGAAGAGTTCGGTTTTGCAACCAGCGCTTTGATTGTACTGGGTTGTGTCATGATGCGTAAATGCCATCAGAACACCTGCCCTGTGGGTGTGGCGACGCAGAACGAGGAACTTCGCCGGCGCTTCCACGGACGCAGCGAATACCTGGTGAACTTCTTCACTTTCCTGGCGCAGGAAGTGCGGGAGTATCTCGCCGAAATCGGTGTGGAACGTATGGATGACATCATCGGACGCACGGATCTTATTATCCGCAAGTCAGAAAACGAATCCCCTAAGCAATCCCTGATTACTTTCGACCAAATACTGGCACGCGTTGATAATGGTGCAGCCATCCGTCACACCATCGACCAGCAACACGGCATCGACCACGTAAAAGACGTTGAAATGCTGCATGCCGCTGCCGAAGCTCTGGAAAACCAGAAAGAAATCTCACTGGAATATATGATTGCCAATACGGATCGTGCTTGCGGAGCTATGCTTTCGGGCACCATTGCCGCGAAGTACGGTGAAGCGGGACTGCCGGAACATACGTTGAACGTAAAATTCAAAGGTTCTGCAGGACAAAGTTTCGGTGCCTTCCTTGTACCGGGTGTCAACTTCAAGCTGGAAGGTGAAGCGAACGATTACCTCGGCAAAGGCCTTTCGGGCGGACGGATTGCCGTGTTGCCTCCGGTACGCTCTAACTTCCAGGCCGAGAAGAATACGATTGCAGGAAACACCTTGCTCTATGGCGCAACCAGTGGTGAAGTTTACATCAATGGGCGCGTAGGCGAACGTTTTGCTGTCCGCAATTCCGGTGCCATTGCCGTAGTAGAGGGTGTAGGCGATCATTGTTGCGAGTACATGACGGGCGGTCGTGTGGTAGTCCTCGGTTCAACAGGGCGCAACTTCGCAGCCGGTATGTCGGGCGGTGTAGCTTATGTATGGAATAAGGATGGAAACTTCGATTATTTCTGTAACATGGAAATGGTGGAACTAAGCCTCATTGAAGAAGCATCCTATCGTAAGGAGTTGCACGAACTCATCCGTCAGCACTACCTCTATACAGGCTCCAACCTGGCACGCACTATGCTTGATGACTGGAACCGATATGTGGATGAGTTTATCCAGATAGTCCCCATCGAGTACAAGAAGGTACTGCAAGAAGAGCAAATGCGGAAACTGCAACAGAAGATTGCAGAGATGCAGAGAGATTATTAAGAGATTTATGATTTCAGATTTATGATTTTATGACTTGCCGGACGGTATCATAAAGGCATTCCATAGTATAAGCCTAAGCAGAGATCATAAACCTGAAATCATAAATCTAAACATAAATCATAAATCTAAACATAAATCATAAATTATAAATCTAAAAATGGCAGATCCAAAAGCATTCTTAAACATACCACGACAGGAAGCGGGATACCGTCCTGTCCACGAACGTATCACCGACTTCAGTCAGGTGGAGCAAACTTTAAACAGTCACGAACGTAAACTCCAGGCATCACGTTGCATGGATTGCGGTGTACCCTTCTGTCACTGGGCATGCCCGTTGGGCAATAAGCAACCTGAATTTCAGGATGCACTTTATAAAGGTAAATGGCGCGAAGCATACGAAGTACTCGCTGCCACAAACGACTTCCCCGAATTTACCGGACGCATCTGTCCGGCACTTTGCGAAAAGTCATGTGTACTGAAGCTTTCGTGTGATGCACCTGTCACCATTCGTGAAAACGAGGCGGCTATTGCCGAAGCGGCTTTTCGCGAAGGTTACATCGTGCCCATTCAACCCGAACGTAATGGAAAGCGGGTTGCCATCATCGGTGCAGGTCCTGCGGGACTCTCCGCTGCCTGCCGGCTGAATGCTAAAGGCTATGAAGTGACTCTTTTTGACAGCAAACCCATGCCCGGCGGATTACTGCGCTATGGTATTCCTAATTTTAAACTCGATAAGGCAGTAATCGACCGCCGGATGGGAGTGCTTGAAGCCGAAGGCATCAAGTTCGAAATGGGCGTAACGGTAGATGTACAGAACCTCCCCGCGGGCTTTGATGCCTACTGCATCTGTACCGGGACGCCGCAGGCACGCGACCTCAACATCCCCGGACGCGAACTGAAAGGTATTTATCTTGCCCTCGAAATGCTGTCCCAGCAAAATCATATCCTCGATGGAGAAACGTTCTCCAAAGACCGTCTGGTAAATGCCAAGGGCAAACGGGTTCTCGTCATCGGTGGCGGTGATACAGGATCAGACTGTATCGGTACGAGTATCCGCCAGGGAGCCGTGAGTGTGACACAGATTGAAATCATGCCACAGCCTCCCGTAGGTCACAATGACGCTACTCCTTGGCCGCAATGGCCCATTGTACTGAAGACGACTTCAAGTCACGAAGAAGGTTGCACGCGCCGCTGGTCGCTGACATCCAATCAGTTTATTGGCAAGAATGGAAAAGTCTGCGGTGTAGAGGTGGAAGAAGTGGAATGGATTCCGGCTCAGGATGGAGGACGCCCTACCATGAAACCTACCGGAAAGAAGGAAGTGATAGACGCCGATATGGTGCTTCTGGCCATGGGCTTCCTGAAACCGGAACAGCCTGAATTTCCGGAAAATGTGTTCGTAGCAGGTGATGCGGCACGCGGTGCCAGCCTTGTGGTGCATGCACTGGCGGACGGACGGAGAGTGGCAGAACGGATAGACAAGTATTTGAGTAACTAACCCCTAATCACTAAGTATCATGTGTGGAATCGTAGGTATCTTCAATATCAAATCTCAATCCCAGGAATTGAGAAACAAAGCGCTTCGAATGGCGCAGAAAATCCGTCATCGCGGACCGGACTGGAGTGGTATTTATGTAGGCGGTAGTGCCATCCTGGCTCACGAACGTCTTTCCATCGTCGATCCGGAAAGTGGCGGACAACCATTGTACTCTCCGGATGGCAAGCAAATCCTTGCCGTCAACGGTGAGATCTATAATCACCGGGAAATCCGTTCCCGCTACGCCGGCAAATATGCTTTCCGTACAGGATCGGACTGTGAAGTCATCCTCGCATTATATAAGGATAAAGGCATTCATTTCCTCGAAGAATTGAACGGTATCTTCGCCTTTGCCCTTTACGATGAGGAAACAGACGATTATCTGATTGCTCGTGACCCTATCGGGGTAATCCCTCTTTATATCGGTCGTGACGACCAGGGACATATCTACGTCGGTAGCGAACTGAAAGCTCTCGAAGGTTTCTGTGACACCTACGAGCCTTTTCTGCCCGGACATTACTTCTGGGGACGTGAAGGGAAAATGCATCGTTGGTATCAACGCCCCTGGACCGATTATGCCGCCGTCAAAGCCAATGACACCACCGCCCGCCGGGCTACCCAACCAGAAATCAACAGCGTAAAACTCGCCCTTGAAGCTGCCGTGCAACGCCAGTTAATGTCCGATGTTCCTTACGGTGTTCTGCTCAGTGGTGGCCTCGACTCTTCCGTCATTTCTGCCATTGCCAAGAAGTATGCCCGCAAGCGCATTGAAACCGACAACCAGAGCGAAGCCTGGTGGCCTCAACTCCACTCCTTCGCCGTCGGCCTGCGCGGTGCACCGGACTTGATTAAAGCCCGTGAAGTGGCAGAATACATCGGCACTGTTCACCATGAAATTAATTATACCATTCAGGAAGGGCTCGATGCCTTGCGTGATGTCATCTACTTTATCGAAACATACGACGTTACCACTGTTCGTGCCTCCACACCGATGTACCTGTTGGCACGTGTCATCAAGTCTATGGGCATCAAGATGGTGCTTAGTGGCGAAGGTGCTGATGAGGTTTTCGGTGGTTATCTCTACTTCCACAAAGCCCCCACACCGCAGGCTTTCCACGAAGAGACGATCCGTAAGCTCTCCAAATTGCACTTGTACGACTGTCTGCGTGCCAATAAGAGCCTTTCTGCCTGGGGTGTGGAAGGTCGTGTTCCCTTCCTCGATAAAGAATTCCTGGATGTGGCAATGAACCTCAGCCCTGCCGTCAAAATGTGTCCGGGCAAAGAAGTGGAGAAGCGCATTGTGCGCGAAGCTTTTCAAGATATGCTGCCTCAAAGTGTTGCCTGGCGGCAAAAAGAGCAATTCTCCGATGGCGTCGGTTACAATTGGATTGATACATTGAAGGCCATTACTTCGGCCGCCGTCACCGACCATCAGATGGAACATGCCGCCGAACGGTTTCCCATCAATCCGCCACAGAATAAGGAGGAATATTACTATCGTAGCATTTTCGAAGAGCACTTCCCCAGTCAGTCGGCTGCCCGAAGCGTACCCAGTGTGCCGAGCGTGGCTTGCTCTACTGCTGAAGCACTCGCCTGGGATGCCACGTTGCAAGGGAAAAATGATCCGAGCGGACGGGCTGTGGCAGATGTGCACGAGGCAGCCGGGAACGTGGGCTGATAAAGCCTGTTATAAGCAGAGTCTACTGTGTAAACAATTTACCAAGCGAGATCCATCAATAGAATGCTGAGCATTCTTATCACAGTCTCAAATATAGACAAAAAACAGGCATTTTTCTGCTTTATTAAGCTTCTTGTTATTCGTTTTTAAAGAATAACAGGAACGTTTTTAAAGAATGTGCTCAACGTTTATTAAAAACGTAAAAAGCCTCTTTTAAGCCCGAATCCGATAAATATCAACAAAAAAGGCGATAACTTCCTATTGAAATTATCGCCTTTCTTGTTTTTTGTCTGTTATTATCTTAGAAAACAAGTCGTATGAATTCTCTATTATCAACTACCCTGCAAAGATACGACATCCGAAAGGTGAAGTCAAGTATTCTGGCCGGTTTTTCCGACTTTTCTTTTTTTTATTTTTTAATTCTTCCATTTTGTTTTTGTCCGATACCATTTTTCTAATTTTGAGAATTAGAAATTAGGAACTTGCGTTAACTTAACACACAACAAAGATGAAATATAAAAGGACTCTCCACTCCAATCCACACTAAGATAGTGTCAAAACGGAATAAAAGAACGCGAATTACACAAATCTGTCATTCAATAATCCACTTCTCTATATTCCTTGTTTTATTACTGAAGTTCACCCCTATTTTGAATAATTTCCTCGGGTCTGCCTCAAAAGGAAGAGCATACTGTTTTTCTTCTATTTGCTGCAAAGCCTCCTCTGCAGTACCTTCCAGTTTGAATTCCATGACGTAAATGTAATCGGCAGTCTTCACTACCAAATCCACCCGCCCTTCCGAAGTGTGATACTCCGCCTGTGTATAGAAACCTACCAGTTTGAAGACGATAAACAGTACATTTTGGTAATGTAATTCCAAATCTTTCACTAATTCATAAGGTGTGTCGGCAAAGAAGCTTTGCAGCCTCTTAAAGAAAGCGTTAGGTTGGCCGGAACGTATCTCACGAACAAACCTTTGTATCTCAAACGGTGCTTCTAACTGATTGAAGCGGGTATAAAACGGCATCAGAAATCTGATAAAGCCCTCTTCCACTTCCCGGTTAGGGAAACCGAGACGGTATAGACCGAATTCCTTATCATATCCCTTTATCGTGAGATAACCGCTTTGGAAAATAACCGGTATGGGTTCGTTGTCGCCATAAATACAGTTCAGCACATCAGCATCCGTTTCTTCATGCGCCATGCGCTCCAAATTGTAATGATTGCGTCTCAGCAACTCCACAAGGTAAGTAGGCGTTCCGGTTTCAAACCAATAGTTGCCGAATTTCATCTTAAAGAATGTATTCAGCAAACTGAAAGGATTGTAGATGCCGTCCGTATTTTCTGTAAAGTGATAACCGTCATAGCACGCTTTCAGTTCATTGCACACTTCCTGATACGTCATTTTCTGCGCGGCTGCCAATTCGTGCAGGTCTTCTTCAAAATTAAGATGTATCTCCTTTTCAGTAATTCCACAGATGGAAATAAACGGCTCGTCCATGGAGATGTCATTCAGATTGTTCAGGTCACTGAACACACTGACTTTGCCAAACTTGGTCACTCCCGTCAGCAAGGCAAACTTGATGCAGCCGTCCATGGTTTTCAGTACGCCATAGAAAGGTTTCAGAGTGTTGCGGAATTCGCGTTGCAGTTCCTCGTTGCCGATAGCTTGGAGCAAGGGTTTGTCATATTCGTCGATGAGAATGGCTACACGCTCACCACTTTGCTCATAGGCCCGTCCCACAACTCCTGCAAAGCGCAAGGCAAGGGTACTCTCAGCAACACCGGTTCCATAAAGTTCTTCCCACTTTGATAAATTTCTGTCCAGTATCTTGTCCAGACTATCCGGCGTATCATATTTCCCGATATTCAAGTCCAGATGCAACACAGGACGCTTCACCCAATCTTTTTCCAAAGTGTCCACCGCCAAGCCTTCAAATAAGTCCCGTTTCCCTTCAAAATAGGCTTCGAACGTGGAAATCAGCAAACTCTTCCCGAAACGACGGGGACGGGAAAGGAAATAGTAACTCCCACTCTTCACCAACTTATACATCAATGCGGTTTTATCCACATATACATATCTTTCTTTACGAATCTTCTCGAAGTTCTGTATCCCGATGGGATATATTCTGTTACCCATGTCCTTGCCTCCTTTATATAATATTCATTAATGCTACAAAGATAATGCAAACCAAGAGCAGAATAAAATAAACTCATTCATTTTTTATGCCGGGACGTAGCTTATCTTCGCTTTTGAGGCAAAGATAATGCAAATCGAATGTAGAACTTTCATTTTCCCAATTTATTCCCTACCTTTGTCCCCGCTTTTTTAGAAAGGCAGAATTCGTTCTATTAGTTTTAGGTTAAACACTTAATAACGCTTATGCAAAAGTCTGACTGCATCATCGGTGTAGAGCACGTATCGAAATACTTCGGAGACAAAGCCGTACTGAATGATGTAAACCTCTCTGTCCGTAAGGGCGAATTTGTAACGATATTGGGCCCCTCCGGCTGCGGCAAGACTACTTTGTTGCGCCTGATAGCCGGTTTCCAGACCGCCTCGGAAGGTATCATCACCATCGCCGGAAAAGACATCACGCAAACACCGCCACACCAACGTCCGGTGAATACCGTCTTTCAGAAGTATGCCCTTTTCCCCCACCTCAACGTGTACAACAACATCGCTTTCGGACTGAAGCTCAAAAAGATGCCCGAAGCCACCATTGGCAAGAAAGTGAAACAAGCTCTCCGCATGGTAGGTATGACGGATTACGAAGACCGTGACGTCGATTCCCTCTCCGGCGGACAGCAGCAACGTGTTGCCATCGCCCGTGCCATCGTCAACGAACCCGAAGTGCTGTTACTGGATGAGCCCCTTGCCGCCCTCGACCTCAAAATGCGTAAAGACATGCAGATGGAGTTGAAAGAGATGCACCAGAAGCTTGGAATCACCTTCGTCTACGTTACCCACGACCAGGAAGAAGCCCTTACTCTGAGCGACACCATCGTCGTGATGAGCGAAGGCCGCATCCAGCAGATAGGTACGCCGACAGACATCTACAACGAACCCATCAACTCTTTCGTTGCCGATTTCATCGGAGAAAGTAACATCCTGAACGGCCTCATGCTTCAGGACAAAGCCGTATCCTTTGCCGGACACGAATTTGAATGTGTCGACAAGGGCTTTGGCGAAAACACTCCCGTCGATGTAGTCATCCGTCCCGAAGACATCTATATATTCGAACCTTCTGCCGCTGCCCAACTGATGGGTACTGTCACCTCCTGTATCTTCAAAGGCGTGCATTACGAAATGATGGTACAGACTAACGAGGGCTACGAATTCATGGTGCAGGACTATCACAGTTTCGAAGCCGGACGGGAAGTCGGTCTGCTCGTGAAACCTTTCGACATTCACGTAATGAAGAAAGAACGCACCTGCAACACCTTCGAAGGCAAGCTCATAGACGCCACACACGTCGAATTCCTCGGTTACACCTTTGAGTGTGCCGAAGTGCAGGACATCGAACCGGGCAGTTCCGTCCTCGTAGAAATAGATTTCCGAAACGTCATCCTCGAAGATAACGAAGAAGACGGTCATCTGACGGGCGAAGTGAAATTCATCCTTTATAAAGGAAACCATTACCATCTCACCGTGTTTACCGATTGGGACGAGGATATCTTTGTAGACACCACTGACGTCTGGGACGACGGTGACCGTGTCGGCATCACCATCGCACCCGAAAATATACGAATTGTTGCGCCGGCACAGACCACCGGTTCTATCCCTATTGTCGAATCTGCTAATAAGAAAGGAAGTGCTCAGTAATATATCCCGTTTCTTCATGCGTCGCCGGAACTGGACAGTTCCCTACGCATTGTTTCTCATCATCTTCGTTGTGATGCCTCTGTTGCTCATTGTGGTTTATGCCTTCACCGATGCTGAAGGCGCATTCACGTTCGCCAACTTCCGCAAATTCATGATGCATCCCGAATCTATCAACACATTCGTCTACTCCATCGGAATAGCTGTCATCACGACTCTGGTATGCCTCCTGCTCGGTTATCCGGCTGCTTATATTCTCAGTCAGAAGCGCTTCAACACTTCCCAGACCATGGTTGTACTGTTCATCCTGCCTATGTGGGTGAACATCCTGATACGTACACTTGCCACGGTGGCATTGTTTGATTTCCTCAACCTGCCGCTGGGCGAAGGAGCTTTGGTATTCGGTATGGTCTACAACTTCCTGCCGTTCATGATATACCCTATCTACAATACATTGCAGAAGATGGATGGCAGTCTGATAGAAGCAGCCCAAGACCTGGGAGCTACGCCTGTACAGGTATTCGGTAAAGTGATCCTCCCCCTTTCGATGCCCGGCATCATGAGTGGTGTGGTGATGGTTTTCATGCCCACGGTTTCCACCTTTGCCATTGCCGAGTTGCTGACGATGAACAACATCAAACTGTTCGGTACTACCGTACAAGAGAATATATATAACGGAATGTGGAACTACGGCGCTGCCTTGTCGCTCATCATGCTGTTACTGATTGGCGTCACCGCCCTCTTTACCAACGAGGACGACAGTGCACAAAATGAAAGCGGAGGTGTGATATGATGACACGTATTCTGGCGAAAGGCTATCTTTGGTTTCTGCTTGCCCTGCTCTATTCGCCCATCCTGATCATTATGATCTTCTCTTTCACTGAGGCCAAGGTACTGGGTAACTGGACAGGATTCTCTACCAAACTGTACAGTTCACTATTTACAGGCGGTATGCACCACTCGCTGATGAATGCCATCTGGAACACATTCGCGATTGCTACGATTGCTGCCACAGCCTCTACCCTGCTGGGAAGCCTGGCAGCTATCGGCATCTTTAACTTGCGCTCCCGGGCACGTCAGGTGATGAATTTCACCAATGCTATTCCGATGATGAATGCGGATATCATTACGGGTGTATCCCTGTTCCTGCTGTTTGTCAGCTTTGGCATTTCGCAGGGATTTACTACGGTGGTATTGGCACACATCACTTTTTGTACCCCTTATGTGGTGCTTAGCGTGATGCCCCGTCTGAAGAAAATGAATCAGAATGTATACGAAGCAGCTCTCGACCTCGGAGCTACTCCTTTCCAGGCGCTTCGCAAAGTCATCTTCCCGGAAATTCTGCCGGGAATGATCAGCGGTTTCATCCTCGCTTTCACGCTTTCCATTGATGACTTCGCAGTAACGATCTTCACTATCGGAAATGAAGGATTGGAAACGTTGTCGACATACATCTATGCGGACGCACGTAAGGGTGGACTGACTCCTGAACTGCGCCCACTGTCAACAATCATTTTTGTAACGGTGTTAGTATTGCTGATTGTGATTAATAAGAGAGCAGAAAGAAACAAGAATAGTGATTAGCGTTTAGTGATAAGTGATTAGTGCCATGCGGAATGATAGCGCAGCCTACTAATCACTTATCACTAAACGCTAATCACTAATATAACCCTATAAACAATGAAGAAATACATACCCCTCTTCCTCTGCATTCTTCTCCTTGCCTCCTGTACCGGTGCCAGTGAGAAGCGCAGCCGTGTACTGAAAGTATACAACTGGGCAGATTACATTGACGAAGAAGTCCTCGCCGAATTTCCTGCCTGGTACAAAGAGCAGACAGGCGAAGATATCCGCATCATCTACCAGCTATTCGATATCAACGAAATCATGCTCACCAAAATTGAGCGCGGACAGGAAGATTTCGACCTTGTATGCCCTTCGGAATACATCATCGAACGAATGTTGAAGAAAGACCTCCTCCTCCCTATCAACCGCAATTTTGGGAAGACTCCGGATTATATCCCCAACATCTCCCCGTATATTCAGAAAGAGTTGGAGAAGATTAGCCAGCCCGGTCGCCACACCAATGATTACGTTGTTCCCTACATGTGGGGTACCGCCGGAATACTCTATAACAAGAAGTTCAAGACCCTTGAAGAAGTCAGCTCCTGGGGATGCCTTTGGGATGCTGTCAACCGTGGCAAGATTCTGATGAAAGACAGTTACCGCGATGCCTACGGTACCGCCATCATTTATGCCCATGCCCGGCAACTTGCCGACAGCACCATCACCGTGGAACAACTGATGAACGACAATTCCTCTGAAGCCATTGCCCTTGCAGAACAACACTTGAAAGCCCTGAAACCTAATATTGCAGGATGGGAAGCCGACTTCGGCAAAGAAATGATGACCAAAAACAAAGCATGGCTCAACCTTACCTGGAGTGGCGACGCCGTCTGGGCCATTGAAGAAGCGGAAGCTGTAGGCGTGGACCTGGACTATGTAGTTCCCCGCGAAGGCAGCAACATCTGGTACGATGGCTGGGCCATCCCCAAGTATGCCCGTAACGTAAAAGCCGCCAGCTACTTCATCAATTATCTTTGCCAACCGGATATTGCT
>ENA-UESP01001551-UESP01001551.1-human-gut-metagenome-genome-assembly--contig:-NODE-1551-length-14819-cov-3.516823_pt1 | contig 14819 bp, 19 predicted proteins | sample MGYA00243003_ERZ508004 | MGnify/ENA primary metagenome ERZ508004 (study PRJEB26167, sample SAMN06115443) | human gut metagenome | host: Homo sapiens | place: China:Henan | collected 2015-07-29...
ACGGCTACAAAAATGTTTGCGTGTGCATCGGTGGGAAGCCCAAAAAGTATTATGTGCATCGGCTTGTGGCTATGGCATATTTACCAAATCCGCTTCAATACCCAGAAATAAACCATATTGACGAAAACCGGGGGAACAACCACGCAGACAACCTTGAATGGTGTACTGCAAAATATAACAAAAATTATGGGGGACGCGCCGAAAAATTCAGCAAGACGAGGGGATTTCCTGTTGTCTGCGTTGAAACAGGAGAATCTTATTTATCGTGTGGAGACGCAGAGAGAAAGACTGGCATTAACCGTGGCAGCATTCACTCTTGCTGTACAAAATACAGAAATACGCAAAGCGCAGGTGGCCTGCATTGGGTGTTTCTAAGGGAAATTCACCCCAAATCGCAGGCCGACTGGAACGGATAAGGAGGGCCAAGTATGGCAGGGTACTACGATAAAAACAAGGACTACTCCAAGGAACTTCAGCGGACGGACCTGTCGGCCTCCGAGCGGGAACGGCTGACTCAGGAGCGGCAGAACAAGATCGACGATAAGTACGGAGGCAGAGAGCCGAACATGATCGGCTCCGACAAGACGTATTCTCAGACCTACGGCGGGTCCAGCAACCGGGGGAACAGCGGAAGTTCCGGCGGCAGCTCTCAGGGGACCTTTGGAGGGTATACCTACGGCCGCAAGGACAATGGCGGCGGCATCTACGGGACGCCCACCAGCAATTCCGAGGTAAAGAACTACAAGCAGAACGGCGTATCGTACCGGGTCGGCGCGGACATGAGCCGCCGCGAAGATCTGGCGAACCGGTATCAGGTGTCCAACGGTTATACCGTGTTCTATGACGATAACGGCTACGCCTACAAGGCCGTGAAGGGTGTGGCGGACTACACCCCCCATCAAGACATCAACGCCGGGAACGGCAGTTACGGCAAAAGCGGCGCGTGGACGGACAACGAGATGCTGTCCGCACTGGACCGCTCCAAGATCACGGACATCCGCAACCGGCTACAGCGGGGCGAGATCACCGGCGATCAGGCCAACGCCGCCGCAAACGCCATCCGTGCCGGGTACGGCTACACCATCGACAAGAACGGCTATGTGACGGACAGCGGCGCGCTGTCTGCCGTGAATGATCTGCGCAAACGCCTTGGGCTGGACAGCAGCCCGGAAAGCGCAGAGCTGGCTTACTACCGCTATCTCATGGGGACGGACACCTCCCCCTCCGCACAAGCCAACGGAAAGGTGCAGTCCTTCGGGGACTATCTGGCGGCGAATGGCGGCGCACAGGCCGGTACACCCGGCTACGGAACCCCGGCATACAGCCAGCAGCAGCGGGTCACGGACATCAACGCAGGCGGTACGCCGTCCGGTAATCTCTCCACATCGCAGACCGGGATGAGCTTTGACATCGGAGACGGCAGCGACTACTTGAAGGAGCTGTACGCCAAGAAGGTAGCGGCGGAGCTGGCGGCGCTGAAATCCGCTTACGAGCAGAACACCGCCACGCTGGATGCCAGCCGCGCACAGATCGCGCCGGTGTATGACATTGCCCGGAACAGCGCGGCCAACCAGAACGCCCTGAGCCGTGGCGCGTTTCAGGAGATGGCGGTGGCAAACGGCCTGAACACCGGCACCACCGGACAGGCGGCGCTGGCACAGGATGTTGTGCTTCAGCAGAACCTCTCCCAGATCGACCGGGAGCAGGCGGAAAAGACGGCGGCCATCGACCTTCAGCGGAGCCAGCTTGACACGGAGTACCGAAACGCCATTGCCAAGGCAGAGGCCACGGGAGACGCGGAGCTGGCAAACGCCCTGTACGAGGAATACGTCCGGCAGCAGAACCTGTACGCCAAGTACGGCGGGCAGACCGGCGGCTCCGGCTCCGGCAGCTCCGGCGCAGCGGCCGTGGTAAAGCCCAATCTGACGGCCAGTCAGGTACAGTCCGCGCTGAAAAACGGCATCGTGACGGATGACGTGATCTCCGCCTTCGATTACTATTACGGGCAGGGGGCCTACGATTCTCTGTACGGCACCGGCAAGCTGACCTCCGGCGGGTCCTCCAGCGGCGCCACCTCCGGGGCCAAGAAGGGCAGCTATTCCAATGGCTCCCTGACCAACGAGCAGGTGAAGCAGCTCCAGAGATACTACGGCGTGTCTCAGGACGGCAAGTGGGGCAAGAACTCCAAGAAGGCCGCAGGCGGCCTGACGGCTGATAAGGCATGGGCGAAGTATCAGGGGAGCAGCGGAAGCAGCACCGGCAGCATGACGCAGGGCGCTTTCATAGCGTCGGCCACCAGCCTGAACACGGATCTGAGTAACGGCAATGTGGACCGGGCATACAACTGGCTTACCAAGAACTATGGAAAGCTCTCCGCCAGCCAGAAGCAGGAGGTCCAGAACCTGCTGGCACAGTACGGGATTTCTTACTGAGAGGTGCACCAGTATGGCAAAAACACTAAGCGGATTTAAGGTAATTGGCGATACCTCCAAAATCGGAGCAGGCAGCAAAAAAGGAAGCGCGGGGCAGACAAGCCCCACGCCTTCTTCCAATGGGAGCAGCCGGACGCTTGGAGGCTTCAAGGTCATTGGCGACACCTCGAAAATCGGGGCAAAGGCCGCCGCAAAGACCACACAGCAGACCGGCGCACAGAGCGCCACCCTTACCCAAAGCACCACCCGCTACCCGCAGCCCATGGACAATGTAGGGAGGCAAACAGGGACCAACAGCCGCTTGCTTGCGGACACGAAGCAAAGCGGGACACTCATTCCATCCCTTGATAACGGGCGCGTGGGGAAGGTGATCTCCGGTGCGGTGAAGTCCGTCGGCTCCGCCTATACAAATCTGGGCGGTGTGCTGGCAGAGGGGGCCGGGAAGCTGAATACCCGGATCGCCAACCAGAACGCCGGGGATTCCCTGCAAAGCGACCATGACGCGGTGGAGCGGTATGAAAAGATGCTCCGGGATGTGAAGTGGGCCAACGGACGGGCCATGAGCGCGAAGGACGTAAAGCAGGTGCAGGGCTACCTTGCCAGCGCCAAGCGGCGGATCGCGGCCCATGAGGGCTACACCAAGGCGGTGGAGCAGTCCGACAAGGCAGTGGCGGACAAGGCGTATCAGAAGGCCGACCGTCTGTCCCAAAGCTCCGCTGAGGACGTGGCGCAGGCCAAGGAAGGGCTGGGGCCGGTGGGCCAGTTCGCCGTAGATCTTGGCGTGCAGGGCGTACAGATGGCAGGGGATGTGGCGGCCAGCGCCGTGATCCCCGGGGCCGGTCTCGCTCTGATGACGGCCCGGTCTGCCGGGAGCAGCGCCCAACAGGCCAGACAGGCCGGGGCCACCTATGGCAAGCAGCTTGCCTACGGGCTGGGCAGCGGTGCTCTGAGCCTTGCCACGGAGAAGATCAGCAACGTGGCAGGCCCCTTCAAGAAAGCGTTTGGCGCGGGCCTTGCCGATAAGGCGGCTGGCAAATTGATCGCCAAATTTGGCGAAAATACAGCCGTTCAGGTCATGAGCGACCTTGCCAAGCGTCCCGCCGGGAGGCTGGCCCTCTCCATGATCTCCGAGGGCGGCGAAGAATTTCTGGAAGATGTTGCCCAGCCCTTTTTGCAGCGGGCCACTTATGACCCCTCTGCCCGGTTCGATCTCAGCGAGGCGCTGTATGACGCGGCGGTGGGCGCGGCCATGGGCGGCATCGGCGCGGGCGCTGACGTCATCCGACAGCGTGGAAGCAGTCAGGCGGACGCACAGCCCACGCAGGAGGTACGCCCGGAGGTGCGGGAGGGTACTTATACCCCAACCCCCGCAAACGCCGCAGAGGGCACGCAAAACGCCGCCTCCGGTGTGGAGACGGCGGCAAACAAGGGCGAGACAGTGCAGATCGTTGAACGGCTGCGAGAGAGTATACCGGGGCTTAACGGCACAGAGCCGGTATCGACCGTATCCTCCAAAGCGATCCCATTTGTCGAGGGCCGAACCATGGCTGAAAAGGCAAGGAAAATGTTTGAGGCCATTAAGGGGGTCGTGTCTCGACCCGGCTTTGGAGACATTGACATCAACGGGCGTTCCGTGAAGGACGATTTGAGCCATGGCGTAGGCGGAGCAAAGGCCGCCGTGATCCCCGCCATTCCGGAAGTGCTCCGGCGCGGGCAGCAAATTAATTTCCAGCAGAATTGGAAAGGACGCCCCTATGACGGCTATGTATTTGCCGCCCCGGTCACTATGGACGGCGAAACTGCTTATGTAGCTGCCGTTGTAAAGCGCACCAGCAAAAACCGATTTTATCTGCATGAAGTGATTGACGCGAACGGGAACGTTATAAAAATAGACGCCGGGGATCGTGCCAATCCAACCAGCCTTGCCACCAATGGTGACGCTGGGACACAATCTCAGGCGTCTGTGGACATGGCCCCCGCAGAGGCCAGCTTGGTAGGTCCAGAACCTACGGCTTCCTCTGCGGTGTCAAGCCCTGTTGAGGGTACGCGTCCCCTCAATGCTAATGATAGCATAGCACAGGGGACGGAAAATGTCAAGAACGGGGGAAACCGGGACATTCTCTCTGAGGTTCTGTTTGGGAAGAGGCGGGCGGACCTGAATACCATGACGCCGGAGCAGCAAAACGCCATATATCAGGCCAATGAAGCCGGAACCGTGGGCATGGACGCCACCGGCAAGGTGTTCCAGATCGACCCGGAGCAGCACATCGACCGGCGGCGGATGGAGACGGTGGGCGGCAGAGACGTGAACGCCTTCCAGTTCGACCACCCGGAGCTGCACCGCTATTACCAGGAAGCGGCCAACGCCCTGATCGCGGACGCAGACCTCTCCCTCCAGCAGCCCATGAGCCGCCGTTATGAGCGAACCATGGAGGGCAACGCCGTCCAACAGGCGGCACAGACCTCGCCCCATCTGCGGCAGGCCATGGACGAAACCGGGCTTTCCCGTGACGCCATTATCGACGCAGCTCAGCGGATCATCACCGATCAGGGGCAAGAGAACGTGGCGGCGGCCAAGCGGGTGGAGCTGATTCTGGACGATATGCTCTCTCACGGCTACACCACCATGACCGGCGAACAGATAGGCCCCAACAGCGGGTATCTGGCTGCCAAGCAGGGCATCCGCGGAGCCGGAGAGGTACAGGCCAGAGGGCATGGGCTGGACGGAGTTGACGGCTACGATAACCTCGGAAGCGCGCGAAAGGGCTTTACAACCCCCGGCATGGAGGGCACGGAACAAACCAGCCGCCTTGCGGATACCCTGCCATACAACCAGTATCAGGAATCTGCAACCGGCTTGAACCGGGAGGACTACGCTAAGATCTTCCGCTACGAGAGCCAGACGGAAGGGAAATCCCTCCACTTGGCAGAGGAATTGGTCTACGTCAAAAAGGACGGCCAAAAAACCTTCCTGCGGGATGTGGACGAGGGCGCGTTTCATGAGTTGGTGCAGTCTCTGGATGACGCGACGGCATGGAACGGGCCGCAGATGGACGCGGCTCGGATGATCCAGCGCGAATTGCAGGGGAAAGCAGATGGGCTTGAGATCCCGGAAACGGAATACATTGACTTCTTGAAAATCATGCGGGAGCACGAGACCTCCACCGGCCAAGGTGTTCAGGCAAACGCCAAGTGGAGCCGGAAGGACAACAACGGCGGTCAGGCTTCGGAGCTGGACGCATGGGACAATCTGGAGCGGTCCAACCTGTCTGACGCGGAAAAGACTGAGACCTTCCGGCAGATTGTAAAATGGGATACGGATATTGAAGCGGTCAAGTCCGGGGACACCGCCGCCATGAAGGACATTATTTTGGATGTTGCCGAGGCGAGAGGCGTTCTGAACGGTGTAACAGGCAAGGAGAGTAAGGCGCTCCGCTCCATCGCGGAAAGTTCTCTGAACGCGCTGACATTTGACCAGCTCAAGCAGTTCGCCTACGCTTCCACCAGCGCCATGAGCACAGACGCCACATCCGCCAACCTTGGCAGAAAGATCAAAACCATCCAAATTCTGAATATGCTGTCGAACCCAAAGACGGCATCCAAGAATGTCACCGGAAACACATCGTTCTACGCACTGGACGCCCTTTCCATGAAGGGCGGCGCTCTGTTGGACATGGCTGTTTCCAAGCTGACAGGAACCCGCTCCATGGCGGCTGACAGCGTATTTGGAAAGGGGACGCGGGAAGCGGCTGTAAAGGCCATGCGTATGAGCATTGCTGAAATCACAATGGATGTGGACATGAGCGGAACGAATACCCGCTACGGGACCGGGAGCCAGCGGACTTTCAAAGCCAACGGCAATTTTGCAGACCGGGTGATCTCGTCTCTGGAGCGGAACCAGGCATACCTTTTGAACGCTACGGATGAATTTTTCAAGGGTGCCGCCAGAGCGTCCGAAGCGAATACGCAAAGACTGATTGACGAGGGCAAGATCAAGACGTCGGACAAGGATTACGCCAAAAAGCAGGCTGACCAGCTTGCCAAATACCGTACCTTTCAGGACGATAGCAAAATGTCCATCGCCATTCAGGAGATCCATGACATTTTGAATATGGCCCTTGGTGTGGGGGATAGCGGCAAGACGATCAAGGGGCGTACCGTTCATTCCTTCGGCGCAGGTGACATTGCCGCTCCGTTTACCAGAGTGGCAGGCAACCTTATTTCCCGGGGTGTGGAGTATTCCCCGCTGAACGCGGTAAAAGGCACTGTCGAGATCGCAGAAGCCGTTGCAAAGGCCGCTGGGGGCGGTGGTGCGGATGTGGAACTGCAATCCAAGGGCGTATCCAACGCGGCCAGAGGACTGACCGGCACCGCGATTGCGTTCGGCTTTATGAACCTTGTAAAAATGGGCCTCATGCGGAAGGCGGACGATGAGGACGATGAAAAGGTGGCAGCGCTGAACCGAGCCGAGGGCATGACCGGGACGCAGTTGAACCTGTCTGCAACCAAACGCTGGTTGTCCGGCGGCAGCACCGAATGGCAATACGGTGACACGCTGATAGACCTGTCCTCCGTGGAACCGCTGAATCTATTGATGGATCTTGGCGCGGAAATGGCAAAGAGCGACGGAAACCCTGTTGTATCCACGTTCAAGGCGGCCCCGGACGCGTTTCTCAGTGCATCGGCAGACTTGCCGGTCATCCAGTCTGTTGGCAGCTTTACAAAGGACGTGTTTAAATACGGCAAGGACCCGCTGCAGTCCCTTCTGAAAAACGGAGCAAGTGCAGTCGTATCCTCCGTAACGCCAAATGTTCTGCGGGCGTTTACGCTGGGCGTGGATGACCGCCCACGGTCCACCGGCTACGCGGACACCTTTACGGAACGGTTGGCGATGGAGGCGAAAAGCCGTATTCCCGGATTGCGGGAAACGCTCCCCGGCTCCGTTGACACGTTGGGCAACGAGCGGACATATCAAGGCACTACACCGGAACGCCTGTTTAATTCCATGCTGAACCCTGTTGGGGTGAACCACTACCAGCAGGGGAATCTGTCTAAGGAGTTAGAATCTCTGCGGGAACGTTCTGAGGGGGATACCTCTTTCTACCCAACAAACCGCATCCCGAAGGAAATTTCTTACACGGACAAGGGTGGGAAGAAACATACCGCCCAAATGGACTACGAACAGCGTCAGGACTTTCAGCGAAAGCGGGGCACCACGACCAGCGGCACTATGATGGCCATGATCGGCACACGCGCTTATCAGAAAGCAAAGCCGGAGCGTCAAGTAGAGCTGATGGCGAAATGCCGGGACTATGGGTATGAGGTGGCAAAGGGCAGTGTTTTGGGGAAAACCGCGATGCAATCGTGGGCGATCAACGCGCAGACATCCAAGAAAGACGTCGGCTTGTCTACGGTGGAGTTTCTGACGCTGTACACCGATGACCGCTATAAAAGCTATCTTTCCGGAAAAGCATACGAGAAAACGAAGGAGGCGTATCGTGCGGGCGTTTCGGTTGAGGAATATGTTGGGCTAAAAGAGAGCGCCGACGCGGACGGAAACGGCAGGGTCAGCAAGGCGGAGGCCAGCGCGGCCCTTGCCGGTCAGAAGCACCGGGCGGATCTGTGGGACATTATCTGCACCACCAACGCCAAGAACCCCTACAAATGAGAAAACACCCCCGCCGTCTGGCGAGGGTGTCTCTTTCTGCTTTTTCACATCATGGACAGGAGCGTTTTCACGTGGGCGGCGCGGTCCAGCATCCGTTCATGCTCCCAGTCCCAGACGGCTTTCTCGGCCTCCGTTGGGTGGAGACCGGCGTCCTTCGCCTTTTCGATATGGCGGAGGGCCATCTCGTGGAGCCGATTGGCATGGCCCAGTTCCTGACGGCTGAGATCGGCGTAGGTGCTGGCGCCCTCCGGGTCGTCCCCGGCGTGCTTGACGGCCTCACGGGCGTACTTCTCGGCATCGTCCAGTTCTTCCCGGATCTCTTCGGCCAAGTGTCTGATCTCGTGCATAAAATCCTCCTAACTCTGCTTGATGAGGGTGTAGAGCTTGTCCACATCCGTTTCATTCAGCGTGACGTTCCCGATCAGGGGGATATTGGTTGTGACGGGGCCTTTGGCGGCCTCGGTTTTCAGGCAGGCGTAGATCTTGTCAATATCTACGTTCCCCGCCTCGTCAAAGACGCCGAGGGCCTTCACGGCGGGATGCTCCCGGAGGGCGGAAAGGCTGGCGTCCAAATTGCCAAGGGCCATAGCGGCCCCGGCACCGACGGCCCATTTCTGCCAGCCGGTGAGCTTGCCGGTAAATTCCTCATCTACATAGCGGGCAACGCCCTGCTTGATCTGTTCTAATGTTACCATATATTCCTCCAATGACGGGAGAGAGGGGCGCTATGCCCCTCTCTTTTTCCCTCTTCGTCTCTTAGCGGCCGCAGTTGCAGTCACAGGTGGAGACGGGGAGGGGGTTATAGGTGGACTGGGGCGTGGTGCCGGTGCCGGTGGTGATGTCCGCGACCATTTTGGGGTAAAAGGTGGCGTTGGTGTAGGTGACAATGGTATTGTCAGCGCACTTCCGCTCGTCCCGCTCCCGGGAAATGGCCCCGCACAGCTCGTTCTTGCAGCAGTCCATACGCTCCTGCAACAGCTGGAAGCTGTCCTTGGTGGCCTGATTGTTGACCGCCTGAGAAGCCAGCGCACCATGCACCTCGCCCAGCTTGCCGTCGATGTACTTGTACATCTCCAACATCTTCTGGTCCTGGTAGGTGTTGGCATCCCGCAGGGCAATGTCGCTGCGGAGCTTAGCGTTCTCCTGCACCATGGACAGCTCGTAGCGGTTGACCGTGTGGTTCTCGCTGCATCCGGCCTCCGCCGCCATACCAGCGGCAAAGGGGATGACGCGATTGCCCAGCAGCATCCCGCCGAGACCGCCCAGAGAGTTCAGGACGCCCAGAGACAGACCGGCAATGCCGGTGCCGAGAGCGGTGCCTGCGACGCCCTTGCTTGCAAATTCAGCCATAGAGAAATTCCTCCTTCTCCAAAAATACACCCCCTGTTTCCGCGCGCAAAACAAGCGGTGTTCTATGGTTACCGTACCACAGGACACCGCTTGTCATGGTTTAAGGATGTTTTTTGTTTGGAGGGGATATGCCAGCTTTATTCCGGATGGAACGCAGACAGGCAGCCACAGCGGAGCGGGACAGGTACAGCTCTGCCGCCGCATCCTCGATCGCCCAGCCACGGCGGCAAACCAGGTTGAACACGCGCCGCTCCCGGTCTGTGAGATAACGGCACTGCTCCATTTTCTGGAGCTGCTGGACGGTGTATCGGTATTTCATATTGGGCCTCCTTTATGAAGTGCCCCTCCCCTTTGACCTACCGATGCATGGGGTCAGGACCCCTGCGCGTCTATCATGGCTAACAGCTTTTCCAGATCGTAAAAATTCCGTGGGTTCAGCCCGGTTTCCCGCTGAATAAGCCGAAAGCGGTAGCGGATGGAGTTATAGTGCAGGTAAACCGCGCCGCCGGTTTTTTTCATGCTCATGCTGTTCTCTGCATAGGCTTTCAGAAGTTTTCTGTCCCGATCCTCCATAGCTTATCTCCTTTTGTTACGCGGGATGGCTGGAGATCAGCCGTCCGCACTGGTTTTTCGCTCGCCAAGGCTACAAAAGAATGTCCTTGTGTCCTTATCAAATGGCAAAAACACGATGTTTGTTTTGGGGCAAAATGCGTATATATCTTTTCGGTTCCACACGCACAAGTGCTTACAATCCTTGCACCGTACTACCGGCACGGCATCAATAATAGGAGCAGCACTCACCATACTCTTCACTCGCATGAGACAATCGTTCCAACCCTCGGTGTACCTCTTGTTAGCAGGCCCGCATTGCTTACGCTCTAATGCGTTCTGCAATGTCTGCTGATTGATGTACTTATCCATGTTGCTTCGTCTCCTCCTGAGTCTGGTTGAGCAGCATGATTTCTTCCAAGGACAATTCGTTGCGAGCAACTGCCAGCACCTGCCTGTCCGTCAGGCCGTACTTGTCTCTAAGTGGCACCAAAATCGCACACATATTCTTCTTGGTGAAGGGAACCTGCCCAGACGTGAGCTTGCTGTAAGCCTTCTGAATTTCAACGGCTGCTTCTAACTGCATGGTTTAGTATCTCCTTTCAGTCGATGGGTTGATGCTGCGGCCCACGCAGCACACTTTCGCAGGAAACCGGGCGCTCAACGTTCAGTGTTGTCACCTCCGTCCATCTTGGCCCCGCAGTTGGGGCAATAGTGGGTATATTTAGCGATCAGATTATATCCCCGTTTGCACTCTGGGCAGATAATAATTCCGCTCCCATCTTCAATCCACTGTGCGTGCACCACCGGGGCCACGTCGGCGGCGGCCGCATCCTCGATCATGTCGATTGCGTCACCGATGCCACACGCACGGCATCTTACTCCGTTATAGCTGTTGCATCCTACGCAATAAACTTCTTCGAGGCGCTTAATTGTCGCTTCTCGCTCAATGTATTCAGCCATTTCTTGTCCCTCCTGTTCCACTCTTTAACAGCATCTTCTTTTGTGGGGCCTCGCTTTGCACCGGCCCCACATCTCTGACACTGTGAGAAGTACCGATAGTACAAATACTTGTTATCATCCGCAAGTATCTCTACGCCCTTATAACCACAAAACGGGCAAGGCTTTAATTCAGTCATCCTTCATCGCCTCCAATGCCGCTTTGGCTTCCTCGCGGGTGAGGAAAACGGTCTTGCCGATTTCATCAGCCGGTACGCCTAAAATGGAATTATCAACAAACCCGGCTACGATATTACATTCAATGGCTGTACAAAACAATTCCACGCGAATTGCCTTTACGCGGTATTCGCTTATGGTTTTTCGGCTTGTAACCTCATACACCGTATCTCCCGCCTTGCACGGCAGCACCACCAGCCGCCCGTCCTTGTCGGCTTCTTGATATTTTTTGAGTTCCATGAGCGCGCTGTGCAATTTTGCCATTTCCAGACCGCTAAAGTGCTCCTATTGCATTGACTAGACATCCCCGGGCTCAAGCCCCGTATCTTCATAGTCGGCAAGGCGGTTTGCCGCTGAAATATAATCGTGATTCTTTACCCACACACCATAAAGTACTTTTGGGTCTGCGCAATTTGTGTCTCTTTCCGTTAATCGTTCCATCTTCTTACCTCCTCCACCGGCATCCGTTGCAGGCCCCTTCATGGGCCAGTGTGTAGTTTCCGCACTTCAGGCACAGTTCGTTCCGCAGGGCGTCAATCTCTTTCGCCCGCGCTTCGATCAAGTCAGCGGCTCCCGCCAGATCATCGCACAGGGTAATGAGCGTTTCCCACTCATTTGTCCGCGCCTTTTCCGCGTGCTCACGCAGCGCATTCACGAGGTTTGTATCTCTCATAATTCATCCCCCAATCTCCAATCATCGTCCCGCACCTGAAACGCATCCCCCAACTGCACCGTCTCCGGGTAATTGTGCTGTGTGGTTTGGATGGCGTACTTGTCGATTTCGGTTGCATAGTAGGCGGTGATCGCCGCGCCCAGCTTGTCCAGCGCGATACGGCCGCAGCTCATGCCGTCGTACATGGAAAGCACTTCCACCGGTTCCTCCGTCAGCCCGGTAAAGTGGCTCATGATATGCGCGATCACATCCACCGTCCAGCCGTTGCCCAGCATCTTGTAGGCTTGGCTGTTGCTAACCGGGAAAACATACTGCTCCGGCACGGTCTGGAGGCGTTTACATTCCGTCACGGTCAGCTTGCGAATGATGTAAAATCCGTCTGCCAGTTTAATGGGGTATGTCTTTCCTTTGATGGTAATCCGCCCGCCGTGAACCTCGTAAACTGGGATTTCTTTTCCGCCTGCCGCCTTAATTACAAACCGCCCTTTTCCGTCCGGGATAACGGGCACGGCATAAAGCCCGGTTTTTGCCCCTACGCCGCCACCCTGCCCGCACAGGGTTACGCTTTTTGCGTCCGGGCTGTAAACACGGTATTGCTGGCTGTCAAAAGTCTGGTTCTTCGCGTCGTTCTCAATGGTTCCGATCCTCACCGGCTCCACCAGAACGTTATACGGGACGCCCTTGTGGGTGTTCGCCGTCACGCAGGCACTTTTTTCCTGCGTTGCGTCGTGGAAATAATCGAAATCAAAATGGTTCCGCCCGTCCTTGGTTTCGCGCACCATATAATCCATTTCTTTTTCAGTCAGCGGCTTAATGGCAACAGGTTCCGCCGCACCATTCCGCTGGTGTCTGGAAACCATGTCGTCCGCCGTGGTTCCGCCAATTGTGGACAGCAGAGCATACCCTTTTTCTTTCCAGCAGACACCACTTTCCAGAATGTCGCGCAGGAGGATCCCACGGTCCATCGGCTGCTCCACTGCCACTTGGCTGTATGTGCCGTCCGGGTTTCGCCTGCCCACCCAATACAGGCGCTGGCGGTTTTGTGCGCTCACCAAAGCGCTGTTAATCAGGACAGGCTCCACGCCTAACTCCGCTGTGATCTGCGCCCGGATAGCGGGCGACATACTTTTATTGTTTTCGTACAGGAAAAAATCCGGCTTGTACTTGTCGCGGGCGATACGGTAGTTTAGAAATAGCTCCCAGCCGATGCCGCTGGCCTCGGTCTCGCGGTTCTTGGTCTGTGCGATGCTCCAATGGGTGCAGGGACTTCCGCCGATCAATAGTTTCATACGTCCTCCGCTTCCGCAAGCCAGAATTCCTTGCGGCACTTAATACAGTTTGTCCCTGTGGGGCAATTCCCACACAATGCTCTATCCACTTGGCAGGGGGATACCCGGACAAGCCCTGTGTCTGGATATATTGGCGCATCGGGAAACATCTTCAAGAACTCGCTCTGGCGTGTTTTGATGGGGTGCTCCTTTGCCCACTGTTTCGAAATAGCAACGGCCTCCTCCGGGTGGGTCTCTATCCAGACTGTGCAGGAGGTCACAAAGCCGCAAAGGCGTTTGCCAAACTCGCAATTTGTGCAGTGACGATCACACATTCTGTGCAATGTTTTCAAAAACTCCACAGCATCCATCATTCTGCCTCCTCAATGATGACCTCCACGCGGGAGGCTCCAGTTGTCTGATACTTTCGCACCATCAGCAGTGCGATTGCGCTATCGTCGTTGTAGGCGTGGCCGTTCAACGCGTCCAGAATGGCCTTCGCCACGTTGTCGGCGTCAGGGCGCTTGGTGTGGGGCGTACCGTCCATCGCAGCGGCCTTTTTCTTCGACACGCTTTTCGGCACCGTGAAGAACGCCGTGACGGTGGCCCTGAGCGGCACACCCGCCGCAAAGCCCTTTCCGCTCTGGCACTTCCAGCACTGCACCACCTTGTCCTCATAGTCCCGCGTTTTCTGCGGGGTATGTGCGTGGCCATCCCTTGTGAACCGGGGACGGCCTTTGCCCACCGGAATACCGGGGACCGTAAATTCAACCTTCATCGCTTTTCTTCCTTTCCGTCAATGATGACTTGCACCACCCGGACACGGCCCAGAGGCTCCAGCAGCATGGCCACGGTTTCCTTGCAGGCCAGCAGGTCACCGTCCTCATGGATGTCAATGACCATTCTAACCACGGCGTTCCTCCTTCACAAACTCCGGGCAGGACCGGATGGCATAAGATGTCAGCACCCGCTTCTTCCGTCCCATCCCGGTGGATCGCTCCGTCCGGGTGGGCTTTGCCTTCCAGCCCGGAACCGGCTCAAAACGGGGCTTGTGGGTCACTGGATCAATACCGGACCAGGAACACCCGCCGCAGGCTTTTGCGCAGTCCCAGCAGAGCTGACTGTGGGGGGCAATGAGGCAATCCGACCACTTAATATCCGCAGCCATTACACGCCAGCTCCTTTCGCCATCTTTTCCCAGTCCGCATAGGTCATGCCCTGTTTTTTTGCTTCGGAGGGGGTGGGGATACCGGCATCGTGCCAGCGCTCGTGCTGTTCGCCTGCCCTGACGTAAAACTTTTCCAGATAGGCGTCGGACGGCTCCGGCATGGGGGCCTCCTTCGCCTTTGGCGTTTCCGGCTTGGGCAGGTAAGGGACCAGCTCGGATGCGTCCGGCGGGAACCGATTTTCCCGTGCCCGGAGGATGACCGCCTGTTTCGCGTCCTCATAAGCCCACGGCTCCAACACCAGTGTCCATGCCTCCAGATCTGCGGGGGTGCGGGGCTGCTGTTTGGAGCTGGGGTAAAGGGTCTCGATCAGGTTAAACAACCGCTTAATGTCCTGCTTCTCCATGTTCTTCTCCTGTAAGACTTCCGTAGTATTCTCTTATTAGGCTCTCATTCCTGTTTTAGCCTCTTATTCTTTTCCCCCTCCCAATCGAGGTATATATAATTACAAGTTTTTTTTCTTAGGGGGGTGTGGGG
>ENA-UESP01001557-UESP01001557.1-human-gut-metagenome-genome-assembly--contig:-NODE-1557-length-14763-cov-134.097576_pt1 | contig 14763 bp, 14 predicted proteins | sample MGYA00243003_ERZ508004 | MGnify/ENA primary metagenome ERZ508004 (study PRJEB26167, sample SAMN06115443) | human gut metagenome | host: Homo sapiens | place: China:Henan | collected 2015-07-29...
AGATGGGAGTTACCTATCTGTTTGAGAACTGGCAGGCTGCCAATGTAAGGCTTGACAAGATGCAGCTTCCTGCCGTGATGTATGTGCTCCCGGCTTCCGGAAGCCTGAACGTGGGTTTGATGCAGATGAAGGATTACCCGAACTGCATGATAGCCTTTATGGACAAAACGAAGCATGATTTCTCCGGTGAAGAGAATGACATGGTGATAGAACGATGCAAGTCTTTGGCCAGGGAGTTTATACTGAACGTGAACAGAAGCGGAATGTTTGAGCCTGTACAGGGTGACATTCAGTATTCGGTGTTCTATGATAAGCTTGACGTGAATGTGACGGGGATTGTCATCCAGATTCCTTTGAAGGAAATAAGAGGAGTCGTGATATGCCCTACAAAAACAGTGAAGGAGATAGTGTATGGAACTTCTGCTGAGGGATAAGGTGATGGAGCTGGTGTCTTCAGAACTTGAAGCATTGAAACAGAAGGTAATCGAAAACCAGAAGAACTCCGGTCAGGTTGCTTCCGGCAGAACGATAGCCAGCATGAAGGTAGAGGTTACGGAGGACGGCGGTGTTCTGTGGGGACGTAGCCCGTTCGGAACGCTGGAGACCGGACGAAAGCCGGGTAAGGTACCGGCAGGATTCTGGAAGATAATCCGGCAATGGATGGATGACAAGGGCATCCAGGTACAGAAGCCTGATTCCTTTGCTTACCTTGTGGCGAGAAAGATAGCCAATGAGGGGACACAGCTCTTCCGGAATGGCGGTAGGGATGATATTTATTCTCCTGAAGTGAAGGATACGGTAGAAAGGGTATCGCAGGGTATCGGTATTCTGTTCGGGAGTGAAGTGGAACATATAAATCTTAATTTCAATGAGAACGGGAACTATTAACGGATGCAGTATTAAATATCCGGATGAAGTGGTATTCTGCTTTAATCCGAATATGATTACAGTGAATACTTCCAGTGATGTCACTTTTGTAATATCTTCCGATAGCGGAGGTTCCGGAGGTGTATTCGATACTACATTTGACAGGACGTTTACGATTGTGAAGAGACCGTATTTTTCGGATAATCGTGATGAATACGCTAATTATGTAGAACTTGACATATCCGCATATCTTCAGGCATGTTTCGATATTAACAGAAGTGGAGGGATGGTTGAGTCAAAAGTGGTTCATGTTAAAGTGACCATATCAGGAGTTTCTATGTCTTTTGATGTGACGGCTATATGGGGAGCTATGAATATCGGTGAGCAGTTTGATGCTCCACGTACCGTAGTACATTTTACGAAGTATCCATTTACTGTAACGATATTTGACCAGATGATTAAGCATGTGAGTCCTTCTGACGTACCGGAATACGTCAAAGTCGTGGAGGATGATTCTGAAGATGGTATTTATTTGCGCTGGATAGACCGTCATGGATTTTACCAGTATTGGCTTTTCCAGGAAGGGTCAAACGAAAATAAATCTGAGGAATATGGAGAGCATCTTATGGAAAACTTTTATGGGAGCAAGTATGGGTATTACGGCGTATCCAGAATTCAGGGAAAGACTACCGAGGGAACCAAAAAGGCATGTGCGTCATTGGTTTCTAAGGAGATATTCAACATGCTGCTTTCAATACATTCTTCTCCTCTTGTCGATATGTATGTGGATGAGACCTGGGTTCCGGTTGGTATAAAAGCTGATACGGCTGTTGATTCAGGTGAGCACCTGCAGGATTTTGAGATAACGGTCATATTGCCAACTATAATTTCGCAGAGCTTATGAGAGATGAATTATATATTGACGGGACGAAAGTGGATATGGGGGAGTCCGGTGTTTCTCTTGAATACCGTAGCAATATCCTGACTGATATTAGCAAGATTGTAAGTAATTTCAGCTATACAATTAAGTTGCCGAAGACAAAAAATAACCTTCGGCTGATAGAATGTGCTCATATACCCAGTGCGGTGAGCAGCTTCCCATATCTTCCTCATGTAGGTACTTTATTGCGTGACGGTGTGCAGATCGTTGATGGAGCCAATGTGGTATTGATGTCAGTAAGTGACACGATAGAGATTGCGCTTTCATGGGGAAACGCTAATGGCTTTTCAAAAATTATTGAGTTTGAAGGAAACATAGATGATTTGGATTATGGGTTAGATGATTATATTTTTTGGAGGTATGATATATCTCCAGATGAAGATGCACCTATTATGAACTATGGCTTCAGAAGCACAGAGAAACATGTGTCTTACCATCCGGTTGTATCCGCTAAATGGCTTTTGGATAGGATACAGAGTCAGTTTGGTGTGAAATTCTTGTTCCCCTCTGATAAGCAGGATATTCTTCAACTCTTGAAAATCCCGTTGCTGAAAAAAGAGGATGCACAGAAGCATGTGGATGCAAATCGGGTACTATTGACTTTGAATGGGCTGAAAAAAACTGATGGAGCTTTTCGGTTTTATCAATTGTTGTTTTACGGTCTTGTACAATCCTATTATATTGAATATTATAAGGATGGTATTTTTACATCAGCTTTTAAGCCAAAGTTTAACGACTTGCAGTTGAACTATTCGATAGATTGCAAATTAGTTTATGTTGGAGGTGCATACAAGAATGGAGGATACTTGGATATAGTAGATGCTGACACCGGAGAGATAATAGACCAGGTAAATGCGTGTGAAGTTATTGATAGAGGGAATGATAATTATGAGTGTCATTTCAAGAAGGATTTGTCGTTGGAGCCGTATGATAAGACAATTTACATAAGTACAACAGTTTCTAAAACTGGTGATGATAGCGTTAATCTGGTTTCTGGAAGTATAACTCTTGAAGCAAAAGTATCTGAGGTAGGGGCCGATATAGGAGAGTACAACAAGTATTTTACCGTACCAAATTTGCCATCAATAAAATTGATAGACTTTATTAAGTCTATAGCTTATATGCTTGGCGTTTTTGCGGTTCCGGGTGATAACAACGACATACATTTCGTATCGTTTGACTCGGTGATAGAAAATAAAAGTAATGCAGTAGATTGGTCTGGAAGGGTTTTGATTAATGATTATGGTGATGCAGCACGTAATATCAGTTATCAGTTGAATGACTTCACCCAGAAAAACTGGTTCCGCTATAAGGAAGATGATAATGTTACTGAGAATTATGATTCGTTTATAGCAGTTGAGAATAGGGCGTTAGATTATGAAAGAGATGCTGTTTCACTTCCTTTTTCTGCTTGTGATACGTTGGGAGGTGTGGCAAGTATCCCGTTGTATTCGTATAATGATGATGGAGAGCTGGAATATGATAGTGGGATGAATCCACGAATCGTTTTATATGATTCTGAGACTCGTTCAGGTGTTTTCTATCCGTTAAGATGGGAGGAGTTGATAAGACAGCATTATGCATCGTATCAGGAAGTGGTCAGACAGCCAAAGGTTATAAAGGAGCTTGTTCTTTTATCTGCTCCGGAATTGGCCGTACTTGACTTGCTTAAACCTGTATATATTCGACAATATGGTTCATATTTTGCTATTGTGAAGGTGAAAACCAAGGAGAATAATATATGCGAAGTTGAATTGCTAAAAATATAGTGTTATGGCAGATAAGGTGGAGAAAATCCTTGACATCAAGGTGAATTACAATGAAGCTGTAAAGGCGATAGCGGAATACCAGACGAAGATTGATGCGGCCAGGGATGCAGAAAAGAACCTGAAAAAGCAATTGAAGGATGGGGAAATATCCCGTCAGCAGTATAACGAGGAGATGGCTGCGTCAAAGATTGCCATTGCAGATTATAATGATGCGATACGTATCATCAACAAGACAGTACAGAATCAGATTAAGCAGGAGAAAGAGCAGGAGGGGAGTCTGAAAGCACTACGTGCTGAGCTATCTAATTTGACGGCTGAATATGATGCTCTGTCGGAAGCTGAAAGAAAGGGGGCCAGTGGTGAGGAACTGAAAAATAAGATAAACGAGGTTACGGATGCTTTGAAAGGTGGAGAGGAGGAAACGCAGAGGTATTACCGGAATGTGGGTAACTACGAGGAAGCGATTAAGAGTGCGGTTTCAAGCAATATCCCGTTTATTGGAACATTAATACAGACTCAGGATGAAATGGGAAGTGTGAAGGCAGGTGCTCTGGCTGCAGGTGCTGCCGTGAAGAATTTTTCAAAGACACTTCTTACATTGTTGGCCAACCCGATTGTTGCTATTCTTACTGCGATTTCCGTGGTGATTATGGCTGTAGCTAAAGGTATTAAATCGAGTGAGGAAAATACAAGCCGATGGAATGTTGTTCTTGCTCCATTGAAAATGGCCTTGGATGCCGTGGGTAAAGTGCTGCAGATTGTGGCAAGTGGAATACTTTCTGTTGTAGAAGCTGGTGGTAAGATGATGGGATGGATTACCAAGCAGCTTGAAAAACTTCCGGTACTTGGTAAATATGTAGCAGAGGTGAACAAGGAGAATGAGAGATACATTGCTATGGAAAAGGAACAGGCGGCAATAGACAGGGATACACGAAACCTTCAGGTGCAGAATGCAAAGAATGCTCTTCAGATAGCTACTTTGAAGGCAAAGGCTGACGATGAACTGAATGTGTCTGCAAAGGAACGTATGGAAGCTATCAGGGAAGCTAACAGACTGGAGGAGGAAGCCAGCAAGAAGAACTACGAACTAGCCAAGAGAAGATATGAACTGATGGTACAGCAGAATGCGATGGCTGAGAACACCAAGGAAACCAATGATGCTATTGCTCAGGCTGAGGTGGAGATGTATAATGCGTTGACTGAGTATCAGGATAAAAGGGGTGAATTGCTTGGTCGTGAGGTGTCTTTGGCTAACGAAATAAAATCGGCTGAAAAGGAAAAATCGGATGCGGCTATTGCTGCAAAGCAGAAAGAATTGGAAGCGGTAAGAGCGGCAGAGGATGCCATGCTGGCTCTTGTTAAGGATAAGCGCGAGCAGGCACGTAAGGAAATAGAACTCACTTATTCCCGTCAGATAGAAGATTTGCGCGCAAGACTGAAAACGGAGAGTGACCTTACTGTAAAAGCCCGGCAGGCTATTAACGACCAGATAAAAGCTCTGGAACAGCAGAAGGCTGCTGAGTTGCAAAAGCTGTCTGAGGAGGAATTACAGAAAGAGATAGACAACCGTACTAAGCTTATTTCCTTACAGCTTGAAGCCGTAAAGGAAGGTAGTGAGCAGGAATATCAGTTGAGGATGCAGCAGCTACTTGCCCAGCGTGATGCCGAGCTTGCTGACAAGGAACTGACTGAGCAAATGAAGCTTGCCATCGTGGACAAGTATGACAAGCAGATAGATGATCTGATATTACAGCGTGAGCAGGAAATATCGGATAAGCAGCAGGAAGCCGTCAGACTGAGAATGGAGAATGAAATCATGCAGCTCCAGCAGTCCGGTGCAAGTGAACTGGAAATACTTCAGGAACAGGCTTCACAGAAATTAGAGTTGTTGAACAGCATACAGCAGCAGGAAGGGGAGAGTGAACAGGAGTTCCTTAACCGTAAGCTTCAGGCTAATCAGGAATATATCGATGCGAAGAAGGCCATTGCAGACAAGGAGGTTGAGATAGAGCAGGTAAAATTCCAGGCAATAGAGACAATAACATCAGGCCTGTCATCCGCCTTTGAAACATTGGGTGAAAATAATAAGACTTTCGCCATACTCTCAAAGACACTCGCTCTTGCTGAGATTGCCATCAATACCGGAAAGGCTCTGGCTGCCGGTATAGCGCAGGCTCAGTCTGTTCCGTTCCCGGCTAACTTGGCAGCTATCGCAACGACAGTAGCAACGATACTTTCTAATATTGCTGTAGCTACAAAAACGGTAAAAAGTGCTAAATTTGCAACAGGTGGTTTAGTCACCGGGCCAGGCACCGGAACAAGCGACAGCATACCTGCACAGCTTAGTAACGGTGAGTCGGTGATGACGGCCAGAGCCACCTCGATGTTTGCTCCTTTGCTCTCATCATTCAATCAGATGGGAGGGGGAGTTCCTATCAACGTAACACAGACAAGTAGTCAGGCTCTCGGAGAGGACATGCTGGCCAGAGCTGTCGCAAAGGGAGTTCAGTCTATGCGTCCGGTTGTTTCAGTTGAAGAGATAACCAGTGTGAGTAACCGTGTAAAAGTATTGGAGAATCTTGGTAATGTATGAACGTGTATGAATTTCTAAACACACATAAGGGAGTGATGGAGCAGTTACAGACGCTCCCGGTACAGCCGTCGGACGTGAGATACCTTGAACTTTACAAGGAATACAGCCGTCTGATGAAAGAAGGGCATAAGAAAACCTACGTATTGCAGTACCTTTCAGACGAATACAGCGTGGATGAGAGGACGATATACAGGGTTGTAAAGAAGTTTTCCACGGAAGTGGATATGTAATTGTTTGAGGTGGGCAGCGGCTCACCTCTTTTTGTTTGAAAAATCGACTGACAAGGCGTGTCAGTGCTATTCCTTTCAAAAATTCTTATAGCCATATCGCGTTCACTACCTTTGTTTCAAACAATTACGAGATATGGCGAAATTATTTATCAACAAAGACATTGTAGCTGATACCGAAAAAATGGAAAACTGGTATCTGACTGGCGTTGATGGTATGTCCTTCTCTGATGTACAGGATTTTCTTGGATGGATCGCTCCGGATGACAATCACATTGATATTGAATTACACTCGTGCGGTGGCGATGTGGCTGAAGGATATGCGATATATGATGCTTTAAGGGCTACTGGGAAGGAAATTTCTGCTACTGTAGTAGGAAGATGTGCTTCAATGGCGACAGTAATTCTTTTGGCAGCTCCTATCGAGCGCAGAAAGATGTATCCGCACGCAAAGATTCTTATTCATTCACCTTATTGTCCTGGTGTAGAAGGTTCTCTTGATATTTCAGCGCTTGAATCCTTAAAAGCTGGGCTGGAAGCAGAGCGTGAACGTATGATTTCAATCTATGTTGAGCGCTGTGGGGTTGATCGTGCGGTGATAGAGGAACAGATGGCTAAAGAAACATGGTTTGGTGGTGAGGTAGCCAAGCAACTTGGATTTGTGAGTGAGGTAATTATGCCGAAGTCAGCTAAAGTAGTATCTAACAATAAATTTATGGGAAAAAAAGAAAATGAAGTTACGGTAAGCAAGTCATTGCTTGACCGTATGCTGGCCAAGTTAGGCTATGCAAAAATCGAAGATGTTCCTGCGGTAGCGTTGGAGCTTACAACTGCAGGTGGCGACACATTGACAGTAGAGCGTGAAGAAGGTGAACCGCAAGTAGGTGACGCGGCAAGCCCGGATGGGGAACACGTAATGCCAGACGGGAAGACTATCGTAGTGACTGACGGTGTAATTACCGAAATCCGTGAAGCTGAAAGTGGAAATGATGATACTGCAGCCTTAGAGGCACGTATCGCAGAATTGGAACAGCAGGTTTCTGACTTGACAGCCAACGCCAAGACAGAGGATGATGTCAGAATTCTGGATGTAGTGGCTAAAGCTGGAGGAATTGAAAAACTGACTAAAGCGGCCGCAAGCAAGTACACTCCTGCAGGACGTACAACGACTTACGGAAAGAAGCAGGAAGTTAAGCATGAAAGCAAGATTGAGAAGAAACTTGCTGAGATTAGAGAAAAGAACAAACAGAAATTTAATAACTAAGAATTATGGCAAAAGAAAGAATTACTTGGGAGCAGCTTTCGAATCTTACTCCAGGTAATGGAGCAGTACAGAGTCTGAGAGACTTGCTTATCATGACAAACTTCGTCGATGAGGAAGTTGGACGGTTCTTCACTCTTCGTCAGAATGTACATAATGGTGATAAGCTTGGATGGGTCGGAGAGATGGATGATATCGGTTGGGCAGGTTCCGGCTGTAATCCTGAATACAAGAAAGCAAACATCAACTTTGCGGAGAAGGAGTGGAAAATCGGTGATTGGCAGATTCCTTTGGAGTGGTGTTATGAAGAGTTACAGAATACAATCGCTGAATACTGTCTGAAAACTGGAACAGAAATCGCGGACTTGTCGTCTACTGAATACATGGATGATATCGTATATCCAGCTTTGGATTTGGCAGTTAAGCGCATGATGTGGCGATTCATCTGGTTCGGTGACACAGAAGCGCAGAATGCAACATCTTCAGGTCAGATTACAGATGGTGTGAATGTGGAGCTGTTCAAGACAACAGACGGTTTCTGGAAACAGTTGTTTGCGATTGGTACAGCAAACGCAGGTCAGAAGGTTGCTATTGCTGCCAACGATGAAGCGTCTACCGCATTACAGTTCAGCAAGCTGAAAGAATCTGGAGTAGCAATCGGAATCTTTGACAGCCTGCTTGAAAATGCAGACTCACGTATCGCTTCAATGGATGGAGCTGGTATCTTCTGTACGAAGTCGTTGTGCGATGCGCTGGCAAAAGACCTGAAGCGTGAATACAAGGAAATCCTTGAATGGGAACAGATTTTCAAAGGTCTTGACGTAACAGAGTACAACGGTGTGTTTGTATATCGTGTATCTATTTGGGATAGATTCATCCAAAAATACCAGAACAATGGTACTAAACTTAATCTACCTCACCGTGCTGTATTTGGTTCTCCGAAGCAGTTGTTTGTGGGTACTCCAGCTGATGACATCATTTCAGACCTTGACATTTGGTTTGACAGAAATACCAGAACTAATAAGCTGTATTCTACCGGAAAATTAGGATGCCTTATTGGGGAAGATAACTTGTTTCAGTTGGCTTATTAACGAAAGGAGGAATTATGTCAGGAATCTGTGACTATGCAATAAAAAGGGACATCGTGGCAAGCTGCGATGACCCGCTCGTTTCTGGAGTTGAGCAGGAAGGCGTTATCATGAACCGGAAGGACATAGATTTCGCTACAGTAGCATTCAATGCAACGCGTAAGAATGTGATTGAAACGCTGGCCTTGAAGGAAGGCAAGAAAGCCTATAAGGTTATTGTGCCTGGAAGCACTCCATTTACCGGGACGAACACGGCACTTGCTGTCGGTACATATCAGAATACGTTTACAAATACGGTGAACATGGTGATTCTTGCTAATGACCCGGACGTGTGTGCGGACATTATTGACGGGCTGGCAAACGGTGAATATGTGGTAATTCTGGAGAACAAGGCAAAGAACTTGCAGAAGGAAGAGAATCCGGGTGATTCCGCATTCCAGATTTACGGTTATTATCAAGGCTTGAAGGCTGCCGAAATCAGCAATGATAAGTATGCAGAGGATACAAATGGAGGATGGGCTGTGTCATTGCAGGAAACAAAGGTGCCAAAGTCTGCTTTGTTCCTTTACAAGACAGACTACGAGACTACCAAGACGGCCATCGATACGTTGACATCCCCAGCAGCTTGATATGGAAGTGATTGATGTGGTTAATAGGTTGAAGGAGTTGGGAAGCATTGCTTCCCTCTCTTCTTCTGACAAGGCAGAGATTGAAAACCTTTATGCGCTTGTCCTTGATAAGAAGTTTGTCCGCACATCTTGTAGCGACTGCTATCATGATGCGGTGATAGAAATGAGTGTTTACCTTAACAAGAACGGAAAGATGAAAGAAAAATCAGAATACGGCTTGAAGAACGGTGTTCTCCTGCAGATGGGATTTGGCAGTAGCGAAATGTATACGAATGCTAACCTTACTGATGAAGCAGCGGAGAAGTATCTGGCGAAATACCCGGACAACATTAAGTATTTCTCAAAGAAACCCGATGACTGGGAAGAACGTGTAAAGTCCAGAAAGGACGGAAATGTGGTGATTAATGACGAGCTTGTCTCTCTCATGGTGGAAGCTATGAAGGATGGAGTTTCAAGTAAGTCAATTCAGGAAGAGTTCAAGGGTTATAAAATCTCCGGAAAGGCTATTACCAAAAAAGTCCTGACTGCTCACGTAAACAAGGCTCTGGAAGTATTTGCTGATATGCAGGAGAATCCTGAAGGAAGTGAAGAAAGCAGTGAGAATGGGGATGATCATGAATCTACTGATGGGAAGACCGATGAAGAAGGAGAAGCGGTAGAAGGCGCTGAATAAATTAAAACCTCACGGAATTATGAAAGTAAAAGAACTTAGAAAGAAGAGCAGTGTAAGGGTAGATATACGCTATTTGCAGCAGCTTGGAATACAGTCTTACGGGGATGACAACCTCTATCCGCAGACGGTAAGAAATATCATTGCAGCGAGCTCTACCGGAAGTGAATGTGCTGACCGTTTCGCGGATTTCATTGAAGGTAACGGATTCCGTGAGGTTTCTTTTTCGGAGTATGTGGTAAACCGGAAGGGAGATACGGCAGATGACATACATTCTCTTGTTTGCCGGGATATGTCTGACTTCAATGGGATTGCCATTCATGTAAATTACAACATTTTGGGCCAGATTGTGGAAATTCAGCATGTCCCATTTGAAAACTGCCGTCTGGTGGAAGAGGATGATAACGGATATGTAGCTAAGATTGCCGTGCATCCTGACTGGAGTGGTACGAAAACCAGGAAAGGGAAGAAGATACGTGTAGCAAAAGAGAATATCGACTACATTGATGTGTTCAATCCGTTGAAATCTGTTGTTTTGGTGCAGATTGAAGCTGCTGGCGGGATAGAATACTACAAGGGGCAGGTTCTATGGGTATCCATGGCTGGAAAACAGACTTATCCGGTAGGTAAATCTGACCGTGTCATTACCGAGATGAGCACGGATGAAGGGCTTTCCAACGTGAAATTCAGGAATGTGCGCAATAATTTTCTTCCGTCCGGTATGGTTGTCACTAAGAAAGGCTCGGATATTGTCAGATACGATGAAAAAGGTAATGAAATAAAGATTCCGGAGGATGATGGTTTCTCTGATAGCCTTGTCAAGCTTCAGGGAGATACAAATTCCTTGAAACTTATAGAGGTAACGCTTGAAAATGACGAAGAAAAGCCTGAATTTATCCCGTTCACTACACAGAATTATGATAAGGAGTTTACCGTTACGGATGCAAGTGTGGTGGAGCGTATTTATTCCGCCTATGGTCAGGAGCCGTGGTATTGTATTCGTATCGGTAAAGTGGGATTTTCTGGCGATATTTTGGAAGATGCCTTTGAATACTATAATTCTATCGTCAGCAAGCAACAGCGCTTAATAGAGCGCACGTTTGACCGTATTTTCCGCAACTGGTATGAGGTGGCAAACCCGTCAATGGATTTTAGTGTACAACCATTAAAGTATATAAGAAATGCAGCAGTATCTGATAACAACGCTTGAGGTCGCAGATTTGTCACGTAGCATGTCAGTGCATGTGGATGAAGATAAGATAGATACGTATATACGTGAATCGGAGAGTATTGATATAAAGTCAGCTCTTGGTGATGCCTTGTACCTTGATGTGAAGGAGAATCCGGAGAAATACAAGCTTCTTCTTGATGGTGGAACGTACGAGGACAAGTGTGGAGAGAAAAAGATATTCATGGGTATTAAAACGGCGTTGGCATATTATACCTATGCACGGATCGTGAAGAACGGTGATTTGAATGTGACTAGATACGGACTTATGCAGAAGGAGGATGAATACAGCAGCCGTCCGGACATCAAAGAGAAGGTGATGGCTTATAATGATGCGTTTTCCATCGCTGACAGATACCTGAAGGAGTGTGTAAGGTTTCTTGAAGAGAAAAAGGCTGATTATCCGCTTTACAAGGGAAGCGGAAAAATTAAAGCAAACAGGACTGTATTTAGAATTTTAGGAGATTAATATGGATAGTATCGAGATGCTAAAGGAGTTTTCTTTGCTTATTCGTAATGCTACGAAAAGCGGAGAGAATACGGCTGAACGGGTGGGTAGAACATTTGTTGGCATAGTCGATATTTTATCAACTGTTACCCTTGACAAGCTAAGGAAGATATTTTTGCAGAAGGATTGTGAGGATGAAACGAAGTATCTTCTTAAACTCTTGGGAGGTATTATATCTCCTTTTCTGGAGTCGCCCGACTTCGTAACCGGAATGATGGGGGCCGGCATGTCATTCTATAGCGATGAAAATGGTGATTCTGTCGGCTGGATTGATAAATTTTATGTAAGAAAGAAAGCCATCTTCCAGTTACTTTCAATAATGGAGACCGAGCTGGCCGGAGCATCCTTCATGTTCAACGCCAGCGGGGCCAGAGCAACGATTACTAAGGTCGAGTTTATAGAAAAAAAGGGAATTCGTTTCAAGGATGGTAAAGGAGTCAAGTTCTCAGACGGGAAAAGAGGTTACTCATCTCCTGGAACTTATGGTTCTGTTTATCGCTGTTACTTCCTTGCAGATGATGGTGAGAAAGCCATAGAAAATCGTTTTAAGCCAGGGAATTTAGTACGCTCACAGTCCTTTAATATTAAGGAAGGCGCGTATGACGGCGTATCCAATCACTATTGGTGGCGTCTGGTGGAAAATGTTGGTGATAACTGGATAGATGTATCCGTGAATCATTGTGACGAAGGAAGCGATATACCCAAAGTGGGTGACGTGATGGTACAACTTGGAGACATAGCCGACCCGGACTATCAGGCTGCAATCGTGTTGTCTGCATATGGAGATGGTGCGCCATATCTGACATTCTATCAGGGAATAAATTCTTATTCATTAAGCGAGAGAGACATACTTACGGCAAGGTATGACCGAGTTACGAAAGAATGCCGATTCCAAATCGGCCATGAAGGAAAGAATGGCTGTTTCCTTTATTCACCATCAAAGGGATTGCGTGTTGAAGGAATGATTGAAGTACTGGGCGGTAACGGTATGTCAAATTTTGACGATGCTTTGGACTTCGCCGAACAGGTGAATGACCGTATGGCCCAGTATATCGGATATGATGGATGGGAAAGCCTGGTTGGTGAAGCGCTGGCAGGTAGGACTATAATAAAAGGCGGGGTTATCAATACGGACTTGATTAATGTTAACAGTCTGTTTGCAGGAGATATATATGCCGGAAACGCCACTATATCAGAAGGTACATTCAAAAAGATTAATGTTGAAGAAGCGAATATCGCAAATTCCACGCTTACTGATGTTAACGTGACTGGTACCATTAATGCAAATGCCGGATACATCGGCGGATTTAAAATTGAGAATAGTAGACTATCGTACAATTATTCTGATAATAACAGTACTTCACCAGCCATTATCATAAATGTGGATACAAACGAATCGTTCCGAATAAATGAAAATCCTACTTCGAACGGCCCATTTATGCAAGTACGGTCACGAAAGAGACAAGCTATAAACATATTTACCGGTGGTGGCTATTCTGATGATCCTTCAGCAATATACGTTGTCTGTAATGCATCGGGCTATGGAAAGGCCATAGAAAGTTACGGTAATGTGAAGATGACCGCCCGTAGTGGAGAGAACATCAACATTAACGGACTTGCTTTGAATGTCAGAACGGTATCATCATCTACAACATTAACTAGTGGAGATGATATAATAATTTCTACTACTGACAGCAACATAACACTTAACCTTCCATGTAGTGGACATACAGGTAAAATTATATGGATAAGAAAATCTGGACTTGGAAACATTACTGTGTCAGGCAATGGCCTACAGATAAAAGGAAGCAATGAATCCGGAAGTGGCGGATGGCATGATAGCGTACAGGTCGCAAACGGTCAGCTATGGATGTTCATCTGCACCGGAGGGGTATGGTACGCAAACTGTTTAACTTAAAATCATGGACAAGGCAATTATAATCTATACAATGTTGGTAATATCATTAATAACTATAAATTAAAAACAATTATGGCAGCAGAAGAAGATTTTGTATTAAGCTTTACAGGTGAAGAAACTGACAATCTATTGAAACATACAGAAAGTATGAAGAATCAGACAACGGAAGAAGATGGTGAAACGGTACAGGTGTACGATACAAACGGCGTTCCGCATAAAGTGTCGAAAACGGAACTGCTGAAGAAGTCTACACTGGCTCTCCCTGCTTTGGAAGACATATCCAGTTTTGTCGCTATTAACGCAGCCGGAAATGCTGTTGGGGTAATGACAAAAGAGCAGGTTGCGTCAGTTCTGGCGGGACTGATGGGAGTTGGGTTTCTCGAAAAAGGTAATTATCACGATATTAATGAAGTGGGCACATATACGACTTATTCTAATACGCCACAAGCTGGCCCATTTTTCTCGATTCAATGTGGCGATTCATGCATTCAGGAGTCAATGTCCTATGGTGGCTATTCTTTAATGGTTAGATCTTACAATCATGTTGACGGGAAGTGGAATGAATGGAAGAGCATTGCCATATAACGCATGTTATACTACGGCTATTTAATACCCAATACAGTTACAAAAATATATGCAGGATTTGTACCTTCTCCAGCTTTTATGCGAAAATAGCTATCTGTATTTTCTTGATCTATCTGACTCAGACAGCTTTTCATTTTAAATTTGTTTCCATGATGTCCAACTATTATAATGCATTCTTATATATGCTAATCCATTATCTCCACCTGCACATAATTGCATACGAATCCATCCGTCACAAGAAAATGCAACTAATATGCCATAATTCACGGGCATATTGCCCTGTTGTGAGTCAAATTTATAAACTCCGTTATTTACGTTATTGGCATCACCTTCCAAATTTAATCCAATGGCACTCAGGAAACCTGATTTTGACATTAATCCATCATTTTTTAAAGTAGCCGTTCCAATAAGTTCCGCCAGGACTTATGGGTATGAATGAAAACAACTGAAATAAAGAAAGCTGTATTGAAAATTATTTGA
>ENA-UESP01001558-UESP01001558.1-human-gut-metagenome-genome-assembly--contig:-NODE-1558-length-14759-cov-3.493257_pt1 | contig 14759 bp, 12 predicted proteins | sample MGYA00243003_ERZ508004 | MGnify/ENA primary metagenome ERZ508004 (study PRJEB26167, sample SAMN06115443) | human gut metagenome | host: Homo sapiens | place: China:Henan | collected 2015-07-29...
GATACAAGCAAGTCCCCACCCACTGCTTATTGCTTTTCGCAATTGAAGCAGGGGACTTACTTGATTCGGTTAAATTATTATATACATACACGGAGGTAATATCATGAAAAAAGCTCTTATAGCGGCTGCTGCCGCACTTACACTTGCAGCTTCATTCAGCTCCTATGCCGTTGAGCTCCCGTCTGCTCCCGGCTCTACCTACAACTTCGGAAAAACAGCTTCTGTAGATGGCTCTGAGTCCAGCGCTGTGGACGGAAAATGGGATACCTATAAAGGGGACACCATTTACAAGTATGCACACGGAGGCTGGGCAAACAGCTGCTGGCTTCAGATCGACTGCGACGGCACGCCGGAATGGTTTCATTTTAACGGTAATTCTGTAATGGAGACCGGATGGATGCAGGATAACGGAAACTGGTACTATTTGAATGAAGATAAAAATGATGTTCCAGGAAGAATGTTCACCGGATGGCATTATATTAACGGAAACTGGTACTATTTCTGTGAAGACGGAGACTTTAAGGGAATGCTCCTGCAGGATACACAGACTCCGGACGGATATACCGTAAATGATCTGGGCATCTGTTCTGACAACTAGATAAGTTCCACCAGCTAAAAAGGCACTGCAAAGCAGAAACGATCTGCTATGCGGTGCCCTTCATTTACTTTACTATTTAATCTCAAAGCATCCGTCTTCGGATACATGGATGGAGGAGCCAAAGAATTCCTCAAATGCCTTTACCGTATAGGCCATATCCTTTGCACCTGCTGTCTCATACGGAGAGTGCATTGCAAGCTGCGGAAGTCCGATATCTACTGTATTTAAAGATACCTTGGCATTGGAGATATTTCCGAGGGTAGAACCGCCTAAAAGATCGGAACGGTTTAAGAAGTTCTGACACGGAACTCCGGCTCTTTCACACAGGCAGCGCATTACCGATGCGGAAACAGCGTCTGTTGTGTATTTCTGGTTTGCACTGTGCTTGATCACGATACCGCCATTGAGGTACGGACGGCTGGTCGGGTCTGTCATATCTGCATAGTTCGGATGAACTGCATGAGCGTTGTCTCCGGAGATCATAAAGCTGGAAGCTACTGCGGTCCAGTATTCCTCCTCTGTTCTTCCCATGGAATAGTTTAATCTGCGAAGTGTATCGTAAAGGAATGTAGAACCGGCTCCCTGCTTTGTACCGCTTCCTACCTCCTCGTTATCCATTACACAGAATACAGAAACGCTCTCATCGTTCTTTCTGCTTAAGAAGCCCTTCATGGACACGAATGCACACTGAAGGTCATCCAGACGCGGTGCGGAGATAAACTCATTCTCTGCGCCCCACTGGGTACCCGGCATTCTGTTATAGAGGAATAAGTCGGAACCGATGATCGCCTCCGGATCAACACCGGCTTCCTTTGCGATCATTGTCTTGAAATCCAGTGCGGAATCCTTCATTCTGAATAACGGAAGCATGTCCTTCTGGATGTTGTACTTATAGCCTTCTTCATTAACGCCGCGGTTAAGATGGATCGCAAGGTTCGGAAGCATAAGAACATCTCTCTTAACGTCTACAAGCTTTGTTTCCAGCTTGTTGCCGTTTTTAACGATCACACGTCCGGCAACGGAGAGAGGTCTGTCAAACCACGGAGAACAGATCAGTCCGCCGTATTTTTCCACGTTTAATTTTACATACTGGCCTTCTACTGTCATCTCCGGATTCTCTTTGATCTTTAAGGTCGGAGAATCGCTGTGGCTTGCCGCAATATGGAAGCCTGTAAATTCCTTACACGGAACCCGGAATGCGATGACTGAAGATTTGTTTCTTGTTACATAGTAGCTTCCGCCTGCCTTGAGGTTCCATTCACTTCCCTCTTTTAAATGCTCAAAGCCTGCGTCCCCCAGATACTCCTCGATCGTCCGGATAGCATGAAAGCTGGTCGGACTCTTTTCAACAAATGCAAACAGCTCCTCGTTTAAATTCTTAAACATAATATCCTCCTTAAGTTTAGTGCTTCTACACTATTGTACTCCATTTACCCTCATGCTGTCTATACCAAATCCGCCATCAAAAGAAACATTCGACAGACATTCGGAAAGACACCGGCATCGGAAGCTCCTGTTTCCGATACCGGTGTCTTAGCATAACTGCTTCTATCGCACATATCCCTCGATGCAGTCAAATAAAAGCTCTTTAAATCGATTTTCATCAAATTCCATCGCAACATCAACATTGGGATGAAGCTCATGCATGTTTGTGACTCTATTTCTGGAAATCTCCTGCTCCGGAGTCTGCTCCATGAAATCACGCCAGTCGCATACCGTCATTCCCCTTGTGTACTCACCCTTTGTCTCGATCGTTACATTTGTCTTTATACTCTTTGTAATGATCGCGGGATCGATCCACCATGCAACGGCACATGCATCACAGATGCAGGTCTGCTCACTGTTTTGTAACGAGAAATCCAGTATCTTTGACGTAAATTCCCCAACCGGTCCGCCGATCTTTCGGATCCGCTCTAAATCCTCTGCCGTCATCCGATTCTGACGCGTCACATTTAGTCCAACCATCTGAATCGGGATCCCGGATTCAAAAACGATCTTAGCCGCTTCCGGATCCACATAGATATTAAATTCCGCAGCCGGAGTTGCATTTCCTGCCGTTGAAGATCCGCCCATGCAAAGGATCTGTGGGATACGTTCTTTTAATCTCGGTTCCTTCAGGATCGCCTGTGCCACATTCGTAAGCGGCCCTAAGGTAATCAGGGAGATATCATCATTGTTCATAAACGTATCGATAAGGAAATCGACACCGTGCTGCTTTTCCAGCTGCTTTGCAGGTTCTTCTATTACCGCATCACCGACTCCGCCGCTTCCGTGTACCGCTGTGGCACGCACCAGCTGGTTTAAGATCGGCATGTCATAGCCTGCATAGACCGGAATATCTGTCCTCCCGGTAATCTCTGTCACATATCTTGCATTTCTCTGCGTATATTCAAGCCCTGTATTTCCACCGACTGCTACGATCCCCCTTACATCCAGCTTATTGATACACATTACAAGGGCAAAGGTATCGTCGATCCCGGGATCACAGTCGATCACAACTTTTCTTTTTTCGCTCACGTTATTTTCTTCTCCTTCTGCTATTTCCCTTTTTCGATGTTCTTAAGACGATTGATTCGGATCATTCCAAAGATCATCATGGCGAAAATGGTTGCCGCATAAGGGATCATCTCTAAGAACTCGGTGGGGAAGCTTGTCTGGCTCTTTAAGCTGGTTGCCGTCGCATCCGTAAAACCGAAGAAGATCGCCGCAATTCCGGCACCGATCGGGTTTCCGTCTGCAATGTTACAAGCAGACAGTCCGATGTAGCCTCGTCCGTTTACCATGTTCTTCATAAAGAAGCTTACCCAGCCCATTGACATGAAAGCACCGCCGAAGCCGCAGAGCACACCGGAGATCAGGAACGAGATATATCCGATCCTCTTTACGCTGATACCAACGGAGGATGCCGCATTGGGATTCTCTCCGACTGCCCGCATACGCAGTCCCAGTCTTGTTCTGGCAAAGAAAAACCATACAACGAAAATGGAAAGAAACGCACAGTAGGTAAGAATATTGTGACCGGAGATCATAGGCCCGATCAACGGGATCTTATTGATCAGCGGGATCGTGATGGAGGGCAGGGAGAATGCCTTGATCGCCGCAGACGTAGTTGCCTTTTCACCGGTCAGAAGATACATAACAAATACGGTTCCGCCGGATGCCGCTAAGTTCACGGCAATACAGGTAAGATACAGATCGGTCAATCCGGAAAGGCTTGCAAAGGCGATCACGCCTCCGGTGAGCACGCCAAAGATAACTGCACCGATAAGACCGATCCAGACATTGCCGGTCTTTCCCGCAAATACTACGCCTGCAAGAGCTGCACAGAGCATCATGCCTTCAAGCGCCATATTCATCATTCCGGCTTTTTTACTGATTACTGCCGCCAAACCGGCAAAGATCAAAGGGGTTGACAGACGCAGTACCGAAAATCCAAACGTACCTATCCAATTAAGTGTTGTCATATGCTTATACCTCCTTGGATCCGGCTGCTTCCGCCGCTTTCTTTTCTTTTTCAGCCAGCTCCTCCTCAGCAACCTTGTAGATCAGCTTCTTCTTGAACTTGCCCATAAATTCTTCCGCTGCAACCATCAGGATAACGATACCCTGGATGACCGTGATAAACTCGATGGGGATATCTCCCTTTGAGTTTACTACATCGGCTCCGATACGGATATAAGCAAGAAGGAAGGCCGCGATCGGCACAAGGATCGGGTTTCGTCTCGCAAGAACGGCTACCATAAGACCATCGAAGCCGTGCTGTGTGCTGACTACCCATTTATAACGATCGTAGTTTCCAAGGATCTCACAGGTTCCGCCCACGCCTGCTAAAGCGCCGCCGATGAGCTGTGCGGCAATGATGGTACCTGTCATATTGATTCCGCAGGCCTTGGCAAACCACGGGTTGCTTCCAACCACACGCATCTTGTAGCCGAATACCATCTTATAAAAGAGGATCGCTACTAAGATAACGGCAACGATGGCTACGAAGAAGCCCGCCTGGATCCTGAATTTTCCGAATATAGACGGCAGCTTGCAATTTTCCGGGATCGGAAGGGAGCCGAGAGAACCGATCGTCGTATCACGCATCGCATATTTCATAATATAGATGGAGAAAAATACTAAAATACTGTTTAACATCAGGGAGGCTACGACAATATTCGCATTGAATTTCGTATCGAGCCAGGCCGGGATATAGGAAATAATTACACCTGTCAGGGCGCCGATCGCAAGGAGTGCCACCAGCATGACCGGCTTCGGAACACCGGTTCCGACCTTGATCGCCACTAAAGAGATGATACATCCGGCAAACATAAAGATACCTTCACCGGTCAGGTTAAACTTATTTACCGCATACATAAAGCAGAAGCAAAGACCGGTAAATGTAAACGGAATCGCCAGATTGACAATACTTCCGATACGTCTGACTGATGAAAAGGGTCCTAAAATAAACTGCTTGATAATATATACCGGATCGTCACTGATCGCGAAAAGAGTGATAAGGGCAACCGCATATGCGATTCCGATCGCTGCCAGAATACGGATCAGCTCGACCGTAAATTCTACTTTACTTGTTTTATTCATAACAAGCCCTCCATTTCTTCTGCGGTCATCGTCTTAAGTCCAAGCATGTACTCGCCCAGCTCTTGTTCAGATACCTCATTTGCTTTTTTGAACGCTGCAACGACCTTTCCCTTTCTCATTACAAGAAGTCGGTCGGAACATTCTAAAACCTCATTAAGGTCAGCCGAGATAAGAAGTGTTGCCGTACCTTCCTCTCTGGACTTCTTAACGATCGTCTTACGGATCATCTCCGCTGCGCCTACGTCAATACCACGGGTAGGCTGGTTGGCCAGAATAAAGTTGGAGCCGGAAGTAAATTCTCTGGCAACGACGACCTTCTGGATATTTCCTCCGGAAAGCATACGCACCGGTTCCCTCTTGTCATCGCATGCGATCTCAAAATCCTTGATATACTGATCAACGATCTGGTCGATATATTTCTGATTAATAAACATTCCGTTTCTGTATTCCGGTTTAAAATAGCGGTCTGCAATAATATTGTCGCGGATCGACATGTCACCTGCACAGCCAAACTGCATTCTGTCCTCCGGGATATACGCCAGCCCCATCTGGCGGATCTCATGGACATTTTTACCAAATATGCTCTTTCCGTTAAGCTCTACCGTACCTGATGTAAAACCATCCATACCGGACAGGACATCCGACAGCTCCGACTGCCCGTTTCCCTCTACGCCTGCGATCCCGATCACCTCTCCCTCGTGGATATCGAAGGAAACATCATCCAGAACGCGCTTTCCTGCCGTATTGATCTTTACCAGATTCTCAATGTGAACGATCTTCTTTCCGATCTTCGGATCCTTCTTATTGATCTTTAATACTACATCACGGCCTACCATCAGTTTGGAGATATCAGACTCACTCATATCCGCCAGATCATGGCTTCCGAGGCAGTAGCCGTGTCTTAAAACTGTAACTCTCGTACAGATCCTTTTAACTTCTTCCAGCTTGTGAGAGATAAATATAATCGAATGCCCGCTGTCGCGAAGCAGGATCAGCTGGTCAAACAGCTCGTCTGTCTCCTGGGGAGTTAAAACTGCTGTCGGCTCATCCATAATAATGATCTTTGCGCCTTTAATGAGCACCTTCATGATCTCGATCTTCTGCATCTGTCCGACAGAAAGATCACAGACCTTTGCCATAGGATCAATATTGAAATTATATTTTTCTGCCACTTCCTGTGTCATGGCAACTGCCTTCTTGAAATCGAAAAGACCATTTTTCATGGGTTCGACACCAAGAACCACGTTTTCTGCCACTGTCAATGACGGGATCAGCATAAAGTGCTGATGCACCATACCGATTCCTTTCCCAATGGCATCCAGCGTGTTTAAGATCTTTACCTCTTTTCCGTCCATATACACTTTTCCGGTCTGAGGTGTCTCCAAACCAAACAGCACCTTCATAAGGGTCGTTTTTCCGGCGCCGTTCTCGCCAACAAGGGCCAGTATCTCACCCTCATTCAGCCAGAATGTGATGTTTTTGTTTGCCACAAAGCCGTTATCATAGATCTTTGTGACATCTTCCATTCTCAATATTTCCTTGGCCATGCCATCCTCCTCCTATACGATATCAGCAGGATTAAAAGTAATCCTGCTGATATATTCCTATCCTCCGCTGTCCTGAAACGAGGGAGTTATTGACTTAAGGCGCTACGGAATCAAGAAGCTGCTGATACTCTGCCTCATTTGCAAAATCATAGTAGGATTTTACTGTGATCTCGCCGTTAAGGATCTTTTTCTGAGACTCAGCCATCTTGTCGCGGATCTCCTGCGGAACGTTCTCTCTAAAGAAGTCATTGTCAACATAGCCTACGGAGTTCTCCTTTAAACCAAGACGGTTTAATTTGCCCCATACAGCCTCTCCGCTGTCAACTTTACCAAAGAAGGAAACGAAGGAATCACCTACGTTCTTAAGCATGGAAGTGAGGATAACATCTGCAAGCTCCGGGTTCTCGGAGTTCTTGTAATATTCATACTGGTCGGAGTCAACACCGATAGCCCATGTTCCAAGCTCCTTACAAGCCTCGAACAGTCCGCCGCCGGAACCGCCTGCTACCTGATAGAAGATATCTGCCTTCTTATCTCTTGCCTGGCTTAAGCAAAGCTCTTTCATCTTCGCCGGGTCTGTCCATGAGCCTACTGCTGCCTTGATAACCTTGACCTCCGGATCGTAATCCTGAACGCCGTTGATGAAGCCTGTTACGAAGTCAGCGATAACCGGGTTATCCATACCAACGTTAACAGCAACAACCTTAGACTTTGTCATACCTGCTGCCATCTGTCCTACCATATAAGAACCTTCGTTCTGTGCGTAGAAGATGAACGCAACGTTCTCCGGGATCTCGGACTCGTCCTTGGAGTCATCGAAGATAACGAAACGCTTGTCCGGATACTCCTCAGCCAGTCTTAACATAATGTCTGTGTATGTAGAGGAAGCAACGATGTAGTAGTAGCCTTCATCGATAACGTCGAGGATCAGGTCTTCCCATTTGTCAGCCTTTGTTTCATCACCAACTTCAACTGTCTTGCAGTCCCAGCCCTGTGATCTCAGTGTGTTCATGCCGACTTCACCGGAGTCATTGAAGGACTTGTCGCCGAGGTTGCCGACAATGTAAGCGATCCTCTTTTCTCCGCTCTCCTCTTTCTTTGCTGCCTCTGTTGCGGCTGCTGTGGTTTCTGCTGCCGCTGCTGCCTTTGTTTCCTCTGCTGCCTTTGCCGCAGTTGTGGAGTCAGCTCCGCTTCCGCCGCAGGCGGTAAGGGAAAGCAGCATGCTTCCTGCCAGCACTAAGCTCGCTAATTTTTTCAGTTTCATAGGTACTCCTCCTTTAAAAGAATAGATAAATATTTCTGCCGAACTGCTTAGAGTCCGGACAAGGATCTTATATTATTATACATCAGATCGTCAGGTTTCGCATCCATTTTTCAGTATGAATTCTCCAGATGCCAACGATCGCCTCGATCGCAATATTGACCTTGATGATGGATACCACAAGATACGGTGAAAGTCCCAGTGTAAACCCGCATAACGCCGCCAACGGGATCGTGATCAGCCACATGGAGAAGATGTCGCAGATGAAGCCCATCTTTCCGTCGCCTCCTGCTCGGAGCACTGCGATCATTCCGGTCATCTCCATTCCCGAGAACGGCCAGATCGCCGCAAAGATCAGCATAAAGTTCTTTGCATACGCGGCACAGTCCGGTGTCAGCACATAAAGGTTGACGAAGGGCCTTCCGAACAATAGCGTGAGGATGCCCAAAGCACTGCCGCCCACAAGACCGATCACGATCATACTGTAGGCTTCCTTCTGAATCCGCTTTTTATCCGCACCGGAGCCGATCGTCATGCCAATGACAACGGAGCAGGCATTAAGAATACTGTTCATAAAGCAGGCCATAAGCTGATAATATGTATTGGCGATATTGTAGCCTGCAACGATCGTTGTTCCCATCCTGCCGGTGATGGAGCTTCCGGCCGTTGTTCCCGTCGACCAGATCAGCTCATGTAAAAGGATCGGAACACCGACACAGATGAAATCCTTTCTCAGCTTCGGATCGCGTCTGGTCATATCTTTAAAGCGCATGCTGATATTCTTTTCTTTTCGGAAAACGAATCTGCCGAGGATCAAAAGCTCGACCACTCTGGCAATAACGGCGCCCCATGCTGCCCCTTGGATCCCCAGCTTCGGAAACCCGAAGTTTCCAAAGATCAGGCAGTAATCTAAAAATACATTGAGCGGATACGAGATCGCGTTTGTGGTAAAGGACACCCGCATTTCCTCGAAGCCGCGGCAGCATGCAAAAAGCATGGCACTTACCGCACAGATCGGATACATGATGGCTGCGACCCTTAAGTAGGATGCCCCCAATCGGATAAGCTCCGGATCGCTGCTGTAAATGCTGAGGATCTGCTCCGGAAATATCATTACGACGGCAGAAAATGCGATCCCCAATGCCGCTATGATCCTCACGGCGGTTGCGATCAGCGTTTTTATACTTTCCTTGTCCCGTTTTCCCCAATACTGGGAAATCAGGACACAGCCGCCGGAGGCGAAGCCGCAGCTTATCGTATAAAAGATAAAGAATATCTGCTGTGCCTGAGATACGGCGCTCATCTGGAGCTGATCGATCCGTCCCAGCATGATACTGTCTAACGTATCGACGCTGACCCGCAAAAGCTGCTGAAGGATCATAGGCACAGAGAGCAGCAGGATATTTTTATAAAAAGACGGAGCCGTCACGATCCATTCTTTTTTCGCAACTCTACTTTCCATAGCTTAACCGCACTGCTTAATGCTCTCAACAAGCCATTTTCTGAACATGTTAAGATCCAGCTCCATAGCCACGCTCACATTCGGAGCTTTGCCGAGCCGTCCTCTCTGATCGACCATCGTGTGCCCTGCCGTAAACTGACCGTCACACTCCACGTCAACAAAATAGTCCCTGCATACAAGGCATTCCGGGCATACGGCAGAGGCCAGTGCCAGTGCATCATGCATCATTGCACTCTCTCCGCCTTTTGCATGACGGCGGAACATAAAGTCGAGGATATCTGCTGCAAGGACAGCTCCCTTCTTGCCGCAGGCTCTTAATTCTGCCTCATCCTCCCGCATCATCACTGCTTTTGTTGTTACATCCAGACCAACCATTGTCATCGGGATGCCGGAGCCGATCACCAGCTTGGCGGCAATCGGATCGACCCAGATATTAAACTCTGCCGTCGGGGATACGTTTCCGCCAATGGCTGCCCCGCCCATAAACCAGATATGGCGGATCTTATCGCGAAGCTCCGGATAAAGGCTGAGGGCAATGGCAATATTTGTCATCGGGCCGACAACAAGAAGCTCAAGCTTTCCGTTCTCCTCCTCGGCGATCTTTCGGATCAGCTCCGGGGCTGCCATTTTAGAAAATTCCACGTTTTTTGCCTCCGGGAGCACAACATCTCCGAGACCTGTGGTGCCGTGGGTCGTGTCGTAATAGCTTCCTCTCGGGAAGAAGGGGATCCTGGCTCCATGGGCCACTTCCGTCTGTAAGCCAAGGTATTCCACCATGTTTCTGTTGTTTGTTGATGTATATGCCTCACATACATTTCCGTTCACGGAGGTGATGGCTCTTACGTTGATCTCCTTGCATCCAAAGGCTGCAAGGATCGCGATCGCATCATCGGTACCGGTATCGCAATCAATAATAAACGGTCTCTGTTCCATAATGGGATTCTCCTTCCTCGTTATCTATTTATAGTTTTTGATAAAGTCTGCCACAGCTTCTCTTACCGGAACGCTGGGAGCAGCTCCTTTCTTCGTTACCGCAAGAGCTCCCGCAGCACTTGCCTGTGCCAGCATCTCGTCATGAGGAAGTCCCATTGCAAGTCCGGCAATGAAATAGCCGCAGAAGGTATCGCCTGCTGCAGTCGTATCTACAGCCTTTACCTTATATATGTCATGGAAAAATGTTTCTTTTCCATCGTAGAAATAGGCTCCCTTATCTCCCAGTGTGAGCACAATGGAAGCAGTCTTATATTTTTCTTTAAGTGCAGACAGGATTTTCTGCGGCTCCTCCGATTCGATCCCGGCAAGGATCTTTCCCTCCACCTCATTGAGGATAAAGTAATCCACAAGTGACAGGTTGCAGCAAAACACACCTTCATCTGCCGGAGATGGATTGAATGCAACAAGAAGGCCGCGTTTTTTTGCCTCCTCCATTGCAAAGTCTATATTGGAGATCTCGTTCTGTAAAAGGATCAGATCGCCTGCCTCGAAATTTTCCAGCACGGAGGCGATATAGCTCTTTTCGATCCGTCTGTTCGCACCACCGCAGATAATGATATTGTTCTGGCCGGCCTCATCGATCTGGATCACCGCATGTCCGCTGGCTCCGTCTAACTGCTCCACATAACGGATATCCGCGCCTGCGGCCTTTAAGGTGTCTGTTAAGAGCTTCCCGTCCTCACCGACTGCCCCTGCATGGTAGACCTCTGCACCGGCGCGCGCCAGAGCTACAGATTGGTTTAAACCCTTTCCACCGCAGAATTCTTCATATTTAAGTGCCTGGATCGTCTCCTTCGGCTGCACGAAACGCTTTACGGAATATGTCTTATCTACGTTTAGTGAGCCCAGATTTAAAATTTTCATACGCTCGCTCCCATCAAGAAAAATGTTTTCCGAAATCTTTTTCCTATAATAAAATGATACTCTTTTTCCTTGTTTATGTCAACATGTTTTGTGCAATATGATCGAAAAACCGTGAGTTAAACGCATTTTTTTCTACATAGTGTCAAATATTTCACAAACCGACCCTGATTTTGCCAAAAGCTTCTATCTCTCCCGCTGCTTTTGTGTTATGCTGTGAGTAATGTAATTTTTCATCATGGAGGTAATTTATGACCATCAAGGAATTTGCCGCCCTCGCCGGTGTTTCCATATCCACCGTTTCCAAAATCATGAACGGCAAAGACGAAACCATCAGCTCGCGAACCAGAGAACATGTTCTCTCCCTTGCGAAGGAATACAATTATACTCCTTACGCCTCATCCGTGACTCCGTTTACAAAGACCCTCACTGTCGGCATCATTTTCCGCGATTTGAAAAAGACAGGCCGCATGATGCCGGGTATCCTGTCTGCTGCCATGGATCACGGATATTCGGTTCTGTTAAGGGAAAGTTCTGATTCTCCGGAGGCGGAGCTAAAAAATATCACTGCCATGGAGGCCGCGCATGTAGACGGAATCTTATGGGATCCGGTATCGGAGGAAAACACAGAATATGTCCGGCGGCTGAATCGTGCCGGGATCCCGTTTTTATATATCGATGCTGCCGCAGATGGCGCCCGGCCGGATTTCAGAAAAATGGGCTATGCGGCTGCAAAGGCACTGATCGACCGGAATCATACAAAGATCGCCTGTATCGCAGGCTACTCCCCTTCCGACAAAAGCTTTTATCAGGGCTACCGGGACTGCCTGTTTGAAAGCAGTCTCTCTCTGAATGATGCCCTTGTTTTCCCGGATGCCGACGCACTTCCTGCCAGCAGCATTGCAAATCACCTGATCAGCGGTGTCGTCATTGCCGATTATTCACAGGCCCTCCGCCTGTTTCGCACCATGGATGCACTCTGCTATTCCATCCCGGAGGATCTCTCTGTCATTACCCTCAGAGAGGATACAGAGGCGGCCTCCATCTATCCGCAGATATCGGCCATCACGATTCCTTACGCAGAATATGGACAGTATCTTACGGAGGCACTTATTGCACGGCTTGAAAAGCGGACTTCCCCCCAGCCTGTACCGCTTCACCCCCGGCTTAACGGCAGCTATTCCATCAGCATCCCCTCCGACTTTCGCAGAGAAAGGATCCTTACTATCGGAAGCATCAACATCGACACCTACTTAAATTTTGATGAGCTCCCCCGGACGGGACGTACCGTGACCTCCTCTGATTCCACCTCCTATCCGGGTGGAAAAAGCCTGAATCAGGCTGTCGGTGCGGCAAAGCTCGGACACAACGTATCCATTATCGGACATGTCGGAGATGATGAAGACTCTGACATGATCTTCCGCATGCTCCGGGATCTGCACATAGATTCCTATGGATTAAAGAGAAGCCGAGGTAGCAGCACCGGGAAAGCCTATATTTTCGTTCAGCGAAACGGGGATTCCATGATCTCCATCTTATCCGGTGCAAACAGCACGGTGCAGGCATGTGATATCGAAAAAAATGAGCGGCTTTTCGCTGAAGCAAGCTACTGTCTGATTCAGACAGAAATTCCCATGGAAGCTGTCCTGAGAGCAGCCGAGCTTGCAAAAAAGCATAAGCTCCCTACTATTTTAAAGCCAAGCTCCTGTACCTGTCTTCCGGACGAGCTCTTAAGATCCATCGACATAATCATCCCCAATACCGAGGAGCTTTTCCTCATCTGTCCGGAGGGGACATCGATCCGGGAAAAAGCAGAGATACTTCTTCAAAAGGGCGTGCAGACCGTGATCGTGACCCAAGGGGGCGATGGCTGCAGCATTTTTGAACCGGACAGCTTCTGCCATATCCCGGCAGCAGATTTTCTTTCCGTCGACAACACAGGGGCCGCTGATGCCTTTATCAGCGCTCTGGTATCTTACCTCTTATACGGCTACGATATCATCTCCGCGGCAAAGATCGCCGTTTATGCTGCCGGCTTTTCCATCACAAGACAGGGCGTCTCGACTGCTCTTGTAGATAAGAGTACCTTAGAGGCCTATCTTAAAATGAAGGAGCCTCTTTTATTAAATAAATGATCCTGAAAAATTTTCATCTCAAGGAGGACATAAATATGGAACATTACAATCCACTTCTGACAAAAAATATCTGTACCGAAAAATTTATCACCATAGGCGAGATCATGCTCCGGCTCACTCCCCCAAACTATGAGAAGATCCGTATGACCACCTCCTTTGAAGCAAGCTACGGAGGCAGCGAAGCGAACATTGCCCTGTCTCTTGCCAACCTCGGTGTAGACAGCACCTTCTTTTCTGTTGTCCCCAACAACAGTCTGGGAAAAAGTGCGATCCGTATGCTTCGGAGCAATGATGTCCACTGCACTCCCGTTATCCTCTCCACTCCGGAGCAGACACCGACACACCGACTCGGAAGCTACTATCTTGAAACCGGCTTCGGGATCCGCGCCAGCGAGGTGACCTACGACAGAAAAAACAGCGCCATCACTGAATTTGACTTTGATACCATCGATCTTGCCGGACTTCTTACGGGCTTTACGTGGCTCCATTTAAGCGGGATCACTCCGGCGCTGGCCGGAAACTGCAAAAAGCTTATCATGGACTGCCTAAGGATCGCAAAGGAAAAGGGCCTGACCGTAAGCTTTGATGGTAACTTCCGGAGCACCCTCTGGTCTTGGGAGGAGGCCAGAGATTTCTGTACCGAATGTCTCCCCTATATCGATGTGCTCTTTGGGATCGAACCCTACCATCTTTGGAAGGATGAAAATGACCATCAAAAAGGAGATATCAAGGACGATATCCCCTTCCAGCCCACTTATGAGCAGCAGGATGAAGTATTTCAGGCCTTTATCTCCAGATACCCCAATATTAAGTGCATTGCGCGCCATGTCCGCTACGCCCACAGCGGCAGCGAAAACAGCCTGAAGGCATTTATGTGGTACGAGGGCCACACCTTTGAGAGCAAGCTGTTCACCTTCACGATCTTAGATCGTGTCGGCGGCGGGGATGCCTTTGCCAGCGGCCTGATCTATGCCATGATGCATAAATATAAGCCCATGGATATGGTGAATTTTGCTGTGGCCAGCAGCGCCCTAAAGCATACGATCCGCGGTGACGGCAACATCACCGATGATGCGGAAACCATCCGCAACCTCATGAATATGGATTACGATATCAAGCGTTAATCAAAGTTTTGTGCCAAAGCCAGCGAAAAAATGGCTTAAATTGTCGGGTTTCCGATAGCGGAAACTTCTTTTCTGCCTTTAACAATGGGATAATCTATACATGCAACTGTTGTTTAAAGCGTGGGAAAGCAGATGATTACTTATGAGAAGCTTTGGGATGTCCTTAAGAAAAAAGGACTCTCACAAAACAAACT
>ENA-UESP01001564-UESP01001564.1-human-gut-metagenome-genome-assembly--contig:-NODE-1564-length-14733-cov-7.224959_pt1 | contig 14733 bp, 7 predicted proteins | sample MGYA00243003_ERZ508004 | MGnify/ENA primary metagenome ERZ508004 (study PRJEB26167, sample SAMN06115443) | human gut metagenome | host: Homo sapiens | place: China:Henan | collected 2015-07-29 | study...
AAACCAGTTGTTAATGAAATGGTAGACTTTGGACGGTTCATGCAACGTGAATTTGCGGGACAAAAATTTATATACATATCATTGGTATGTCGCCTAACAATGATGGACACATTTTCAAACTGATCGACCAGAGCACTGTTGACAAAGTGGTGTTTTACTTTTATTCGGAATCGGAAAAGAAACAGAAACTTCCGCTCCATCAGAAAGTGGAATATAGGAGTGCACCGGATCTGTGGAAAGGCTTGAAAGCCGCTCCCAAGAAGTACAGTTGTCATTATAATATTCCAACTGCACCAAAGGCTGATGAAATTTTTAAATTTTTAGGTGAGATGTCGATGGACCCAATATCAAGAGCCGACATAATAAAAGAGGTTAATTCTATCCCTGAATTTCGCGCAAAAGAGTTATGTGCATTGGTAGAGCAAGAAATGCAGGAGCAAGATAAGAAAGGCAACCCCAAAGATGAAGAAGAACAGCGCTGGCAATTTAGAGAAGTCAGTCGAATTGCATTGAGAAATGGCGTATTGCCCGTTGCACTGTTCCTGCTTTATATCATGAATATCTCAGCAGATACTGCAAAATAAAACAAAGGAGAACCGCCATGCCATATTTAGATAGTGTTGAAGAACTTCTGGAAGCGAAGGAAGGCGAACACGTCCAGTTCAAAGAAGCCAAGAATCGATTTGACTTTGGTGAGGCGGCAAGGTGCTGCTGCGCTCTGGCGAATGATGGCGGTGGCAAGCTGGTGTTTGGTATCTCCGATAAAAGGCCCCGCAGTGTGGTGGGAAGCCGTGCCTTTGAACAGCCAGAGCGCACCCGCATGGGGCTGATCGATAAGCTGAAGATCAACGTGGATTTTCAGTTGTTCACCTATGAGGAAAAACGCGTTCTCGTTTTTGATGTGAAGAGCCGCCCCATTGGTCTGCCGATACTCTACGAAGGTGTTGCGTGGATTTATGATGGCGATACCCTGAAAGAGATGCCGGAGGAAAAGCGCCGTAAGATCTATGAGGAGATCGGTACGGACTTTTCCGGCAAAATCTGCGATGGAGCAACCATCAAAGACTTGGATGAAGCTGCCATTGAAGCCTTCCGTGCCAAGTGGATCGAAAAAAGCGGAAACAAGAAACTTGCGACTCGCTCAAAGGAACAGATTCTCATTGACTGTGGTGCAATGACCGACGCAGGGGTGACGTATGCCGCATTGATCCTGTTTGGAAAAAGCGAGGCACTCGTCAGATTTTTGCCACAGGCGGAGATTATCTTTGAATACCGTTCTTCCGAGGCCTCCGGCCCCGCAAACCAAAGGGAAGAATTCAAGTCTGGCTTCTTTACCTGCTACGATCGCATTTGGGAGCTGGTCAATTTGCGGAACGACAAACAGCATTATCAGGAAGGTTTTTTCGTATTTGACATCTTTACGTTCAATGAGCGCGTCGTGCGAGAGGCCATTCTGAATGCAGTCAGCCACAGAAATTACCAGTTTGGCGGCAGCATCTTTGTGCGCCAATATCGGGACAGACTTGTAGTTGAAAGCCCCGGCGGCCTGCCCTTTGGCATTACGCTGGACAATATACTGGATCGTCAGTTGCCACGCAATCGCCGTATTGCAGAGATTCTTTCCCTATGCGGCATGGTCGAACGTTCCGGGCAGGGCATGAATCTGATGTTCGAGCTAAGCGTACAGGAGGCAAAGCCGCTCCCGGACTTTACTGGTACGGATGAGTTCTTTGTCAGCGTTACGCTGAATGGGCTAATCATTGACAAGGCGATGCTTTCGGTGATCAATCGCATCAGTGAAAGAAGTACAGAGCTGCTGTCCACGGAAGACTTCTTGGTCATTGATGCGCTTTACCACGATCGTCCGCTCAATGGAAAAATGCAGGCGCGGCTGCCCCGGCTGGTCGAAATGGGTATTGTGGAGCATATCGGCCGAAAGAAATATGTCCTTGCAAGAAGCCTGTATGCGGCAACAGGAAAGACCGGCGTGCATACAAGACACGTTGGTCTGGACAAAGATACCAATAAGGCGCTGCTGCTGAAACATATCCGGCAGAATAACGATGTTGGAACTCCGTTCAAAGAGTTGCAGCAAGTTTTGCCGGGTCTTACTCGTGGACAGATACAAAGGCTGATGCAAGAATTGAAAGATAGCCATCAGGTGTATCCTCAAGGAAAAACAAGCGCGGCACGTTGGTTTGCCAATGTTTGATGCAGAGGGCATTTGGATGCATGTTTAGAACCAACTTGCATCAAACTTGCTGCAAACTTGCATCAAACTTGCATCAAACTTGCATCAAACTTGCCGCAAAATTAAAACGGACTTGCAACCTGCCGGGTAGTAGTTGCTGCCAGACAGAGAAGGAATAATAAAATGGGAAAACTGATAAGCGATAAATTTGCCGCATGGCAGGAAGAATGTGAGCAGCGTTTCCAGCAGCTCAAGGCCAACGAGGAAGAACTGAACCGCATCTTCATTGATATTTACGGTTTGCAGGATGAGTTGACCCCGGAAGTGGAAGACAAGGATGTGACCGTGCGTCGCGCCGACCTGACCCGCGAGATCAAGAGCCTGCTTTCCTATGCAGTGGGGTGCCTGTTCGGGCGGTACTCGCTGGATGTGGATGGGCTGGTGTATGCCGGCGGCGAATGGGATGACAGCAAATATGTGACCCTCAAGCCGGTAACAGACAATGTGCTGCCGTTGTGCGATGAGGAATACTTTGGCGAAAACGACCTTGTGAACCGCATCGTGGAGTTTGTCCGGGTGGTGTACGGTGCCGATACGCTGGAAGAAAACCTTGCGTTCATTGCAAAGGCGCTAGGCAACAAGGGCAACACAAGCCGTGAGATCATCCGCAACTACTTTTTGAAGGATTTCTTTGCGGATCACTGCAAAATCTACCAGAAGCGGCCCATCTACTGGATGTTTGACAGCGGCAAGAAGAACGGCTTCAAGGCGCTGGTTTACCTCCACCGCTGGGATGCCGACACCACAGGCCGTGTCTATAACAACTACCTCAGCCCGCTGCTGCGCACCTACGCACAGCAGATCGTGCAGGAAAACAATGTGATCTCCAGCAGCAGTGATGCCCGTACGGTATCCCTTGCGCAGAAGCGGCTAGATAAGCTGAAGCTGCAGCAGGAAGAGTGCGAGAAATATGAGAAAAATATTGCCCATCTTGCCGCCCTGCGCATCACGCTGGACTTGGATGATGGCGTAAAGGTGAACTATGTCAAGGCGCAGACTGCCGCCGATGGCAAAAATCTGAACGTACTTGCGCCGATTAAATAATGTGTGACCAATACACCGGGGTGTGAAAACACCGCTCCGGTGTATTGGTGTTTCTACGATGTTGTAAAGGAAAGATGAAAACCCATGGCTAAAACGACACTGCGCCAGATCGAAGACCGCCTCCGGGGAATGTTTACTCCGGGCGAGCAGCGCAAACTGGTATTCTGGTACGATGAATCGGCCAGCTTTGAGAACGAAGTGAATCAGCTCGACCTCCCCGGTGTGACGGTATACCGCATGGAGCCCCGCACCCAGTTTGCCACCAAGTGGATGCTGGAGATCGACCACCCGGACGAGAGCTTTCTGATCTATGCGCCCTTTGCAAAGCCCCCACTGGAGGAAAACCATCTTGCGGATATGCTGTGCTACTCGCAGGAATACTCCACCGACAAGGCGACCATGATCGCACAGGACTTTGATCTGGATGAAAGAACCCGGCTCTTTGTGCAGGAACATATCAACTTCTTTGCAGCGCAGGATCGCACGAAACGGTTCTACGATCTGGGTACGCCTGCCTATACGGAAGAAACTTTTGCGCTGGCCATGATGGCGGTGCTGTGCAAGTGCCCGCCCAAGCCGGAGGAACTGGTACGCCATGTTCTGCGCGGTGCGCTGGATGCCGGGAACGAATCCTTGCAGCTTTTTGAGAAATTCGGGCTAGCAACGGATTTCTGGTTGGTCTGCAAACGGCTGTTTGGCTACAATCCGGCCGGGAAGAACCTGAAAGATCTGGTCACCTGCCTATTTGCCACCTATGCTGCCCACGCAATGGACATTGATGCCCCGGATGAATGGCTGGATCGCAGCCTGCCGCAGGAGGGCGAGGTTCTGAATTTCCTTGACAGCATGATGAACTATCTGCCAGATCAGCCGTATTTTGAGCGGTTCTCAGCAACGGCTGCGCAGGAGCTGAACGTCATGCAGGTTCTGGGGCAGTTGCAGCACACGAATCCCGACTTATTGCTGGACTGTACGGTGTTCGCTGCGGCAGAGACACAGATCAGCAGCTGGATCATGAACCGCCTGATGGAAGAAAACACATCGGCAACCCTGAAGGGGTACAGCATCCGGCAGATCTGCGAGGAGCGCAGCAAGACCTACTTTGGCGCAAAGGATGCCCAGAAAGAGCTGTATTGCCTGCTGGCCAATGCCTGCACCGTTCTGGAGGCAGTGCATTTCGTCCCGGCAGATGGCGTTGATGCACTGGCGGCGCAGTATAGTGGCAGCGCATGGCAGGTGGATACGGCTTATCGGAAGTTCTACCTGAGCTATGGAAAAGTCATCCGTACACAGGAGATTGAAAAGCTGCAAGCACTTGTGGAAAAAGTGTATACCAGCTGCTTCCTCGATCCACTGGCGGTGCGTTGGTGCCAGAGCCTGTCCCACGATCTGACCACCTTCCAGACGGAGCGTCAGACCCATTTTTACAGCAAGAATGTCAGTGGGACACGGGAGCGCGTGGTGGTGTTTATCTCGGATGCCATGCGGTACGAAGTGGCACAGCAGCTTTTTGAAACGCTGGCGATGGATGCAAAATGCACGGCAAAGCTGACCCCGGCTGTCAGCACAGTGCCCTCCTATACACAGCTCGGCATGGCAGCACTGCTGCCTCATGTCAGTCTGGAGCTTCAGCCTGACAGCACCGTAACCATCCTTGGAAAGAAAACGGTGGGCACTGCTGCACGGGAAAGCATCCTGCAAGCGGCAGAGAAAAACAGCAGCTGCATCCAGTTCGACCAGATGCAGAATATGCGCCGCGACGAACTGCGCAGCTACTTCTCTGGCAAGACGCTGGTGTATGTTTACCACAACCAGATCGATGCCCGCGGCGATGAGGCCCGCACGGAAAACGAGGTCTTTTCTGCCTGCGAGGAGGCTGTGGAAGAACTGTACAAGGAAATCCGCCGCCTGACCGACAATGCGAACATCCGGCACTTTATCGTAACGGCAGACCATGGGTTCCTGTATAAGCACGACCCAATTATGGAGAGCGATAAAGTCATCAATCTGCCACAGGCAGAAATCAAAAACAAGCGTTTTATGATTTCTGATGATACGCAGCCGGTGGCCGGAGCCGTGGGCTACCGCTTGGGGGATGTGCTGGATACAGCGGATAACCGCACGGTATACACCCCGCTGGGCAGTTCTATTTTCAAGTGTGCTGGCGGCGGGCAGAACTATGTGCATGGCGGTGCCTCTGTGCAGGAGATGCTGGTGCCGGTGCTGGACGTCCGCACGCAGGCCGGGCATGTTGAGACCCAGAAAGCCACCGTTTCGCTTCTGCCAACCCCTGAAACGCTGATGGATGGAAAAATCACGTTGAAGTTCCTACAGACAGAACTTGTGACGGATACTGTTCTCCCGGCGGTGTATGAGGTCTTTGTCGTCAACGCAATGGACAATCAGGTGTCCACCAAGCGGACGATCCGAGCAGACAAGACTGTGGGCTGCGCAGATGAAGAACGCCGCACAGAGGTCACGCTGACTTTGAAGAAGCTCCCGTATTCTCGTGAAAATGACTACTATTTCCTGCTGACGGACAAGGATACAGGTGCTGTTGTGGAAAAAAGATCTGTAAAAATTGATATTGCTGGGGCCAAAAAGGAGGAATAAAAATGAATATTGCTGAAGTTGTGGCAAAAATGAACGTTTACCTTCTGAATGCGGCGGATGTATGTCGCAAATGGTTAGAGCCACGTCTAAAGAGCCTTGAACCAAACGATTGGTGGAGTATGATCGTTCTCCCCAGCTTATCAGAACTTCAGCAACAGAAAGTGAATGAAAGAGGCATTTCGACGCTGCAAGGACTGGATTTACAGGCTGTTTTGACTGTGGCAAGAAAGAATATCTATTCATTCCGTAATATCGAATTCTACACGGATTATTATGGAATGAAGGATAGCATCCGAGCTATGTTTGAAGTACGGAATGACTGGGCGCATCCTACTCCAGAAGAAGTAACTTTGACTATGACGAAAACCGATTTGTCAAGGTACATTGATTTTATGGAGCGATTTGGCGGTGATCGTGTAGAAATAAACGAAGCTAAGGAATTCAGGGCCTCGGTAGAAATGCCAAACTATGGAAATCCCATTCGGATTCAGGAACCGTCTCCTTGCCCGGCTGACCGGCCTGCTGCTGCGGTCGCAAAACCTGCTCCTGCAGCCAAAGTGCTGGCAAACCCGTTTGAGCTTGGAGTGATCGTCAAGAAAAAGAGTGATCCGAGTCAAATTGGGCCAATCGTTGGCATCCAGGGCAGTGGCGAAAACACAGAATATCAGGTTTGGATTGGGAATTCACGAGAAACGCTTTATGCGGATCAAATTCTTCTTGCGGATGCTTCTCCAGAGCGCTGCAATGTCACCATCGATGAATTGAAGATTCTCCTGACTGCTCAGCAGCTCTGCAGCCCCACCAACGACCAGCTGTACTCCCTGAACGCAGCCCGTGTGGATTTTGTTCCCTATCAGTTCCGCCCGGCCCTGAAGATGATCCATGCGGAACGTCCGCGAATTCTTGTTGCAGACAGCGTCGGTGTTGGTAAAACCATTGAAGCCGGCCTAATCCTCCGTGAATTGCAGGCGCGCAACGATGATTTCGAGTCGGTACTGATCATCTGCCCCAAGCCGCTGGTTGCCGAACACAAGTGGCGCTCTGAGATGAAGCGCTTTGATGAAAACTTTACGGAGCTGGATGGTGCTTTGCTTCGGGAGGCGATCAACGAGTGCGACAAAGATGGAGAATGGCCGGTTGCTCTGCGGAAAACGATCCTGCCGTATTCACTGATGACCAAGGAGTTGCTTACGGGCAAAGGCCGCCAGAAAGGTCTGCTTGATCTGGAAGAACCGGTTCATTTTGACCTGGTGATCATTGATGAGGCTCACCACATTCGCCACTCGAATACAGGTGCTTACCGGGTTGCACGTTATTTTACAGACAATGCAGATGCCGTTGTTATGCTGACAGCAACACCGGTTCAGACAGACGATGATGACCTGTATACCTTGCTGAACACTCTCCGCCCGGATGTGATCTTGGACAAAAAGACCTTCAAGGAAATGCAGGAGCCGAATGCAGAGATCAATGCGGCAGCAAGATTGATTCGCCATCAGGCAGAAAACTGGCGTTCGGAGGCTGCAGAGCACCTTGCCTGTGCCGCGCAGACCAGCTGGGGACATAGTGTCATCGAAGATAACCCGACCTATAAAAATGTCATGGCAACGCTCAAGAGTGCGCAGCCGATCGACCGCGCAACGCGTGTAGGGCTCCTTCAGGATGTGGAAGGGCTACATAGCTTTGCAGACATGATCAATCGTACCCGTCGTCAGGATATTCAGAACGATTTCTGTGTGCGCCGCCCTCAGAGCGTTTCTGTCCATTTTACCCCGGAGCAAAAAGAACTTTATGAAGCACTGATGGATTTTGAAAGTCATGCGCTCAGCTATCTGCACAACAATGTGCCGCTGGAGTTTATGATGAGCACGCTCATGCGGCAGGCTTCCAGCTGCATTTTTGGTCTCGCGCCGTTGCTGAAGGGCATGGTCACACGCCGTCTCGGCGATATTCTTTCGGATTATTGTGATGAAGAAGGCGCTCTCACGGTCAATGAACTTGAAAATCTGAGCATGGGTTCACTGGAAGCCGAATTCCGCGCAATGGCAAACCATGTGATCGAGCTCTCGGAGAATCTGCCTCAGACTGATGAAAAGCTGGAGCGTTTGTTGGAAGTCATAGAAACCAAGAGCCACCAGCAGAACAACAAGATCATCCTGTTCAGCTCGTTCCGTCATACGCTTCGCTATATAGAGCAGCATCTTGCAGAAAAAGGATACCGTGTGGCGCAGGTGAACGGCAGTGTGAAAGACGAAGAACGTCTGGCACTCCGCCAACGTTTTGAACTTCCGGTGGACAATGCCAATGCGCTGGACATCCTTTTGTTCACAGAGGTCGGCTGTGAAGGTCTGGACTATCAGTTCTGCGATTTTATGATCAATTATGATCTTCCGTGGAACCCGATGGCAATCGAACAGCGAATCGGTCGTATCGATCGTCGCGGACAAAAGAGCGATACCGTTATCATCTGTAATCTTGTAACAGAAGACACAATCGATGCAAAGATTTATCACCGTTGCCTGGAGCGCATTGGTGTGTTTGAAAGCTCGATTGGCGAGTGTGCTGGCATTCTTGGCGATATGACTCAGAAAATCAATGAGGCAGTATTCGATTCCTCTCTTACTCAGCAGGAAAAAGAGGAGAAGATTGAAAAAATCGCCGACAATGAGGTTTCCAGAGCGAACGAAATGAAACGGCTGGAGGACGAAAGCAAACAGCTGTTTGGCATTGACATCTCCGGCTATGTGTTGGACAGAAAGGTTATGGATGCCGAAAATCCGTGGATCGGAGAGCGATACATCCAGGCACTTGTGACAGAATACCTCTATCGCATTCTGGGTGAAAAGAAAAACTATATTCAGGGTGAAGGAGCCCATAAAGTTTTGACCCTGAGTGGTGAAAATCGTGCAACTCTGAAAACAAAGCTGCGCAACTCCCGGATGAAGAAATCGGCGATGTACAATCAGTGGATGGATTATCTGAAAGGCTCTGATACGCGCATCTCTGTGACGTTCAACCAGGAAGAAGCAGCACGGGACCGGAATGCGATCTTCTTTACGGCGGTTCATCCGCTTGTAAAAATGGCAGCCGCTGAACTTCATAAAAAGCAAGAGGTTTATATCAAGCTCATTGTGGATGCCAGTGACTATCCTGTTCCCTGCGGAGACTATCCGTTCCTGATCGTAGAGAGAACAATCGTTGGAATGCGGAAAGAGGTTCGTATCGTTCCGATTTCGGAAATCAATCTGTCTGCGTCGGATTTCTGTGACCTGCTGGAAGCAGCGGATTATAAGGAGATTCCTGATGATTGCACGGATAAACAGTGGGAAAAGCTGTCCCAGCTGAAACGGGAACAGCAACAGCAGGCTCTTGCGCAGCTGACGATCGATGTAAAAGAGAAATGCGATTATCGCCGTGCAGCTGTTCTGAAAAGCTATCAGTTCCGCAAAGAAGATCTGTTGGCCCGCATTGAGGCTGTGGACGACGAGAGCATCAAGCGGATGTATACGAGTCAGCTCAACAGCCTCGAAACTGAGAAGAATTCTTCTTTGAACGATTTGGAAAATATCCAGAATTGCGCAGCGGTCGAAGAAAACGTCATTGTTAGGGGAATCATTACGGTTTGTGATTAAATTAAGGATGGCTTATGGGAGATTTATATTCTGAGATCCGGGAACGCAGCAAACAGGATTATGGTCAGAAATTTGAAGAATGGGCACCCCGCATTCTGGTAGACCAGTACAGTGACCGAACACACTTTATCTTTGAGTTGATTCAGAATGCAGAGGATGCTGGGGCAACCTATGTGGCATTTTCCCTTTACCAGGACCGTCTGATTCTGTGTCATAACGGAAAACTGTTTACAGAAGCAGATATCCAGGGTATCTGCGGCATTCGTTCTACGAAAGATGAGCCGGAGTCCGGGAAAATCGGACGATTTGGCATTGGATTCAAGTCTGTCTATGCCTATACGAAAACGCCGCGGATCTATTCTGGCCAGTATTCTTTCCGGATCTGCAATCTGATCCTTCCTTATGCGGAAGAAAATGAGGCGACCGGGGACGATACGATTCTGATTCTCCCATTTGATGGAGAAGTCAATCCCGAAACAGCTTATAATGAGATCGGAGATGCGCTAAAAAAGTATCTTTCTGCGGATGTTTTGTTTGCTCTTTGCAATGTCAGAAATATAAGCTGCAAAATTTATCCGGATGAAAGCGAATGGTCCGTCAGCAAAGAATCCGTTCCAGTGGACAATGGCGTGGATAAAGTCCTGCTGACGCAGAAGCCAACAAATTCCGCAAGAAAACTTCTGGTGTTTCGTACACAAGATAAGCAGCCAATTTTGATTGGATATGAACTCGAAACGGATGACCACGGAAAAGATAGGATTATCCCGACAGAACAGCACTATCTTTATGTTTTCTTCCAGACAGCAGTAGAAACGCATCAGACATTTTACATTCATGTTCCGTTCTCAACGACACCTGCGCGAGACAATGTCAGGCACAATGAAGTGAATCAGCTCCTTGCTGAAAAACTTGCAGCACTTTTTGCCGATAGCATCCGCTGGTTGTTGAAAAATGGTTATGTGACACTTGACTTTTTGAACGAAGTATACCCAATCTTGGATACCTGTAAGGAAGAAAATCTTCGAGGCATCCATGAAATGGGACTTGCACTTTTAAGGGACGGTCTTGCCCTTCTGCCGACCGAAGAAGGCGGCTATTGTTCGATCCAAAATGCAATGTTGCCTTATGCTAAAAATATAGCAGATAATATCACACAGTCCATCTTACAGAGAGAATATGGTGACACAGCCTGTTGGGTAAAAGCAGATGTCTGCCTTGGAGTCAACGAACATCTGATGATGTATCTGACCCATCATTTTGGTCTGCCGGTATTACGCTGGAGGGATGTCCTCCTGCGCCTGACCGCAGAAATTCTGGAAGAACAGACGGATGAGTGGCTTCTGAATCTGTTTGATACGATTTATTCAACCTGTACTGGTGTCTTCCGTTCCAAAGAAAAAGTAGATGCCAAAGGAATCCCCTTTGTCCGGCTTCAGGATGGTTCGCACATCCGCTGCCAGTACGATGGTATGGCACAGGTCTACCTTAATAATCCGATGTCCTGCAAAAATAAAATAAGCGCAGCAATCCTTCAGGATCAGCGCGGCAGAAATTTTTATGTTGATGCACTCGGCATTGAGGAATATAATGCCATTCGGGAACTGAAAGATGATGTGTTGTGCTTTTATGGTGAAGATTCAGATGATACGGATATCCAGTTTGAGGATAATCTGGAACACTTTGAACTGATCGAGCGTGCATTAAAGGAGAATGCAGCGGAGGTGCAACGTATTCTGGCAAATGTCCCAATCGTTTGGGATGGACAGCAATGGAAGAAGCCGGGGGACTGTTATATTCCGTTTGCATTTCTCGATCATTCAGACCTTACAGGACAGGCGGTGCTGAGCCAGCTGAATGTGCCATGGGTGTCGGAAGATTACTATGGGAAAATCCCGGCGGAAGTGTTTGAAAAAATCGGCTGTAACATCGGAATTAAAGATATACTGGTGGATTGTTGTACATATGACGATAGGCTGCAAAGAGCAGATGCCAGTTTCTTTGAAATGCTACAGAAGCGTGTCCTTTACAAGAGATGTCAAAGAGTAGACTACCCGGAAACATGGGATATGTACCATTCTATCGACCATTTACAGGATATCTTGTGTAGTAATTCCGTTGAAATGTCAGTTAAAGCGGTGGATCTTATAAATGAAAAAGTGAAGAAACACCCATTATACGGAAAAATGACCGGTTCTCATAGTAAGGCGTTTAACACCACGACAACTGACAGCGTGAATCATATTCCTTCAATGCTGGCGTTGGAGCTTAGCGGTACAAAATGGTTGTACGATAAGACTGGAACACTTCAAAGTCCCGCTGACATAAAAAAGTCAGACCTAGCTGTGCAGTATTCAGGTCACGGAGCAGAGATATTTGCACAACTTCCCTTTAAGGCAGAAAGCGAAGCTGTCGAGACTGTAATCCAAAGCGTAGAGGAACCATACCAGGCTTTTATCAGTGCTATGCTGAAAAGACCTGATGAACTGCGTCTAATGTGCGAAACATACCAGAAACTTCAGAAAAAGCGACAGAAAGAGACTGACAAAACACAATCTTTAACGGAGTTGCTTGAGAAGCAGAGCAGTGCGCAGACCGAGGTAGAGACAGAGCCAGCTCCAGATGATGAGACATTGGGCGAGTACGGTGCTGTGCGGAACCTGAAACATCGCGAAAAAAAGTTGGAAGAAAACTTCCAAGAGGGACTTGAAGGCCAAAAAACAGTTGCGCCGCGACTGCGGTATACCTGTTCTGAAAGCAACCACGAAGAAAAGGCTTTTTTGCGAGCGCAATATTTTGGTAAGTGCCAGATTTGCGGCAAGCAGATTATCCGATATGATGGAAAACCATACTTCGAGGCGTGCAATATTCTGCCGACGGATTCGATTCCGACAGCGTACAAGCAGAGCATATCAGAGGGATGGAACTCGCTTTGCCTTTGCCCGAACTGTGCAGCAGAATTCAGATATGGAAAGAAAAATCTTTCTGAACTTGTCCGAATGATTCAAACATACAACGTTGAGGAAGAAGATGAAAACCTGATCGTTTGCGATATCGAGATGCAGGGAGAGAAGCGATCAATCAAGTATACTGGAAAACATTTTCTGGCACTGCAAAAGGCAATCGGATTTTATGATGACTATATTAAGAAAAAAACTGATACAGTGAAAGATGAATCCGATGGTTGAGATAACTCTGGCAAGCAGTGCATTCGTGCGCACAAATGCAAATTTTGCGTTGCAAAATGCTTGTTGGGAAATCCCAAACCCTTTCTGATCTGCACCGTTCCGGTGCAGGCTGCGCATTCTTTCCGAACGCTATTGAATGTGTCAATGCACACTCTCTCCGAAAATCCGGGGCGCTTTTTGGTGCAAGCGTCAATGGCATAATTCCTAAGTTCATGATAGAATAGGTGCGTTGTGTGCCTGACACATGAAAACGGAAAGGACGATGCAGAAATGGAGCAGCTTTATCTGATGCCCGGTGAGGAACGCTACACAAAGTTTCGGGATGAGAACGGTGTGCCCAAAATCCGTTACACCTACTGCTCCCTGCACGGCAAGTTGTTCAATTGCGTGTGCCGCTCAACAGATGAAGCCCAACGGCTGTGTGAAGATTGGCTCGTAACGCAGGATCGCTGCTACATAAACTAAAAAAGTCGCCGAGGATTCCGCCCCATGAAAGGGTTAGAATCCTCGGCGACTTTCGTTTATCGGGTCTGCTGCTTTTCCTGTGCGTCTTTTTCTTCTGCGAAGAACAATTCAATATTTTTCTGTGCCTTTACCAACTCCTGCATTTCTTCTCGTGCCTTGCGATAGTCCGGGTAGGCTGCTTTCTTTTGGGTCAGAAGATCGGAATACTCTGCATTCAGTGCTTTGACCTTCGGCAGCTTTTTTAAGCCAGTTTCATCGAAAGCGGCCTTGGCTACTTTGTGCAGTGTGATTTCTTCCCGGTGAGTATCCAGAAACTTTTTGCTATATCCCGCTTTCCGGTAGGCATCGTAGACTGGGTGGGTCTTGGCGTAATTGACGATGTGCGTTTTCAGCACAGCAATTTCCGCCATCCGTGTTTCGGCGGCTTTGATGGAATCTCCCAGCTGGTGGTATTTTTCTGTTGCCGCCGCTGTGCGTTCATTCAGTTCATCTGCGCTGCCAATTTTGTGCTCCTGCAAGAAAATCAGCGTCTTGGACATTTCTTTCAGATTATATTTTTTCGCCCATCGTGCATAGCCTTCGCTTTTGCCCTCGGAGAGCTTTGCCTGAATGTCAACCAGCAATTGGAACGGCGGCTCTTGGAACGGCTGTGTCTGACGCGGACGGTGTTCGGTTTTTCCCGCAATCACCGCTTGCAGTTCATCCTCACTGTACCCAGCCCCCAGCGTTTTGAAGCGGATGAACCGCTTCTGCCGTGCGCCTTTGACGGAAGTGTATTTTCCACGCTTGACCTCATAACCCTGTTGTTCCAGTTTTTGCAGAAAATCTTCGTAATCCTTGGGCTTTTCTGCAAGGATGCTGTCGATGATGCCACACAGCCTATCACGATTGCTTTCTTTGGGTGGATAGAGGGTACGTTTCTGCCGTTCCCGGTAGGGCTTTATTTCAATAACAGAGAGCTGATGCTCCAGACAAATCAAGTCGCTCAACCTCTGAACGGCCAGTGCCGAAAAGAAAAAATCCCGGAACTTTTTTGAATCGTCCAATGCGGTGGAGTTGAAAATCACATGGTTATGGATGTGGTGACGGTCTGTGTGGGTGGCAACGATAAAAGCGTATTTGCCCTTGGTAAACCGCATGGCAAGTTCATAGCCCACCTTGTTGGCTTCCTCGGCGGTGATCTCACCGGGTTTGAAAGACTGTCGAATTTGATAGGCGATGATGTCGCTTTTCTGTCTGCGCCCGGTAGCAAGTTCATACTGCCGCTTGGAAAGCATAAATTCTTCATCGACTGTCAGAGGGCTACACTCGTAGCAGCTTACCAGTTCACCTTGTTCGGTCTTATCTGGATTCTGCACATAGTCTGTGCGGCTTTTCAGACAAGCCGCAACCGACTTGCCCTTGTTTTTGTGCAACGCGATCAGCCGTGTCGCGGCCATCCTGAATCACCCCCATAAAAGAAAAATGCCGCCCGAAGGCGGCAAACGATTAAAACTATTTCTTACAGTTCGGCAAGCCACTCACTGAAACGTCCGATGTCCTC
>ENA-UESP01001590-UESP01001590.1-human-gut-metagenome-genome-assembly--contig:-NODE-1590-length-14501-cov-7.313852_pt1 | contig 14501 bp, 16 predicted proteins | sample MGYA00243003_ERZ508004 | MGnify/ENA primary metagenome ERZ508004 (study PRJEB26167, sample SAMN06115443) | human gut metagenome | host: Homo sapiens | place: China:Henan | collected 2015-07-29...
GTGGGCGGTACAGGACTCGAACAGGGCGGCGGCACGAAGTGCCGTAAGCAATCAGCCCAGAGGGCTGTTGCTTAGCCCGCGGTTCCTAGAGAATTAGGAACGTCTACCGGGATGACTGCGGTTAAGTCTCTATCATTCGCACAACGTAAGTCAGAGCAAAATAAAATAGCGATCGCAAAGGCAGGGCATCATCGTGGCGATGGTATCCTGCCTTTTGCTTTGATATGTTTTATCAGTAGATCACAGCATCCGTTGCAGTATAGCTTTCGAGAGAATTCTCCTTGACCTGAATACAAATATAAGTGATCTCAGAATTGCTTGCAGCAAAGAACTGACGCTTTGCCACGGGAGAAATCTTCAGCCAGTCGCCTGCTGCAAGGCTGATTTCTTCGCCATCGATAATGACCTTGCCTTTGCCGGAAAGAACACCGTAGATTTCCTCATTTGCCTTGTGGGAGTGAACAAACGGAACATTTGCTCCCGCAGGAAGCGTATTCAGGCTGATCTCCGCACCAGTCAGGGCGAGCTTTTCATGAAGCTCCGTCCGATCTTCTTTTCCAACTGTCATTTTTGTGTAGCTTGCCATTGTAAGCACCTCCATTTTGATTCGCAATCTTTCATTGCCTGAGCTAAGTATAAAAGCTCGCACATTCAAAAACAAGTACGCACCTTTTTGTAACTGTACACTCAAAAATGAATGTGATATACTATATACAGAGGTGACCGATATGCGTACAAAAGAAGAACTGCCGGAATGTCCGGTTGCAACAGCAGTATCCCTGATTGGCGGAAAATGGAAACTCTTGCTTCTGCGCAATCTGAAAGAGCGTCCATGGAGATTCAATGAGTTGCAAAGAAGCATCGACGGGATCTCGCAGAAAGTTTTGACCGAGAGCTTAAGACAGATGATCGATGATGGACTTGCCTATCGCCGTGATTATCACGAGAATCCTCCCAAAGTAGAATATGGGTTGACTGATCTCGGAATGGAAATGTTACCAATCGTCAATGCACTTGCAGATTTTGGCAATTACTATAAATCCGTCGTTGATCGGTCATGATCGATATTATGAAGCAGGGTTTGGGGCACTGCACGCCCCAACAAGAAGCTGTCCCATGGGGCAGAAAATTTTCAAGAATGGACAACGGACGGGTTCTTCCGGGAAACACAGGATATGGTGCGGTATCGCGGAGCAGAAGGATGTACAACCGTTGAGATGGAGTGTGCCGCATTGGCTGCTTGCGCCCGGAAGCGAGGTGCTTCTTTCGGGCAGATTCTCTACACTGCCGACTCTCTTGCGAATATTTATGCTCATGATGAGAGAGATTGGGGAAAGGGTTCTTTGCGGAAAGCGCTGGAACTCTGTATCGCTGTGCTGCAAACGATTTGAAGGTTCGGCTGCCGTGGACAATGCTCCACCACAAACAAACCTTTTATCATTTGAAAGAAAAAGCTTATTTTTTATTTGCAATTTGTTCAAAATCCACACAAAGAAACTCCATTTTTATCCGGTACAATAAGGGTGCAGTCAGGGAGGACCACTCCGAGAGAGCTCCTCCCAAAAACCTGCAAACGCAGGCAAGAATGATCGCCGCAAACGCGGCCCCTTTAAAACACTGTCCCCCACCCATGCGAGGCAATAGCCAGAGGCGGTGGACAGACTACCAAACCCCTCCTGACAGCCGCAAATGTTTAGGAGTTCACCATACAGACAGGCAGCACCGCTTTCTCCTCCTTTCCACGGTGGCTGCCTGTCTTTTTGTTTTCCCGTTTTTGAAACAAAGCGCAAAAAAGGCACGGAACGTTTTGCTCCGTGCCTTTTGGTGTTTTGGGGAAAAGGTCAGCGCAGGTCGCGCAGGCGGTCGGCGGGAAGATGAGCTTTCAGGGCTTCCCACCCGGCGTCGAGGCTGTCGTTCCATAAGTAAGCCTGCGTCTGATGGACGTAGAGGTAGATGGCATTCTCTGTCCGGTAGGCCAGGTGGATGTGGTGCCAGTCGCACTGGCGGGAGGGGGCAGCTTTGTCCTGCTCACCGGCCATCCAGATGGAAAGGCCGGTTTCGTCCAGCTGGAGCCGGTAGAACGGCTTGGCGGCTTTATCGAGGCCCAGCTTTTGGATAAAGATTTTGATGCCGTGGGCACAGTTCCAGAAATAGACGGCGGGCAGACCCAGCGCCACGAGGGCCAGCACACCGGCCAGCAGTCCGGCCTCATGCCGGGTGTTCAGCTGGGTGAGGCAGACCCCGGCAAAGACCAACAGAATGGCCGTAAAGACCAGCGGACGTTTCCAGATGCGGTTATGCTGAAGCAGGTCGAACCAGCGGAAACGGCGGAACGATGCCGCGTCCATGGTGACCGAGACGGTAATGGGCTGTGACATGCAAACACACTCCTTTTTAGGCATAGTAACATATTATTTGGGAAGAAGCAAGCAAAAACTTGCGCAATTGCCATAAACTGTGGTAGAATAAAGCGATTCAAAGCGAAAAATGGCCCACGCCAGAGGAGGAAACGCCATGCACCGAGAGATGACCCTGAAACAGCGGATCGGCCTGTGTCTGGCGGCCTTTTTCATGGCGCTGGCGGCCCAGATCTTTCTGAGCTTTTACCAGTCCGGCACCGTGCTGCGGGAACTGGACGACCAGATGGGCAACTTCAACGCCATCAGCCGGTTCCAGAACGGCGTGCAGCAGAGCCTGAACGCGCTGGAAAGTTACCGCTGGGAGTATGGCGACGCGGGGGAGCTGCTGGATCAGCTGCATTCCTCCAGTTCGGTGATGAGTGCCTGGCTCTGGCGGATCGAGGGCGACCTTGGTACCGTGAGCGAGGAGCAGTATCTGCTTTACAGCGCCGTCTGCACCACCTACGACAGCTATAAGGAGCTGCTGGACCAACTGGAAGAAGAGGTCAGTATGGGGCGCGACGCGGCCGCTGCCCAGCTCTATTATGACAAAGTCTCGCCCTGCGGCGGGTATCTGCGCCAGTATACCCAGCAGCTGCTCAACAAGGCCATCACCGACGGGCAGGGGGACTATACCACCGTTTCGGCCCTGAGCGACCGGGTCAAGTGGGCGCAGACCATCGTGGTGGCGCTCTGCCTGGCGCTGGGCAGCCTGATGGCCCGGGAGGTCATGCATCTGCTGACCCCGGTGCAGCAGATGATCGGCGCCTCTAGAGACATCAGTCAGGGCAGCTACGACACGCCGGATGTGCCGGTGCCCCGGCAGGATGAGATGGGCCAGCTGGCCGATGCATTCAACCGGATGAAACACTCCATGGCCGAGCAGGTGAATACCCTGCGGGAGAAAAATGAGATCGAGCGGGAGCTCCACCGCCAGAAGACCGAAGCACTCGAGATGCAAAACCGGATGGAGCGGAGCCGCCTGCAGCAGCTGCGCAGCCAGATCGACCCGCATTTCCTTTTCAACACCCTCAACGTCATTTTGCAGACGGCAGGCACAGAAAAGGCCTACCGCACCCAGGCCCTCATCACGGCACTGGCCCATCTGCTGCGGTACAGCCTTATGAGCAACGACGAGCAGGTGCCCCTCTCCCGGGAGGTGCGGATCGTGGATGAATATTACTCTATTTACCATGTCCGATTTGGCGACCGCATCCGGATGGAATGGCGCATCTCGGATTCGCTGGACCTGACGGAGACCATGGTACCCTCGTTTATTTTGCAGCCCATTGTGGAAAACGCGTTCAAGCACGGCATCTCCCCCAAGGAGGAGGGCGGCGTGGTCCGTATCCGGGTCAATCCTTTGCGGGAGAAAGGGCTGCTTTACATCAGCGTGTGTGACAACGGCGTGGGCATTGAGCGGGCCCGGCTGGAACAGCTGAAAAACGCGCTGGCAAAGCCCGGGGAGCGCTGGGAACATATTGGGGTGTACAATGTCGCGGCCCGGCTGCGGCTGCTGGACGAGCGCAGCCATCTGGAGATCTGCTCGCACCCCGGGCGGGGCACGGCCATCCGGCTGTACCTGCCCCTGATCGAGCCGGAAGAGGAGGACTTGGACGATGATCCGATTGTTGATTGCTGACGACGAGAAGCTGGAGCGGGAAGCGCTGGCCGATATGGTGAGCCGCCGCTTTGAGCATGAGGTGGTGCTGGAGCTGGCGGAGAACGGCCGCAAGGCAGCGGACACGGCCGTGCTCTGGGGAGCCGACCTCATCCTGATGGACATTGAGATGCCGGGCATGAGTGGGCTGGACGCGGCCCGGGCCGTGCTGGCCCAGCGGCCTGCCTGCCGGGTCATCTTTGTCACGGCCTACAGTCTGTTCCAGTACGCCCACGAGGCCGTGCATCTGGGAGCCTGCGATTACCTCCTTAAGCCTGTGGACCCCGACGAGCTGGAAGCCTCCATCCGGCGGGCCATGCGGCAGATCGAGGCGGAGCGGAAGCTGGAAGAACTGGCCCGAACGACCGAGCTGTCCCCGGAGCTGGAAACGCCTGAAGTCCCGGAAAACCCGGAAGAAGGCGCTCCGGAGGCAGAGTCCCCTGAGGGCGAAAACAGCCAGACCGCTATGGTCATGACGCAGGTGCGGCGGTATCTCGAAGATAACTATATGTTCGATCTCTCGCTGGACAGCGTGGGCGAAATTTTGCACATCAGTCCGGCATACCTCTCGGCCCAATTCAAAAAATACCAAAAGATGAACTTCTTGGACTGCCTGACGGAGCTGCGGATCAACGCGGCCAAGGAGCTGCTGGCCGATCCGTTCCGTTCCTCGGCGGAGGTGGCCTCCATGGTAGGCTACGAGGACGCCAGCTATTTTGCCCGGGCCTTTAAAAAGCGCACCGGAATGACTCCCACCCAGTACCGGCGGCAGGCGGGCAAAAAGTCTGCGGAGGCCCATTTATGAAGCGGGAAACAAGCATCTCCCGCCGCAGCCTGCTGGTGGGCACGGCCTGTGCGGCACTGGGGGCCCTGACCGGCTGCACGGAACCGGAGCCCACGGCGGCAGAGCCGCAGCCGGAGCTCATCCTCCGCTATGCGGAGAACCAGCCGGAGGATTACCCCACCACCAAGGCTGCGCTGGCCTTTGCCGAGATGGTGGCCCAGCGGACGGATGGCCGGGTAAAAGTGGTGGTATACAGCGGCGGAGAGCTGGGGGCAGAGCTGAGTGTCATTGAGCAGATGCAGTTTGGCGGCATTGATTTTGCCCGTGTCTCCCTCAGCCAGCTGGCCGGTCTGCTGGAGAACCTGAGCGTGCTGCAGCTGCCTTACCTTTACGAGGATGCCAAGCAGATGTGGCGGGTGCTGGACGGTAACATCGGGGATGGGTTCCTCTCCACGCTGGAAAATGTGGACCTGGTGGGGCTTTCGTGGTTCGATGCCGGTGTCCGCAGCTTTTACACCCGGGAAAAGGCCGCGACACTGGTCGATCTGCAGGGCAAGGTCATCCGGGTGCAGGAATCGGACATGATGAGTGAGATGGTGTCGGATATGGGCGCGGTGCCGGTGCAGGTGGTCTACAGCCAGGTGTACGCGGCCCTGCACAATGGCCGCATCGACGGGGCAGAGAACAACTGGCCCAGTTACGAGGCCATGGGCCACTATGAGGTAGCGCCCTACTTTTTGAAAAATGAGCATACCCGTGTGCCGGAGATTCAGATCGCCAGCCGGGCCGCGCTGGAAAAGCTGGCCGGGCTGGACAGCTCGTTCCCGGGCATCGTCCGGGGCTGCGCCCGGGACAGCGCCAATGTGGAGCGCCGCCTCTGGGCCGAGCGGGAAGCTCAGGCCGAAGAAGATATGAGGGCCTGGGGTGTGGAAGTGACCACCCTTTCCGAGGCCGAGATGCAGAAATTCCGGGCGGCGGTCCGCCCTATGTATGAGCGGTTTGCCGAACAGGCAGAGCTCATCCGGCAAATACAGGAAGCGTGACTCCACCCGTCCCGCGTTCCCAAAAAGCTCCCTCTCAAAGGGAGCTTTTTGGCTGCTGGGATACATGCGATTGTGCACTGTGCTTAACTAAAAGACAAGAACTTGGACATGTTGTGCAAAAGAAATTTTCACATTCTTTGGAAAAACAGGACATTTTTCAGAAGCCCTTGTTTCGGCTTAGAAAATTTGCTAAAGTGTGAACAGTGAATGAACGGCGGCGCGCCACCCGTGCAGTGTGCACCGCCGGAATAGAAGGAAATACTTAGGAGGATAACTTATTATGAAGAAGATTTCTCGTCGTAGCTTCCTGGCCGCTGCTGGCGTTTCCGCCGCGGCTCTGGCACTGACCGCATGTGGCGGTTCTTCCAACAGCACCGCTGCTTCCACTGCTCCGGCTGCTTCCACCGCTGCTTCCGCTGCCGCTGGTGATGCAGCCGCCGCTGCAAGCGATCCCAAGGTGACTCTGGTCTACGCTGAAGTCAACCCGCTGGACACCATCGTTGGCCAGACCGCTACCCACTTCAAGGAGAAGGTCGAGGAACTGACTGGCGGTTCCGTCGTCATCGACGTGCAGGCTTCCGGTGTTCTGGGCTCTGAGAACGACGTTCTGGACGCGATCCTGGGCGGCTCCACTTCCATTGATATGAGCCGTATCTCCGCTTTCGCACTGACCAGCTACGGCTGCAACAAGTCCAAGCTGCTGTCCATCCCCTTTACCTTTGAGAACCGCGCGCATTTCTGGAACTTTGCCAACAGCGATCTGGCACCGGAGTTCCTGAACGAGCCCCAGGAGCTGGGCCTGCCCGTCCGTGGTATCTTCTACGGCGAGGAGGGCTTCCGTCACTTCTTCACGGTCAAGCCCGTGGCTGGCATTGAGGACTTCAAGGGCCTGAAGCTGCGCGTGTCCAACGACCCCGTCATGAACGGCATGGTCGAGAGCCTGGGCGCGAACCCCACCGTCGTTTCGTTCGGTGAGCTGTACAGCGCGCTGCAGACCGGCGTTGTGGATGGCGCTGAGCAGCCCATCGCAAACTACAAGTCCAACGCGTTCCCCGAGGTTGCAAACAACCTGATCCTCGACGGCCACACCCTGGGCGCCATCCAGGCTGTCATCACCGACAACGCTTGGGGCAAGCTGACCGAGAACCAGCAGGCTGCCATCATGGAGGCCGGTGCGGATACCCAGGCATTCAACGCGGAGCTGTCTGAGACCGCTGAGAACAAGGTTCTGGACGAGCTGAAAGCTTCCGGCTGCAATGTTGTGGATGTGCCCGATAAGGCACCCTGGCAGGAGGCCTGCGCTAAGGTCATCAGCGAGAACACCTCTGACCAGGCGGAGCTGTATCAGAAGCTGCTGGACATGAAAGGCTAAGCTTGTAAAGTAAACCTCTTGTTCTGAAATCGTACATAAGCCCGGCGGGGGACTACGGGAATACGCCCGCGGACCTGCCGGGTTTTTTATATGGAGGAAAGACTATGCCGAAAATCTTTACCACATTGGATAAGATCAAACCGGCGTACGACATCACCTACAAAGTGGTTCTGTTTATCTGCAAGCTGCTGCTGATCGCGGATATCGTCATTACCACCATGTCGGTCATTGGTCGTTACGTTCCGTTCATCCCGGACCCCGCCTGGTCCGAGGAGGTCGTGCTGACCTGCATGAGCTATATGGCCGTTCTGAGCGCGGCTCTGGCCATCCGCCGCGGCGCGCACATCCGTATGACCGCGTTTGACGTCTACCTGCCCAAGATGGTGGTCAAGGTGCTGGACATTCTGGCCGATCTGGCTGTCTGTGTCCTGGGCATCATCATGCTGGTGGTGGGCTGGAACTACGCCACCACCCTGGGCGGCCGCGGCTTCTATGTCTCCATGCCCTGGCTGAGCCGTTTCTGGATGTATTTCCCCGTGCCTCTGGCCGGTGTGGCGATGATCATCTTTGAGATCGAGGCCATCTACAACCACATCAAGAGCATTTTTGTAAAGGAGGAAGTGTAATATGACAGCCCAGACACTGGCAATCATTGTCCTTCTTGTCAGCTTCTTTGTAATGATCTTCCTGCGTTTCCCCATCGCTTATGCCGTTGGTCTGTCCAGCGTGTTCTGTATGATGGTGCAGGGCCAGGCCCTGACGGATGTCTGCCGCCTGATGGTCAAAGGCATTTCCTCGTTCAGCCTGATGGCTGTGCCGTTCTTCATCACCATGGGCGTGCTCATGGGCTCCGGCGGCATCTCCGAAAAGCTGATCGCGCTGGCGGATGCCTGCGTCGGCTGGATGCGCGGCGGCATGGCCATGGTCAACATCGTGGCTTCCTACTTCTTCGGCGGTATTTCCGGCTCTGCTTCGGCTGATACCGCTTCCATCGGCTCCATCATGATCCCCATGATGGTCGATCAGGGCTACGATGCCGACTTCTCCACCGCTGTTACCATTACTTCCTCCTGCGAGGGCCTGCTGGTTCCCCCGAGCCACAACATGGTCATCTACGCCACCACTGCCGGCGGCATTTCCGTGGGCAGCCTGTTCCTGGCTGGCTACCTGCCCGGCGCTCTGCTGGCCATCGTCCTGATGATCGGCTCCTACATCATCTCTGTTAAGGAGAATTACCCCAAGGGCTCTCCGTTCAGCATCAAGGGCTTTATCAAACAGCTGGGCACCTCCATCTGGGCACTGGCAGCCGTTGTGATCGTCGTGTTCGGCGTGGTCGGCGGCGTGTTCACTGCAACTGAGTCCGCGGCTATCGCCGTTATCTACTCCCTGTTCGTGTCCGTGTTTATCTACAAGGGCCTGGATTGGAAAGGCGTCTGGCACGCTCTGGACGAGTGCGTCAATACTCTGTCCATCGTCCTGATCCTGATTGCTACCTCCGCTGTCTTCGGCAACTGCCTGACCATGCTGCATGTGCCGGATCTGGCTGCCAATGCCATCACCAGCGTGACCGAAAACCCCTACATCATCGCACTGCTGATCGACCTGATCATCCTGGTGCTGGGCTGCATCATGGATATGGCTCCCATCATCCTGATCGCTACCCCCATCCTGCTGCCCATTGCACAGTCCATCGGCATCGACCCCATCCAGTTCGGTATCATCGTGGTCCTGAACTGCGGCATCGGTCTGCTGACTCCCCCTGTCGGCGCGGTTCTGTTCATCGGCTCTGCCGTGGCAAAGCGCCCCATGGAGAAAGTCGTCAAGGCAACCCTGCCGTTCTATCTGTGCATGTTCATTGCACTGCTGCTGCTGACCTTTGTGCCTGACATCAGCCTGGCGATCCCCAAGCTGCTGGGCGGCTACGTCAGCCCCATCACCAACCCGCTGGGTCCGGTGTTCATCCACTAACCAAACAACCCACAATCTTCTTCGAATTGGAAACCTTGCGAAGCAAAGCCCCCGCCGGTCGGCGGGGGCTTTGTGCGTTTCTTATAAGATCGTTTGTAACTGCCTGGTGGTGAGGCGGGGCAGTTTTTCCGGCGTGCTGTTTTTTTGCAGCAAACAACAGAGCACCTTGGCGGCCAGCCGAGGGGCAGGGAGGGAGAGCCCCGGCCAGAATGCATGGTTCGTGCGGGTAAAGGCGTGGATGCCCTCGGCGCGGGCCAAAAGCACCAGCTGGGTGTGCCCCCGCAGGAGAGGGAAAAGCGCCACCCGCATCTCCGCCGTGCCGAACAAAAATTCCAGCTCTTCCGTGGTGAGAATGGCAATGTCTGCCCGGGGGAGCAGCTGCCGGGTGACCTCCCGCAGGGCCGCTTCTCCCTCCGGCTGGGGCCAGAGGGCAGGCTCCAGGCAGGGCGCGAAGCAGGTCAGGGCCCCGGCATCCCGGGCGGCGGTGAGGGCCGCTAAATGGGTGTACCGCAGCGGGCTGTCGCATAGGCCGGAGGAGGCAAAGAGCAGGGCGTCCCCGGGCTGGAAGAGCCCCGGCTCCAGCTGCTCCGGGGCAAACTGCAGCCCGGCGGTGCGCGTGCGGTAAGAGAGCGCCTCGCCGCCGGCCTCAAACAGCAAAGCGGTGGGCAGTGTGCGGGAAAAGGACGCGTGTGTGGTATCCACGCCCGCGGCGGCGAGCGTGGAGGCGGCCCGGTGTCCGAATGGGTCCTCTCCCAGCTGGGCCAGAAGAGAGGCGCACCCGCCCTGCGCGGCACAGGCCTGCGCCAGCACGGCGGCATCCCCGCCGAGGCGAGGCCGAAAGCTTTCCGCGTGAGCCAGCGGGGCGCCCGCGTCCAGTGCCAGCAAAACCTCACCCAGGCAGTAGATGGTGTGCTTTTGGAACATGAGACTCCTCCTTTCTGGTCGTTCCCGGTTTTTTGAAAAACAAATCGAGAAACAGTATACACCCATCGGGGCGTTTGTGTAAACCCATCCGATAAAATCCGGAAAACTGCTTGACAAAACGACAAAAACTGTGATAGAATACCCCGGATTTGAACCGCTGCGGCTACAGCCGGGGAGAGGCAGCAGCGTGTGGAAAGCAAAAGAACGCGGTGTGTTCCCTCCGTAGGCCTTTGAGCGGAGGGGGCATCTGGCGTTCTCTTTTTATTATCACGCAGAAAGGAAATTCGATGAACGTCACCAAGCAGTACTTTAGATATGTCTCGCAGAACATCTTCGGGTTGATCGGCACGTCCTGCTACATTCTGGCCGATACCTATTTTATTGCGCAGGCCGCCGGCACCGACGGCGTGGCGATGCTCAACCTCTGCCTGCCCATTTATAATTTTATTTTTGCGTTTGGCTCCATGATCGGCCTGGGCTCGGCCACTCGCTATGCCATCCTCAAGGCGCAGAACGATGAGCGGGCCCACCGCTATTTCTCCAACGGCCTGATGTGCGCGATCTTGATTGCAGTGCCGTTTATGCTGGTAGGGGCGTTCTGTCCGGATGCGGTGCTCCGGTTGATGGGCGGCGATGCAGCCATTGTGGCGCTGGGCCTGCAGTATACCCGCATCTTCCTGCTGTTCACGCCGTTCTTCATGTGCAACTACATCGTTTCGGCCTTTACCCGGAACGACGGCGATCCCTCGCTGGCCATGGTGGCCACCCTGAGCGGCAGCCTGTTCAATGTGGTGTTTGACTATATCTTCATCTTCCCCATGGGCTGGGGCCTGCCCGGCGCGGCGCTGGCAACGGCCATTTCGCCTGTCATCAGCATTTCCATCTGCAGCCTGCATTTCCGCAAACCGACCAATGGCGTTCAGTTCGTGCGCCAGCGGCCTTCGGCGCGGCTGCTGCTCCAGAGCTGCCAGCTGGGCATCTCCGGCTTTGTGGGTGAGATGTCCTCTGCCGTGACCACGACGGTCTTCAACCTGCTGCTCCTGCGGCTGGCAGGCAATGTGGCTGTGGCAGCCTATGGCGTGGTGGCAAACTTTGCACTGGTGGCAACGGCCATCTTCAACGGCGTCTCCCAGGGCGCGCAGCCGCTGGTGAGCCAGTGCTACGGCAAGCGAGACCGGGCTGGTGCCAGGAAGCTGCTGGGCCTGGGCAGCGGCACGGCGCTGGCGCTGGCAGCGGCTCTGTATCTGGTCGTGTTCGGCTTTACGGATGCGCTGGTGGCCATCTTCAACAGCGAAAACTCCGCCCTGATGGCCCGGTATGCTTTTACCGGAATGCGCATCTATTTTATCGGCTACCTGTTTGCCGGTTTTAATATTGTGTCCTCCGGTTACCTGAGCGCCGTTAACCGCCCGACGGAGGCTTCCATCACCTCCATCAGCCGGGGTGTGGTGGCCATCGTCGCCTGCTCGCTGGTGTTGAGTGCACTGTTTGGGATGAACGGCGTCTGGGCGGCGTTCCCGGCCTCGGAGGCCATGACTGTGGTGCTGACGCTGTTCCTGCTGCGGGGAAAACGGGCGGCGGACTGAGTTCTTTGTCCGCTTTACAGGGATTTTACGGGCACTTCCGTGCCGGAATGCCCATCCTGCCCCGGGTGTCCATCGGCTGCACGGAGTTTGACACGGCTCTTAAAAATATCAACGACGCCGTGAAAGAGGCGGATGACAAGATGTACACCGCAAAGAAACGGGCCCGCGAAACCGCAGACCCGCTGAGAAAGAATTGATTTAAATGTAGAGCTCCTGCTCGCGCTGGCTCTCCTCTGGGGAGAGGCCGGGGCGGAGGGACTGACCGGCCATAGCCCGCCACTGCGCGGGGGAGTGGCCGGTTTCTTTTTTGAACACCCGGCAGAGGTAGTTGGCCCCGGAAAAGCCGCAGAGGCTGGCAATCACGTCCAGTGTATACTCCCGGTGGAGGAGCAGGCGCATGGCGGCTTCCACCCGTACTTTGGTCAGGTAGCGGCCCGGCGGTATCCCCAGCGCGGCGGTGAACATCCGTACCAGATGGCTTTTGGAGACACCCAGCCGCTCACTGAGTTCTTCCACGCCGTAAAGGCCGGCATAGTTTGCCCGGATGTCCTCCATGGCCTCCTGCACCAGCGGGGGCAGGGCGGGGGCGGCGCTGTCGGCCCCGGAAAGCTCACAGAGCAGGGCAAAGGCCAGTTGGCTGCGGGCCCGGCTGTGGGGCGTGTCGTCTGTCTCGGCGGCAAGCTGGCCCATCAGCTCGGCAGCGGCCGGGCAGGTCTCGCCCCGGGCGAGGAACGGCAGCTCCGGCAGCCCGGCCAGAAACTGCAACGCCGCCTGCCCGGTGAGCTGTAAGCAGAGCAGGTGACAGGCCCCGGCAGGGGTCAGGGTCAAGGGCGAACGGCTCAGGATGAGGTGCCCGGCGGGGGCGTTCTGGGGCGGCAGGATCAGGGCACTGCCCGCCGGGCTGGGGCCGATATCATCGAGGGAAGCGGTGCAGGTGCCGCTGGAGACCAGACAGACCCAGAGCCCCTCACCGCTCAGGGTGAGAGGCGCCCGAGCTCTTCTCGGGCCTTGCCTGCCAGGTGGACGGTTTGAACCGCTATCTGGGCCGGGACTACCCCCAGCTCACCACCGTGGATCTGGTGTGTCACGGCGTACCCTCCCCCGCCGTCCTCCGCGCCTTTGTGGAGGAGCTGGAGCGCACCCACGGCAAGCAGGTCACCAATCTGCGCTTCCGGGACAAGGAGCACGGCTGGCAGACCGCCCACCTCACCGCGGAGTTCTCGGACGGCAGCCACTGGACCGAGGTGCTCTACCGCACCACCTTCGGCCGGGGCTTCGGCATGGGACTCTTCCTGCGTCCCTGCTGTGCCCAGTGCGCCTATACCAACACCCACCGTCCGGCCGACTTCACCCTGGGCGACTTCTGGGGCCTGGACCCCAAGCTGGAGCTACCTACTGACCGGAGCAAGGGCATCTCTCTGGTGCTGGTCAACTCGGGCAAGGCGGAGGAGCGTTTTGCTGCCCTGGCCGACCGGTTCGGCCAGGTGGAGCGCCCCCTCTCCGAGGCAGTGGCGGGCAATCCCCGTCTGGCCTCCCCCAGTGTGCCCAGCCCCAAACGCGCCGCCTTCTTTGCCTCCTTCCGCACCCGTCCCTTTGAAAAGACCGCGGCCCAGTTCCTCTCCCAGCCCCCGCTGCCCTACCGCATGGCCTCCAAGGTCCTCACCCCCCAGATGAAGCAGGTCATCCGAAAGGTTTTGAAGTAGGACTGAAATATTTACAAATTGTTCTGGATTTTTCCGTTTCACCCTGCTAGGATAGGGTAGACTCTGAACAATACTGTTTGGGAGGTATTCGTTTGCGTTCGATTGACACTTGGCTGGACCGCTTCTGCTACAAACATCCGCGGTTCGGGATCCCCCATCTCATCAACTATATCATCTTCGGCAATGTCATCGTCTATGTGCTGGACATGTTCTCCAGCGGTATGGCCAGCGCCCTGCTGGGACTGGATTTCGGGGCCGCCATTCTGAATCTTCAGCTCTGGCGCCTGGTCACCTTTATCTTTGTGCCCGAGGCCTCCAGGCCGATCTGGTTCGTGGTCGCCATGTTCTTCTATTACTTCCTGGGCAATACCATGGAAGAGAGCTGGGGAACCGCCAAATTCACCCTGTTCTACCTCTGCGGCGCGGTACTCACCTTCCTGGCCAGCATCGTCACCTATTTCTGGACCGGCGGCACCATGGGCTATATGATCAGCCTCGGTTCGGTCCATGAGACCCTGTTCCTGGCCTTTGCCACCCTCTATCCCGACGCTCAGATCCGGGTGTACTTCATTCTGCCCGTCAAGGCCAAGTGGCTGGCTGGCTTCTATGTCTTCCTTCAGGTGTGGAACATCGTCAGCATGAACCGGGTGTTCCTGCCCATTCTGCTCCCCGTTCTGCTGCCCATGCTGATCGCCGCCTGGGTCAACTACGCCATTTTCTTCTGGTCGGATATCAGCCGCCTGTTCCGCCGTGCCAACGCCCGGCGCCGCCATCAGGCCTCGGCTCAGACCGTCAATTTCAAGAAGGCCACGCAGCAGGCCCAGCAGAAAAAGGGGTACATCCACAAGTGCGCCGTGTGCGGCAAGACCGACACGGACTACCCCGATCTGGAGTTCCGCTACTGCTCCAAGTGCAACGGCTACTACTGCTACTGCGCCGACCACATCCACAACCATGTGTATATTGAGTGAGCGTTTCCCTGTAGAAAAATCATTGACAATCCTCCAAAACCTGCTATAATTCCTTCTATAAGCGGGGATACCCGCGGACAACTGAATCACC
>ENA-UESP01001596-UESP01001596.1-human-gut-metagenome-genome-assembly--contig:-NODE-1596-length-14455-cov-3.583252_pt1 | contig 14455 bp, 13 predicted proteins | sample MGYA00243003_ERZ508004 | MGnify/ENA primary metagenome ERZ508004 (study PRJEB26167, sample SAMN06115443) | human gut metagenome | host: Homo sapiens | place: China:Henan | collected 2015-07-29...
TTGGCTACAAATTTTCCGTTTACTAAAACATCAACAGGCTCTCCTGCCAATTTGTCCAACTCTATAATAGTTCCCGGAGAAAAATCTAAAATCTCTTTTATTGATTTATTGGTACGTCCAAGCTCTACCGTAACCTCTCCGATATACAGCTCCACATCCCCGCTTCCGGATGCATAGCTTCTATAATATATCTTGTCCACACTGACTTCATTTACGGAGAGAACCTGAGTCAGGTTCAGAATATCCCCAAAGGTATCCGGATTTTCCACCGGAAGCGGCTGATGGAGGATAATATGGCCGAATTCCAGCCCAGTGATCCACGGAACTCCCGGAAGCTGTTCATCCGAGCTCTCCACAATGATCCCATCCTTGTCAAAGTACATGTAGCTGCTCATATAGGAAACATAGCCGACTACGCTTTTTTCAAAGACAACGATCTCCACTTTGGTCGGACTTTTGAAGTTGATCTTGTAATCCTCGATAAACGGCAAAGATCTGTGTTCCCGGAAACGGTTCTCATAATAGCAATATGCCGAGTTTCTTGACCATTTTCCGTCAAAAAGCATATCAACGATCTGTTCATCGGAATAATGCTTGTTTCCTGTTACTTCGATCTCCCGGATACGGACTGCAGCAGCAATAACTGCAAGAAGAATCACTATCCCTGCGATCACTCCAAGAATGACTGCTGCCTTTCGTCCTTTCCGTCTTCTTCTGAATCCGCTGTATCCCGCATACCCTTTTCTTCTCCTCATCCTCTTTCTGTACTCTCCTTTATCCACTTCACATTTGCACCGAGACCGGAAAGATCCCGGCAGATATCCTCATAGCCACGCGAAATATGTCCACGATCATTAATGATCGAAAGTCCCTCCGCTCCGAGGGCGGCCAGTACAAGGGCTGCGCCTCCTCTCAGATCAGGAGCACTGACAACGGCAGATTCCAAAGGAAAACGCCCCTGTGTCACGACAGTTTTGTTCTCAAACCGGAGTTCCGCTCCAAATTTCCGCATCCTCGCGGCAGCCGAGAATCTATCCTCGAACACCGTTTCCGTGATCCTGCTCTCCCCCTCTGCTACACACGCTGCAGCAAGGAATACGGACTGAAGATCCGTCGGAAAGTCAGGATACGGGCCTGTGCAGACATAAAAGCCGACCGGTCGTTGAAATACCCGCAGGCGGATCTGATTTTCCGCTTCTTTTATCTCAACACTTCCGCCCATCCTTCTTAGCAGCAGGATCGGCGCTCTTAAAGTTCCCGGGCAAACTCCCGTCACCGTCACCTCTCCTCCTGTCATCATCGCCGCAGCCAGATAGGTTCCTGCACAGATCCTGTCTCCGGAGAGTGTGATCTCTGTCGGATGTAAGCGGATAACGCCCTCGATCTCTATTTTATCTTTTCCGGCTCCGCGTATTCTTGCTCCCATACAGGAAAGAAAGCGGCAGAGCTCTGTAATCTCCGGCTCTCTGGCACAATTATGCAGGATCGTCGTTCCTTCGGCAGTCACAGCGGCTAAGATCGCATTCTCTGTTGCCCCCACACTTGGATATCGAAAACGGATCTCAGCTCCTTCAAGCATTACGGCTCTTGCTACGATCATGCCTCCTGCTTCCATAATCTCGGCTCCTAAGGATCTTAATGCAAAAAGATGAAGATCCACCGGTCTTTTTCCGATCACACAGCCTCCGGGCTGATAGGTGACCGCCTCCCCTGTTCTTGCGAGCAGAGGTCCTAAAAGGAGGCAGGAAGACCGCATTCTTCCCATACACTTTTCTGATATGCAGCAGCCGGATGCCTGTGTCGTATCGATTTCCAGATCACCGGATGAATAACGAACGATGCAGCCAAGATCCTCAAGGATCTCCATCATGGTAAACACATCGTCGATCGCCGGAACATGATGGATCACCGTCGTTCCGGACGCCAGAAGGGCTCCTGCCATCATTGGCAGCACTGCATTCTTTGATCCCTGAACTCTTATCTCCCCGTTCAGTTTCTTAAGACCCTGTACCTGTATCTCGGACAAACATATCCCCCCGGAATAGAATATATGGATATCATATTCCGAAGCAGGCCGAAATGTTCCCGAATTTTCGACCTGAGTTTATTTTTCCAGTTTTATCTGGTTTGACACACTAAGCACCATTCCCATTTCCAGCATAAGGAACAAAACCGATGTTCCTCCGTAGCTGATAAATGGGAGGGTGATCCCTGTATTCGGGATCACATTCGTAACAACGGCAATATTTAAAACCACCTGAACTGCAATATGAGCCATTACGCCCACAACTAAAAGTGCTCCGAACAGATCCGGGGCATTTCCTGCGATCAACAGAAAACGGTAAATCATAAACAGGAAGATCAGAATGACCGATACGGCTCCGAACAGACCAAGCTCCTCACAGATGATCGCAAATATCATATCATTCTGCGGCTCCGGAAGAAAGCTCAGCTTCTGGATACTCTGCCCCAGTCCCTTACCGAGAAGCCCGCCTGAACCGATCGCATAAAGTCCCTGAAGAACCTGATAACCGCCCTCCAGAGGATATGCCTCCGGATTGATCCACACATGGATACGTGACAGCTGATAATCCTGTAAAAGACCGATCTTCTCAATATAATTGACTAACATCGGTGTAGTCACATAAATCACACCGCCAAAGCCCGCTATAAGAGCAAACGGCATTTTTTTGTCACAGACAATAAACATCATAGTAAAGATGATGCCGCAGATAATGATACCGGAGCTTAAGTTGTTCGTTGTGACCATAAAGGTAAGGGGAAGAAATACAGCGACTGTCATCAGCGCCGTTTTTAATGAATTGATCTTCTTTCCCTGCTTAGTAAGCATGACCGCAAGAACAAGGATAATGGTTATCTTGACCATCTCGGTAGGCTGGAACCGTGCAGCTCCTACACCGAGCCAGCGTTTTTTTCCGTTTACAGCTATCCCCAGAGGTGTATAGTTTACAAGGAACATACAGACATGGGAAAGCAGCATCGCAAGGGCGGTAAATTTTGAAAAAAGATGATAATCGATCTTGGATATCAAAAGCATAAAGCCAAATCCGACAAGGGCGATCATTCCCTGTTTTTTCATAAAATAATAAGCCGGAAGATCCTGCACCTGAGCATTATAGGAGCTGGAGCTGTATATCATGATCAGACCAAACACGGTCAGGAATATGATCGTAAAGAGAAGGCTGTAATCGTAAAATCGGCGTACTTTTTTCTTTTTAGGCCTTGGAGCCGTTCCTTGCATGTTCTCCCTCCCGTCTGTTTCAGATTTATTCGTAAATCAAATCCCGCTTACAGGGCGTTTACGCATTCTTTAAAGATACGTCCGCGCTCCTCAAAGTTCTTAAACATGCCCCAGCTTGCACATGCGGGGGAGAGAAGCACATAGTCACCGGAATTTGCGTAGGAAGCACATACCTGCACCGCCTCCTGCATATCCTCTGCGTACATAATATCGGTAATGCCGTGGCGTTTTGCACACTCTGCGATCTTATCGCGGGTCTGACCGATCAGGACAAGATAGCGCACCTTGCCGTCAAAGCTCTCGATCCATTCATCATATTCGGAGTGCTTATCATAGCCTCCTGCGATCAGGATAGTCGGCCCCGGCATTGCACGGATCGCCTGGATCGCTGCATCCGGGTTTGTTCCCTTGGAATCGTTATAATAAGTCACGCCAAAGCGTTCTCTTACAAATTCGATACGATGTTCAACTGCCTTGAATTCCTTGCAGGCCTCCCGTATTACAGACAGCGGGACGCCAAGCTGGATCGCAATGGCAACTGCGGTCATCACGTTCTCATAGTTGTGTCCGCCTATGATCTGGAGCTCATTCACGTTGAGGACCGGCTCTGCCTTTCTGTCATACTTATACATGATCACGTCACCATCTAAGTACACGCCGCTGTCCAGCTTTTCCTTACGGCTGAAGTAGACCACCTTGCATTTTAATGTTGAGCCGAATTCGCGAAGAAGCGGATCATCATAGTTTAATACACAGGTATCTTCCTCTGTCTGGTTTCTGGCAATTCCTTCCTTGACCTGAATATAGCATTCCATTGTTTTGTGGCGGTCAAGATGATCCGGTGTGATGTTGGTGATGGCAGAAACGTTAGGATGGAACTCCATGATCGTTTCAAGCTGGAAGCTGGAAACCTCCGCAACAGTTACGGAATCATCTGTAGTCTCCCTTGCATGGGCCGTGTAGGGATCACCGATATTTCCCACAACAAACACGCTGTCGCAGTAATGCTTCATGATCTCACCGGTAAGAGCAGTGGTGGTCGTCTTGCCGTTTGTTCCTGTGATCGCTGCCAGCTTTCCCCGTGAACAATGGTATGCCAGCTCGATCTCACTCCAGATCGGGATACCTGCCTCGTCGAGTACAGCCACGAACGGAGCCTCCAGAGAGATACCCGGACTGATCACGCAGAGCTCCACCCCAAGAAGATCCGTTTTCTTCAGATCACCGAGAACAACGGTCACCTTCGCGTCATTTTCAAAATTTTTCTTTAATTCCTCGGCGGAAAGCTTATCATTTCCGTCATATAATACAACTTCTCCGCCCTGAGCAAGAAGAAGCTTCGCAGCGGAGATCCCGCTGATTCCGGTTCCAGCAACTAAAACTTTCTGTGACATGTTTCTCCTCCTATAATCCTAAGTAAGCAATCAGACAAAGGATTGCCGTAGTGATCGAAAAGACAGCGACAACTCTTGTTTCCGACCATCCGCAAAGCTCAAAATGATGGTGGATCGGAGCCATCTTAAAGATCCTTTTTCCTCCGGTCTTTTTAAAATAGGTTACCTGAATAATAACCGATAACACCTCGACCAGATAGATCAGACCGACGATCGCGATAAAGATCGGCATCTGCATCATATATGCACTGGAAGCCACAAAGCCGCCAAGGGCAAGGGAGCCTGTATCTCCCATAAATACTTTAGCCGGGTATACATTAAACAGCAAAAAGCCAAGAAGACTTCCTACAACAGCTCCGGTTATCGGGCTGATACCGCTTTTTTCTCCAAGAGCCACAACGGTAAAAAATGTGGCCACAAGTATCGTAACGCTGGTACAAAGTCCGTCCAGTCCATCCGTGAAATTCACCCCGTTATCGGTTCCGAGAACGATAAAAAACAGAGCCGGAACGGAAAGCCATCCCAGATCCAGATAATATCCATGTTCAAAGCCGCCGGTAAACGGGATCAGCATGGTGGTTCCGACCTCACCGGAGGTCATAAGATAATAGGCAAAGATTCCGGTGATCACGATCTGTCCGACAAGCTTCTGCTTCGGGTTTAATCCCTCAGAACGCTTCATTACGATCTTGATATAATCGTCCATAAATCCGATGATCCCAAATCCGACTGTCATAAACAGCACCGGGATGATCTTTGGATAGTCCTTGATATAAAACAGGGATGTGATAACGATCCCGCAAAGGATCACAAGTCCGCCCATTGTCGGAGTCCCCTGCTTTTTCAGATGGGCCTGCGGGCCGTCCTGCCTTACCTGCTGGCCAAATTTCAATTTGTGTAAAAATGGGATCACGACAGGGCATAACGCCGCACTGATCGCGAAGGCGATGATCACCGCCAGTATTGTTTCATTAACCATGCTGCACCTCTATCTCTTATGTATTCAGGCAAATATTCAAAATTAGTATACGTCCTTTTGCAGAATTAATCAATCGTAACATTCACTAAAAAACCATTCCCTCAAATTCCAAGATATGGAAGAATGGTCTTGAAGATGTCAGCGATCACCGGAGCGGCGATCGTTCCTCCGTAGTAGACCCCTTCCGGCTCATCGATGGTAATCAAAGCAATCACCCTTGGATCATCTGCCGGGGCAAAGCCAATAAAGGAGGATATGTACTTTTTCAGGCTTCTCGGGAGCTTTTCCGAGGTGGCTGTCTTGCCTCCGATCCTGTATTCCGGAAGCTTTGCACGTCTTCCGCTTCCCTCACTCACGACCTGTTCCAAAATATAGCGCATTGTTTCACCGGTCTTAGCGGATACGATCCCTGCCTTTTCCGGATAAGTGAAGCCATGCACATTTTTTCCATCCCGGCTGACCGTTCGGATCCCCAGATGAGGTGTGATCCGCCTTCCTCCGTTAATAATAGAAGAAGCCGTAGTGATGAGCTGGATCGGTGTGATCTGAAAGGACTGCCCAAAGGAGACAGTTGCCAGCTCAACGAGCCCCATATCTTCTTTTCTGTGCATGATGGTGACGGCTTCGCCCGGAAGGTCGATGCCTGTCTTTTCCATAAGGCCAAATTGCTTAAAATAATGAATAAAGCCATCTACTCCCAGCCGCTGCCCGACATCGATAAAGACCGGATTACAGGAATTCATCGTCCCCTGCAAAAATGTCTCGCTTCCATGACCGCCGGCCTTATGGCATCGGATCCGCCGATCCTCAACGATTCGAAAGCCCGGACAGCTAAAGTGGTCATTCAGTGATACTACACCGGCCTCCAGACCGGCCGCCGCTGTGACAATCTTAAACGTTGAACCCGGCTCACAGGTATCATTGATACATCGGTTTCTCCACATCCGGTTCAGCAATTCCTGCTTTTCCTTCGGGCTAAGAGAAGCCGAGTTTTCCGGGAGGGCAAACGGATCATTGAGATCAAACTCAGGTACATTTACCATCGCATAGATCTCTCCGTTTTGAGGATCCATTATGATAATGGAAACAGCCTTTGCCGCTTTTCTTTCCATTACCTGATATGCCGCCTGCTCTGCATATTTCTGGATATTTACATCCAGACTCACGGTCAGGGTATTTCCGGGCACCGGCTCCACCCGATCCTCCGCAGCGTTTGACAGTTCCACCCCTCTGGCATCTGCAAGGGTCAGGAGCTTTCCATCCTGTCCCTTCAGGTATTTTTCATACATGACCTCCAGACCGATAACCCCCTGATTATCTGCCCCCGTAAAGCCCAGCACCCGGGAAGCCAGACTGCCATAAGGATAGTATCTTTTATAATCCTCATCCACCTTTACCCCGGCAAGCCGATAGCTTCGGATCCGGTCTCCCTCCGCCTTATCCACATTTGTTTTTATGATCTCGCGGGAGGATCGCTTTTCTACTTTTTTTCTTACCTTGTTTTCCGAAAGATCAAGCTCCTTACAAAGGATCCGCACAACATTGTCCGGATCCTTTAGCTGGCTATGGATAACCGATATGGTACAGACCGTCCTGTTTGCAGCGATCACCCTTTCATGAAGGTCATCCGCCATCCGGCTGTAATGCTCTGACCGGAAGATCATAAGGTAGGCCAGATGCACGATCAAAACGGCTGCCATAAGGAAGGAGGCTGCCGCCGTAAAAAGGATCTTTTTTCTGTGCTTTGTCAGATAGGGCCCCATGTAACCACGTCCATGTGCTTATCTTGTTATCCATTATATTTTATTTCCGGTAATTTATGAATTACTGATGCCGAATCCGTCACAGGCTGCCTGAAGGCGTGCTTCAAACTGGCCATAGAACTCTCTGTCCGGATCAAAAGGAGTAAGGTAAAATATAGTCAGGACATACATACTGGCATTTTTTGCCGCCTGTTCGTCACTTCCTTCTTTTATCACCCGGCAAAGCTCCTTTAAAAAATAATGCCATTTTGATATATAGGCGTCATAACGTGCCGCCTCCGGCGTATCGATCCATTTTTTTACCTTTACCTTTGCCCGGCTCTCCTTCTTACATTCGTGAACCTGCAAAAAATATCGGAAGCTGCCGTTTTCATAAAGTCTTCCTAAAGGAAATATACGGCAGATACCCGGACGGAAGCTGTGGATCCGGCACCGTCCCTCCGCGTCCAGAAAGGAACAGCTTTCATCGGAGCCTTTCATTTTCAGATTGGGAAGAATGACGCCGTCCACAACATTAAACTCCAGCACAGTGGCTAAGAGCGTTTTTGCATCTGTTTTTGTACCGGATACCAGCCTGTGCATATCAAGAGGATCCAGCACGATCGAGCTTCCCATCCCCTTACAGCAGGCCGAGCAGCCTGCACATCCCGCACAGTCTGCCCGCACCATATCCTCCAGATCGTAAAGTTTTCCGTCGGAAACTTCCCGCATATCAATGTTTCTTTCCATTTTCAGTCACCTCTGCTATATTATGGAGCTTCTGTCTGACTTTCGTTATCCTGCAGGCTTTGGGCCTCCGGCGCGGTTTCTCCCGCTACGCTGTCCGGAAGTCCCAGTCCATCATCATAGAGGATCTCCTCCTCGTCATACTCCTGCTGGGGAACAGTCTCCCCGCTTTCATCTGTGGCAGCCTCTGTCGATTCAGTTGTTTCCGTTGTTTCCTCGCCGGGATCCAGTCCGCCCTGATTCTGGTTGCTGATTCCCTCACTCTGATCCGTCAGGCTTTCATCCTCCCCGCCCGTCACATCGGTATCCGGGAAAATGTTCATATACGGAAGGACTTCTGCCATGATCTTCTGAAAGATCTCGGTTGCAAACGTACTGTGTGCCTGCTCCTTTCCCGGAAGGTTAGGAGTATCCAGCACGACGTAAGCTAAAAGCTGCGGATCGTCTGCGGGTGCGAAGCCCGCAAAGGAAACAAGATAATTTTTCGCCGAACGCGGCAGCTTCTCTGCAGTACCCGTCTTTCCGCCTATCTTATATCCGGCGACCCGTCCGGCCTTACCTGTACCTTCTTCGTTATCGACCGTTTCAAACATTGCATGGCAGATAAAGTCACTGGTGCTCTGGGATACAGTCTCTCTTACCAGCTTCGGCTCTACCTTCTTCACAACAGCTCCCTGATCATTAAGGATCTGTTTTACCACATGCGGTTCATAATAGGAGCCGCCGTTGATAACAGAGGACAGGGCTGCTGCCATCTGGATCATTGTGCAGTTATAGGTCTGTCCGAAGGAGTTACATGCAAGGTCTGTCGGCCCCATCGTATTCTCGTTAAATACAAGGGCGGAGGCATCTGCCTCACCCGGAAGATCGATCCCGGTCTTCTGTCCCATGCCGAACAGCTTCTGATATTTAATAAATTTCTGGATACCCAGTCTGGAGGAGATCTGCATCATTACATCATTGCAGGATTTCATCAGAGACTGTTCTACATTCAGGATCCCGTGTCCGTAGATGCTGACACATTTGATTCTGTATCCGCCCACATCCTGTCCGCCGTCACAGACGAAGGTTTCCTGAGGGCTTATCACGCCTTCCTCAAGACAGGAGGCCACCGTCAGGGGCTTTGCGGGAGAACCCGGTTCAAAGCTGTCGCTGATGCAGAAATTTCTCCACATTTTATTCCATGCATCTGCTTTTTCTGCTTCCGTCATGGAATCGATCTCCTCCTGCGAATACATAACATTTAAGTTTCGCGGATCGTTCAGATCAAATTTACGGTTGGAGGCCATGGCAAGAATCTCTCCGTTATTGGGGTTCATAATGAGCACTGCCGCCGTTTGGCTTCCGATTCCGTTCATCCACTCATCAATATACTTTTCGGCGATCTTCTGGATATTTGCATCGATCGTCGAAACGATGGTATTTCCGTTTTCAGCCGGCTTTATCACACGTTCCATATTGGATTCGTTATCCAGATAGCCGTATTCGCGTCCGTCCGTACCGATGAGATCATCGTTATAATACTGCTCAATGCCGCCGCTGCCCTGCTTTCCCTTATCAAAAGAAAAACCGACCACATTGCAGGCTAAGGAGCCGTAAGGATAAAACCTGCGGTATTCCTCCTCAAACCAGACTCCCTTCACCCGGAGCTTTTTACCTTCATCCGAATACTGCTTGTTCATTTCGCTTTTTTTTGTCTCAAAAGCCTCTTTTACATAATAGGAATCCGGATTTGAGTTAAAGGCATTTAAAACCTCCTGCCTGTCGTAGCCGAAGACCTCGCAAAGGGCCGATACCGTCGGTTCAAGATATTTTTCGGAATCCTTGCTGATCTGGTTTGGATCCAAGATCAGATTATAGACCCGTTCACTGGTGGCGAGGTATGTTCCGTTCCTGTCTACGATATCTCCGCGCCGGTAAGCCAGCGTACGGCTGTCGTAGGAGGAGTGCTGCTTCAGCACAATACGGGTATACTCCTCATTTTTTTCCTTTATCTGGTTATATAAAACTATCACAAGTGCAAACAAAGCCAGCGTGATCACGAGAACCGCAAACGCCAGCTTTCCTTGCATATCTTTCGTAAATATTTTCTTTTTTTTACCGTTCCGGGACATCTTCATACTGTCTGACATACTCGCTTTCCGTCTTGTTATACAGCCGAACCTGATTTTTATTTGCGTAAACCATTCCCAGTTCTTCTGTCGCGACCTTGTATACATGATCCAGATCGACGGACGTATTGATCTTTGTCTCCAGCGCGTCATTGTCTGCCTTCAGCCGCTCGATGGACTCCTCTAAGGCCTCAATACGGTGAAGTCTTGCGGTAAGAGAAGACTGAAGCTTCAGATATCCGGTACACAGATACAGGGTGAAAACCACTGCGATCGTAAGAGCGATCACAAACAGCGGATTCATCGAAAGTGCCTTCTCTCTGTTTCTTCTTACGGTAACAGTATGGCTCCGGTCATGGGTTACCTGACGGACCTGTGGCTCACGCTTTACTGCCGCAGTTCCGATCACATACTCTGCTTTTGCCATATTATTTCTGCTTTTTGCTGCCATACTATCACTTCCTTTCTGCGTGCATTTTATGCATGCTCAAACACTCGAAGCTTCGAGCTCTTGGAACGCTTATTTTCTTCCAGCTCATCATCCGTGGGAACAATAGGCTTTCTGGTGATCACCTGTCCCTTGCTCTTTTTCCCGCACACACACACCGGGAAATCCGGCGGGCAGATACACGGGTTTTCATTTGTGCGGAACCTTGTCTTCACGATCCGATCCTCAAGAGAATGGAAGGTAATAATTGAGAGGCGTCCGCCGGGCTTTAAAAGATCGATCATGGTGTCGATGGAGTCGTTGAGCACCTCCAGCTCATGATTCAGCTCGATCCTGATGGCCTGAAATGTGCGCTTGGCAGGATGCCCGCCCTCTGCACGTATTTTGGCCGGAATTGCGGCCTTTATGATCTCTACCAGCTGGTCTGTTGTTTCGATTCTCTGTACTGCTCTTGCCTTAACGATATGCTTTGCAATGTTTTTTGCAAACCGGTCTTCTCCGTAGTCGCGGATAATCCGGTAAAGCTCCATCTCACTGTAATCATTTACAATATCCGCAGCCGTTTTCTCATTTCTCTGGTCCATCCGCATGTCAAGCGGTGCATTCTCACGATAGGTAAATCCTCTCTCTGCCGTATCCAGCTGGTACGAGGATACGCCGAGATCCAGATAGATCCCGTCCACCTTCTCGATTCCAAGCTCCGAGAGGACTTCGCGGATATTCCGGTAATTGCTCCGGACAATCGTAACCTTATCTTTAAATTGTTCCAGACGTTCAGTAGCTGCACGGATCGCGTCAGCATCCTGATCGATTCCGATCAGTCTTCCCTCCGGCCCCAGTCTTTTTAATACCTCAAAGGCATGTCCGCCTCCGCCTAAGGTTCCATCCACATAGATCCCGTTCGGTCTGATATTCAGGCTGTCCACGGTTTCATAGAGGAGGACTGATTTGTGTTCAAATATCATATACCAAGCCCTTCCATATTCTCTGCGATTTCTTCCATATCATCATAGACATTCTTTTCTGCCCACAGGGCCTTATCCCAGATCTCGATCCGGCTTCCGACTCCCACCAGCACCACATCCTTTTCCAGATGGGCAAATTCTCGTAATACTGCGGGGAGCAGAATACGCCCCTGCCTGTCCACTTCGCAGGCACAGGCTCCGGCCAGAAAGAATCTCGTAAATTTTCTGGCATTGGCATTTGTAAGCGGAAGTGCATGAAGCTTTTCTTCAAAGGAGCTCCACTCGGAATTTTCGTACACAAAAAGACACCCATCCAGTCCCTTTGTCACAACGAACTCGTCGCCCAGCTGTTCACGGAACTTGGAAGGCACGATCAGACGGCCTTTAGCATCGATTATATGGCTGTACTCTCCGATGAACATTCTCTACTCCTGTCCTATCAGGCTTCATGGTAAGCTGATTTTACTCCACTTTTTACCACTTTGCCCCATTTTGCTCCACTTCCACCTTAATCTTATTACATTCAGAGTAAAATATCAAGGGAAAATTCCTCTTTTCTTTCTATAATCATCTATATGATTCATTATGATGTTTGCTTTACAAGCATCTGCACCTGTGATATCTTTTCCTTATATTAATTGCACTAAAGGAGGCAATGTCCCAATGTCGTTCACCATTCTTTTATTCTGTATCTGCCTGCTTGTCTGCGTCTTCTCCGGATACTCCATATTATATGCCCTGATGATCGGGCTTTTTATCTTTCTTGTGTACGGAAAAAGCAAAGGATTTTCCGCGAAAGAGCTTGCTGTCATGTGTCTGGATGGGATCCGCACGGCACGAAATATCCTGATCACATTTATTTTGATCGGGATCCTTACCGCCCTCTGGCGAAACGCCGGAACGATCCCTGCCATTATATGCTATGCAGCCTCTCTGTTTCAGCCTTCTCTGTTTTTGCTGATGGCCTTTCTTTTAAATTGCGCCGTTTCTTTTCTGACGGGAACTGCCTTCGGGACAGCCGCTACCATGGGTGTGATCTGTACCACGATGGCGGCAGCCATGAACATTCCCATACTTCTGGTGGGAGGCGCTGTTTTATCCGGAGTCTTTTTCGGTGACCGCTGCTCTCCTGTTTCCACGAGTGCGCTTTTAGTGGCAGAGCTGACCAAAACCGATATTTTTAGTAATATCCGGCGCATGTTCAGAACTGCCGTCATTCCGTTTACAATGACCTGCCTGCTGTATCTGATCATTGGTATATTTACCTCCCATGAGGACACCACCATCGACCTCTATCAGCTTTTCGGTCAGGAATTTCAGCTTTCTCCGATCGCCCTGATCCCGGCAGCCGTGATCCTTTTTCTGGCTGCCGCCAGAGTCAATGTGAGACTTACGATGCTGGCAAGTATTCTCACCGCAATTCCTGTATGCTGTTTTCTTCAGGGAGTTTCTCCTTCTCAGCTGGTAAACGTATCCGTTTTTGGATATTATTCCCAGAGAGAGACTGTCGCAGCCATGATAAACGGCGGAGGAATCACCTCCATGCTCCGGGTAACTGCCATTGTGTGTCTTTCCTCCGCTTATTCCGGTATCTTTAAAAAGACAGGTCTTTTAAATCAGCTGCAGGAGTCCATCCAAAGGCTCAGCCACAGGATCACCGCCTACGGTGCAACGCTCCTTGCCTCCATGCTGGCGGCGGCCGTTGCCTGCAATCAGACCCTCGCTGTCATGCTGACAGACCAGCTCTGTGAAAGCACGAACCCGGATTCCGAGAATTTTGCGATCGACCTTGAAGACTCCGCGGTGGTCGTTGCGGCATTGATCCCCTGGTCTATAGCCGGAGGCGCTCCGCTGTCCTCGGCAGGTGCCCCACTTTCCAGTATCTTTTTTGCCTTCTTTCTTTATCTCCTTCCTTTGTGGAGACTGTCGCTGGCACTTTTTCGTAAACATTGATTTTTTATTCCATACAGAATCGCTGCGCATCCTCCCGGAGTTTATCTCAGTCGGAGTACCGCCGGGCGCACGATAAAAATGACCCGTATCTTCGTATTCCGTTTTCAGAATACAAAGATACGGGTCATTCGACCATTTTCCACTAAATATTAATTTCCGACGGCGAGATATGCCGCGATCAATCGATCCAGCTCTACACTGTGCTTATAAACGATATCATAAGCCTCTTTGCGGTCGATACTGTTGTTGAGTACCCTTCTGGCCTCCTCGATCCGTTCTGCCAGCCTCCTTTTATGTTCATTTTGTCCGTTCATGCCTCGTTATTCCTCCTTACTTCCAATTGCCTTCCTTCTGCATCGTAAAAGGACAAACACGGAAATAACAGCAAGCGCAACAGAAAGGAGCTGCGAAACTGCCATGCTCGTTCCCGGAATCAGGAGCTGGTCTGTACGCAGCCCCTCGATCCATGCTCGTCCGATTCCATAACCGGTAAGATAGATCAACAACATTTCTCCTGTAAATTTTTTTCTTTTCCGATACCAAAGCATAAACAAAAGAAGACCAAGATTCCATAAGGATTCATAAAGAAAGGTCGGATGAACCTGAATATACTGTATCCCGTTTTCCGTAATCAGATGATCCAGCACATCCTGAGATACCATACTTTCATTTACAATGCTTCGTTTGATACGCATGGCAAACAGATTATCTGTATATCCGCCGAATGCCTCACAATTTACAAAATTACCCCACCGTCCGATGATCTGGCCGGTGATAAGTCCCAATCGAAGCGCAGCCCTTTAACAGGGAACCCGTGGCGCACCATGCGCGGAATGAGCTGGTTGTTCACTATA
>ENA-UESP01001603-UESP01001603.1-human-gut-metagenome-genome-assembly--contig:-NODE-1603-length-14428-cov-4.879451_pt1 | contig 14428 bp, 19 predicted proteins | sample MGYA00243003_ERZ508004 | MGnify/ENA primary metagenome ERZ508004 (study PRJEB26167, sample SAMN06115443) | human gut metagenome | host: Homo sapiens | place: China:Henan | collected 2015-07-29...
TTTTACTGAATGAAATAAACGCAAGAGAAAAATGGTGTCTGACCTAACGGTCAAACACCACTTTGTCTACAGTCTGAGGCGCCGCAAAAACCGGTTTTGCGACGCCTTTTTTATCTCAATTCTAAATAATGATATCGGGGCAAAATCTCCCACTATTGATGCCTACGGATTGTTCCGTGCTACGCACTCCCACAATCCTACCCAATATTCGCATATCGTGGGATTATCATCAATCAAGCGGATATTCGCACTTGAAGCAGGGGATTTACTTGATTCGGTTAAATCGGATCTTCATTCATCTTTGCCAGCTTAGCTGCCTGATCGGCCGCGATCAGACTGTCGATCAGCTCCTGCAGATCTCCGTCCATAATGGCATCGATCTTATATAATGTCAGCTTGATCCTGTGATCGGTCACACGTCCCTGCGGGAAGTTATAGGTACGGATCTTCTCGGAGCGGTCTCCTGTACCGATCTGGCTTCGGCGTGCCTCCGCTTCCTCATTCTGACGACGCTCTAATTCCATATCGTACAGCTTGGAACGCAGAAGGCGGAACGCCTTTTCCTTGTTCTGCAGCTGGGATTTCTCTGTCTGGCTGTAGATCACGATCCCGGTCGGGATATGGGTCAGACGAACGGCAGAGTCTGTTGTATTTACACACTGTCCGCCATTTCCTGACGCACGCATAACGTCGATCCTGATATCCTTGTCATCGATCACAACGTCAAATTCCTCAGCCTCCGGCATGATCGCTACGGTGGCTGTTGATGTATGGATACGTCCGCCGGACTCCGTCTCCGGGACACGCTGTACGCGGTGGACACCACTCTCATATTTGAGCTTGGAATATGCGCCCTGACCGGTGATCATGAATTCGACCTCCTTCATGCCGCCGATGCCGCTCTCACTGACGTTGATGAGCTCCACCTTCCATCTCTGACGTTCTGCATAATGGACATACATTCTGTATAATTCGGATGCGAACAGAGCCGCCTCGTCTCCGCCTGCACCGGCACGGATCTCTACGATAACGTTCTTTTCATCGTTCGGATCCTTCGGGAGGAGCAGGATCTTAAGCTGCTGCTCTAATTCTTCGATCTTCTTTTTGGCATCAGAAAGCTCCTCCTTTGCGAGCTCTCTCATCTCCTCGTCGCTCTCCTCCTCAAGGAGTGCAAGGCTGTCCTCGACATCCTGTTTTGCCTTTGTATACTCTTTATAAGTATTTACGAGAGGAGTCAGATCCGCCTGCTCCTTCATCAGCTTGCGGAAACGCTTCTGATCCTCTGCCACAGACGGATTATTCAGTTCAAGCATCAATTCCTCATAATGCTTTACGATATCATCCAAACGGTCAAACATACAAAACCTCCTATCATCCTGAAGTTTTTCACTCCTAAGCCTCTCTGACAGGCTGATCCGGCCTCCGGGCAGCCTGATATCTGCCGTATACGACTCTGTCCTTTCCTGTCAGATCCTTTATCACTCTTGTATCACTGAAACCATGGGTTTTCAGCAGATTGCTGACTGCCTCCCCCTGGTCATGTCCTATCTCAAAATATACCCTTCCGTTTTCCCTTAAAAACCTGCCGCAGGACTCTGCCAGACATTGATAGAAAAACAATCCGTCCTCCGTACCGTCCAGCGCGTTTCTCGGCTCGAAGTCCTTTACCTCGGGCTCAAGTCCTTCAATCACACGGCTCGGAATATACGGCGGGTTGGAAACGATCACATCAAACTTTTCTGTGACCGGATCAAATGCGGAAAACATGTCACTCTCCCGAAAACGGAGCGTCTGTTTTGGCTCCGAAGGTACACCCTCCGGATGCAAAAGCAGCTCTGCATTTTTTTCCGCTCTCTTAAGAGCCTCCCGGGAAATATCTGCTGCTTCCACCTTTTTGTAGCCTCCCAGCCTTGCAAGGCTGATGGCAATACAGCCGGAGCCGGTGCACATATCAAGGATCGAGAGCTCCGGGTCTTTATTTTCCGAAAGCACGGCTTCCACCAGTGTTTCCGTATCCTGTCTGGGGATCAGAACATGCGGATCGACCTGAAATTCCATCCCCATAAACTCCTGAACCCCGGTAATATACTGTAAGGGTTCGCGGCCTGCCCGTCTGGAAAGCGCTGTCTCAAATTCCTTTTGCTTCTCCTCCGGGGCATCCGCGGTATCTGCCGCATGAAGAAAATACTGTGCCCGGCTCATGCCGAATACCGCTTCAAAGAGGTACCACGCATCCAGCCCGTACTCTATGATCCCGGCATCCTTAAGTTTCTCCTGTCCTCTGCTTAAAAGCTCTCCCCAGGTCATATTGTTTTCTCCTGCTCCTTAAAATATCCCTTCGGATATGCTTCCGGGAAATTTTCCTCCAGATATCCTCTCCAGTCAAAGATCGCCTCCACGGATGCGATGGCCACCTCGATCATGGAATCATCCGGTTCCTTTGTGGTCAGTCCCTGCATCCACATACCGGGACGGCTTACGATATCCATAATTTTGGAATCGCTCCGTCCGGCTAAGCGCAGTACCTCGTAGGAAACACCTGCGATCACCGGAACGAGAACGATGCGGCTTGCGATCCGCAGCCAGATCGTATCGACCCGAACCACCATAAAAAACAGAATGCTGATCACCATTACGATAAGAAGGAAGCTGGTTCCGCACCGCTTGTGCTCTTTTGAGCTTTTCCGGACGTTCTCCACATTCAGGATAAGCCCGTTCTCAAGGCAATTGATGCATTTATGCTCCGACCCGTGGTACATAAAGGTCCGCTTGATGTCATTCATTCTAGAGATCACTTTAATATAGGCGATAAATATCGCGATACGGATACAGCCCTCCAGAACGGCCATGATCGTATCCGATGTAATAAACTTCTTAAAGAAGCCGGCGATCAGAAGCGGAAGCACCATAAAGATCGCAACTGCCATAAGCAGGGAAAACACGGTAACTGCCGTCATGACAACGCTCTCTAACTTCTCTCCGAACTTTTCCATCAGAAATTTTTCAATTTTTCCGGGTTCTTCGTCCTCCTCATCATCCTCAAAGAAGCTTGCCGACCAGGTCAGCGCCTTCATTCCAAGGATCATGGAGTCAGCAAAACTGAAGATCCCCCGTACAAACGGCAGGGAAAAGAATTTTACTTTTTCTGTCATACTCACATAGGTATCCTTCATGATCTCAATATCGCCATCCGGCTTTCTCACCGCGATCGCGTAATTGTCCTTATTTTTCATCATGATACCTTCTAATACTGCCTGTCCCCCGATGCCGGAATATTTCAATTTCAGACCTCCAAAAAATAATAAAAGAAAAAGGTTGAGTTTTCAGAGATCTCCAAAAGCTCAACCTTGCTTTATCAAACCTTATTTGTCTGTTTTCACACCATACTTACGGTTGAACATTTCGATACGTCCGCGAGCGGAAGCAGCCTTCTGCTGACCGGTATAGAATGAATGGCATTTGGAACAGATTTCTACGTGAATGTCTTTCTTGGTAGAACCAGTTACAAATTCATTACCGCAGTTGCAAACGACTTTGGCCTGATAGTAATTTGGGTGGATTCCCTGTTTCATGATTTTCACCTCTCTATTAGTTGGTACATGACTGACAGTCACGCCTTCTTAAATATTCTGCCCTTTAGAACAGCTAAGTAAGTATAACATAGTTAAATCGCGAATGCAAGAGTTTTTTACCGGAAAGCGGTATCAGATAGAATGCTGCCGCCATCACTGTTTAAAGGCTTCGGCCGCCGGATAAAAGCCGCCAGACTGCCGGTGCATATTTACCGAGGAATCGTGCGATCCGATAGGATATTGCCACAACGATCATCGGAAGAATTGCATAGACGATAAGAGACGCTGCCGCCATTGCCGTCTCTTTCGCAAAAGAGCCGAGCAAGGCTGCTGTGCCCTTGTTTACAAGACGCACGATTGGAAAATGGACGGCGTATAAAAACAGGCTCTGCCGCATCCACGGCCGGATATCGCACGCATATCTGCCATCAAACAAAAGCCAGACAGAGACCGGGATAAAAAATCGGTATCCGACTGTCCAGAGCACGCCGGTGCCCTGTTTGTGGGCCTGAATAAAGCAGGAAAATAAGAGAAGGAGCGAGATCACACCGGCAAGAAACCGCTTTTTTCCATAGCTGAATTCCACCGGCTCTCTGCCATGAAAGGCCATCCAGGCGGCAAACGTATAATATAGAAGGGCATCCGTGTTTGGATGCTGGGTGTCGAAGCGAAAATGAACGGCGAGAAGGAGCAGGCATAACGTGACCAGCCCCGTTATACGGTTTTTTACGAGCAGGTATATGATCGGGGAAAGCAGGATGAGGATAATAAGCTGATACAGATACCAGAAGACAGGTGCATATCGGTAATGAAAAACAGCCTCAAAAAGCTCATATCCGGTAATGGGCACGACATCCCTTCCGATCCCTCTTTGGAGGAACGGGACTCTGGAGGCCAGCGCATAACCGCCGTAATATAACAGATTCCATGCAGCATAAGGCATCACCACGCTGAAAAAACGCGATTTCCATTTTCCGGCCAGCTTATCCCATGTAAAGTTTCTAAAAAACAGATAGGAAGAAAGCATAAAAAATCCTGCCACCGCCGAGGTGGCGATCTCCGTGGAAAAAACCTGCTGTGCCTTTGTGAGGCTTTTCCATAAAGGACTCTCACTTCCTTTTGAAAACAGATCTGCATTAAAGGAATGGGCCCACACCACAAGAATACTGTAAAGAAACATGACCCATGAAACATGCTTCCGGAATACCTTTTCCTCCAAACTGCCCACCTCCTGTTTTTATTATAACAGAGAGGCTCTGTTTTTCCAATAGAAGATTTTGTCGAAATAGCTTGACGTATGGGGAATTATGTTGCAAACTGTATGAGATAGTAACTAAAACTATATGAATTGGTGAGGACATTTATATGCTACAGATTATTACAGACTCTGCAACACTTTATACCGAAGAAAGTGCCAGGGCTGCCGGCTTTGAATCCGTGCCCCTGTGCATCCATATCGGCGATCTTGAGGGCCGTGATCTTCAGATCGATATGAATGACTATTATAAGAGGATCGCCTCCGGACAGATCCCCAAGTCTTCCCAGCCTCCCATCGGAGATACGCTGGCTGTTTTTGAAAAATATCCGGATGCGGATATTATCAACATTTCCATGGCTGACGGGCTCTCAGGAACCTACCACAGCGCCCTTTGTGCCAAAGAAATGACGGAGCATCCGGAAAAAATCACCGTATTTAACAGCCGCACGCTCTGCGGTCCTCAAAAATATATGACCGAGCAGGCCCAAAAGATGAAGGAAGAAGGCTGCTCCGCTGCGGAAATACTCGACTGGCTGGAAAAAGCAGCCACAAAAACAGAATCCTTCCTTATCCCGCAGGATTTCCAGTTTCTCCGCCGCGGCGGCAGACTGACTCCGGTGGCGGCAGCCCTCGGCTCTGTCCTTAAACTCAAGCCGGTAATGCGGCTTACCGATGACGGAACGCGGCTGGATAAATTTCTCGTAAAGCGGACAATGACCGCCTCTGTCCGCGGCATCATCGACTACTTGAAGGAAAAGCACCTCGGTAAAAACCATATTCTCTATATCTCCCATGGGGATGCCCAAAACGATGCCTTACAGATAAAGGAACAGTTTGAGGAAGCCTTTGACGGTCTGGAGATACAGATCCTTGAGCTGAGTCCTGTCTTCGTCGCTCAGGGCGGCCCAAAATGTATTGCGATCCAATATATTGAGCGCAAATAAGAAATTTGTGCTATTATAGTGAAGGTAACTTTTACAAATACTAAAGGAGGTCTCTATGGAGAACAACAAAATCATTCAGGTAGAGGAAAAAGTACCTTTTCAGCTTTTACTCCCCCTGAGCATTCAGCATCTTTTTGCTATGTTTGGCGCATCTGTCCTTGTCCCGTTCCTGTTCGGGATCAATCCCGCTGTCGTATTATTTATGAACGGACTGGGAACACTCATTTTCATCTTTGTCACAAAGGGAAAAGCTCCTGCTTACCTTGGTTCCAGCTTTGCATTTCTGGCCCCCGCCGGTATCGTTATTTCAAAATTCGGTTTTGAATACGCACTTGGCGGCTTTGTCGCAGTCGGCTTTGTCGGATGTATCCTTGCTCTTATCATTTATAAGATCGGATACAAATGGATCGACATCGTTCTCCCGCCTGCTGCCATGGGGCCTGTTGTCGCACTGATCGGTCTTGAGCTTTCCGGAAGCGCCGCAAGCAACGCCGGTCTTCTTGATGCCTCCGTTGATCCCAAAAATGTGATCGTATTCCTTGTAACGCTGGGAATCGCAGTTTTTGGCTCCGTTTTATTCCGCGGCTTTTTATCGGTCATCCCGATCCTGATCGCAGTTATCTCCGGCTATATTGCCGCCATTGTCTGCGGACTCGTGGATTTTTCCGCTATTGCAGCTGCCCCGGTCTTCGCGATCCCGAATTTCTCACTCCCGAAATTTAACCTTGAAGCCATCATGATCATCATGCCTGTTATTCTCGTGATCACCTCGGAGCATATTGGTCATCAGGTCGTTACCAGCAAGATCATCGGGCGTGACCTTCTTAAGGAGCCCGGACTTCACCGCAGTATCTTCGGCGATAACTTTTCCACCATGCTGTCCGGTCTGATCGGCTCTGTACCAACCACCACCTACGGTGAAAATATCGGTGTTATGGCCGTTACAAAGGTCTACAGTGTTCAGGTCATTGCAGGTGCTGCCATCATCTCCATGGTCTGCTCCTTCATCGGAAAGCTGTCCGCACTGATCCAGACGATCCCGGGCCCGGTCATCGGCGGTATCTCCTTCCTCCTTTACGGAATGATCGGAACCTCCGGACTCCGCATTCTGGTGGATTCCGGAGTTGACTACGGAAAAAACAGGAATCAGGCCCTGACTGCGGTTATCTTCGTTACCGGACTTTCCGGCATCAAGGTAAATATCGGCAACATCCAGCTCACCGGTATGGTTCTTGCCTGTGTGACCGGAATGATTTTGAGCCTTATCTTCTATGCCTTTGACAAAATGAACCTTGCAAACGACCGTTAGTAGCTTAGTATAAAACAAGCGAAAACACGCTTCGCGAGTTTCCCCTTGTTATCGCGACAGTCGCCAAGGTCTCGCGCATGCGCGGACTTTGGCTCGTTGTTCGCGTAAATAAGGGAGCTGCCCGATCATCAGATCCGATGACCGGACGGCTCCCTTATTTATACACTATTTTACGCCTTATCTCCCTGCACCAGTGAGAGTCTCACAAGGGCACGGTGAAGTGCCAGCTCGGCACGCGCTATATCTGTTTCACTGCTGTTTGCTGTCAGTCTCCGCTCTGCACGGATCCTGGCTTCATTCGCTCTGGCTCCGTCAATCTCCTCCGGCCACTCACAGGTTTCCGCAAGGATCGTTATCTTCTCGGGAAGTACCTGGATAAAACCGGAAAGAAGTGCTGCCGCCTTATCTCCGTCTTCTTTATGGATCCGAAGAACTCCCGGGCTCACAGCCACGGTGAGCGGAATGTGGTGGGGATAAATTCCCATTTCGCCATCAGCAGTATTCAACTCCACCATAGTCACGTCTCCGTTAAAAAATTCTCTGTCCGGTGTGACCACCTGAAGCTTCATCATTTCTGCCATCTTCCCACCCCCTATTTCATACGGGCGAGAACATCATCAATGTTACCTGCGTTGAGGAACAGATTCTCCGGAATATCATCATGCTTTCCTTCCAGGATCTCTTTAAAGCCCTGGATCGTCTCAGAAAGCGGAACATAACGTCCCTCCAGCCCCGTAAACTGTCCGGCAACGAAGAAGGGCTGGGACAGGAATCTCTGGATCTTTCTGGCTCTGGATACGATAAGCTTATCCTCCTCGGAAAGCTCGTCCATACCAAGCATGGCAATAATATCCTGCAGCTCTTTATATCTCTGTAAAACCTCCTGAACCCCTCTGGCTACTTTGTAGTGTTCTTCACCGACGATACGCGGATCCAGAATACGGGATGTGGATTCCAGCGGATCCACAGCCGGATAGATACCGAGCTCAACGATGGAACGGCTCAGAACCGTTGTAGCATCCAGATGAGTGAAGGTATTGGCCGGTGCCGGGTCTGTCAGGTCATCTGCGGGAACGTATACGGCCTGCACGGATGTGATGGAACCGCTCTTTGTGGAGGTGATACGCTCCTGAAGTGCGCCCATCTCTGTCTGAAGTGTCGGCTGGTAGCCAACCGCAGACGGCATACGACCCAGCAGGGCGGACACCTCAGAACCTGCCTGGCTGAATCGGAAAATATTATCAATGAACAAAAGAACGTCCTTTCCGCCCTCATCACGGAAATACTCAGCCATGGTAAGGCCTGTAAGTCCGACACGCATACGTGCTCCCGGCGGCTCGTTCATCTGTCCGAACACCATGGTCGTTTTATTGATAACACCTGACTCTGTCATTTCATTATACAGGTCATTTCCCTCACGGGTACGCTCTCCAACGCCGGTAAATACAGAATATCCGCCATGCTCTGTGGCAATGTTACGGATCAGCTCCTGGATCAGAACTGTCTTACCTACACCGGCGCCTCCGAACAGACCGATCTTTCCACCCTTCTGATAGGGGCAGAGAAGGTCAACTACCTTGATACCGGTCTCTAAAACCTCTGTCTCTGTAGACTGCTCCTCAAAGGTCGGTGCCTTTCTGTGGATAGGAAGTGTCTTTTCGGTCTGCGGCTTCTCTTTATTATCGATCGGATCTCCCAGAACATTGAAAATACGGCCTAATGTCTTCTCGCCCACCGGAACCATGATCGGTCCGCCGGTTGCCACTGCTTCCATTCCGCGGACAAGACCGTCGGTGGGGCCGAGAGCGATACATCTAACCGTATCATCACCTAAATGCTGGGCAACCTCAACGATCAGCTTCCCACCATCTTTTCTGGTGATCTCAATGGCGTCATTGATTTCAGGAAGTCCGCCCTGGGGGAATTTAATATCCAGAACGGCACTGATAACCTGAGTGATCTTACCAATGTTATTCTCTGCCATCTCATTTCTCCTTGTCATAATCTTAATTCACCTGCGCCTTCGTTATCCTTCAATGGCGTTGGCGCCTGCAATGATCTCCGTCAGCTCCTGAGTTATAGAGCCCTGTCTTGCACGGTTGTACTGTAAGGACAGCTTGGCGATCATCTCCTCCGCATTATTCGTAGCCGAATCCATAGCCGTCATACGCGCACCATTCTCACTGGCCACAGCCTCAAGAAACGCACCATAGATCAGGCTGCTCATATATTTGGGAATGATCGCATCGAGTACCTCTGTTGCATTCGGTTCATAATTCATAAGAAGAAGATCTGCTTTCAGACCCTCACTCTCCTCCAATGCTTCCTCTGTCTCGACTGCCTCTAAATCGACCGGAAGAAGCTTCATCAGCTTCGGAACCTGACTTACCGTATTCTTAAATGAAGTGTAGGCCAGATAGATCTCACCGATCTCATCCTTTTCAAACATTGCAAGAAGCTCTCTGGTGATCTCCATAGCGTCAGAAAACAGAGGCTCGTTGATCACATCAGAGTGATCGGATGCAATTTCATATCCTTTTCTGGATAATGCATCTCTACCCTTTCTGCCGACAGCAATGATCCTTGCATCTTCTGCCGGGATCCCGCTTCCCGTCACCAGACGGACGATATTGGCATTATATCCGCCTGCCAGGCCGCGGTTCGAGGTGATGACCACGATCGCTTTTTTCGCGGAGCTCCCTACTCTCAGAAATTCATGGTCGATGCCTTCTGATTTTTTCAGCATCTCCTGGATCGTCTTATACATCATGTTGAAGTACAGCCGGGAGTTCTCTGCTTTTGCTCTGGATTTCTGGAGCTTGACAGTAGCAACAAGTTTCATGGCCTTGGTAATCTGCTCGGTACTTTCAATACTGGCTTTTCTGCGTTTAATGTCTCTCATGGTTGCCATGATATATCACCTGCCTTATCTTGCTGCCTTGCACTCATCGATTGCTTTTTTCAGAAGCTCCTCCACCTCAGGCTTCAGCTCCTTTGTTTCGCGGATACTCTTTGGAATATCCGGATACTTTGTATCTACAAGCTTAAACAGCTCCTTCTCAAAAGTAAGAACCTCGCTTGTCGGAATATCCAGAAGATATTTTTTCGTTGCCGCATAGATGATCATAACCTGATACTCAACCGGCATCGGCTGATACTGCGGCTGCTTTAATACCTCACGGATCCTTTCACCCTGTGCTAACTGCTCCTTCGTGCTTGCATCCAGCTCGGAGCCGAACTGGGCAAAGGAAGCGAGCTCACGATACTGGGCCAGCTCGGTACGGATCGGTGCAGAGATCTTTTTGATCGCCTTGATCTGAGCAGCACCGCCAACTCGGGATACGGAAAGACCCGCATTGATCGCCGGGCGGAAACCGGAGTTGAACATCTCTGTCTCCAGATAGATCTGTCCGTCTGTGATGGAAATTACATTGGTAGGAATATACGCGGATACGTCTCCTGCCTGCGTCTCGATGATCGGAAGTGCGGTAAGGGAGCCGCCGCCCAGGTCATCTGACAGCTTGGAGGCACGCTCCAGCAGTCTGGAATGCAGATAGAAAACATCACCCGGATATGCCTCACGTCCCGGCGGTCTCTTTAAAAGCAGGGAGAGGGTACGGTATGCGGCTGCATGCTTACTTAAGTCATCGTATACCACGAGAACGTCTTCGCCCTTCTCCATCCATTCTTCTCCGATCGCACATCCGGAATACGGAGCAATATACTGTAACGGGGCAAGGTCGGAGGCGGTGGACACTACCAGCGTGGTGTAATCCATAGCTCCAAACTCCTCCAGAGTCTTCACGATCGTAGCTACCGTTGATGCCTTCTGGCCGATGGCAACATAGATACAGTGTACTCCCTGTCCCTTCTGATTGATGATCGTATCGATGGCAATTGCCGTTTTACCGGTCTGACGGTCACCGATGATAAGCTCTCGCTGCCCACGTCCGATCGGGATCATGGCATCGATCGCCTTAATACCTGTCTGTAATGGTGTATCAACCGATTTTCTCTCGATAACACCGTGGGCTACACGCTCGATCTGACGGAATTTATCGGTAAGGATCGGCCCTTTTCCGTCAATAGGCTGTCCCAGTGCATTGACAACACGCCCCGTAAGGGCATCACCCACCGGAACCTCTACCACACGTCCTGTAGTCTTTACCGTATCGCCCTCACTGATACTGGAAGTATCGCCGAGAAGAACCGCACCAACGTTATCCTCCTCCAGGTTTAAAACCATGCCGTAGATCTCTCCCGGGAACTCTAAAAGCTCTCCCTGCATAGCATTTTCAAGACCATGGATACGTGCAATACCATCTGCAACCTGAATAACCGTTCCCACATCAGAAACTTCCAGTTTGGTCGAATATCTTTCGATCTGCTCTTTGATAACCGAGCTGATTTCTTCTGGTCTCAAATTCATTTGAGGTTTGCACCTTCTTTCTTTTTCAAATATACAGACTGCAGGATCACGCCATCTTAAGCTTCAGCAGATCACGCTTAAGCTCCTCAAGATGAGTCTTTACACTGCTGTCCACGACCCGGTCACCGATACGGATCACAAGTCCGCCCAGAAGGGACGGATCCACCGTATAGGAGGTTTCCAGGCTGACGTAAGCTGTTGTCTCCAGCACTCTTTTCTCGATCCGCGCTTTCTGCTCATCGGAAAGAGAAACGGCACTGGTGACCTTCACTATACCAATCTTTTTATATTCCTTTACCCGCTCTATAAAATAATCACAGATCGGAAGGATATCATTCTGGCGGCCCTTTTCGATTACGATCACCAGAAATCCCATCAGACCATCCGAGATCCTTCCGGAGAAAACATTCTCCATGACCTTGATCTTTTCTTCTTTTATGATCTGTGGGTGGTTCAGAAACTGCACCAGATCGGAATTATCGCGGAAAATGGCCTCTAAGGCCTGAACCTCGTCAAACCAGTCTGAGAGAACATTTTTTTCCATAGCTTCTTCATACAGTGCATCTCCGTATACCTTAGAAACTAGCTTTGCCATGTGCTCTCACCCATTTCCTTTAAGGTTTCTTCGATCAGGGAATCCTGGATATTGATATCCATGGAAGCGGCAACCGCTTTTTCAGCCATAAGGGATGCGATGGAAACGATCTCTGTCTTCACATCCTCCAAAGCTTTCTTCTTCTCAAGGTCGATCTCACGGTTTGCCCGCTCGATGATACGGTTTGCCTCGTTCCTTGCTTCTTCAAGAATCTCAGCCTCCTGCTTTTTCGCCTGTTTTCTGGCTTCATCAAGGATCGCTTCCGCTTCTTTATCGATCGTTTTTAATTTTTCTTCATACTCTGCCTTCAATGCAACGGCGCTCTCTTTGCTGGATCTGGCAGTTTCCAGATCGCCGGCGATCTTCTGTCTTCTCTTTTCCAGGAAATCTCTGGCCGGGTTAAACAGAAGGTACGACATAGCGAAGAACAGGATAAAAATATTAATACCTGTGATCACCACGTCACTGATCCATTGAGGGTCAAAATTTATTAACCGTTCCAAGGTTACATCTCGCCTCCTTTTCTTCTATGCTCGCTGGAAAGCCGGTAAACTTAGTTGAACGGCTTAACGAACATAAGGATGATGGCGACTACAAGGCCGTAAAGACCGGTTGTCTCGGCAACTGCCTGTCCGAGAAGCATTGTGGAAGTAATGTCAGATTTTGCTCCCGGATTACGTCCTACTGCTGCAGCACCGTGTCCGGCTGCGATACCCTGTCCAACACCAGGTCCGATACCTGCGATCATTGCCAGTCCGGCACCAATTGCGGAACATCCATAAATAAAGTCCTGTCCTGAAATGTTCATAAATATAACCTCCTGAAATTTAAAATCTGGATATAAACTTACATCTTATCGTTTACATATACCATGGTCAGCATACAGAATACATACGTCTGGATGCATCCGGAAAACAGATCACAATATACATGCAATGCTGCCGGAATACCGATCTTTACAAGGATCGGCATCATTCCGTACCAAAGTCCGAGAATGATAACACCGGAGAGCATGTTTGCAAACAGACGGAGCGAGATGGAGATCGGATTGGCAAATTCTCCGATCACGTTGATCGGGAAAAGCACCGGCAAAGGCTTGAATAAGCCGGTAAAATGTCCGACGCCATGGTTTTTGATTCCCTGATACTGCACGATGGCAAACGTAACAAGTCCTAAAAGAAAGGTCACGCCAAAATCAGCAGTTACTGTCCTTAATCCGAATAATCCGCTTAGATTACAGAACAGGATAAACAGGAATATCGTTCCTATATAGTTGGCAAACCGTGGGGCTGCCGGTCCTAAGATTCCCTGTGTCATCTTTTCCAGCATCTCGACTCCCAGTTCGATGATGTTCTGGAAGGTTCCGGGTACTTCCGAGGCTTTTTTCATCGCGCGATTCGCGGCAAATGCCAAAATAAGAAGCACCAGAGTGATGATCGTCATTCCGATCGTGGTCGTAGTGATCCAGAGCTCCTGACCGAACAGATGATATTTCAAGACACCGTGTATCATAAAATCTGCTTCGCCACCACCCATTTTTTCATCCTCCTTTCTTTCATAGATTCAGTTAAAAAATTTGTGCACAGCCGGGTAAAGATATGCACCCGTCTTTAGTCCCAGTATCCCCAAGATCAGCGCCAGAAGATCCACAATTCCAAGCTTCCATAAAACGGCGATGACGGCAAAGACCGCCAGGCTTCTTAAAACCGCATGGATCGTCATCTTTCTCTTTGCAAAATCTTCATCTGCCGCCTCCACACACAGCTCTGTAGAGCGGGCCATACTGATAAGGAGACAGACCGCCGTAAGCATGCCCACAAGGATCCCCAGAAAAACAGGAAGTCTCCGGAACCAGATAAGAGCAATCAAAAAAAGGGCCCCATTATGAATCAGCAAACCAACAGACATCTCGAAAACCTGTTTTTTTATCTGCTCACTCATTGCGGTTACCACCCTTTCCTCTTATTTCTTCCGGCACCATCGCCGGTTCCGTACCGCTTCTTCCATTCATTTTCCTTTTCTTCTTTTTCCTTCTTGGCTTCTTCTTCTTCGCGGTCTATGTTTCTTTTTGCCATCCTGTAAGCACTGGCTCCTCCGGAAAGGATCCCCAGGATAAGAAAAGGAAGCAGCAGACTTGTTCCAAACCGTCTGTCCAGCCAGCTTCCCGCAGCGACACACAAAAACACCGCAGTTATCACATTTAATCCCAGCTGTGTCAGCAGTACAAGGTTTTCCAATCCACTTTTTTGACGACGCAAAATCTTACTTCCTTTCTTTTTTTGCACATACCCCCATTATACTAAACTATCAGCCTCTTGTCC
>ENA-UESP01001612-UESP01001612.1-human-gut-metagenome-genome-assembly--contig:-NODE-1612-length-14357-cov-2.217297_pt1 | contig 14357 bp, 8 predicted proteins | sample MGYA00243003_ERZ508004 | MGnify/ENA primary metagenome ERZ508004 (study PRJEB26167, sample SAMN06115443) | human gut metagenome | host: Homo sapiens | place: China:Henan | collected 2015-07-29 | study...
ACATTTTTGGACCGTGTCGGCGAGGCGGCGGGATTCCTGACTGCGAACCGACGACGAGGCGGCAGGGGATCCCGTATCTCCCTTATGTCCTCCGTTGGCGTTTTCCAGCCCGGCAAGCTTGCCCGCATCCGCGCTGCTTGAGGCTGTATCCGGGAAATACGTTTCCAGGCCGCAGGCGTTTTCATTGGAGCTGGCGTTGACGTGGATGGACAGCAGCACATCGGCGCGGGCCTGATTCGCCATATAGGAACGGGTGGACAACGAAACCCATGTATTGTCCGTTCGGGTGTAGTGCACCTGGATGCCTTTGCCCGCGAGGATGCTGCCCACACGTTTGGCGATGTCCAGCGTCACTTCACGTTCGATGACGCCGTTGTGCACGGTTCCGGGATCTTTGCCGCCGTGGCCGGGATCGATCATGATGGATCGGGTGGCGAACCGGAAAAGCGGATCGCTCGATTGCAGCCCTTGGCCGAACGAGATGCCGCGAGGCATGGCGGCGTCCGTGGCCGAGGTCGTGATGACGATACGGAACGGCGAGGATTCCGTTTTGACCATGAAGCGTTTGACCTGCCTGAAATCGAGCAAAAGCCGGGTTTTATCGGGAGCGGACAAGTCAAGGCGCATACGGCGGAGGGAACTGCCCTGCACTTTGATGCCGGGGCGGATCGTCGAAGCCGGATTGACGCCCATGAGATCCACAACCATCCTGTTGGGGATGTCGTTTTTTTTGCTGCCGCTTTGCGTGTCGATGGACCAGATGATGGGGCGATCGAACTCCAGCGTGATGACGGCCAGATTCTTCTGGTTTTCCCATTTCATGTCGGTCAGAAGCGCCGCCGTCTTTTTGCCCGGCGTGCTGCTCTTGGCCGCTTCCAGCGCCGCCTTGAGGCGCTGGGCGTAGAGCTTGGCTTCCGGTGCGACATCACCCCGGGGATATTGATTTTGGATGGTGCTGAGCGCTTCCTGCGCTCCGGAAAAATCGTTGAACCGTTCCGCCTTGATACGCGCAATGCCAAACAGCGCGTCGTCGGCCAGCACATGGCTGGTGTAGCTTTTGAGGAACACCCCATACCGATCGACAGCGGCCTGAGCGTCCTGCCGCAGCATGGAACGCTTGGCGAGCTCCTCCATCGCCAACGCCGAACGGAAGAGCGCCGCAGGGCGGTTCCGCCAGCGGGGATATTTTTCGTGGAGGTCGAAAAACGACTGGGCGAGTTTTTCCCACGGCTCACGCCAGCCGCCGCGTTTGGAGTCGCTCTTGAGGAACTCCATATCCTGCTTGGCCTTCTCGTACTGCTGTTCAAAGGAGGGAGCCGCGTGCGCGTCGGAAAACGCGGTCACGAACAGGGCGAGGGCAAAGGCGACCCAAAGGGGTCTGAACAGACGCCCGATGGCGGGGGATGATCTGTGCGGAGTCTGAGAACCGATAAGAATCATGAAGGGGAAGCTGTCCTGATGGGCGGTCGTGCCGCGTCAAAGAAGCCCGCCCGCACAGAAGCGGGCAAAGCGGAAGGGGTGCGGGAAAGGTATTCTTTCCCGCACCCTTGTTTTTTAGAAGAACTGACCCATGGAGAACTCGAACCGTCCGCCGGGGCGGTCACCCTTGACGTTCTTGTCCAGCGGGAAGCCGTAGGCGAAGCGCAGGTCGCCCATGGGCGAACGCCAGCGCAGTTCGAGGCCGACCGACTTCTTCAGGTCGCTGAAGGGATCGGAAGTCTGCCTGGAGTCGATGTTGTAGCCGATGTCGAAGAACGGCACGAGGGCGATGCCCATTTCCGGATGGAACGTCCAGATGTATTCGAAGTTCAGGAAGCCCATGCGGTCGCCGCCGATTTCGTCGTGGTACTTGGGATCGCGCGGGGCAAGGTCTTCCGAGTCATAACCACGGATGGAGTCGATGCCGCCGATGAAGAAGCGGTCGAATACGGGGACCGGCTTGTTGGAGTTTTCGAACACGCCGCCGACGCGGCCACGCCAATGGAAGATGTGGTTCGGGTTGCGAAACAGGGTGTGGAACGACTGCAATTCACCGATAGGCTTGAAGAAGTTGTCGTTACCGCCGATACCGCCGCCGCCGTATTCCATAGAGACGCGGCCCACCACACCGGACGTAGGACGTTCGCGCGAGTCGGTGGAGTCGTAGGTGATGCTGGTGCTTACGACGCTCGAGAGGTTCTTGCCCTCGTATTCCTTGTAGGCGCGGGAGGCCGTGTCGGGAATGTCGAACAGGGTGTAGCGGTCGAGACGGTAGCCAACGGACACCGAGGTGTACTCGCCAATGGGATGGAAGAGGCGGATGGTATTACCGATGGTCTTCTTCTTGAAGTCATCCCATTCTTCCCAGATGGCGTAGCTGTTGTTGCTGAAACCGAAATCGGTATCGTAGATGCGCGGGTTGACGAAAGACAGGTCCAGATACGAGGACTTGCCGGACACGAAACCCTGCAGGCCGAGCGAGTAGCCGCGGCCGAACAGGTTGCGCTCCTGGATGCTGCCGCTCACGCCGAACTGGTAGAAGGTCGAGTAGCCCACGCCGCCCATGATGGCGCCGGTGCGGTCTTCCTTCAGGTTGACGCGGAGATCGACCTCATCGTCCTTGTCCGTGGGAACGATGGTGGTGTCGGCCTGCGTAAAGTAGCGGAGGCGGTTCAGGCGCTCGTTGGAGCGGCGCAGCTTGGAGCCGTCGAACTGGTCCCCGTCGGCAAGGCGCAATTCACGGAAGATGACGTTGTCGCGGGTACGGGTGTTGCCCTGCGTGACCACGCGGCGGATATGCACCTTCTGCTTCTTGTGCGGCACATAGAAGACATTGATGATGCCTTCCTCATCGTTCTTCGGGGTGTCCACATCGACTTCGGCAAAGGCGTAGCCGTAATTGCCGTAGAAGTCGGTGAGGGCCTTGATGTCGTCCTGCAGGACGGTGAGGGAGAAATACCCGTTGGAATCTTTGTAGTCGTCAAGCTTGATCACTTCTTTCAGGCGCTCGTCGCTGTCGATGAGATCGCCTTTGAAGCCGATTTCGCCGAGTTTGTAGCGTTTGCCTTCATTGACGGTGAACGTGACGGTGATTCCGTCTTCGGAGTAGTCCACCTGCGGCGCGGCGACCTGAATGTCCACGTAGCCGTGGTTCATGGCGTAGGCCGTGATCGCGGCGGAGTCGCGCTCAAGGTATTCTTCGCGGAGCACGCCCGTTCCGGTGACCCATGACAGGATGCCGTGCTCTTGGAGCGCGAGTTCCTTCTTGAGATCGCCGGCGTCGATGCCTTGGAGCCCTTCGATCTTGATTTCCTTGATGTAGAGCTTCTTGCCTTCCTTCACGTCGAAGACCAGCACGGCGGAGGCGCTGTTGGCCTTCTGCTCGATGCGGTAGTTCACTTCGGCGAGGTAGAAGCCTTCCTTGCGGTACAGCTCGGTGACCTTCTGGATGTCTTCGGCAAGCAGGCGGTCGTTGAGGACGGAGCCCGTCTTGGAGCTCATGGCCGCCAGAATGTCTTCTTTTTTGACTTCGTCGGAACCGTTGACGATTACGTCGTCGATGCGGGGCTTTTCCTTGACCGTGAACACGAGCACGCGGCCCTGTCCGCCCTGTTCGATGTCGGCGTTCACGTCGCTGAAGTAGCCGAGATCCCAGATTCGCTTGATTTCTTCATTGAGCGTGGAGGGATCAACCACATCACCCTTGCGGGTGGACAGGCGCATCAGCACCACGTCGGGGTCGAGCACCTTGACGCCGCGGATCTGGATGTCCGTGATGGCGTCGCCCTTGACCGCGCCGCCGCCCATCTTGTCGACAAGTTCGTCGACGGCGGGAAGCAGTTCGATCATGTTTTGCTTCTGGGCGAAATAGGGCTGCGCCCCCTGCTGCCCAGCGGCATCCACCATGCGGGCGTCGATGCTGAACGCGTCGCCGGTCTTGCTGAAGCTGCCGTACACGGCGTAGTTCGCCCCGGCCTGCCTGGCGATGGAGCGCGCGGTCGCCAGATTGAGCTGGCTGATCTGCTGTTTCTTGAGCAGGCGCAACGTATCCTTTGCCGGAATGACCTTGAATCCCTTTTGGGCCAGCCGCTGCTCAAACAGCTTGGGCAGCTCGTCGTTCAGGTAGTTGAGATCCGCCCCTCCATTGATCTGGAAGGGGAGCACAGCCACACGGACAGCATCCGAGGCCGCCTGTTTGGGCGCCGCCTGAGCCGTACCGTGGAACAACAGGTTACACAGCGCCAGCGCCAGCAGCGCGAGTACGCATCTCTTCATACAGTTCTCCAGATCGTAATTCGAGGCAGCGCCCGAGGGTTCCCGCCATTTCACGGTTATGGGTGACAATGACGAGGGTCATGCCGAGTGTGCGGTTCAGTTCCAGAAGCAATTCGGCGACGGAATCGCCGGTCCGCTGGTCCAAGTTGCCGGTCGGCTCGTCGGCCAGCAGCACGCGGGGCTCCAGCAGGATAGCCAGCGCAATGGCGGCGCGCTGACGCTCGCCGCCGGAAAGGGTGGTTACCCTGTGATCCTTCCTGTCGGAAAGCCCGACGCGTTCGAGGGCCTGCCGCGCCAGCCCCAGCGCCTTCGATCGGTTCATCCCGGCGATGAGCGCCTGCATGGCCACATTTTCCTCGGTGGAAAACTCGGGCAGCAGGTGGTGAAACTGGAAGACGAACCCAAGCTTTTTGTTGCGGAAATGGGCTTTTTCCACGGGCGTCATGTCCGGCAGGCTTTTGCCCTCGAACAATACCTTGCCCGCGGTCGGCGTGTCCAGCGCGCCGAGCAGGTGGAGGAGGGTGGATTTGCCCGATCCCGACGCTCCGACGATGGCGAGGGATTCGCCAGCGCGGACGGTCAGGTCCATATTTTTCAGAATGGTGATGCGCTCCGCAGGTCCCTCGCAGGACTTCTCGACGCCGGAAAGCTCGTAGAGCACCGGGGGCGCGGTCGCGTACGCTGTCTGTTCCATCATTCGAACCGCAGGGCTTCGGCGGGTTCAAGGCTCGAAGCCTGCCGCGCCGGGTAGATCGTGGCAAGGAAACACAAGGTCATGGCGGACACGCCGACCACGACGATATCAACCCAATTGAGCAGGATGGGCAGGTGATCCAGCGTATAAACCCCCGGTGGAAGTTTGATGAATTGGTATCGTTGGAGGAGGAGCGCCAGCCCTATGCCGAGCACATAACCGAGCAAGGTGCCCACCACGCCGATGATCGTGCCCTGAAGCATGAAGATCCGGCGGATCATCCCCTTGGTCGCGCCCATGGACATCAGGATGGCGATGTCGTGCGTCTTTTCCATGACCAGCATGACCAGCGTGGTGACGATGGAGAAGGAGCCGATGAGGACGACCATCGCCAGCAGGATGAACATGCCGATTTTTTCGAGCTTCAACGCAGCGAAGAGATTGGCGTTCATGTCCATCCATGTCCGGACGGAAGCCAGTGGGCCGAGCTCCTTTTGGAGGGCGGCGGCCACGGTATCGGCCTTGTATACGTCCTTGACGGTGACCTCGATGCCGGAAATCTGATCGGAAGGCAGGCCGAGCAGATCGCGCGCAGCCGCAAGGGAGATGAACCCGAGCGACGAATCGTATTCGAACATGCCGGTCTGGAAAATGCCCGCAACCTTGTAGGGACGGATGCGGGGCTGGAAACCGGCGGTGGTCTTTTGTCCGGAAGGCGAAAGGAGGTTGACGCGGCTGCCCACGACCAGGCCGAGGCGCTGTGCCAGTTCCTTGCCGATGAGCACGCCGGGCGGCGCGCCCTCCACGGAAGCGTTCAGGTCCGCTACGCTGCCGCTGCTCAGGTTGTCCAGCATGGTCAGGACGTCCGGCGCGGTCTTGGGGTCGATACCCCGCAGGACGACGCCTTTGACGCCTCTCGGGGAGGACAACATGCCTTCCGCGTAGAGGAAGGGGGTGGAGCCGATGACGCCGGGAGTGGCGTTGATGCGCCGGAGCACAGCCGCCATGCCGGAGAGTTCGGGGGCTTCGCCGCCGCGCATTTTTTCGAAGTCCGCATCCGAAGGCGGCGCGGTGAGCGCCGCCAGCGGACCGGAAACAATGATGCGCGTTCGCGCCGAGGATTTTATCCCGGATGTCCGTCGTGAACCCGTTGTAGACGCCGAGAACCACGACCAGCGCGGCGACGCCTATGGCCACGCCAAGCACGGACATGGCTGAAATGATATAAATAAAGGCCTGCTTGCGCCGAGCAAAGAGGTAGCGCAAAGCTACGAAGAGTTCAAAACGCATAGAGTTTAGGATTCCTGCTTCAACAGCGGGAAGAAGATCACTTCACGAATGGACGGGGAGTCGGTCAGGAGCATGACCAGCCGGTCGATGCCGATGCCTTCGCCCGCGGCCGGGGGCATACCGTATTCCAGCGCGCGCAGGTAATCTTCGTCCATCGCGCAGGCTTCGTCGTCGCCGGCCGCCTTCTCGCGGACCTGCTGTTCAAAACGCATACGCTGGTCGATGGGATCGTTGAGTTCCGAGAACGCGTTGCCGTATTCGCGGCCCATGATGAAGAGCTCGAAACGGTCCGTAATGTCCGGGTTATCCTTGTTGCGGCGCGCCAGCGGAGAGATCTCCGTGGGGTAGTGGTAGATGAACGTGGGGGCGACGAGCTTGGGCTCGACGTCGAGGTCAAAGAGCTTGGCCTGCAGCTTGCCGAGCTTGTCCGTCTTGAGGATCTTTTCCCCGCGTTCGCGGACGTAGGCGAGTACCTTGTCGAAGTCATTGTAGAATTCGGGGGAGTGCCCGCCGATCTTTTCCAGCGATTCGTGGAAGGTGAGGCGCTGCCACTTGCCGGGGGTCAGGTCGAGTTCCGTCCCCTGATAGGTGATGATCGGGCTGCCGCAGACTTCCGTGGCGATGGTGGAGAACAGTTCCTCGGTCAGGTCCATCAGATCATAAAACGTCGCATAGGCCCAGTAGAATTCGCACATGGTGAATTCGGGGTTGTGACGGATGGAGATGCCTTCATTGCGGAAGTTGCGGTTCAGCTCGAAAACTTTTTCAAAGCCGCCCACGAGGAGGCGCTTGAGGTACAGTTCGGGCGCGATGCGCATGTACAGTTCCATGTCCAGCGCATTATGGTGGGTGATGAACGGACGCGCCGCCGCGCCGCCCGCCACGGGGTGGAGCATGGGGGTTTCCACTTCCACAAAGCCGCGTTCCTCAAGGAAGGCGCGGAAGGTACGGATGATTTTGCTGCGCTTGCGGAAAATGTCGCGGACCTTCGGATTGGTGATGAGGTCCACATACCGCTGGCGGTAGCGGATTTCGACGTTGGTGAGGCCCTTGTGCTTTTCAGGCAGGGACCGGAACGACTTGGTGAGCAGGGTGACCTGATCACAGGCGAGGGTCAGCTCGTCGGTCTTGGTGCGGAAAAGCTTCCCGTGCACGCCCACGATGTCGCCGATGTCGAACTTTTTGAAGTGTTTGTAGGCTTCCTCACCCATGAGGTCTTTGGACGCATAGCACTGGATACGGCCGCTGCGATCCATAAGATGGAAAAACGCGACCTTGCCGAAGGAGCGGTGGGAGATGATGCGTCCGGCACAGGTGAACGACTCGTTCAGTTCTTCCAGTTCGGTGGCGGAGCAGGCTTCGTATTCGGCCCGGATGGCTCCGGCGTCATGCGTCTTCACGAATCCATTGAGATGAAGAGGGACCCCGGCATCCATGAGTTCGCAGGATTTGACCACGCAGTTTTTGACGACTTCGTTGAGCTCGTCTTTATCGGCGAGGCTTTGAAGCATGGGCATGAAATAGGATGCGTGGGCTGATTTGGTAGCAAGCTTGACGGGCTTGTGGTGCGTAGTTTCCGGGCTGCTCAAGGGAATCTCTCCATCAATTAAAATAGCGATTGGCGACCGGTGACAATTTTCCGCGTTTCCGGACGGCAAGAAACGCGGTCGTATCCGGCGGCGAGAACGGGGCTTTGGCGGACAGGCTTCCTGTTGCGGCGCGTGACCGATGCTACAAGAAAGCCGTGCAATGTTCCAACGGGTTAGAGACAGCGGGACCGTTTCTCCGTTCTCGCGTTGCCTTCCCGCCCGCGGCGGCGGGACCCCCCCTCCGGCCGTGGCGCCCTGTGGACCTGATCGCACAGTTTGTATCCGCAAAGCCGTAGTCCAATTGTGCTGTACAGTCAAGGATGTGCCGTGGGTCAAAAAGTTTTTTCAGAAAAAACGGAGAAAACGCTTGACGGAAGGAGGGCATTTCGATAGACCTCTTTTCGCACCAACGAGTGCCTCATTCCCCGGTGGCTCAATCGGCAGAGCGGGTGACTGTTAATCACTAGGTTGGCGGTTCAAGTCCGTCCCGGGGAGCCAGAAAGTACAAGGCCTTACAGCGAAAGCTGTAGGGCCCTTTCTGTTTTCTGGGGCGATGCTGCCCTCCGTTCTCTCCGCTTTATGCGATGATGAAGCTCCCGATGCGGGGATAGGTAGCATCCTCTTCTCCTTGAGAAAATGGAGCCATAAGTTCTCTCCTCCCCACAACTCTTTGCCCCACGTCCTTTGAAAGGGCTCGCAGCCCGTCGCGGTTTTTCCGGTCTCGTACGGGAAACGTTCTCAAGTGCGGCAGGGGAGAGGGATACAGGGGCGTGCCTTCTGGAAGGCTCTTTGGGGAGCGCTCTTTCTAGAGCAGCGGAAAGCGTTTGGGAGGAGCATATTTCCCAGAACAGCCGCCTGCGGTATTGCGGGCGGCTGTTCTGCAAGAATCTATTGCGTCTGATCAGCGATTGGGCGGAGTACTGGTCTTGCCGGGCCAGAGGATTTTGTCCTCTTCGATGGTGAGCTTGCCGGTAACGGAATCAACGAATCCCACGGGAACGAAGCGGACTGTTTTGCCGTCTTCCTTGTAGCCTTGGCAATTCATGATTTCCACGGCCATGATCTCGCGGTCGTTTGTACCCGGGGCCAGATTCTGGCGTCCGGAAAGGCCATCGAATGACAAGGCGCGCAGGCTTGCCATAAGGGTGTCGCCATTCATTTCCAGCTTTTGATCTTGGACGTTTTTCATGGCGAGGCCCAGGGCCATCATGTGATCATAGGAAAGCACGCCGTAGAAGAACGCCTTGGAATTCATGTCCACCTTCTTGCCGATTTTTTTTGAAAACCGGGCGGCGAATTCGTCGAGCGCCTTGCTGGGCACGAGATTGGTCATGGGCGCAAGATAGCCGAAGGCAGCATTGATGGCATCGGGCTTGTCGTCGGCTGAGGTCATCTCGGCGGCGAAGAGGCTGTAGCCGGGCTGGTTCATGCCGAGGTTGGTCAGCGTGCGGAAGGCAATGACCGTATCAGGCGTGGGCATGGTGATAAAAATACTTTTGATCCCCAACTCCTTGACCGCAGCCATCCTCTTTTGGACTTCCTCGACAGGCGTATTCCGCGAATAGCCGTAGGAGGCCTTCACCTCAATGCCGAGCTTGGCGGCTTCGTTCAAGATAACCGCCGCAGCGCCGGAACCCCATGCGTCAGTGGTGTGGAACAGGGCGATTTCCTTGATGTCATAATGCTTGGCCACTTCAAGGAGGTAGCCTTCATATTTGGTGCTCGGAGTCACGTTGCGGTAGTAGTAGGGGAATTCGGTGGGGGAGCTCAGGCTTGCGGCGTTGGCGCCGACGGACACCACAGGAGTCTTGAATTTTTCGGCCTCCTTGGCGATGAGGACGGCGGGGCCGCTGCAATCCACGCCGGTAAGGGCGACGATATTTTGCTTCAGGAGTGACCGGGCTTTTTCGGCTGCGCCTTCCGGCCAGCAATGGTAATCGATGACAAGTTCGGGCGGCATGTTGAGCGTGTTTCCGCCGAGCATACCGGAGGCGTTGATGTCCTCGATCGCCATCTTGGCGGCGTGGAGCTCGTACTCCCCCCAGTCCGCATGGCGCCCGTCGTGATAGTCGTAAGTGTACATCCCTCCGATTTTGTACTCCTTGGCCTCGCTTTGCATAGGGGTGAAACCGCAAAGCAGCGAGGCCATCAGCGTGATACCGAGAAACTTTTGGGATCTGTTCATCATTTCCTCCTTGCCGGGGTATGGCGCCCGGTTTTTGCCTTGCGCAAAGCAAGAAGGATTCCAAAGATCCCCTTTATGATGGCAGTATGTTACCGTCTCTTCTTGACCGGAGCGAATGCGAAAATCCTGGATAAGAAGACGGCGGAACCGCCGAAATCCTGTTTTTCAGGACATCAGCGCGTGAGGCCGTGGCGTTTGAGCAAGGCGTAGAGCCGTGAGCGGGAAAGCCCGGTCACCTCGCACGCCTCCGAAATGCTTCCCCCTGCCTGATCGAGTATCCGGGCCAGATAACGGCCTTCTTCCTTTTGCCATACCTGTTCGCGGAACTCGGCATAGGAGGGGAGGCCGCTTTCGGAAACGGAGGAGCCCTTTTCTTCCTTTGGAACGGAAAGCGCGGCTAAGCGCTGCGTTGCGGCATGGATGCGGATGCCTGTGGGCAGGTGTTGGGGAAAAATGACGGAAGCCCGCCCCGCGGTGAGGACCGAACGCTCCATGGCTCCGCACAGTTCCCGCACGTTGCCCGGCCAGCCGTACAACTGCAACGCCGTAGCCGTCCCCGTGGCAAGCTGCTTTGCGGGGAGGGCGTAGAGTTCGGAGAAGTGGGCGCAAAAATGGTGCGCCAGAGGCAGGATGTCCTCCTGGCGTTCACGCAGGGGCGGCAACGGAATGTGGACGGTCTGAAGACGGTAGAAAAGGTCCCGCCTGAAGGATTCTTCCTCCACCATGTGTTCGAGATTTCTGTTGGTCGCTGCGATCAGGCGGAAATCGCAGGGGGTTTCCTGTGTGGAGCCCACGGGGCGGACGCGCTTTTCCTGAAGTACGCGCAGAAAGACCTTTTGCAGCGAAAGGGGAAGTTCCCCCACTTCATCAAGGAACAGCGTCCCGCCGTCTGCTTCGGGGATCAGGCCGTTTTCACGTGTAATCGCACCGGTGAAGGCGCCGCGTACATGCCCGAACAACAGGCTTTCGGCAAGGTTCTCGGGAAGGGCCGCACAGTCCACGACGATAAAGGGACCGTTTTGGCGGCCGCTGTTTTCGTGGATGGTTCGCGCGAAAACCTCCTTGCCTGTCCCGGTTTCCCCGCTGAGCAAAACGCAGACATCGCTGTCGGCACACTGGATCACGGATTCCAGGCAACGGCCGATGGCCGCGCCCGATCCGACAAGCCTGTTTCGCTTCAAAGGCGTTGTCCGCTGGCCGGAAGAGGAGAGCTGGGCACCACAGCGGTTCTGATGATAAAGGAGCGCCTGCTCCAGAGCCGCGAAAACGGTGTCGAGCGAGTCGTCCTTGCGGATGAAGTCCCATGCCCCTGCCATAAGTGCCTGTTCCAGCCAGTCACGGTTGTCGTGTCCCGTGATCACGATGACTTCAGGGTGCCCTTCGCTGCCTAGGAGCAGGGGAAGGAGGGACAAGCCGTTGCCGTCCGGCAGGCTGATGTCCAAAAAAACAATGTCGAACATGCCGGCACTGGCTTCTTTCGCTTCGCACGCCGAGGCGGAGAGCATCACCTCATGGCCTTGGCGGCTACAGGCACGCTTGAGCACGTAGGAGAACGTTTCATCATCGTCTATGACTAAAATGCGCGCCATATCCATCTTCCTGTCTTGGGTTGCAGAGCGCGGTCCACGGCCTCTTTCAGCCGTTGCGGATCAAATGGCTTCACGAACCGCTGTATGTCCTCGTCAGCTCCCATATGGCATGATTGCGCGTCATGCATGGCCGAACAGCTGCTGCAAAGAATGATCGGCATCCGGGGAAAACGTTTCCGCACAAGGCGGGCAAAGGCGATGCCCTGTATACCCGGCAGTTTTTGATCCGTAATGACGAGAGCCGGATGCATCCCCTTCTCGAACAGGGACAGCGCCGTTTCCGCATCAGCGGCGGTGACGACGGAAAGCCGCATTTGGTTCAGCAGCTTTTCAAGAAGATAGAGTATGCCCGGATCATCGTCCACAACGAGGATTTCCCCGGCTGTGCCGCCGGGCGGCGCGGTGCGGGGTTGGCCCGTGGGGAAACCGTTTTCAACCGGCTGCGGGATGGAATCGACGGGCGATACCGTTTCGGAGAGGGGGGTGCCGGTTGCTTTGCCAGCATCATCCCGTTCGGGAGAGGGAAAATCATGCGGCAAGAATACGGAAAAGAGGGCCCCGCCGCAGGGACGGTTGGCCACGCGCACCGCTCCCCGGTTACGCTGGACGAGGCTGTGGACTTGCGCGAGCCCAAGGCCGCTGCCCCCGTTTTCCTGTTTTGTAGTAAAGAAGGGATCAAAAATGAATTCCATGAGCCCCGATGGGATGCCTTTCCCGGTATCGGAAATGTCTATGCGGACATAGCTGCCCTCGGCAAGCTCGTCTCCGGAACGGTGCCGCTCCACGGCGTAGAGCCCGGCGGAAACTGTGAGCTCGCCTCCATCCGGCATTGCCTGGATGGCGTTGAGGCACAGGTTGAGGAGGACTTGGTGCACCTCAACGGATACGGCCCGGATACGCGCTTCGGGACAGGCGTTGCGCACGTTGAGGGAAATGTGGGGAGGGAGTTGCGGCTGAAGCGTTTCCGCGCATTCCCGTATCAATTTCGACACAAGCGGCGTTTCGGAACGGGCATCCAGCGTTTTGGTGCTGTCGGTCATGCGGATCTGCTTCATGAGATCTTTGCCGCGGACAGTGGCATCAAGGATATGCAAAACGTCCTCGTAGGCCGGGTTTTCCCGTGGAATTTCAGGCAGGGCAAGCTGGGCGCAAGCGGCGATTCCTCCGAGGATATTGTTCACGTCATGGGTGATCCCTCCCGCCATGCGGCCGATGGCCTCCATACGCCGCTCGAGCTGGCTGCGGCGTTCAAGGGCGTTCGCTTGGGCCAGCACAGCTTTTTCCTGTCTGAGCAGGGATTCCGAACGCTGTTTCACGCGGAGCAGATACATGAGCAACAGGATGATGCCGAAAAGGACCAGCATGACGGTCATCGCAGGCAGCAAAGCGGCCCGGTGCTGCTCATAAAACGAAAGGGGGCGGTTGATGATGACCGAATCCGGCGGAAGGTCGCTTTCGCTGATGCCGTACCGTGTCAGCACGGCATGATCATAAATGAGATACGGGGACGGTTCATGCAGCAGCGGGATGGCATCCGGTGGCGTGCCGCCGAGAACGGACAGGACCATGCGCGCGGCATGTACGGCGTGGAATTCGTTGAATGCGCATTGGCCTGCCAGCACGCCTTTGCCGAGCTGGCCACTCCACGGGGAATACATGGGCAGGTCGGTCCAGCTGCGGAGCTGTTGCAGGCTTTCCTTCATGGAGTAGCTTTGGCCGTCGGCTGTGCGGTAGTAGCCGAAGTTCAGGAGCACCGTATCCCGGGGCAGTTCTTCAAGAGCTTTTTGCATGGCCTGTGCGGGCAGTGCCGCAAGAGTCCGGACGGCAATGCCCGGCTTCATTGCCGCCAGTTCCGGGGCCGCTTGGCGCAATGCCGTACGGGCGGACGTCGTGTCGCCGCAAATGATGGCCAGATGGCGGGCTTCCGGGTGGACGAGGGGGATGGATTCAAGGATGCGGTGGATGGAGAAATTTTCCAGAATGCCGGTATAGTGCGCCCGGCGTTCGGCAAGCTCTGCGGGAGGATCCGCGATGCCGCAAAAGACGACGGGGACGCCAGGGAAAAGGCGGTTCCCGTGGGCGAGCATGAAGTCCAGCGCGTCGTTATCCGTTACAATGATGGCTTTGAGGGATACCCCGGCGTATTTTCGGGCAAACAGGCTTACGAGTTCGTTATCCAGACTTCTGGGAGGATGGCGTTCATAGTCGAGATATTCGCAATGCAGGCGTATACGGAAGCTCGTTTCCGTATTTTCAAGCTCTTCAGAGATCCGCTTTATGATGTTGTATTCCCAGAAGTGGCCGGAATGAAAAGAATTGATGATCAAAACTTCGGCGGGGGGCAAAGGTGCCGTCCGCTCCGCCACATCAGCAAAGGCCATCGCCTGTGCCGCGAAAATGGCGCAGAACAGGCAGATACCTTTGGCGAGGGCGGCAAGCGGCTTCACGGTGAATCTCCAAAGAAGAGCGTATGTCCTATGATTCTAAGGGAGTCCGCTCTGTAACTCAAGGGAGGGCGTCAAGCGCGAAGGAGAAAAACATGTCCGCCCCTTCTGCCAATGATTCGAAACGGCCTTCCGCCTCTGCCGCTTTGGACCTTGCGCCGTATACGGATAAGGATCAGGAAATCGCGCGGGACGCCGAAACGCCTGTGAAGGGCTTTTATACCGTTAGGGGGTTTTGAGCATTGATTTGAAGTTCCAAATGAAAATCGCAAATACAATGGCGGAGCCCAGGACGTCGGCGATGCATTCCGC
>ENA-UESP01001618-UESP01001618.1-human-gut-metagenome-genome-assembly--contig:-NODE-1618-length-14325-cov-3.200028_pt1 | contig 14325 bp, 11 predicted proteins | sample MGYA00243003_ERZ508004 | MGnify/ENA primary metagenome ERZ508004 (study PRJEB26167, sample SAMN06115443) | human gut metagenome | host: Homo sapiens | place: China:Henan | collected 2015-07-29...
GGTTCAGAATTGAAAAGTCGCTGTGTCTCTTGATTGGCCTCCGCCGCGGCAATGAACTCCCGGAATACAAGGGGGCCTGCCTACGGTAGGAACAGGGGCAGGGGCCTATTGGCTCCACATCGGGCTGGATGTCCGGGGCCGGCAGTTCTGCTTCCGGTGCCGGGTGGGCTTTTCCATTCAGAACCCGATGTACGCATAAAAGGCCCGGGCCGGTTGTTGCCCGCCTCTGATGACAAATACTGCCCCGTGCCGCCAGGGGGCCCTGGTGCCCAAGGCCGGGGCCAGACATGGGCCAGACTTCTGGAGGGCGACATTCACCCCGGCCACCGGCAGCCGACCCGGGGAGGCCGCCGCAATTCCCGCCCCCGGGCCGAATACTGTGCTGCGGATCAGACAGAGAACAACAGGTCGGAGTAGGTGGGGAAAGGCCAGCGGTCAGAGCTGGTGAGGGTCTCCAGCTGATCGGCAGCCCGCCGGGCGGTATCCATATCGGGGATCAACACATCATGGCTGTATCGCATAGCTTCCGCAGCGTCCGCGGGAATTGCAGACAGGTCCGTCTCCAGCTTGTCGGAGGCGGCCATCAGGGCATCCGTCAAGCTGCCGATCTGGCAGGCAGTGCTGACCTCATACTGGCAGCAGGCACCCAGGTCCTTTTTGGTACCGGCCCGGCTGCACAGGTCCCCGGCAAAGGCGGAGACGGCGGGTAGGATTTGGCGGCGGATCATGTCCGTCATGGTCCGTGCCTCGATACAGATGACCGTAGAGTAGTTCTCAATATGGATCTCCGCCCGGGCCTCGATCTCCTCCTTGGTGTAGATGCCGTGCTTGACAAACAGATCCACGTTTTTGGGAGCGGTGTACATGGGCAGAGCGTCAGCGGTAGAGGTCAGGTTGGAGAGGCCACGTTTCCCGGCCTCCTTCAGCCAGGCCTCGTCATAGCCGTTGCCGTTGAAGATGATCCGCTGATGCTCGGTGAATACCCGACGGATCAGCTTCTCCAGGTCGGCCTGGAAGTCCCGGGATGCCTCCAGTTCGTCGGCAAACTGTTCCAGTTCCTCGGCCATGATGGTGTTCAGGGTGATGTTTGGACCGGAGATGGACTGGGAGGAGCCCAGCATCCGGAACTCGAACTTGTTGCCGGTAAAGGCCATGGGGGAGGTGCGGTTCCGATCCGTGTTATCCTGGGGGATAGCGGGCAGGGAGTCCACGCCGATCTTCAGCGTCCGCTTGCCGGTGCTCTGGAAATCCGTGTCGTTGATGATGGAGTCCACCACAGCGGAGAGCTCGTCTCCCAGGAAGATGGAGAGCACGGCGGGCGGTGCCTCCTGGGCGCCCAGCCGGTGGTCGTTGCCGGGGAAGGCCACCGTGGCCCGCAGGAACTCCTGATAGTCGTCCACACCCTTGATGAAGGCCGCCAAAAACAGCAGGAACTGGGCGTTCTGCCGGGGGGTGGAGCCGGGCTTGAACAGATTTTTGCCCGTGTCGGTGGAGAGGGACCAGTTGTCGTGCTTGCCGGAGCCGTTGACGCCCGCGAAGGGCTTCTCATGGAGCAGGCACACCAGTCCGTGGCGGTCGGCCACCTTCTTCATCATCTCCATCACCAGCTGGTTCTGGTCGCAGGCGGCGTTGGCGTTGGTGTAGATCGGGGCCATCTCATGCTGGGAGGGGGCCACCTCGTTGTGCTTGGTTTTGCTGAGCACGCCCAGCTTCCACAGCTCCTCATCCAGATCCTTCATATAGGCGGCGACCCGGGGCCGGATGGCGCCATAGTAGTGGTCGTCCAGCTCCTGTCCCTTGGGGGGCTTTGCGCCGAACAGGGTCCGGCCGCACATCCGCAGGTCCTCCCGCTGGGCGTACTGGGCCTTGTCCACCAGGAAGTACTCCTGCTCCGGCCCCACCTGAACCACCACCCGTTTGGTCGTCGTGTCCCCGAACAGGCGCAGGATCCGCACCGCCTGGCGGCTGATCTCGTCCATGGACCGCAGAAGAGGCGTCTTCTTGTCCAGGGCCTCGCCGGAGTAGGAGCAGAAGATGGTGGGGATGCAGAGGCTGCCCTCCTTGATGAAGGCAAACGAGGTGGGATCCCAGGCGGTGTAGCCCCGGGCCTCAAAGGTGGCCCGCAGACCGCCGGAGGGGAAGGAGGAGGCATCCGGCTCACCCCGGACCAGCTCTTTTCCGGAGAATTCCATGAGGATCTTGCCGCCGCCGGCAGGGGCAATGAAGCTGTCGTGCTTCTCCGCCGTGACGCCGGTCATGGGCTGGAACCAGTGGGTGTAGTGGGTGGCACCCTTTTCCACGGCCCACTGCTTCATGGCCTGGGCGATCTCATTGGCGGTGGAGATATCCAAAGACGTTCCATCTGTAACGCACTTCTTCCACGCCTCATAGGACGCAGAGGACAGGCGCTCCTTCATGGTGTCCTCATTGAAGACCATGCTGCCGAACAGATCGGAGAGGTTCGTGGTGGTACTCATGCGTTTCATCCTCCTGTATTTATAAAATGTATCGTATCACATCAGATATGGAAAACTCAACAGGAAATGCGGATTTTCCGCCTCATTTGCCGCTCTCGCCGTCATCGGAGGGGCCCCGGGCACAGAGGCCGTCCGCGTCGCATCCCCCAGGACCGGTTGGGCATCCGGAAGTCCCGAAGCATCCAGTTCCGGCCGGAATGGTGTTGCCCGAAGATCTCCCGGTCCAGCAGGCTCACCTTGGTAAAGGGTGGACGACGGCCGCCCTTCCTCCGCAGCGTCTCAAAGTCAAAATACGTCCGGCCCGCGGGACCGGGTCCGGCCGAAGAGGGGCAGCAGCTCCTCCTTGGTACAGGTCTTTTGAAAAAACGATGGTCCCGCACATGGGCAGAAGCGCCTCCCGGATGAATTTGCGCATCAGCCGCCGACTGCCCAAAGGGCAGGGTACTGGCGCAGAGCACTCTTTGCTATGGAGCGTATAACAAAGAACGCAGCTTTCTCCTAAAATCTTAGGATGAATAGCTGCGATCCGCGGCACCACCTAATTTGCTCCCATGATGGGATCCCTTTCAAAGCTCCAACAAGCCCGTGTGAGATAACGATCACAACTCGTCGCACTTACTAGCGGAGATCCGCGTTCGGAATGCAGCTGCAGAGTCTTCTTCCCGCGGACTCTTTGTACGGGCTTCCCACTGCCCCTCGCTCACTGAACCGGAATTTCCACGATCCTTTTCTCCATCAATGCCTTCTGATGGTTGGATTTGGCCTTGATCTCGAAAGCGATGGTAGCAGTGTATCACCGCCAGCAGCGCACTGTCAACGTCAAAACCCACAAAATCGGCATTCCATTTCCGGCAGCCTTCCCGGCTCCTCCGCTCCGGGACAGCCGAAGGGGTTCCGCCTGAAAAGCGTTCCGGCGCCCCTCCCGCCGCAGTCACGGCGGGCAGGGCGCCCGGACGGTATGAAACGGTCAGAGACTGATCTCCGGGACTTCCCGGCTGGCGCCGGTGAGCAGGGGCCTCACCTGGGCCAGGAAGGCGTCCACCTGCTCCGGACAGCGGCCGATGTACAGCTTCGGGTCCAGCACGGCCTCCATCTCCGCCTCGGTCATGCCGAAGGCAGGCTCCGCCGCCAGGCGGGAGAGCAGGTCGCAGGGCTCCCCCTCCTTCATCCGGGCGGTGGCGGCCATGGAGCAGGTGCGGATGATCTCGTGGAGCGCCTGCCGGTCGCCGCCCCGCTTGACGCCCTCCATCATCAGGTTCTCCGTAGCAATGAAGGGCAGGTACTCCCGGCAGGTCCGGTCCACGATCTTCTCGTTGACGTGGAGCCCGTCGGTGACGTTCTGACTGAGACGCAGGATGGCGTCGGCGCAGAGGAAGCCCTCCGGCATGGAGATACGGCGGTTGGCGGAGTCGTCCAGGGTCCGCTCCAGCCACTGGACGGAGGCGGTCATGGGGGCGTTCATGGCGTCCGCCATCAGGTAGCGGCTGAGAGAGCAGATCCGCTCGGACCGCATGGGATTGCGCTTGTAGGCCATGGCGGAGGAGCCGATCTGGTTCTTCTCAAAGGGCTCCTCCACCTGCCGGTCGTGCTGGAGAAGGCGGATGTCGTTGGCCATGCGGTAGCAGCTCTGGGCAATGGCGGAGAGGCAGTTCAGGATGCGGCTGTCCGCCTTTCTGGGATAGGTCTGGCCACAGACGGCATAACACTGCTCAAAGCCGAATTCTGCGGCGATCTGCCGGTTCATCTCGTCAATCTTGGCGCCGTCTCCATCGAACAGGTCCATAAAGCTGGCCTCTGTGCCGGTGGTGCCCCGGCAGCCCAGGAACTTCATGTGGTCCAGGACGAAGTCCAGCTCCTCCAGGTCGGAGAGCAGGTCCTGCATCCAGAGGGTGGCCCGCTTGCCCACCGTCACCAGCTGGGCGGGCTGATAGTGGGTATAGCCCAGGGTGGGGGTGGCCTTGTATTGCTCTGCAAATTTACTGAGGTTCGCCACCACAGCCAGCAGCTCTCCCCGGAGATACCGCAGGCCCTCCCGGTAGATGATGAGATCCGCGTTGTCGGTGACATAGCAGCTGGTGGCCCCCAGGTGGATGATCCCCGCGGCGGAGGGGGCCGCCTTGCCGTAGGTGTAGACGTGGGCCATCACGTCGTGACGGACCTCCTTCTCCCGCGCCGAAGCCGTCTCATAGTCGATGTCGGTGATGTGGGCCTCCAGCTCCGCCACCTGCTCCGCGGTGACGGGCAGGCCCAGATTGTGCTCTGCCCGGGCCAGGGCCACCCACAGACGCCGCCAGGTCTGGAAACGCGTGTCCGGAGAAAACAGACACAGCATAAAATCAGAGGCGTATCGGGACGCCAGAGGGGATTCGTAACGATCTTTGGGCATAAGTGGGCCACCTTTCTTTTGTTTCAAAGTTTAGGAGGCACCGCAACGGGTGCCTCCAGAGGGTGCAGTCTGTTTCGCCGGAGGCGAAGCATTTATGAAGCAGGGAGTGCGGTAAAAACTGTAAACAGCCAGAGACAAAAATCCAGGCTGAACAGGGCCAACAGGAAACACTCGACACCCGCGGAACGATCCTTCGATGCTTTTGAAATGATCCGGTAAAGGAGAAACGGCCAGCAGAGGGCACCTGCCAACGCGATCCACCCGAATACGGCAAACAGCATCGGATTTCCTCCTCACCGAATGATGATGGAATCTCTTTCCGGTCCCACAGACACATAGGTGATATGGCAGCCGATCTCCCGCTCCACGTATTCCACATAGTTCCGGGCCGCCTCCGGCAGGTCCTCCCACTTCCGGACGCCGGAGATGTCGCACTTCCAGCCGGGCATGGCGGTCATGACGGGCTTGGCGTCCGGCAGCACGGCGGGGAAGGGGAACGCGTCGGTCTCCTGCCCGTTCAGCTCATATCGGGCGCAGATGGGGATCTCATCCATGTAGCTGAGCACATCCAGCTTGGTCAGGGCGATGTCCGTGGCTCCCTGGCACTGGATGCCATAGCGGGTGGCCACGATGTCGATGGGACCCACCCGGCGGGGCCGGCCGGTCTTGGCGCCGTACTCACCGCCGGCCTCCCGCAGCTTCTCCGCCTCTTCACCGAACCACTCGCAGGTGAAGGGGCCCTCTCCCACGCAGGAGGAGTATGCCTTCACCACACCGATGATCTTGTCCAGCTTGGCGGTGGGCAGGCCGGAGCCCACAGGGGCATACGCCGCAATGGGGTTGGAGGAGGTGGTGTAGGGGTAAATGCCGTAGTCCAGATCCCGCAGGGAGCCCAGCTGGGCCTCAAACAGGATGTGCTTGCCCTCGGCCTGGGCCTGGCGCAGGAAGGCGCCGGTGTCGCAGATGAAGGGCTTGATCTTCTCGCCAAACTCCGTCACCCATGCCTTCAGGTCATCCATGGTGTAGGGCTTGGCGCCGTAGACCCGCTCCAGCGTCAGGTTCTTCCACTCCAGAATGCCCGCCAGATGGTCCCAGAGCTTTTCCGGGTACAGCAGCTCGCCGGCCATGATGGTCTTCTTCTGGTACTTGTCCGAATAGAACGGGGCGATGCCCTGCTTGGTGGAGCCGTACTTCTTGTCCGCCAGGCGGGCCTCCTCCAGGGAGTCCAGGTCCCGGTGCCAGGGCAGCAGCAGGGACGCCCGGTCGCTGATTTTCAGGTTCTCCGGCGTGATGGCCACGCCCTGGTCCATGACGTCGGACATCTCGGTCCACAGGCTCTCGCAATCCAGAGCCACGCCGTTGCCCAGGATGTTCACCACACCCTTGCGGAAGATGCCGGAGGGCAGCAGGTGCAGGGCAAACTTGCCGAACTCGTTCACCACGGTATGGCCGGCGTTGCCGCCGCCCTGATAGCGGACCACCACGTCGTAGTCCGCGGTCACCAGGTCTACCATGCGGCCCTTGCCCTCGTCTCCCCAGTTGATTCCCACGATGGCACAATTTGACATATCCAAAAACCTCCCGGTTTTGATTTACAGACACTCCGGTCAGGTCGACCTTTTCTCCAAAGATGCCCAACCTTAGTTATTATATCGGCTGATTTTCCATAAGTAAAGCCTGAACTTGTAATAATAAGCATTATTTTTTCTGATAAGGTCGACCTTTCAATTCTGGAAATGCCTCATCCCTGGGGAGCGGCGGGGATCCCCACATAGGCCACAGTCTCGTTGGGCTGAATCAGTTGCCCGCCGGAGGCGAAAGTGTCGAACAGCGCCTCCAGCGCCGCCCGAAAGGCTTCGTAATCCGCGTCTCCCTCCCGCAGGGCATAGGAGCTGGAAAAGCACCGCCGGAGGAATCGGTCCCGGTCCAGCGTCAGGGGATTGGGGAACCGCCGCTTTTCATACGCCCCGCCGAAAAAATCCCGGATGCGGGGGTCGTCCTCCCCCATCCCGCCGGTGAATCCGTGAAAGCTCGGACAGTGCTCCCGAAAGACCTGGGCCAAGGCCTGGTTCATCGGTGCAGACCCGCGGACGTTCCAGACGAGAACGGCCCGCCCGCCGGGACGCAGGATCCGGCGGCACTCCCGCGCAAAGGCAGGACCGTCGAACCAGTGGAAGGCCTGGGCCGCTGCGACCATGTCCACGGACCGGTCCGGCAGCCCGGTATCATGGTCCGTTCCATTTGAGGAGGAGAACCGGGGATCGCCGCCCAGAAGCGCCTCCGCCGCCCCCCGCATATCCGGATTCGGCTCCACGCCGCAGACGCGGAAGCCCGCTGCCAGCAGCTGGGCGGAGAGCTTGCCGGTGCCGGATCCGATGTCCGCCGCTGTATAGCGCTCCGGCGGCGCGTACAGCTCTCCCAGCCAGTCCAGGAATTCCTGGGCATAAGAAGGTCTGGCGGCCTGATAGTCCTGGTGCCGGCCATTGAAGCGGTCAAAGGTGTTGCGCATCTGGATCCCCTCCCTGCAAATTCTCCGCTGATTGTACCATGGGAGCTGGCCGCCTGCAAGATGCAGGGCGCGGCGGAAAAGCCTTGGTTCTCCACTTCCAAAACGGGACAGGGTGTGGTATACTATCACCGGATTTTGAACAACCAGAGAGAAAAGGGGAAGATCGTATGCCGGCCATCGGTTTTGACAATCAGAAGTACCTCACCACCCAGTCCGAGCAGATCAAAAAGCGCATCGCCCAGTTCGGCGGCAAGCTGTATCTGGAGTTCGGCGGCAAGCTGTTCGACGACTACCACGCCTCCCGGGTGCTGCCGGGATTCGAGCCGGACAGCAAGATCCGGATGCTCCAGCAGCTGCAGGACGACGTGGAGATCCTCATTGCCATCAACGCCGCAGACATCGAGAAGAACAAGGTCCGGGGGGACCTGGGCATCACCTATGACGACGACGTGCTGCGGCTGATCGACATCTTCCGGGGCATGGGCTTCTATGTGGGCGGTGTGGTGATGAGCCGGTACAGCGGCCAGGGGGCGGCGGACGCCTTTTTGAAGCGGTTGACCACCCTGGGCATCCGGTGCTACCGCCACTATCCCATCGCGGGCTACCCCTCCGACGTGCAGCACATTGTCAGCGACGAGGGCCTTGGAAAGAATGAGTATGTGGAGACCACGCACCCGCTGGTGGTGGTGACGGCGCCGGGCCCCGGCAGCGGCAAGATGGCCACCTGCCTCTCCCAGCTCTACCACGACTACAAGCGGGGCATCGCTGCGGGCTACGCCAAGTTCGAGACCTTCCCCATCTGGAACCTGCCCCTCAAGCATCCGGTGAATCTGGCCTACGAGGCGGCCACGGCGGATCTGAACGACGTGAACATGATTGACCCCTTCCATCTGGAGGCCTATGGCAAGACTGCCGTCAACTACAACCGGGATGTGGAGATCTTCCCGGTGCTGAACGCCATCTTTGAGAAGATCCAGGGCACGTCCCCCTACCAGTCCCCCACGGACATGGGAGTGAACATGGTTGGCAACTGTATCTGTGACGACGCGGTGTGCTGCGCCGCCAGCCGCATGGAGATCCTGCGGCGCTACTACACCGCCTGCGTGGAGCGGCTGCGGGGCAAAGCCGGGGACGAGCCGGTGCGGAAGCTGGAGCTGGTGATGCAACAGGCGAGCGTCACACCGGACATCTGCCCGGCGGTGTCCGCTGCCCTGCTGAAGGCGGAGACCACCGGCGGCCCTGCCGGCGCCATGGTGCTGCCAGACGGCCGGGTGGTCACCGGCAAGACCTCCGACACCCTGGGGGCGGCCTCCGCCCTGCTGCTGAACGCGCTGAAGGCCGTGGGCGGCATCGGTGACCAGTTCGAGCTGATCTCCGCCCAGGTGCTGGAGCCGGTGTGCCGGCTGAAGACCCAGTACCTGGGCCACAAGAATCCCCGGCTCCACACGGATGAAGTGCTGATGGCGCTCACCATCTCCGCCCTGACCAACCCCCTGGCGGAGCTGGCTCAGCAGCAGTTGCCCAAGCTCCGGGGCTGCGACGCCCACTTCACGGTGATCCTCAGCGAGGTGGACGAAAACCTTCTGCGCCGCCTGGGCATCAACGTCAGCTGCGAGGCCCGGTACGAGACGAAGAAGCTCTATCATAAGTAAAACAGGAATCAGATTTCCCGGGCCGCGGTCCATGTTACCTGAAACATGACCTCCAGCTCCATGAGATGGAGGTCGGAGCAGGCGTCCCAGAACTGCTCCGGCAGCTCCTGCTCTTCGGCAGGTAGTGCCTGGCGCAGCTCATCCATGCACTGTTCCACCCGTATAATAGCTCGCCGGTAATCCGGGCAGGAGAGAGATGCTGAAAATCGGCTCTCCAGAAGATTCCGGTAGATGGCAGACAAGATGTCGTTCATAATCATGCACCTCGAAGAACTTTATGTTCCCATTATACTAGGAACTTTAAGTTCCGTCAAGGAGAATATATGGAAAGATTTTCAGAGCGTTTGCAGGAATTGCGAAAAGAAAAAAATGCCACAAAAGAGGATCTGGCAGCCCATTTGGGAATTACTGTGCGGGCCTATCGCTATTATGAAGAGGGGAAGCGCTATCCTGATTTTCAAGGGCTGATTGCCCTGGCAGACTATTTTGGCGTCACTTTAGATGATCTGGTTGGCCGCACGGCCCCAGGGTTATAAAGACGGACGGGCTGCCCCGACAGGATACCCAGCAGCGGACCAGAGGAAGAGGTAATTCGGTAGCCACACCTGTGCCGCCAGCATTCCCGGCATGGGGCAGCAGCTGTACGCCCCGCAAAAAGAACAGCGCACCCGAACCTCAGACATGATTGGCGCAGATACCGATATGCCGCTTCCTGCCGGCGAGGAGAACCACTGCACCGGAGCGCATCCAAAAGCGGTCCTTTGGGGACGTGGCCGCACACGCCCCGTTGTGCAAGCCCTTCTTTGAGAACAGCGATCCCTTCACCGCTATCCGGCATCCGGCGGCACCCGCCCCCAGTATCGGGTGTATCTGCCCGGTTATCCCATAGCTGAATTTCCCGGGCAGCAGACTGCCGCCCTATTTCACGTAGAAAAGGAAGAATCATAACCCATGCAGGATCTCATTCAACAACTGGCATCTGAGCTGGACAAAGACCCCCGCCATGTGGAAAACGTGGTCCGCCTTCTGGACGAGGGCAACACCATCCCCTTCATCGCCCGCTACCGCAAGGAGCTTCACGGCGCCATGGACGACACCGCCCTGCGGAATCTGGAGGAGCGCCTCCAGTACCTGCGGAACCTGGCGGAACGCCGGGAGGCGGTGAAGCGGTCTATCGAGGAACAGGGCAAGCTGACGGAGGAACTCTCCGCCGCCATCGACGCCGCCGCCACCCTGGCGGAGGTGGAGGATCTCTACCGCCCCTATAAGCAGAAGCGCCGCACCCGCGCCACCGTGGCCCGCGAAAAGGGGCTGGAGCCTCTGGCCCAGGCCCTGTTCGCCCTGGGCGGGGCCGTGGACCCCCGGGCTCTGGCGGAAGGGTATGTCAACCCGGAGAAGGGCGTGGAGACGGTGGAGGACGCCCTCTCCGGCGCCTCCGACATCATCGCCGAGACCATCAGCGACGACGCCGCCCTCCGCAAGACCCTCCGCACCCTCCTGGAGCGGGAGGGAAAGCTCTGCTCCCAGGCGGCGGTGGAGGAGGACTCTGTCTACCGGCTGTACTACGACTTCTCCCAGGCCCTCTCCCGGCTTCAGGGTCACCAGATCCTAGCCGTCAACCGGGGGGAGAAGGAGGGCTTTCTGAAGGTCCGCGTGGAGCTGGACCGGGACCGGGCCCTCCAGGCCGTCCGGCGGCATGTGATCGTCCCCGGCAGCGCCGCAATGGAATTTATCAAGTCCGCGGCGGAGGACGCATACGACCGCCTGATCTTCCCCGCCCTGGAGCGGGAGGCTCGCTCCGACCTGACGGAGCGGGCGGACGAGGGGGCCATCGGCCAGTTCGCCCTGAATCTGAAGCCCCTGCTGATGCAGCCCCCGGTGAAGGGCAGGGTCACCATGGGCCTGGACCCGGGGTACCGAATGGGCTGCAAGGTGGCGGTGGTGGACGGCACGGGCAAAGTGCTGGACACCGCCGTGGTATACCCCACCTACGGCGAGCGGCAGGAGAACGAGGCTATCGCCGCCCTGGCAAAGCTGATCCGAAAGCACGGCGTGGAGCACATCGCCATCGGCAATGGCACAGCCAGCCGGGAGACGGAGCAGATGGCGGTGAAGCTGATCCGGCAGGTGAATGAGGCCGGCGCCCATGTCAGCTACATGATCGTCAGCGAGGCCGGGGCCAGCGTGTACTCCGCCAGCCCCCTGGCGGCGGAGGAGTTCCCCCAGTACGACGTGAATCTCCGGTCTGCCGTGTCCATTGCCCGGCGCCTCCAGGACCCTCTGGCGGAGCTGGTGAAGATCGACCCCAAGGCCATCGGCGTGGGACAGTACCAGCACGACATGCCCCCCAAGCGGCTGGACGAGGCTTTGAACGGTGTGGTGGAGGACTGTGTGAACGCCGTGGGCGTGGACGTGAATACCGCCTCCCCCTCCCTGCTTCAGCGTGTGGCGGGGCTGAACGCGACCACGGCGAAAAATGTGGTGGCCTACCGGGAGGAAAACGGCCCCTTCACTTCCCGGAAGCAGATTTTGAAAGTGCCCAAGCTGGGGCCCAAGGCCTTTGAGCAGTGCGCCGGCTTCCTGCGGGTGCCGGAGAGCCGCTCCGTGCTGGACAACACCGCCGTCCACCCGGAGAGCTACGCCGCGGCGGAGAAATTGCTCTCCCTCACCGGCCACACCCTCACGGACGTGCGGGATGGGAAGCTGGGAGATCTGAACGCCCAGATCAGGACCTACGGCGAGGACCGGGCGGCGGCGGACTGCGGCGTGGGCGTGCCCACATTGCGGGACGTGGCGGCGGAGCTGATGAAGCCCGGCCGGGACATCCGGGACGAGCTGCCCAAGCCCATCCTCCGCACCGACGTGCTGGAGATGAAGGACCTGAAGCCCGGCATGGTGCTGACGGGCACGGTGCGGAATGTCATCGACTTCGGCGTGTTCGTGGACATCGGCGTCCACCAGGACGGGCTGGTCCACATCTCCCAGGTGTCCCAGAAGTTTATCAAACACCCCTCGGAGGTGGTGTCTGTGGGAGACATCGTCCAGGTGGTGGTGCTGGAGGTGGACGAGAAGAAAAAGCGCATCGGCCTCAGCATGAAGCAGGTGCCCAAGGCGTGAGGAGGGAAACAGCCATGATCCTGACCATCGACCGGGTGAACGACCTGCTGGACGACATGGCAGACAGTTTCCCGGCGGCGTTGTTCGACGGCCTCAACGGCGGGATCAACCTGCTGGAGGAGGCCAAGCCGGACCCGGAGTTCCCAGAGGGCGAGATGTATATCCTGGGGGAGTACTGCGACGACCTGCTGGGCCAGTATATCAACCTGTACTACGGCTCCTTTGCCGCCCTTGCAGAGCGGGAGGACTGGGGCCAGGAAACATGGGAGGACGAGCTATACACCACCCTGTCCCATGAGCTGACCCACCACATGGAGGGCCGGGGCGGCCTTCACGCCCTGGATGACCGGGACGCGGAAGAGCTGGAGGAATACCGCCGGGAGTACGGCGGAGAGATGTGATATAAAAGGACCGCCCCGTGCCTGCGGCACGGGGCGGTTTTGATATCCGGAGGGAGATCAGCCCTTGTCCTGCCGGATGATACGGCGCAGGGCTTCGATGGCGGAGAGGATGGGCTTCTGGATGCTGTCGGTGGGATAGACGTCGGCGCTGTTGCGCTTGGAGACGGACCCGTCGAAATTGGTGGCTGATACCAGGATGGAGGCGGTGCGGATCCCCAGGCTGGAGCCCACAGAGAAGAGGATGGACTCCTCCATGGAGGTGCAGACGGCACCGCCCCGGACATAGCTCTGCCAGCGGCGGATCAGATCATCGGACACCGGCTTCGTCTCCGGCTCCGCCTGCGTGTAAAAGGAGTCCTTGGTGATGCTGACGCCCACCGTGGTGTGAAAGCCCAGAGACACAGAGCTCTCCTCCAGAGCCTTCAGCAGCTGGTAGCTGGGGACGGCAGGGAACTCCATGGGCAGGTAGTGGAGGCTGGTGCCGTCCATGCGGACACTGCCGCTGACCACCACGATGTCCCCGCACTGGACGTCGGCGCAGGTGGAGGCGCAGGTGCCCACCCGGATGAAGGTATCCGCCCCGCACTTATGGAGCTCCTCCACGCAGATGGCGGTGGAGGGCCCCCCGATACCGGTGGAGGTAACGGTGACCCGCTCTCCATCCAGCGTGCCCTCCCAGGTGGTGAACTCCCGCTTCCGGGTCACCATGCGGGGGTTGTCCAGGTGGGCGGCGATCAGCTCGCACCGGTCCGGATCCCCGGGGACGATGGCGTAGCGGCCCGCCTCTCCGGGGGCCAGATTCACATGGAGCATTTTGGCTGTTTCAGACATGGTTCTCATTCTCCTCATCATATCATTATTGGTGTGAAATCCGGATGGAGGCCGTTCCCCGCATCCTCAGCAGTCCGCTTCCGCCTGGATCTCCTGCCGGAACATCAGAAGAAAACTGACGGCCAGCAGCAGACAGCTGGCCCAGATGGCCCCTGTTCCCCAGAGCTGGGAGGCAACGCCGCCGAATCCGGCCCCCAGGGCAAAAATGAGGATGACGGCGAAGTAGCGGCCGGCCTTCCGCAGGGCGGTCCGGTCCCGGGTGTCCCAGTAGGCACAGAAGGCGTCCACCCCGCTGCGGAGATTGCCGATGCACATGGTACTGGCGTATGCGCTGCCGTTGACCTTGCGGAACGCCTGGACCTGCATGGCGCAGGTGAAGGACACCAGCGCGTTGGCCGGCGCATCCCAGGACGATGGGAGGAATCCCACGCCCAGCAGCAGGCCGATCTCAGCCAGCACCACCATCTGCCGCCAGTGGAGCCTGGAAATCTCCTGACAGCGGCGGCGGACCATCTCCGCAGCAAAGACGCCCAGCGCAAAGGCCAGCAGCGGGATCAGATACCGGAGGACGCCGGCCAGATCCCCGGCAAAGGCCCGCTGGCTCATAAGAACGATGTTTCCCGTCTGGGCATTGGCGAAAACCTGTCCCCGGACGCAGTAGGTGTAAGCGTCCTGCAGCCCGCCGGACAGGGTCAGAAAAACCATGGTGGAAAATGCCTCGGACATCTGCCCATGGCGGAGGGCGGACCTGGCTCTGTACATCCCATCAGCTCTTTTCCTGAGAATTCCGTGAACAGTATAATATAGGCGCGGGAAAAAGACAAGCCTGGAGAGAAGCACCTCTCACATTCCCGGAGCAGTATCATCTGTCATAAGTGCTTTTAATGGAAGCGGTTACATTTCTGCCGATCTATACAAGGAATGTTAGAGCTTTTCTACACCTGTGTAAAAT
>ENA-UESP01001622-UESP01001622.1-human-gut-metagenome-genome-assembly--contig:-NODE-1622-length-14310-cov-9.922012_pt1 | contig 14310 bp, 8 predicted proteins | sample MGYA00243003_ERZ508004 | MGnify/ENA primary metagenome ERZ508004 (study PRJEB26167, sample SAMN06115443) | human gut metagenome | host: Homo sapiens | place: China:Henan | collected 2015-07-29 | study...
AGAATAATGGCTATCGAAATCAAAGTACCGGACATCGGGGCTGATGAAGTTGAAATCACCGAGATCCTGGTCAAAGTTGGCGACAAAGTAGAAGCTGAACAGTCGCTGATCACCGTAGAAGGCGACAAAGCCTCTATGGAAGTCCCGTCTCCGCAGGCTGGCGTCGTGAAAGAGATTAAAGTCTCCGTCGGCGACAAAACCGAGACTGGCAAACTGATTATGATTTTCGATTCCGCCGAAGGTGCAGCCGCCGCTGCACCTGCGCAGGAAGAGAAGAAAGAAGCCGCTCCGGCCGCCGCTGCTCCAGCGGCTGCCGCGGCAGCGAAAGAAGTTCACGTCCCGGATATCGGCGGCGATGAAGTCGAAGTCACTGAGATCATGGTTAAAGTGGGCGACACCATCGCCGCTGAGCAATCCCTGATCACCGTAGAAGGCGATAAAGCTTCTATGGAAGTTCCGGCGCCGTTCGCCGGTACCGTCAAAGAGATCAAAATCAATACCGGCGATAAAGTTTCCACCGGCTCCCTGATTATGATCTTCGAAGTGGCGGGCGCTGCGCCTGCAGCCGCTCCGGCACAGGCTGCCGCGCCGGCTGCTGCGGCTCCGGCTGCCGCAGCAGGCGTGAAAGATGTTAACGTCCCGGACATCGGCGGCGACGAAGTTGAAGTCACCGAAGTGATGGTTAAAGTCGGCGATAAAGTCGCGGCGGAACAGTCCCTGATCACCGTAGAGGGCGACAAAGCCTCTATGGAAGTTCCGGCGCCGTTCGCGGGTATCGTTAAAGAGATCAAAATCAGCACCGGCGATAAAGTCAAAACCGGTTCCCTGATCATGGTCTTCGAAGTGGAAGGCGCTGCGCCTGCCGCCGCTCCGGCTCAGGCTGCTGCACCGGCACCAGCTGCTGCCCCGGCTCAGGCCGCTAAGCCTGCCGCTGCGCCGGCTGCGAAAGCAGAAGGTAAAAGCGAATTCGCTGAAAACGATGCCTACGTTCACGCGACCCCGCTGATTCGCCGCCTGGCGCGCGAGTTCGGTGTTAACCTGGCGAAAGTGAAAGGCACCGGCCGTAAAGGTCGTATCCTGCGCGAAGACGTTCAGGCCTACGTGAAAGACGCGGTTAAACGCGCTGAATCCGCACCGGCGGCTGCCGCTGGCGGCGGTATCCCGGGCATGCTGCCGTGGCCGAAGGTTGACTTCAGCAAGTTTGGCGAAGTCGAAGAAGTGGAGCTGGGTCGTATCCAGAAAATCTCTGGCGCCAACCTGAGCCGTAACTGGGTGATGATCCCGCACGTTACCCACTTCGACAAAACCGATATCACCGATCTGGAAGCGTTCCGCAAGCAGCAGAATGCCGAAGCTGAGAAGCGTAAACTGGACGTGAAATTCACTCCAGTGGTCTTCATCATGAAAGCGGTTGCCGCTGCGCTTGAGCAGATGCCGCGCTTCAACAGCTCGCTCTCCGAAGATGGTCAGCGCCTGACGTTGAAGAAATACATCAACATCGGTGTGGCGGTGGATACCCCGAACGGTCTGGTGGTTCCGGTCTTCAAAGACGTGAACAAGAAGAGCATCACCGAGCTGTCTCGTGAATTGACCACCATCTCGAAGAAAGCGCGCGATGGAAAACTGACGGCTGGCGAAATGCAGGGCGGTTGCTTCACCATCTCCAGCATCGGCGGCCTGGGTACCACCCACTTCGCGCCGATTGTTAACGCGCCGGAAGTGGCCATCCTCGGCGTGTCTAAGTCCGCGATGGAGCCGGTATGGAATGGTAAAGAGTTTGTGCCGCGCCTGATGCTGCCGATCTCTCTGTCCTTCGACCACCGCGTCATCGACGGTGCTGATGGTGCCCGCTTCATTACCATCATTAACAACACCCTGAGCGACATTCGCCGCCTGGTGATGTAATCGAAAAAGCCGGCCTGACGGCCGGCTTTTTTCTGATAACCTCAGGCTGTTGGGGATTATCAGCAACAAAGGACAAAATCGTTTGCCGTTTGTTGTTTAAAAATTGTTAACAATTTTGTAAAATACACGCGGATAGAACGTCCCGGTGGACTTGGGCGTAAGAATAATAGCGTCAGACCCGCCGGATATAAATTACAGAGGTCATGATGAGTACTGAAATCAAAACTCAGGTCGTGGTACTTGGGGCAGGCCCCGCAGGTTACTCTGCAGCCTTCCGTTGCGCTGATTTAGGTCTGGAAACCGTCATCGTAGAACGTTACAGCACCCTCGGTGGTGTTTGTCTGAACGTGGGTTGTATCCCTTCTAAAGCGCTGCTGCACGTGGCAAAAGTTATCGAAGAAGCGAAAGCGCTGGCCGAACACGGCATCGTTTTCGGCGAACCGAAAACTGACATTGACAAGATCCGCACCTGGAAAGAAAAAGTCATCACTCAGCTGACCGGTGGTCTGGCTGGCATGGCCAAAGGTCGTAAAGTGAAGGTGGTTAACGGTCTGGGTAAATTTACCGGCGCTAACACCCTGGAAGTGGAAGGCGAAAACGGCAAAACCGTGATCAACTTCGACAACGCTATCATCGCGGCGGGTTCCCGTCCGATTCAGCTGCCGTTTATCCCGCATGAAGATCCGCGCGTATGGGACTCCACCGACGCGCTGGAACTGAAATCTGTACCGAAACGCATGCTGGTGATGGGCGGCGGTATCATCGGTCTGGAAATGGGTACCGTATACCATGCGCTGGGTTCAGAGATTGACGTGGTGGAAATGTTCGACCAGGTTATCCCGGCTGCCGACAAAGACGTGGTGAAAGTCTTCACCAAACGCATCAGCAAGAAATTTAACCTGATGCTGGAAACCAAAGTGACTGCCGTTGAAGCGAAAGAAGACGGTATTTACGTTTCCATGGAAGGTAAAAAAGCACCGGCGGAAGCGCAGCGTTACGACGCAGTGCTGGTCGCTATCGGCCGCGTACCGAATGGTAAAAACCTCGATGCAGGTAAAGCTGGCGTGGAAGTTGACGATCGCGGCTTCATCCGCGTTGACAAACAAATGCGCACCAACGTGCCGCACATCTTTGCTATCGGCGATATCGTCGGTCAGCCGATGCTGGCGCACAAAGGTGTCCATGAAGGCCACGTTGCCGCAGAAGTTATCTCCGGTCTGAAACACTACTTCGATCCGAAAGTGATCCCATCCATCGCCTACACTGAACCAGAAGTGGCATGGGTCGGTCTGACCGAGAAAGAAGCGAAAGAGAAAGGCATCAGCTACGAAACCGCCACCTTCCCGTGGGCTGCTTCCGGCCGTGCTATCGCTTCTGACTGCGCAGATGGTATGACCAAACTGATCTTCGACAAAGAGACCCACCGTGTTATCGGCGGCGCGATTGTCGGCACCAACGGCGGCGAGCTGCTGGGTGAGATCGGCCTGGCTATCGAGATGGGCTGTGACGCTGAAGACATCGCTCTGACCATCCACGCTCACCCGACTCTGCACGAGTCCGTTGGCCTGGCGGCGGAAGTGTTCGAAGGCAGCATCACCGACCTGCCAAACGCCAAAGCGAAGAAAAAGTAACTTTTTCTTTCAGGAAAAAAGCATAAGCGGCTCCGGGAGCCGCTTTTTTTATGCCTGATGTTTAGAACTATGTCACTGTTCATAAACCGCTACACCTCATACATACTTTGAAAATAGTCACTCAGTAAACTTATAGGTAGTTAACGATATCGATGAGGTGTGAGATGAAACGCTTTTTAACCACAGCGCTTGTCACTGCAACGTTTTTTACCGGTGTGGCTTACGCCGCTGACGCCAACATTCCCTGGGCGGACAACAGCGGCGGTACGGAAACGACCCACATTGCGGCGATGGGCCAGGATCTGAATGCCCAGCATCAGCAGGTGACGAAGACCAATGAAGGGGTATGGGCGGCGAATTCCGGTAGCATCAGCGCTGACGAAGCGGCATTATCCAGTACAAAACCAGCCTTTGCCGGCGATCCTTCTCTGATGCCTCACCAGGGCTAAGTGAATGAAAACGCCCGGTTGCGTGAGTGCAACCGGGCGTTTTTTTTAAGGTTCTGCCACCTGCCAGCCGGCGTCAGCGTCGGGGGTAAAGCGCGTTATCTCCTGTGCCTTTGCGGCGCTCTCTTCACCGAGATTGGCCTGATAGACCCTATCCTGTTGATCGATCATAAAGCTCATCACGCCGGTTTCACCCCAGGCTATCGGCCAGGCCAGCAAGGCGACGCTCTGGTCATCGCGACCGGCGATAATTCGAAAGCGATAGCCATGGTAGCCGCTACCGGGCACCGTCGGGCTAAAGGCCGGACCGAGCGGGCTTGGCGCTTCGCCCGGCGAAGTTGGCCAGTACAAGCCATCTTTTTTGCCTTCGCTACTGATGATTTTCTGCGCCCAGCGGTGGTTCAGATGATAATAGTCCTGCTGGGCATCAACATAGGCATGCATGGCGGCGATCGCCGACAGCTCATTGCGGCCGATGGCGCGGGTGAGGATCTCCTCTTCGCCAGCGGCCATATCAAAGCGCCATCCCTCAGACGTTTTTACGATAGGCACGGGCAGACGCCATGCCTCGCTACCGACATCGAGCCAGGCTTTGCCACCCTGCTGGATGATGACATGTTTCACCTGCCAGTCGCGTTGAAAGCGATCGACGGCGGCAGGGTCGATCCCGTCCGTGGGTAAAAACTGCTGCCAGTTATCGCCGAGTACTTCGCTCAGCGCGGCTTCATTAGGCTGGCTGATCGCTTCGGCCAGCGCAGTTGCGGCCTGTTCCGGCGTGGCAAACTGCTGTTGGGCGAAGGCGGCAAGCGGCGACAGCATTAACGTAAACAGGGCAACGGATAATGAGTTTCTCATTCTGCTCATCCTTAGCGGCGACGCAGTTCATGGTGTTCGGAAAGACGTTCTCTGGCGCCCTCGCGTAACTCGCGGTTTACGCCGGAAAACTGGCGGCTCTGCAGTCCTCGTTCCTGCTGCGCTTGCCAGGAGGGGGCGCGGCTTTCGTTGCCGCTAAGGGCGTTGGCGCGCAGATGGCTGAGCGTCTGCTGACGCTGGGCTGGCGTGGCGGACTGGAACTGCTGCCGGCGCTGCTGCTGCTGAGGTGTGCGGTTCTGCTCGTGGCTCCTGGCGGCTTCTCGACGCTGCTGTTGCTGCGGCGTGGGGTTTTTCAGCTGCGTTTTTGCCGCCTCGCGACGCTGCTGTTGGGTCGGCGTACTGTCGTAACCGCGGTAATTACTGCGTTGGGTGGCTTGCTTCAGCTGCGCCGAGGCCGCCTGACGCTGGGCGTCGCGTGAGGCGTTGTTTGCCGCCAGATTGCCCGCTGTGGCCGTCGGTACGTTATGCTGCAGCTGGGTCATCGCTGCCTGGCGCTGCGCTTCGCGATCGACTGGCGCATGTTGGGTCGCGCTCAGTCCGCCGGAAACGTTGGTCTGATGGAAGCGCTGAGCTACCGTATTATCGGGATACGGTGTGTGTCCGCGATAGGCAGGATTGTGCTGCCAGTTAACGTGGTTTCCCGGCAGGTTTTCTCCTGTTATATGATTGAAATTATTTACATTAATATTGATGTTATCGCCATTATGCGAGTAATCGCCGTGGTGGTAGTCGTCATCGTGATGGTGATGGTCATCATCATCCCAGTCGATACTGCTGAACAGCGCCCAGGTGGTGGCCACGCCGAGGCTGTACCCGAAGCCTTTGACGAAGCTATCGGTAAACTGCTCCCCGGGAGGGGGCGGCAGATAGACCGGCGGATAGGCGCTGTTCGGCCAGGTACCATAGACGGTGGAGGGGTTATAGCTGGGAACATAGACCACCTGTGGATTGGTCGGCTCTATTTTAATGACCTGCGTGGGCGCAGGCGCCGCTGTGTGGGCGGTTGCGGTTGCTGCCGTGCTGCTGCTGGCTGAAACCGGTGCGGCAGGGGTGACAATCACTTTCTGCTGCGGTGTGGATTTCAGCGTCCCGGTCTGTTGGGCAATGGCGCGCAGGCGCTGCACTGAATCCATCACATCATGCGGCTGGGCCAAAAACGCATTGCCAAGATTTTCCACCCAGGGCGGATTCTCGCCCATCATCGCCAGCAGGGCAGGGAAAGCGACAAGAGATTTGACGCTAGGGTCCCACGGCTGGCTGGCAACCGCCTGCACGGCCGCATCCCCTTTCATCGCGGGGTTATCCTGGGACCACTGGACCGCCTGCAGGACGTTGTCGGGATAAGTGGAGGCCATCAACACCTGCGACAGCAGACTGTCCGGGTAGAGCGCGATAGGGGCGACCCACTGATCAATTTGCGCCTGGGTGTAGTGGCGGCCACCGGCTGTGTCGTCGACGCTGCGGGCGCTGGCGCTTGCTGCGCAGGCGGTTCAGCGATCGTCGCTGGGGTTCGGCTTTGCACATAGAGTGTTCCTGCCGCCGCGAGTAAGCCAGCGCTACAGAGCAGGGCGATAATATGGGGTTTGAACGGCAGTGACATGGAAACTCCTGACCCAAAAAGTAACCCATCTCGCTAAAGTATCTGCGAAAACGGCGCGTTTGCTGAGTATAAGTAAGCGGTATGGCTTTTTATTGATTATTGTTGGGATCGGCCCGTGGCGTTGTACACAGAAAGGAATTTTTGTCGTGGGATTTGAACAGAAAGCCTGCAATATCCTGCCCTTAACGATTCAGCTAAATTTTAATGTTGCTTTTTTGTAAACAGATTAACACCTTTCAAAAATCCTGCTATGCTGCCGACGCGGTATCGGGCATTTACCCTACAAACTGCTGTCTCACAGGAGCGTGAAGAAAATCGCCCAGCCACTAAATCCTTCAAGATGCGTCACGCGGCAAGCTAAGCCAGGACAGAGGCAGATTGATTGAAGACGTGTAGGCCGCATTATGACAATGAGAGCGAGGAGAACCGTCGTGCTAGAAGAATACCGTAAGCACGTAGCTGAGCGTGCCGCCATGGGGATTGTTGCCAAACCCTTAGATGCAACCCAAATGGCCGCGCTGGTAGAACTGCTGAAAAACCCGCCTGCGGGCGAAGAAGAATTCCTGTTAGACCTGCTGATTAACCGTGTACCGCCGGGCGTCGACGAAGCCGCCTATGTTAAAGCTGGATTCCTTGCCGCGATCGCCAAAGGCGAAGCGACCTCCCCCCTGGTTACCCCTGAAAAAGCCGTTGAACTGCTGGGCACCATGCAGGGCGGTTACAATATCCATCCGCTGATCGATGCGCTGGACGACGCGAAACTGGCGCCGATTGCCGCGAAAGCGCTCTCCCATACCCTGCTAATGTTCGATAACTTCTACGACGTGGAAGAGAAAGCCAAAGCGGGTAACGAGCATGCTAAACAGGTTATGCAATCCTGGGCTGACGCCGAATGGTTCCTGAACCGTCCGCAGCTGGCAGAGAAAATCACTGTTACCGTCTTCAAGGTCACCGGCGAAACGAACACCGATGATCTCTCTCCGGCGCCGGATGCGTGGTCGCGCCCGGATATCCCACTGCATGCGCTGGCAATGCTCAAAAACCCCCGCGAAGGCATTGAGCCGGATCAGCCGGGCGTGGTTGGCCCAATCAAACAGATCGAAGCCCTGCAGCAGAAAGGCTACCCGCTGGCCTACGTCGGCGACGTGGTCGGGACCGGTTCTTCACGTAAATCCGCCACCAACTCGGTGCTGTGGTTTATGGGCGACGATATCCCGAACGTGCCGAACAAGCGCGGCGGCGGCCTGTGTCTGGGCGGTAAAATCGCGCCAATTTTCTTCAACACCATGGAAGATGCGGGCGCGCTGCCTATCGAAGTTGATGTATCTAACCTGAACATGGGCGACGTAATCGACGTTTACCCGTTCAAAGGCGAAGTGCGTAACCACGAGACCAACGAACTGCTGGCCAGCTTCGAGCTGAAAACCGATGTGCTGATCGACGAAGTGCGCGCCGGCGGCCGTATTCCGCTGATCATCGGTCGCGGTCTGACCACCAAAGCGCGTGAAGCGCTGGGCCTGCCGCACAGCGATGTCTTCCGTCAGGCGAAAGACGTGGCGGAAAGCACCCGCGGCTTCTCGCTGGCGCAGAAAATGGTTGGCCGCGCCTGCGGCGTTGCCGGTATCCGTCCGGGCGCTTATTGCGAACCGAAAATGACCTCCGTCGGTTCTCAGGACACCACCGGTCCAATGACCCGTGATGAGCTGAAAGACCTGGCGTGCCTGGGCTTCTCTGCAGACCTGGTGATGCAGTCCTTCTGCCACACCGCGGCCTACCCGAAGCCGGTTGACGTTACCACGCACCACACTCTGCCGGACTTCATCATGAACCGCGGCGGTGTTTCTCTGCGTCCGGGCGATGGCGTGATTCACTCCTGGCTGAACCGCATGCTGCTGCCGGATACCGTGGGTACCGGCGGTGACTCCCACACCCGTTTCCCAATCGGCATCTCCTTCCCGGCGGGCTCTGGTCTGGTGGCCTTCGCCGCCGCGACCGGCGTGATGCCGCTGGATATGCCGGAATCGGTGCTGGTGCGTTTCAAAGGTAAAATGCAGCCGGGGATCACCCTGCGTGACCTGGTCCACGCCATCCCGCTGTACGCCATCAAGCAGGGCCTGCTGACCGTGGAGAAGAAAGGTAAGAAAAACATCTTCTCTGGTCGCATCCTCGAGATCGAAGGTCTGCCGGATCTGAAAGTCGAGCAGGCGTTCGAGTTGACCGATGCCTCGGCTGAGCGTTCTGCCGCCGGCTGCACCATCAAACTGAATAAAGAGCCGATCGTTGAGTATCTGAACTCCAACATCGTTCTGCTGAAGTGGATGATCGCCGAAGGCTACGGCGACCGCCGTACCCTGGAGCGTCGTATCCAGGGCATGGAAAAATGGCTGGCGGATCCGCAGCTGCTGGAAGCCGATGCTGACGCGGAATACGCGGCAGTGATCGACATCGATCTGGCGGATATTAAAGAGCCGATTCTGTGCGCGCCGAACGATCCGGACGATGCCCGCCTGCTGTCTGATGTGCAGGGCGAGAAGATCGACGAAGTGTTCATCGGCTCCTGCATGACCAACATCGGCCACTTCCGTGCCGCCGGTAAGCTGCTGGACAGCCACAAAGGCCAACTGCCGACTCGCCTGTGGGTGGCGCCGCCAACCCGTATGGATGCCGCGCAGCTGACCGAAGAAGGCTACTATAGCGTGTTTGGTAAGAGCGGGGCGCGTATCGAAATCCCTGGCTGTTCTCTGTGTATGGGTAACCAGGCGCGCGTGGCCGACGGCGCGACGGTGGTTTCCACCTCTACCCGTAACTTCCCGAACCGTTTAGGTACCGGCGCTAACGTCTATCTGGCCTCTGCCGAACTGGCAGCGGTGGCTTCGCTGCTCGGCAAACTGCCGACGCCGGAAGAGTACCAGACCTTCGTGGCGCAGGTGGATAAGACGGCGGAAGATACCTACCGTTATCTGAATTTCAACCAGCTGGATCAGTACACTGAAAAAGCTGACGGCGTGATCTTCCAGACCGCGGTGTAAACCATTCGGTCAGCCCGGCTGACCGTTTGGCGATAAACTCTCCAATGCCCGGTGAACATTGCATCACCGGGCATTTTTATTTCCAAACCTCCCGCCCGCTACGCTTTTTTTCTTTCTGTCTGCTGCGATAATTACTGCATGGGTACAGTGCAGCGGTGACGCATTGCCCTTGCAGAGGAAAAGACTATGGATTACGAATTTCTGCGCGATATTACCGGAGTGGTAAAGGTGCGAATGTCGATGGATCACGAGGCGATTGGCCACTGGTTCAACGAGGAGGTGAAAGGCAATCTTGCTCTGCTGGACGAAGTGGAGCAGGCTGCGCGCACCGTGAAGGGCAGCGAGCGTTCCTGGCAGCGTGCCGGGCATGAATATACGCTGTGGCTGGATGGCGAAGAGGTGATGATCCTCGCTAATCAGCTGGAGTTTTCCGGCGACGAAATCGAGGAGGGGATGAGCTACTACGACGAAGAAAGTCTCTCTCTGTGCGGTGTTGAGGATTTCCTGCAGGTGGTCGCCGCCTATCGTGAGTTTATGCAGCAGCGTTAATGACGCCTTTTATGTCGGGCGGCGCAGAACTACAGGCCCGGCAAGCAAAAGCGCCGCCGGGCATTTCATAGATTACACGGCAGGAATATTGCGGCCGTAGTAAATCTCGCGCATCTCTTTCCATAGCAGGTCGGTAATGACCTTGCGCTCTTCGGCAGTCAACTCTTCCGGTCGGGTATGGAACATGTAGTGCTTAAGGTCGAACTCCTTGAGCAACATTTTGGTATGGAAGATATTTTCCTGATAAACGTTGACGTCGACCATGTCATACAACGACTTCATATCGTCGGACATAAAGTTCTGAATCGAATTGATTTCATGATCGATAAAATGCTTCATCCCATTGATATCGCGGGTAAAGCCGCGCACGCGGTAGTCAATGGTCACAATGTCCGATTCCAGCTGGTGAATCAGATAGTTCAGCGCTTTAAGCGGGGAAATGACGCCGCACGTTGAAACTTCGATATCGGCGCGGAAGGTGCACAGGCCGCCCTCCGGATGGCTCTCCGGGTAGGTATGCACGCAGATATGGCTCTTATCGAGATGGGCGACCACGGTTTCCGGTAGCGGGCCAGGATGTTCGGTCTGGTCAATCAGCTTGGGATCGACAGGCTCTTCGCTGACCAGAATGGTCACGCTGGCGCCCTGGGGTTCATAATCCTGACGGGCGATATTCAGGATATTGGCGCCAATAATAGAACAGGTTTCTGTCAGGATCTCCGTCAGGCGATTGGCATTATAGAGTTCGTCGATATAGGCGATGTAGCCGTCGCGCTCTTCTGCCGTTTTGGCGTAACAGATATCGTAGATACAAAAACTCAGGCTTTTGGTCAGGTTGTTAAAGCCGTGCAGCTTCAATTTTTTCAATTTAGTTCACCCCCTTATTTCGCGTCACGGTGCGGACAGAGCATCATGCAGATATTGTGGTAAGGCGAAGGCCGCCGTATGGATTGCCGGATTGTAGTAACGGCAGGTCAGGTTGGCTTTGTGAAAGCGCGCCTGAATGATTTCGCTGGAGAGATGGCGCAGCGCCTCATTGTCGCTCGCCCAGGCAAAGGTCATGATCCCGCCGTAATAGGTTGGAATTGCCGCCTGGTAGAAGCTGACGTCGCGAAAATAGTGGCTTAGCTTGCGATGGCTGCCTACCGCTTCATCCTGTTGCAGGAAGCAGACGCCATTCTGGGCAACAAAGATCCCACCCGGGTTCAGGCAGCGTTTGCAGCCTTCATAAAAAGCCGAGGTGAACAGGCTTTCTCCCGGGCCGATAGGGTCGGTACAGTCCGAAATGATCACGTCAAACGTTTGCGTCGTCTGGTTAACAAAATTGACGCCATCATCAATCACCAGCGTAAAGCGCGGATCGTCATAGGCGCCGGCGTTATGGTTCGGCAGGTACTGGCGGCAGAATGAAACTACCCCGGCGTCGATTTCCACCATGGTGATGGTTTCGATGCTACGGTGACGAGAGACTTCGCGCAGCATCGCGCCATCGCCGCCGCCAATGATTAACACATGCTTCGCGTTGCCGTGAGCCAGCAGCGGCACATGGGTCATCATTTCGTGATAGATGAACTCGTCGCGTTCGGTGGTTTGTACGACGCCATCCAGCGCCATCACCCGGCCAAAAGCGCGGTTATCAAAGATGATCAGATCCTGATGATCGGTTTTTTCGTGGTACAGCACGTTATCAACGCTAAAATACTGACCAAAATGGTCATGCAGCGTTTCATGCCACAGTGGATTATCGGCCACGATAAGGCTCCTCCTTCGTTAACATCTGTTACACCCGTAAAACGAGTGCAACATCATAGACAACTATAGATGAGGATGCACGGCGGTTATTGCAGCAATGAGGCAGGAATAACAGCCACCGCCCCGGAAGGGCGGTGGAGAGGATGAGGCTATTTTGCCGGCTCGGGTTGGCTATCTACTATCCGCACGGAATAAACCATGGTGGCGCCTGGCGGGATTTTTGGCGGTAATCCTTTACTGCCATAGGCCTTTTCAGGCGGGACGACGAGCGTCACGGAGCCGTGGTTCTGTAGACGCTTCAGCGGTTCGCGAAACACCGGGGGATAGGCATCCAGCTTTTGCGTAAGCGCCTGATCTTTCGCTTCCATATCGTTGATCACCGTCCCGTCCGTCAGCATCTCTTTGATCACCACGGTAACCAGGTCGTTACCGCTTATTTTTCCTTTACCCGGGTAATCGACGCGGCTGTAGACGCCCTCTTTAAAAACCACATCTTTTTTGCGCGCAAAGGCCTGCTGATATTTCTTGCCGGCACTGATGTTTTTCTGCTCTATTTTATTCAGGTTCTGAAAAACCTGCTGTGACACATCAAACAGCGCCTTGTTACGTTCCTGCTCTCCGAGACGAAGCTGGCCGCGAAAGGCATCTTCGATGCCCTGCAGCACCAGGCCTGCGTCGACGGTAACTCCCTGAGTGCGACGGGTGGTAAGGACGTTGAGCGCCTCGCTTCCCATCGAGGCGCCGATCGCATAAGCCTGCTGTTCTCCCGATGCGCTGAGTTTGGCGGCGGCGCTCTCGCCGCTGCGCGTTTTGGACTGTACAGAAAGCTGCGTTCTCAGCAGTTCGATTTCATCTTCTTTCATCCGTAGCTGGGCGTTGTCTTTATCCGCCTGCAGGCGATAGGCTGCCACTATGGCCGCCATCTCTGGTGGCTCATTTTTTGGCGCAGCGGCGTCGTTAGCGGGGCCATGCGGCGCTTTATCCGCGGCGGCCAGCCGGGTGGACAGAGATTGTTTATCGGCGTTAAGGGCTTTGACCTGATCGAGGGCAGCCTGCTGCGTCTTTTCCGCAGCGGCGAGGCGAATAGTCAGCGACTGCTTATCGGCGTTAAGGGCCTTAACCTGCTCGAGGACGGCCTGTTTCTCTTTTTCCGCGGCGGCCAGCCGGGTCGCCAGCGGCTGTTTGTCAGCGTTAAGCGCTTTAGCCTGGTCAAGAGCGGCCTGCTGCGCCTTCTCCGCAGCGGCGAGGCGAATAGTCAGCGACTGTTTATCGGCGTTAAGGGCCTTAACCTGCTCGAGGACGGCCTGTTTCTCTTTTTCCGCGGCGGCCAGCCGGGTCGTCAGCGGCTGTTTGTCAGCGTTAAGCGCTTTGACCTGCTCAAGAGCGGCCTGTTTCTCTTTTTCCGCAGCGGCCAGTTGGGTCATTAGCGCGTGTTTATCTTTATTAAGCGTGGTAAAGCTGGCGCTGAGGCGTTTATTTTCAGCTTCGGCTTGCTGAATCTGCGTCGTTAATTGCTGGATCTGCTGACGCGCCGCGGCCTGGCTTTGCTGTAGATTATTATTCTGCACAACGCCTGCTTTTTTTATTAATGCCTCTTTTTCTGCAGTAGCGGCGCTTAAGGCGACCTGTAATTCATTAATTCTCTTATTCAACGCCGCTTGCTCATTCGCTCCGGCAGTATCCGTTTGCGGCGTAGCGGCAAGCTGTTTTTTTAATTGCTGTATAAGCTTATCTTTTTGTGCAATCGCCGCCTGCTGGCTGGTGATTCTTTTTTGTAATTGTGAGGTGTTGGTACCGGTTTTTTTATTATCTGCGCTCTGGCGGCTTTCTTGTGTTTGTTTTGCGCTTGCGGCATCGTTTTTTTCTTGCGCCTGAGATTGCTGGGTTTGCTGTTGGGCGTAATCAAGAAAGGCCGGCGCGGCGCCGGCGGTGAAGGGGGTTGAAAGCGCCAGCGCAGCGACGAGCATCAGCAGGGGCGCGTTGAGGGTCAGCGTGGCGGCTCTGTTCATGGCTGTTTGCTTTCACCACGCTGTACCAGGCTATCGATCAGCGTTTTCTGGATATCGGCGCACAGTTTGATGGATTTAAACTGATACATGGAGTCAATGCCAAGCCGGGTAGGATCCGCCACTTTCTCGCGCACGCTATTGTATTGTGACGCCGCGCGCACTAAAGCGTTAAAGTCATTGCTGAGTTTAGTGGCTTGCTGTGGGTTAACCTCTTTTAGCGAATCCAGCGCCTGGCGACAGGATTCAATGCGCGCTTGTTCGCTGGCCGCCCGCTCCTGCTCTGCCTGCTGCTGTGACGTCAGCGGCGTGGCGATCGGTTTAACCGGCTGGCGGGAAGAGGTATTGCTACAGCCGGCTACTAACAGCGCGGCGAGTGGGATAACACGAAGAGTCAGCGAGATATTCACAATTTCAGTCCATGAAGTAGGTATATTTTTACCGGATTCTAGAAGGGTGCTTTTTATTTTGCAATATATGAATAATGATATTTTATTAGTTTTTTAGTCATTCTTCATT
>ENA-UESP01001633-UESP01001633.1-human-gut-metagenome-genome-assembly--contig:-NODE-1633-length-14216-cov-9.271023_pt1 | contig 14216 bp, 7 predicted proteins | sample MGYA00243003_ERZ508004 | MGnify/ENA primary metagenome ERZ508004 (study PRJEB26167, sample SAMN06115443) | human gut metagenome | host: Homo sapiens | place: China:Henan | collected 2015-07-29 | study...
TACTTGTTATACGGGCAGTACGTTTATTACCATCAGCAAATGGCTGAATGTAAGATAACAGAACTAAAGCTAGGAAAGCTTTATCAAAGATACTCTGCTTATTATTAATTAATTGACAAGTGTCTTCTATAGCTTCTCTTATTTGATATTCATTATCAAGTGGACGATAATTTGTACCCGTAATACCAACACGTCGAGAACGAATATGACGCTCAACTCCCAGTTCTTTAATAAGGATACTATGAATGTCTTTCTTATTGATAAATACTGAAGATAATCAGGATTATCTAAAATAAAATCAAGAGCTTCCTTGTGATTTAGTAGCATAATGGCTTCTTCTTTAGTTTTACCTTTTGCTTCTTCTTTTTCCAGCAAAAGTCTTTCCGTTTCAAGAAGATTATATGTGTTCCCTTCAATTTGAGAAGACTTCCAACTAAGATCCACACCCAACCTTTCCATTTCTTTCCGGTACTCTCCGTCTGTCATTTCTAATACATTTCTTCTAAACGTTTCTTGAAGAGCCGTTAAATGTTTCCGTTCGTCCATCGTGAAAGGGTCAACATTAGGCAATATATCAGGAATAAGGCTGAAATTGAAAGCTTGTTGAATTTCACGCTCATCAACTTCTTTCCGAAAGTATGATTCTAAGTCGAAATAACTTGTAACAAACGTTTGTGGTGTTAGTTTATAACATGTGGCAGGTCCTTGCCCTATGACTTCAATACTTCCAGCGGAAATCATGGCAGCTAATAAACGCTTGAATGTGGCGACACTTACTTTAGTATTCACTCCCTCCATTAATTCTGACCTAGAAGATAGAGGATGAAAACGAAGATATTGTTGAATTTCTTCTTCCATTGCTATTTAGTTGATTATATCGGCTCAAAAATACATAATATTATTAATATATCGGCTCAAAATGAGCCAATAATTACAGTGTATAGGACTCTTTTGAGCCGATATGAAAATCTTCAGCTACCTGTTAGTAGTCTCATATTGTTTCTGAAATGATAGTTAATGAGCCCTATAGTGACATCGCTATGGGGCTCATACATTAACTTGATATTGCAGATATTCACTTGCCTTTCAACTTTATAGCAAAAAACTCACAAAGTAGAATATGAATCTGATTAATAAGCCCTCAACCCATAATCGAATCTCATCTTCTTGCTATCTTTCACTTCAATTTTCAACAGATTACTTCCTTTCCGCAAGTAACGGCTGTAATCGCTGATATTATATTGATTATATTGCCTGGTCTGCTTTGCCTCCTGCGCAAAGACTTCCACTCCATTCAGCCATACTTTTGCTTCTCCGGCAACATTCAGCCATAGAGACAGATGATTGAAATCCTTATCCACCTTAAAAGTAGCTTCTGATACTACCGTAGAACGAGGGGGACAGTCGAAAGGCAAAGAAGTCATTTTCAGCTCCTGACCGTTCATACCGACAAGGCGGGTATTCTTGCTTCCGTTCTGACTGTCTGCAATCAAAGTAACCGCTTTCACGGGAGTGATTTCATACAAACGGTTGTGCATCAGGTGCAACAAGCCTTCCGGTATTTTAGTTACTTTCCGGTCGTAAGTAATCAGGCCGTTCACTTCTCCTTCCACATCAGTGGTTTGTGTATAAACAGCCGCACTCAACCCTTGGGCAATCAGCGTTTCCAAATCATATAACAGGCGACCGTAGCTATCAATCAATGCCATTGCTCCGTCTATATTCTTGTACCCCCAGTTTCTCATATTCGGATTCCAGATATGCTCTTTGATCGCCCAGCCATAGCCGCCGAATTCTCCCAGTACGGAAATGCGGTTGCCGTTGTTCTCTGGCAGAATCATGGAAGTGACAGGATAATTATGTACGTCGTACATGTCGCCTACGCCTCTGTCCGTCCAGCCGGTCACTCCGTTTATCAGGCGTGTATCGTCGTATTTTATCACTTTATTTACGATTTCCACCGTGTTATGCTGTCCCCATCCTTCATTGAAAACCACCCAGGTAGTGATACAGGGATAGAAACGGAGACGGTCGATCATCTCGAACATTTCTTTTTGCCATTGGCGGGTGTGTTCTTCGGGGGCGTTCCAATCAGTAGTAGCCAACGGATTGACGTGTTCCTCCTTCTTCCTTGACGTAGCAAAACCGGAAACCATGTCTTGCCACATCATCAATCCCAGGGAATCAGCGTAATAATAATATTGCTCCGGTTCTACTTTGATATGTTTACGGATCATATTGAATCCCATCTTCTTCAACTGCACCATGTCCCACAACATCGCTTCCTCGGAAGGAGGAGTCAACAATCCGTCGGGCCACCAGCCTTGATCCAGCGGACCGTATTGGAAGATGGGTTGGTTATTCAGGCAAATACGGTTGTATCCACATTCATCTTTACGGGCATCTACTTTTCTCAAGGCAAAGTAACTCTTTACCCGGTCTAAAACACGTCCTCCATTGGATAAGACAATATTCAAATGATACAGTTTCGGAGATTCGGGAGACCATAAGACAGCGTTCGGAACGTCTATCTCCATCGCATTAGTCAACTTCTGTTCCACCGTCTTGATTACTTTGCCATCATCCAACACTTCTATTTTCACTTCTTCATTGCCTTTGGCTCCGATTATATCGAAAGCCAGCTTCACGGATTTTCTCTCAATATCAGTGGAAGGAAGTACCTGACGAATATAGGTTTTATTCACCGCTTCCAGCCACACAGTTTGCCAAATGCCCGATACAGGCGTGTACCAGATACCTTCCTGATTAAGTTGTTGTTTCCCTCGGGAAATAGATTCCGTGTCCGTCGGGTCGGTGACGGCTACTTCAATGCTTTGGGGGCCACTCTTCTTCAAGTATTTAGTAATATCGAACGAGAACGGGTTGTTTCCTCCTTTATGCGTACCGACCAACCGGTTATTCACCCATACTTGACATTCATAATCCACTGCTCCGAAATGCAGGACAGTAGACTTATTCTTCCAGGAAGGATCTAAAGTGAACTCACGTTGATACCATAATTTATCCGTAGGAAGAAATGTTTTCTGCACTCCGGACAGTGACGATTCAATCGCAAACGGGACGAGAATCTCTCCCTCAAAGGAAACATTCTTCCGGGACGTGTTCTGATCCGTTACGGCATACTTCCACAATCCATTCAGATTGATCCATTCGGCCCGTTGCAACTGCGGTCTGGGATAACTTTGCCACACATTTTCCGGCGTCACCTGTTCAGCCCATACTGTTTTGATTTTATCACCTTTAGGCTCCCATGCATGGGCAAACACCTGCGACATGGCTCCTAAAGCCAGAGTTAGTAAGATTCTCTTATCCATAAGCATTAGCGGGTTTTATATTCTTTAAAATCTTTCCGTCGATTCTTATTGTAGGTATTCCACATTTTCTGGAAATACAGTACATCACTCTTGTCCGCCCATTCGAAATAGGCTGTTTCCAATTCTTTTGCCATTTCAGGATATTTACCGATCAGGTTGTGCTGTTCGGTACGGTCTTCCTTGATGTTGTACAATTCCCATTCATCTCCTTTGAAGTTGGCGGAAACCAGCTTCCAATCGCCTTTACGCACCATGCGGTTGCCTTCATGTTCCGCATAGATGTATCTTTCGGGCATCTTCTTTCCTTTCACAATCGGAAGGATAGACTGACCTGCCGTAGGCAGAATCGCTCTTCCCTGATATTCTTTCGGATAAGTGGCTCCTGCCAGTTCCACACAAGTAGACATGATATCGGAAAATTGTGCAGGCTGATGATTCAGTCCGCCTTTGTTCTTCACATGATTACCCCAGGAAATAATACACGGCGTGGAAATACCTCCTTCATGTGCATAATGTTTATAGAGCGTGAACGGCGTGCAGCAGACATTTGCCCAGCCTGTACCGTAATGATGATAGGTTCCGGGCAAACCCATCTGGTCGAGTTCTTCTCCGGTATGGGTATGGTATTCGACTCCGGTCTGTTTGTCGAAGCCAAATTCGTGCCATTCGGCACAAGCTCCGTTATCGGACATAAACATGATAAACGTATTGTCCAACTCACCGTTTTTCTTCAATTCATCCACTACCCGGCCGATGTTCGCGTCCATCACATCTACCATAGCGGCAAAAATGGACATACGGCGTGCGAGGTCGGTCTGCTGATCTTTCGTCAATGAATCCCATGCCGGTAGCGGATGCGTTTCATCTTCAAACAGACTTTCGGGAACCACGCCGCGCGGACTAAGTGCCGGTTTGCCTTGCATGAGTTTCAGGTCAACAATCCGTTTCCAGCGAGCGTCACGAATCTTGTCCCATCCCTGCATATAGAGAGACATATATTTATCGGTCACTTCTTTCGATGCGTGCAAAGGGAAATGGGGAGCGTTATAAGCCAGATACAGGAACAACGGTTTCTTCTCCTGATGTGCCTGGTCGATGAAGTCAATCGCATAATCCGTTATCACATTGGTAGCGTAGAAAGTTCCTTCCTCATAGTGTCTGGGCGTACGGTCTTTCGGCAAACGGGTATATACCGCCGGATTCCAGAAAGAGTTGAATCCGCCCAACAAACCGTAATACTCTTGAAACCCACGAAGAATAGGATTCGACTTATTCCCCAAATGCCACTTTCCTGACATAGCCGTAAAATATCCGGCATCTTTCAGGACTTCTGCAATCGTGACGTTGTCCGAATTGGAACGGAAACCGGAATATCCTTTCGGCCAGGCAGGATGACTGCCGTCCATGTGTCCCAATCCCGTCTGATGGGGATAAAGTCCCGTCAACAGGTTGGCACGCGACGGGCAACTGCGTGCACTGTTATACATCTGCGTCATACGGACGCCATTCTTTGCCAGCTTATCCAACACCGGTGTATGAATCTCACCACCGAAACAGCCGAGATCGGAGAAGCCCAAATCGTCTGCCAGTATGATAATAATATTCGGTTTGTCCTGCGCATACGTCATCGGAACCAGAGCCAGGCTGCCTGCTATCAATAAAGAAGTTTTCATTTGGTATTATAATTAAAGTTGGGTTTGAATTTACCATTCTCATAGATCATCGGAATTAATCCGGGACGGCACGTCACTTTATACTCCGCCGCCTGTGCCCCACGCGGATTGAAGAACATGGTAGCCCACCAGTTTCCATCCTTATCCTGGAAAAGATTGTTGTGTCCTCCTCCCGTGATGGCATTGTAGCGTTCGCTATAGGGACCATACACATTATCGGCTGTCGAGATGATGCAGTCGTAACTATAACGTGTCTTCGGTGAGGTTACTCCCTTTTTCTCAATATAGGTATCTCCCTCCGACGTACGGTGCGACCATATAGCTTGTACGAGGTGATATTTGTTATCGTATTTGAAGATAAACGCTCCTTCAATATACGGTTCCGGATTATATTTTTTCTCTTTCAATGTTTTCAGTTCCTCGGCAAATCCGCTCATATCCGGTTTCATACGGGCGATATAATGGTTGTGCCCGACAAAGTAGACAGTGCCGTCCGTATCTTCGAACAAACTTCCGTCGATGTTCGGGAAGATGGCTTTGTCTTTATTACCTCCGATATTCTCGTACGGTCCTTCCGGCTTTCCGGTCTTGCTCCGCAAAATGAAAGAACCTCTCCCACCTGCCGACTCATTCATGCAGGCAACGATAAACCAGTTCTTCACACTTTTGATATAATGCATTTCCGGAGCCCATACAGCATGGAAACGGTTGTCCATCGGATCACCGTTTATGGATTTTTTCTGATATTTCTCTCCTGCTTTATATACTTTCGGCTTCTTTTGCCAGGTTCCGTCTTTTTCCATCGACCATATTTGTCCTCTGGCTTCCCAGGACTTCATATCTTTGGAACGCCACAGGTACAAACCGTCGTTCCAGTCCCAGCAATGTCTCTGTCCCGGAAAGTAACGGTCGGGGGTAGAGGTCGTTCCTGTGATATAATAATAACCGTCGGGACCCAGCGTAGCCCAAGTGTCCCTCATCCAATAATCAAATGCCGGCTTTACAGATGTCGGAACACGTAGTTCCGGAGCGTTTGTATCTGCCGTTCCATATAACTGTGCTGATGCTGTAGAGATGGAAATAAATCCTGTAAACAAGATCAATCCTAATCGCAAAATCAATTTCATATATTTCTGTTTTATGTTTACGGATACAAAAATAGGCCGTTGCGGGGCAGACTTCATGGAATCATGTTTTTAATATCCGTAGGTATGTACAATCTTCTTATTTTTTAGTGTTCCGGGTGGAGATAATTAAATGGATTCTGTTTAAAATGGTAACGTCTTTGCGGGAGAGGCAGCGGATCCTGCAAACGCAACTCCCATGCCAGTAAACGGGTCAGAAGTTCTGTTTGAATTTCGCTGTATTTCTTCTCGCCAAACAGATTATGAACTTCCGAAGGATCTTTCTTTAAATTATAGAGTTCTCCGTTGCCATAATGATTCATAACCAGTTTCCAGTCATCCTTTCTTATCATGCGTGAGGTACCGCTTTGCGTCCAGGTGTTCAGTTCGTCGAAGTGGGCTATTTTGCCGGGAGTCAGTGCTCCTTCCTGTTCAAAAGTCAAGGAGGCATCCAGTCCGACATCGGCTCCTCCGAAGCCTTGTTGTACGACCATGCTGGAGAATTCTTCTTTAGGGTAAGCTTTTCCGGTCAGCATCGGCCACAAGCTACGACCCTGAACTCCTGCCGGTATTTCGGCACCGATGGCAGAGCAGAAGGTGGGGAAAAGGTCGGCTATCGATACGTGGCTATCCATAGGGGCAGGCTGGTTCTTAATGTGATATCCTGCCCATACCATCGGGATACGTGCGAGGCTTTCGGAAAGTCCGGCTCCTTTACGGATCAATCCGTATTCCCCCCAGTAGTCACCGTGATCGGAGAGTACGACAAAGAGGGTGTTTTCATATTGTCCGCTGGCTTTCAATGATTCGATCAGTCTCTTGATCTGATCGTCTATCAACCGGATCATTCCGATATAGTTGGCACGGATTCGAGGCAAGTCTTGTTCCAGGTTCGGGCAGGACGCGTCTTCCAGTTGCGCCAGAATACGGTATTTCTCTCCTTTCTTTGCCAAATCTTTGCGGGAGGTCTTTAAGACAGGGAGCTTATCGGGGGAGAACATGGAGTAATAGGGTTCACATACCTGATAAGGGTTGTGAGGTTCCGGAAAAGAGACCCATACGAAGAAAGGATTCTCTTTCTGCTGCTTAATCCATGCCAGCGCTTCGTTCACGATTTTGGTGGGATGCTGTTCTTCCAGCGAGATGGGAGATGGCTCCAGCCATTGTCCCCTGGCTTGCTGATTCAGGAAACGGGCAGTCTCCTTCTCGGCGGGAGTCGTCTTTTTGTGCTTTCCCCAGTGTCCGTATTCAGACCAGAAATCCAGGTCGGCAGGTTTCAGGTAAGCGTGATTCTTGCCGACCAATGCTGTTTTATATCCGTTTTCTTTCAATACGCCCACTAAGTCCTGTTGATAGGAGATGTCGGGGATATTGTGATTTGTGCGTACGTGAGTGGCGGAAGGAAAACGCCCGGTGAACATGGAACAACGTGCCGGAGAGCTGGCCGGCATCACAGTGTATGCCTTATTGAACCATACATTCTCCTGCGCCAAACGGTCGACAAAGGGAGTCACTTCCAGCGGAAAACCTTCCCTGCCGCACAAATCGGCACGCTGCTGATCGGTCATAATAACCACAATATTCGGTTTGCCGGTTTGCGCCTGAACTGACATAGCCAAACCTTGTATGGCAAGTCCTGTGATACAAAAGATTGTTTTCATTTTATTTATTTCTTATTTAAAAGATCCTATTTAAAACGATATACAACCATGGAAGCGGCCTCCAGTTCGAACGGTTGATTCAGGTCCAGTCCGACTTCCGTCTCTACCGGTTGGACTTCATTCGGAGCAAACGGTGTGTTTTCTTTTCCCGGAACCAGTACCAGGCTTGTTTTATGTGCCTTGACGGGACGTTTAAAGCCGGAAACTTCCGGTTGTAGAGTGACTTTTTTATCCTGCAGGTTTATCAGTTTCAGGATATATTGTTTGCTGGCCGTATCATATCCCATCGTAACAAAGATGTTCTGCAAACCTTCTATATCCTTGATCGCTGCATCCAGACACACGTCAAACGTGTTATCCCTGAACATCTTTGCCAGGTAGAAGAAGGAAGTCTTTACGCTACTGTCTACTCCATTAATCAACATCGGCAGGAAGATACGGTGTTCCAGAAAGTCCCAATGCCTCATCACCGGACGTTCGGCAAACAAAGGATTCAGATCGCCGTTGCGTTCTATTGACATACGAATGGCTCCGGTAGCCAGCAGGTTATAAGGATATTTTCCGCTAATACCCAATTCGCCGATAAACAGCTCGGCAACACCCCGTTTGTAGTTATCAAAACGATAATGCTGTTCGCAAGCCCATTCGATTGAGTTATAATAATGTTCGTCGAACACTTTTACATTTTTCGGGTTGACAAAATTGGGAATATCCTTCCGTTTGTCATCATTCTCTCTTCCGACTACACGGATGACACTATTGGCTATATAAACCAAGTCAGGATATTTGGCGGACAACGCCTGATAGATTTTCTCATAACGTTCCCAATACACAGGTCCGAAATCTTCATTTCCAATCTCGATATATTTTAACGGGAAAGGAGCAGGATGACCGTTCTTTGCCCGTTCGGCTCCCCATTTCGTAGTTGTATCACCAATGGCATACTCGATGGCATCCAACGCATCCTGGGTATAAGCATCCAGATCGACATCAATGTGTCTGAAATTCCACTGTGGACTTTGCTTCACCCAACCGCTGCAAATCATACCCGTAGGCATCACATACATCGCATCAGCTCCCACATATTCGCACAATTCATAAAACTCATGATAGCCGATTCCGTCGGTACGGTAATAAGGCGCCCATTTGCTCCACTGTCCCGGACGATTTTCAATCGGTCCGAGCGTCTTTTTCCAGTGATACATCGTTTCTTCATTGACTCCGTGCACGATGCATCCGCCCGGAAAACGGATAAAGCTGGGAGAAAACTCTTTCAGGTTCTGAACAATGTCTTTACGAAATACGGATTTTCCATCGTTCCAGGTATCGGACGGGAACAGGGAAACGACATCTATCTGAAATTGTCCTTTCGACATCGGTTGTATGGCAAACATTCCACGCCGGACGTTCTTTTCCGGTTTCAGTTCACCGGTATATTTTGTCCAGTCCCGATTCCCTACATTCACTTCGATCACATTGCTCACCCGCTGTCCCCATTCGTCAACCAGAAATACACGTAACGGAGCGGAATAATTCCTGTTCTTCAGAAACAAGGAAAGGCGGTAAGACGTATCCGTCTTCAGGTTCATTCCATAATATCCACGGTTGAGAATCAGGGCATCCGGATGGTTCGCAATATCTTCCGTGACATTAACCAGCATCGAATACTTATTTTCCCCGCTCATCGGATTTTCATCCGTGCGACTGATAAATACAGGAGTATATGATAACGGATAAGTCGTCCATCCAATCAGCGGATCGGCCTGAAACACTTTTTTCTCTTTAACGCGGGGAGCCGGAACATTTTCATAAAGACCGTTCTTCACAGATAATCCGGCAGGAGGTGTAGCTTCTTCAAACGAACGGTTACGTATCAGTTCGGCATGCAAGGCACCCTCGCCCATCATTCCTATTTCTTCATAATGGAAACCGTACTTTACGGGAGCCACTTTGTGGGTTTTCGATTTATTGATATACAACGTTCCATCGGAGGAAGACGGAGAGGAACTATTCCCATATACCAGAGGTAATGTGAAAAACAGACCGATACCAAACGTAAAGGATTTGAATGTCGAATGATTCATAGCATTTGTTTTTAGAGTTTCACATTGCAAATGTGGTCTTTTCTATCCAAGAAAAACAGAAAAATAATGCTTAATACCTGCAATCATGTATAAAAATCTGTAGCGAAGCGGCAAACTGAACATGAGTGCTGCCCGTTTGAACAATTCTACGACTGTTCAAAACAAAAAAAGACGTATCTTTAGGTCGTGAAAATCAATCAGAAAAGCCATGAGAACCACCTTACTTAAATTCGTACTCTTATTTAGTCTCGTGCTCTTAAATACAAGCTTGTCGACGGGACAGATTCAATATAATAACATACGCTTCAAACAGCTAAGTATAGCTGAAGGACTCCCGCATAATACGATCAATGCAATCACCCAGGACAACCATGGGTTCATCTGGTTTGGTACACGCAACGGATTGTGCCGATATGACGGTTATAATATCAACCTGTTCGCACATAATGAAGCCGACAGCACCTCACTCCGCCACAATTTCATCACACGCTTATATAACGATTCGCTCCGTAACATTCTATGGATCTCTACCGATCAGGGCATCTGCAGCTATAACTACGAGACAGAAGATTTCAGCCGTTACCAGATTAAAGGGAACACTAAGGATGATGTTTGTTTCCTGAATACCAGCGATGGTATGCTTCTGGCAGCTTGTAGCAACGGACTTTATCGCTACAATGAACAAGACAGCTTGTTCGTTCCTTTTCTTCTCGATAAAGAAAAACCTCATGTGAGATACTTTGCGGAGGACGGAGACAAAACCTTATGGATAGACACCAACAAAGGACTGATGCGATACAGTCTGGAAAAGAAACAGTTCGTTTCCCTCCCGACTCTCATCCAGCCTTTTACACTGCAATGCAACAATGCCGTCCTGATCTCGTCCAACCAGCTGTTATTTAATACTAACAACGATTTTTTCGTCTATCATATACAAAGCAATACCCTGTGTAATCTCTCGAAAGACCTGGAAGTAAAACACTTCCGCTGTGCGGCAACCGACCATACGGGGAATATATGGGTAGGCACGGAGTATGGTATCTTTGTCTTCAACAAACTCTATCAACTGATTGCACATTACGAACAATCGGAACGGGATTTAAGTGCACTGAACGATTCTCCCATTTACAGCCTTTATCAGGACAAGGCTCATAATATGTGGGTGGGAACCTATTTCGGAGGAGTCAACTATTATATATTCGGTTCCGACCAGTTTCAGATATATCCATACGGAGCCAGTTTCAATCATTTGAGCGGAAAGGCTGTCCGCCAGATTATCAATGCTCCGGACAACGGTCTGTACATCGCCACCGAAGATGGCGGATTGAACTACCTGAACAATAAGAAAGAAATCACCCGTGCCGAACGGCTGCACAAGCAAATGCAAATCTACGCCAAGAACATACATTCTTTATGGCTTGACAAAGATAACAGCCTGTGGCTCGGACTGTTCCTGAAAGGAGCTCTTCACTATATACCGCATTTAAACCGCACAGTAGACTATAATCTACTGTCGGATGAGGTTTCTTCCGGCTTCTGCATCATCGAAGACAAGAACGATCATATCTGGTACGGAGGCCCTTCCGGCTTATTCCTGATCGACAAGAAGAAAGCAAACTCCCGCCCGGAAAAAATTTCATCTCTCCGTGTCTTTAACCTGGTACAGTTTAATGACAGTATACTTTGGGCAGGAACCCGAAAAGGCAGTATATTTCAGATCAATACCCATACACTGAAAGTAACCTCGCTCCCCATCCTGCCGCATACCGATCTCTACATCACCTATATCTACCCCGATTCACATCAACGGATATGGATAGGTACAGACAACAACGGGCTTTATGTATCGGACCGCAACGGTAGCATTATCGCCTTTTACAGTAAAGAACAGTTGGGATCCAACGCCATCAAAGGTATCATTGAAGATGAGATGAGCAATGTTTGGGTAGGTACCGGAAACGGACTTTGTTGTATCAATTCCCAAACAGGAAGCATTGACCGATATACCACGGCCGACGGATTGCCCATCAACCAGTTCAACTACTCCTCCGCCTGCAAGAAGCCTGACGGAGAATTGTATTTCGGAACTATCAACGGTATGATTTCTTTCTACCCGGAACAGGTACGCTCCGTCAATCCCCGTTTCAACATTGCACTGACTGCCATTTGGAGCAACAGCGAATATATGTCGCCCAACAATGAGAAAGCATTCATCCCTTCCTCTATCTCCGAACTGACAGAGATCACCCTGACGCACGAACAAGCCCAATCCCTGCGTCTCGAATATTCCGGCCTGAATTATCAATATACCGACAACACTCAATATGCGATGAAAATGGAAGGTATCGACAAGGACTGGCAGTTTGTAGGCAACCAGCATCAGGTACGCTTCTCCAATCTGCCTTCAGGAAGATATATCTTAAAGATCAAAGCCAGCAAAGATGGTATCCACTGGGACGAAACGGGCCAAAAGGACCTTGCCATCAGAGTCCTTCCTCCTTGGTGGCTCTCACCGGGAGCATATTTAGTTTATGCACTACTCTTCCTATTAATCATTTACGCCGCATACAGATATACCAAAACGCGTATCATCCTGCTCATGCGACTGAAAACGGAGCATGAACAACGCGTCAACATAGAGAATATGAATCAACAGAAGATCAATTTCTTCACTTACATCTCCCATGACCTGAAAACACCGCTGACCCTGATTCTATCGCCTCTGCAACGATTGATCCAGCAGCCACAAATCAGCAACAACGATAAAGAGAAACTGGAAGTCATCTACCGAAACGCCAACCGGATGAATTATCTGATTAATGAACTATTGACATTCAGTAAAATCGAGATGAAACAGATGCGTATCAGCGTCCGGAAGGGAGACATCATGCACTTTCTGGAAGAACTGTCGCACATCTTCGACATTGTAGCCGGGGAACGGGAAATTGACTTCATCGTCAATCTGGAAGACACCGAAGAGGAAGTCTGGTTCTCGCCTTCTAAGCTGGAACGGATTCTTTATAACTTGCTCTCAAACGCATTTAAATATACCCAGCCCGGCGGATACGTCAAGTTGAGTGCCAAACTAATAAAAGAAGAGAAAGGAACATTTGTGCAAATCTCCGTCAAAGACAATGGCAGGGGGATTCCTAAAGAAGCTCAAGAACAAATATTTGAAAGTTACTACCAAGTTGAGAAGCGCGACCATCGCGAGGGATTCGGACTGGGATTATCGCTTACGCGTTCGCTCATACACATGCACAAAGGGGAAATCCGGGTAGAAAGCGAAATCAACAAAGGTTCGGACTTTATCGTTACCCTGAATGTATCCGAGGATGCTTACAACCCTGATGAACGCTCGTCCGAGAACATCACGACCGAAGAAATACAGAAATATAACCAGCGAATCAAGGAAACCATCGAACTCATTCCCGAAAAGCTGACCAACAAAGAAAAAGATCCTGCCCGGGAATCTATTATGATTGTGGAGGACAACAAAGAAATGAATGATTACCTCGCCAGTATATTCAGCGAGAAATATGATATTATACGGGCGTATAATGGTGCAGAAGCCTGCAAGAAGATAGCCAAACAGCTGCCCAACCTCATTATATCGGATTTAATGATGCCGGTGATGGACGGCCTGGAATTCACGGAACGTGTCAAACAAGACGTAACGACCAGCCATATCCCCGTTATCCTCCTGACTGCAAAGACTGATGAAAACGATCATACGGAAGGTTATCTGCGAGGAGCCGATGCGTATATCACCAAACCTTTCAACGCCAAGAATCTGGAACTGCTGGTACAGAATATCCAAAAGAGCCGGAAACAGAGTATTGAACACTTCAAACAGGCAGAAGAACTGAACATCAAGCAAATAACCAACAACCCGCGGGATGAAATATTCATGAAAGAACTGATGGAACTGATTATGGCGAACCTCACCAAGGAAGACTTCGGAGTAACGGAAATCACAGCCCATCTCCGCATCAGCCGCAGCCTGTTGCACATGAAGCTGAAATCACTCACCGGATGCTCCATCACTCAATTCATACGGACCATCAAAATGAAAGAGGCTAAAACTCATTTACTGAATGGTATGAATGTCTCCGAAGCATCATTTGCCGTCGGTATATCAGATCCGAACTACTTTACAAAGTGTTTCAAGAAAGAATTTAATATCACTCCGACAGAGTTTCTCAAACAGTTGAAATAGAAAGCAAAAGTAACTGCTTCAGAAATTCAACCTACCCTTAGACAACGTGTCAACTATTAATAGAAAAGTTCTTTTGCTCCCTTTGCAAAGATCTCTTCCCTTCATAGTAAAGTTGTCTTT
>ENA-UESP01001652-UESP01001652.1-human-gut-metagenome-genome-assembly--contig:-NODE-1652-length-14085-cov-3.653555_pt1 | contig 14085 bp, 10 predicted proteins | sample MGYA00243003_ERZ508004 | MGnify/ENA primary metagenome ERZ508004 (study PRJEB26167, sample SAMN06115443) | human gut metagenome | host: Homo sapiens | place: China:Henan | collected 2015-07-29...
GGGTCTTGTCCTCCTGGGCCTGGATGGCGTCGAGCATCTGCTGCTGTTCCTGCGGCGAGATGCCCGAAGGCGTCGGCTGCCCCTGCTGGTCGCCCTGGTCCTCCTTGTCGCCCTGGTCCTCCTTGTCCTCCTTGTCGCCCTTGCCCTCCTGCGGGTTCTGTTTCTGATCGCCCTGCTGGTCCTTGGGGTCGCCCTTTTGGTCCTTCTGATCGTCTTTCTGATCGGGGTTCTGCTGACTCTGATCGTTCTGGTTCTGATCCTTGTTCTGGTCTTGGTTCTGGTCCTTGTTCTGATCTCCGCCGCCACCGCCGCCGTCCTTGTTCTCGTCGAGCAGCCGCTTGGTGTAGGCGTAGTTGTACTTGGCCTCCATGTCCGAGGGGTTCAGGCGCAGCGACTGCTTGTAGCTTTCGAGCGCCTCCTGATACTTCTGTTGCTTGAACTGCGCGTTTCCGAGGTTGTAGAACGCTTCGGCGCGCTCCGTGTCCGCGCGCAGCGAGTCCGCCGCGGCCTGCTGCATGGTCTGCTCGGCACGGTCGAACCGTTCGGCCTTGTAGAGGGCGTTTCCGAGGTTGTAGATCGCTTCGAACTGTCCCGGAGCCGCTTGCAGGGCCTGCTCGTAACGGCCGGCCGACTGCTCGTAGTTGCCCTTGTTGTACTGCCGGTTGCCTTTGCGCACCAGCGAGCGTTCGGGCAGCTGTTGGGCCTGCACCCCGGAGGCGGCAAAGAGAAACAGAATGATATAGAGTGACTTGTACATCGTTGTCGCGTTTAGTTTTGCTTCGGGGACTCTTCCTCGGCGGGAGCCTCCTCCTCGACGGGTTTCGTCTCCTCGACGAAGTAGTACGCCTTGAGGTAGTCGGCCTCGTTCTGCTCGGCCTCGGGCGTCGCCTTGGCGAACTTCACCAGGTCGGCGTCGCGCAGGATCGCCGTCAGGTCCATCCGCGCCTTGTCGGGCAGCTCCTCCGGGCGCATCGTCTCGATGATCTCGTCGGAGGTCATCTCCATGGCGCCGAAGCCCCAGCGGGCGGCGATATAGGTGCGCAGGATGTCCGTAAGGCCCGAATAGTACTGCTTATGCCTGTTGTTCTGCCACAGTTTCTGGTTGTGGAGCGCTTCGAGGGCCTGGATGGCCGCCACGTGCGGCGGGAGCGGCGGAGCGGGTTTGAACAGGTCGCCGAAACCCTTGCCGCGGCTGGCGAGGTAACGCTTGAGCGCATAGCCCGCCGCGAGCAGCATCAGGAGGAAGAAAACGCCCCACTTGACGTAGCCGCTCACCTCGCGGAAGCGGAACGGCAGGTTTTTCTGGGCTTTCAGGTCGTAGATCGACTGCGACGTGGAGTCGATCTGGAACGTCGCAACCTCCAGATAGACCGAATCGGTGCTCCGGAGCGTGTCGAGGATGTTCTTGTCGGCGTAGAGCACCTGCGCCGCGCCGAGGTTGTATTTGCCCTCGTCGAATGCGGCCAGCCGGTAGCGCTTGCGCAGTTTGAGCCGCCGGCCGTCGCGTTCGAGCGTGTCGACCGGGCAGTTCTCGACCAGCTCGATCTTGCCGTCGCGGGGGTCGAATACGGGGAATTCCACGACCTGCACCAGATCCTTCTCCACGTCGATGACGTAATCGAAGCGGTCGCCGATCATAATGCTGTCGGGTTCTACGCGCGCCGTGACCGTGGGCGTCTCCTGCGCCCGGGCCGCGAGTCCCGCGAAAAGAAGCGCTATTGCAAAGAGTCGTTTCATCGCTGTTTGAACAGTTTTATCAATTCGGCCACATAGTCGCCGTCGGTCGAGATCATCGCCGTGTCGATGCGGTTGTGCTTGAGCGTCGCCTCTATTTCGCCGCTGCGCCGCTGCCACGAGGCGGCATAGTGGTCGCGCACGGCCCGCGACGAGGTGTCGACCCAGACCTTGCGGCCGCTCTCGGCGTCCTTCAGCTCGACGATGCCCACGTCGGGAAGCTCCGTCTCGCGGGGATCGTAGACGCGGATGCCCACCAGGTCGTGCTTGCTCCCGGCGATCTTCAGCGCGTCGTCCAGCGCCGACTTGTCGCCGGTCGAGTCCATGAAGTCCGAGAGGATGAAGGTCGTGCAGCGCTTCTTGTTGACATTCGTCAGGAAACGCACCGGCTCCGAGAGTTTCGTGCCCGCGGATTCGGGGCGGAAGCCGATCAGTTCGCGGATGATCATCAGAATATGGCTGCGGCCCTTCTTCGGGGGGATGAACTTCTCGACCTTGTCCGAGAAGAAGATGCAGCCCACCTTGTCGTTGTTCTGCGCGGCCGAGAAGGCCAGCACGGCGGCGATTTCGGTGATGATGTTCTTCTTCAGGCGGTCCGTCGATCCGAACATGCGCGATGCGGAGACGTCCACCAGAAGCATCATCGTCAGTTCGCGCTCCTCTTCGTAAATCTTGATGTGGGGTTTGCGCGACCGGGCCGTCACGTTCCAGTCGATGTCCCTTACGTCGTCGCCCGCGCGGTACTCCCTGACTTCGGAAAACGACATGCCCCGTCCGCGGAAAGCCGTATGGTACTTTCCGGCGAAGATCTCGTTCGAAAGACCGCGGGTCTTGATCTCGATCTTACGGACGCGTTTCAGAATATCGTTCTCGGTCTGCTGCATCGTTAGGGTACGATTACGTTGTTGAGAATGTCGGTGATGATCTCCTCCGAGGTGATGTTCTCGGCCTCGGCTTCGTACGTCAGGCCGATGCGGTGGCGCAGCACGTCGTGGCAGACGGCGCGCACGTCCTCGGGGATGACATAGCCGCGGCGGCGGATGAAGGCGTAAGCCCGGGCGGCCTTGGCCAGCGAGATCGACGCACGGGGCGAACCGCCGTATGCGATCAGGTTCTGGAGCTTCTGGAGGTTGTACTCCGCCGGCTCGCGCGTGGCGAAGATGATGTCGATGATGTATTTCTCGATCTTCTCGTCCATGTAGACGTCCTCCACGACCTTGCGGGCCTTGACGATGTCTTCGGGCGAGATGACCTTGTTGACGGCGGGGAGTCCTCCCCCGGCGAGGTTCATGCGCACGATGTCGCGCTCCTCCTGCTTCTTGGGGTAGGATATTTTGGCTTTGAGCATGAAACGGTCCACCTGCGCTTCGGGCAGCGGGTAGGTTCCCTCCTGCTCCAGCGGGTTCTGCGTGGCCAGCACCAGAAAGGGCTGCGGCAGCGGATAGGTGTTGTCGCCGATGGTCACCTGACGCTCCTGCATGGCCTCCAGCAGTGCCGACTGCACCTTGGCCGGGGAGCGGTTGATTTCGTCCGCCAGCACGAAGTTGGCGAATACGGGGCCTTTCTTGACGACGAACTCCTCGTTCTTCTGCGAGTAGATCAGCGTACCGATCAGGTCGGCCGGCAGCAGGTCGGGGGTGAACTGTATGCGCGAGAAGGCGGCGTCCACGGCCTTCGCCAGCGTAGTGATGGCCAGCGTCTTGGCCAGTCCCGGCACGCCTTCCAGCAGAATATGGCCGTTCGACAGCAGGCCGATCAGCAGCGTGTCTACCAGATGGCTCTGGCCGATGATGACCTTGCCCATTTCCGTACGGAGCGTATCCACGAAGACGCTTTCGCGTTCGATGCGCTCGTTGAGTTCCTTGATGTTGATGACTTCGCTCATTGTTTTATATTGTTGAATTTCATTCCTCTTTTCCGCGGCCGGCATATTAGGTCCGGCATATTAGGTCCGGCATATTAGGTCCGGCATATTAGGTCCGGCAAATCCGGCTCCGCATACTCTGCCGGCAACCCCGGTTCCGTATATTCGGTCCTGCATACTTTGTCCGGCAAACCCGGCCCCGCACATGTTGCCCGATAAACCCGGTCCGCACATTCGGCCTGCATGCTCAGCCCGAAAATCCCGGCCCTGCACACGCTGTCCGCAGCCTCTGCGCCCGCACTGCGGGCGCTGCGAGCATGTCGCCGTATTGCCGTCGGATTTAGTTTTTTAACGTTTGCAATGCAAAGATATTATTTTCTTTGAAAAAAACTTATTCAATTCTTATTAACTTTGCCGTCATGGAATCCAAAGAATCACCTATTTTACAAGGCCTGAACCCCGCTCAGCGCGCCGCCGTCGTGAATTACGACGCCCCGTCGCTCATTATCGCGGGCGCGGGTTCGGGCAAAACGCGGGTGCTGACCTCGCGCATCGCCTATATGATCGAGCAGGGCGTGGCTCCCTTCAACATCCTCGCGCTCACCTTTACCAACAAGGCCGCCGAGCAGATGCGCGAACGCATCGCGCAGATGATCCCCGACAACCGCAGCCGCTATATCCGCATGGGAACCTTCCACTCGGTTTTTTCGCGTATCCTGCGCGAGAACGCCGACTGCATCGGTTTCCCCGATTCGTTCACCATCTACGAACCTTCGGACTGCAAGAACCTGCTGAAGACCATCGTCCGCGAGCTGAACCTTCCGGACGAGAAATACAAGCCCAACCTCTTGGCTTCGCGCATATCCTATGCCAAAAACTGTCTGGTGACCCCCGGCGCCTACCTCGCCAATTCGGTCTACGCCGCCGAGGACCGTCAGGCGCAGATTCCCGAATTCGGCAACATCTACAACATCTACTGCCAGCGCTGCAAGCGCAACGGCGCGATGGATTTCGACGACCTGCTGCTGCAGACCAACATCCTGCTGCGCGACGCCCCCGACGTGCTGGCGCGCTATCAGGAGCAGTTCAAATATATTCTGGTGGACGAGTATCAGGACACCAACTACGCCCAGTACGTCATCATCCGCCGTCTCTCGCAGCTGCATTCGAAGGTCTGCGTCGTGGGCGACGACGCGCAGTCGATCTACTCCTTCCGCGGGGCCAAGATCGAGAATATCCTCTCGTTCCAGAAGGATTTTCCCGACGCCATGGTCTTCAAGCTGGAGCAGAACTACCGCTCGACCCGCACCATCGTCGATGCGGCCAACTCGGTGATCGTCCGCAACTCCAAACGCATGGAGAAACACTGCTTCTCGGAGGGCGACAAGGGCGAGCCGATCCGCATCCTCAAAGCCTATACCGACCGCGAGGAGGCCGAAATGGTCGTCTCCGACCTGCGCGACAAGATCCGCCAGACGGGCGACGAGTGGTCCGAGGCGGTGATTCTCTACCGCACCAACAGCCAGTCGGCCGTGCTGGAGGACAACCTCCGCCGCCGGGGCATCCCCTACCGCATCTACAAGGGCAGTTCGTTCTACGACCACAAGGAGGTCAAGGACATGCTGGCCTATATCCGGCTGGTTATCAATCCGCGCGACGACGAGGCGTTCAAACGCATCGTCAACTATCCCGCGCGCGGCATCGGCGACACGACCGTCCAGCGCATCGCCGAGCTGGCCGCCGGGCGCGGCGTCTCGATGTGGGAGGCGGTCGATACGCTGGTCGCCGAACCCGCCGCCGATCCCGTGCAGAAGACCATCGCCCGCAAGGTGTCGGATTTCGTCGCCATGATCCGCGGCCTGTCTCTGGCCCGCAACGAAAAGAGCCTTTACGACTTCGGTCTGGAGATCGCCACCCGTTCGGGCATCATCGCCGCCTACCGCACCGAGAATACCCCTGAGGCGACCTCGGCGCTGGACAATATCGAGGAGCTGCTCAACTCGATGCAGCTCTTCAAGGAGCAGCGCGACGCCGAGATCCGCAGCGGCGAACGGCGGGAGGACGAGGAGGCGACCATCGACGAGTGGCTGCAGAACGTCATGCTGATGACCGACATGGACAAGGACGATCCTGAGGACCGCAACAAGGTGACGCTCATGACCGTCCATTCGGCCAAGGGGCTTGAATACAAATACGTCTATATCGTCGGTCTCGAAGAGAACCTTTTCCCCTCGCAGCGGGCCGCCGAGTCGCCCGACGGCATCGAGGAGGAGCGCCGCCTGTTCTATGTGGCCCTGACGCGCGCCAAGGTCGAGGCGACGATCTCCTATGCCGAGATGCGCTTCAAGTGGGGCAATATGGAGTTCTCGCGTCCGAGCTGTTTCCTGCGCGAGATCGACCCCAAATATGTCCGCGCCGACTTCGACGCCGGCGAGGAGCGTCCGCGCCGCCCGCAGGACGGCGAAGGCCCCTCGGCCATCGACGAACTGCGCCGCCGCTTCGACTACCGCTTCCAGCAGAAACGGCAGGCCGACCGTGCGGGCGGCAATAACGGCGGCCAGCAGGGCGGCTTCGGCGGCCGGGGCAGCGGCGGCAGTTTCGGCGGGCGTTCCGCCGACGGCCAGTCCGGTCCCGCCCGGCGCTTCGCCCGCGCCGCGGCTCCGCAGGGCGCGCGCCCTGCGGGCAGACCCGATCCGGCCCTCGTCCAGACGCCGCGCCCCTCGACCGACGGCATGCGCCGCGTGGGCGTGCGGCAGGCGGTCGACGGCGGCGTGCCCGTAGGGCCGTCGATGCCCGTCAGCGGCGACTACACCGTGGGCCAGCGCGTCGAACATCCCAAATTCGGCGTCGGCATCGTCCAGCGCATCGAGACCCTCGCCACCGACCACAAACTGGTCGTGGCCTTCGACAGCGTGGGCGAGAAAACCCTGCTGGCCAAATTCGCCAAGCTGACCAAACTGTAGAGATGATGGAAACTTCCCCCCCCCTCATTTCAGTCTGCATGACCACCTATAACCACGCGCCCTACCTGCGTCAGGCCGTCGAGAGCGTGCTCTCCCAGCAGACCTCGTTCGACTTCGAACTGGTGCTGGGCGAGGATTGCAGTACGGACGGCACGGCGGAGCTCTGCCGCGAATACGCCGCGAAATACCCCGGCCGCGTGCGGCTGGTGACGGGCGCCCGCAATGTCGGCTGGCGGGCCAACTACCGCCGCACGTTCGATGCCTGCCGCGGGAAATACGTGGCCTACTGCGACGGAGACGACTGGTGGACCGACCCCTGCAAGCTGCAGATGCAGGCCGATCTGATGGAGTCCGATCCCGGTTGCGGCATGTGTTATACGGGCGCCGACGAATACTGGCAGGCGGAAGGGACCTTGAAATCCGATCCCGACCGGCACTATACCGATTTCGAGCAGATGCTGCTCGGCATTTCGGTCCCCAACTGCACGGCGCTGGCCCGCCGTGAGCTGATCGCGGCCTACTATGCCGAGATCTGCCCTGAGGAGCATCCCGAATGGCTGACCGACGACTGGCCCATGTGGCTGTGGTTCGCCTGCCGTTCCCGAATACGCTTCATAGACCGCGTGACGGCCGTGCACCGGCGCATGGTCGGGAGCGTGAGCCACGGAGATTCCTACAGGGGACGCCTTGCGAGCCGCGATTCGGCGATGGAGACCAGTCTCTGGTTCGACGAACGCTTCACGGCTTCGCGCAACCGCTTCCGCATTCTGCGCCGCCGTCATGTGGTGGGGCTCTGGCTGCTCTCGTGGAAAGGGGCGGGAGTCGGCGAATACCTCGCGCGCTGGTGGGCCGATCTGCGGCGGACGCCGCGGCTCGTCTTCTGCCCGGAGGGGGCTATTTTTCTGGTGAAGAAAATTCTTTTTCGACGTAAAAAACAGCATTTATGACGACCAAACAACGTTACGACGGCGTAATCGCATGGTTCTCGGAGCATATGCCCGTGGCCGAGAGCGAACTGCACTACACCGACCCCTACCAGCTGCTGGTGGCGGTGATCCTTTCGGCGCAGTGCACCGACAAACGGGTCAACATGACCACTCCCGCGCTGTTCGAGGCGTTTCCCACGCCCTTCGATATGGCCGCGGCCACGGCCGAGGATATTTACCCCTACATCAAGAGCATCTCCTATCCCAACAACAAGGCCCGCAACCTCGCGGGCATGGCCCGCATGCTCTGTTCGGAGTTCGGCGGCGAGGTGCCGAGCGATCTGCAGCAGATGCAGCGCCTGCCGGGCGTGGGCCGCAAGACGGCCAACGTGCTGGGCGCGGTGTTGTGGCAGAAGGAGGTGATGCCGGTCGATACGCACGTCTTCCGCGTCTCGAACCGCATCGGCCTGACAACCAACTCCAAAACGCCCCTTCAGACCGAGCTGACACTCGAAAAGAACATTCCGCCGCACCTGCTGCCGGTGGCCCATCACTGGCTCATTCTCCACGGCCGCTATGTCTGCACGGCCCGCGCCCCGAAGTGCGGCGAGTGCGGCATCGCCGTGTGGTGCCGCAAATACGCCGCCGACCATAAGGCCCCGAAGGGCTGAACCACCGACCGAAAACCCTAAAAACTTCAACGATATGACAAAAAACCTCTTCCGTATTCTGTTGTTCCTGCTGCTGCCCCTCGCCGGGCAGGCCAAAGACGCCGATTCGCTGCGCGTACTCTGGGTCGGCAACAGCTATACCTATTACAACGACATGCCGGCCATCGTGCAGCAGATCGCCGCGACGCAGAAGGTGAAGGTCTCCTGCACGCGCTTCCTCAAAGGCGGCGAACGCTTCTCCGGTCACCTGACGAATCAGAAACTGCTGAAGGCGCTGGCCGCCGGCGGCTGGGACTACGTCGTCCTGCAGGAGCAAAGCTCCGCGCCCGCCATGCCGACGCGGCAGGTCGCCCGCGAGGTCTATCCGCAGGCCCGCACGCTCGACAGCCTCGTGCATGCGGGTTCACCCGACGCCCGTGTGATTTTCTACATGACGTGGGGCCACAAGAACGGCAACCGCTTTCCGATTCCGGAATATCCGCCCATCAACCGCTACGAGACCATGCAGGAGCGGCTGATTACGAGCTACCTCGAAATGGCCTATGACAACGACGCGTGGTGCGCCCCTGTGGGCATGGCGTGGCGCCGCGTGCGGGCCGAACGTCCCGACTGCGTGCTCTATGCGCAGGATTGTTTCCACCCCGCGCTGCCGGGCAGCTACCTCGCGGCCAACGTGATCTTCACGACCATCTACGGCAAACCCTACCAGACCGACTGCACGATGGGTCTTCCGCCCGAACAGGCCGAATACCTCCAGCGCGTAGCCCAGCAAACGGTCCTCGAAAACCGGACGCTGCTCAATCTCGAATAATCCGGCGGTCAAATCCGACAGCCGAACCCGAATAAGACGACAACGGCGGAGACGAATGCTCCGCCGTTGTCGTTTATAAGTCGTCCGGTCTCTTTCGCTTCGGTTTTCCGTCTTTCCGGCGGCATCCGTCCTTTTGCGCTTTTCTGTTCCCCTCCGGTTCCCCGCTTTCCCGGCCGCGGTCGGTTTCTCGCTTTTCTTCCGTCCGGTTTCCGTTCTTCGTTTATCCTTTGTTCTGCCGCCTGCGCCCGGTTACCCGTTCTTCCATTCGTGTCTGTTTTTTTTGCGCTTTTCTGTTTCCCTCCGGTCCCCGCTTTCCCGGCCGCGGCCGCTTTTCCGTTTTTCTCCCGTCTCGGTTCCCGCTCTTCCGCCTGCCCGTTTTTCCCGCTCTGTTAGCCTGTTCTCTGTTTTCCCGGCTTTTCGTTCTGCGTCCGGCGACTACCGCTCGCTCAGGAGGAGCCAGCGCATCGTCTTTTCGTCGATCAGCCCGATCAGCTCTACGATACGCTGCGACTGGGCCGTCAGCTCGTCCACTCCGAGCGAACCCGACGAAAGCGACTCCTCCAGCGCCGCTTTTTCGGCTTCCAGCACCGGAATCTCCCGCTCCAGCATCTCCAGCTCGCGCTTTTCGTTGTACGAGAGTTTGCGCGGCGCCGTCTCCGCCGCCTGCGTCCGCACCGCCTGCGGTTTGGGCCGCGCCTGCGCCTCCTGCGCGTGGCGTGCGGCTTCGTATTCGCGTTTCCACGCCACGTATTCCGAGTAGGTGCCCGTGAAATCCTTGATCTCGCCCCCGCCGCAGAAGACCAGCAGGTGGTCGGCCACCTTGTCTACGAAATAGCGGTCGTGCGACACTACGATCACACACCCCTTGAATGCGCGCAGATACTCCTCCAGAATGCCGAGCGTCACGATGTCCAGATCGTTCGTCGGTTCGTCCAGAATCAGGAAATTGGGGTTGCGCATCAGCACCGTGCAGAGATACAGCCGCCGCCGTTCGCCGCCGCTGAGCCGCGCCACGAAGCTGTACTGTGTTTCGGGCGTGAAGAGGAAGTGCTGCAGGAACTGCGACGCGCTCATGCGCCGTCCGTCGCCCAAGTCGATCTGCTCGGCGATTTCGGTCACCACGTCGATCACCCGCTTCCCCTCGTCGAACTCCAGCCCCTGCTGGCTGTAATAGCCGAAGCGGACCGTCTCGCCGACTTCGATCGTCCCGCTGTCAGGGCGTTCGATCCCCGTCAGCAGTTTGAGGAACGTCGATTTCCCGCAGCCGTTGTCGCCCACGATCCCCAGCTTCTCGTAGCGGGTGAAGTTGTAGTTGAATTTGTCGAGGATCACCAGCTCGCCGAACCGTTTGCCGACCTCCTTGGCTTCGAATATCTTGGTCCCGATCCGCGACGCCTTGACGTCGAGCCGCACTTCGCCGCGGCTGCGCGTCGATTGCAGGCGCGCTTCCAGCTCGTGAAAGGCGTCGATGCGCGACCGGGCCTTCGTCGCCCGCGCCTGCGGCTGGCGGCGCATCCACTCCAGCTCGCGGCGGTAGAGATTCGTCTCGCTCTCCCGCCGGGCCGCCTGCGCCGTCTCGCGCTCCTGCTTCTTCTCCAGATAATAGGAGTAGTTGCCCGCGTAGTGGTATAGCTGCCGGTCCTCGATTTCGAGGATGTCGCTGCACACCTTGTCCAGAAAGTAGCGGTCGTGCGTCACCATCAGCAGCCCCGCGCCGCTTGCCGCCAGATACTCTTCGAGCCACTCGGTCATATCGGTGTCGAGGTGGTTGGTCGGCTCGTCGAGGATCAGCAGGTCCGACTCGCTTATCAGCACGTTGGCCAGCGCCACGCGCTTGAGCTGTCCGCCCGAAAGGGTCCCGACCCGCTGTCCGAAGTCGCGGATCTTCAGCCGCGACAGAATCCGCTTGGCCCGCTGTTCGTAATCCCACGCTTCGAGCGCGTCCATGCGGGCCATCGCCTCCTGCAATCCTTCGCCCGACGGCTCTTCGATCGCCCGTTCGTATTCGGCGATGGCCTTCAGCGCCGGATTCTCCGAGAGGAAGCAGGCTTCCAGCACGGTCATCTCCGCCGGATAGACCGGACTCTGTTCGAGGTAGGCGATCCTCAGATCGCGGCGGGGTACGACGCTGCCGCCGTCGTGATCCTCACGCCCCGCTATGATGTTCAGGAGCGTGGTTTTCCCGGTGCCGTTCTTGGCGACGAGGGCCACGCGCCGCCCGTCCTCGATCGCAAACGATATATTTTCGAAGAGTACCAGATCGCCGAACGATTTGGTCAGGTTCTCCACCTGAAGACAACAAGCCATAATGCGTTTTTTTTGTGTATGCAAAGCTACGCAAAAATACCGAACCGACAACCGCCGCCCCGAAACCGGATCGCCGGCCGCCGGCTTTCCGGAGTATGGAAACGTGCTATTTCGGTACGTTCCCGCGGTCGCGGTTGCATATCTCTTCTTTTTTTGTATCTTTGCAAAGATCATTTAGCGAAACAGAGCCGAAATGGAGTTATCGAAAGAGCGTCTCGAACGCCTGCGGGAACTGCTTGCCCCCGCCCATCAGCAGATCGTGATCGTGTCGCACACCAATCCCGACGGCGACGCCGTGGGATCGTCGCTGGCATGGGCCGAGGCGCTGCGGTCGATGGGACATGAGGTGACGTGCGTCGTTCCGAACAAATACCCCTATTTTCTCGACTGGATGCAGGGCATCGAGGAGGTCGTGGTCTTCAAGAACGACACCGAAGGCCGCGCCGCCCGCGCCATCGCCGATGCGGACATCCTCTTCTGTCTCGATTTCAACGCCGTTTCGCGGCTCGAAATCCTCAGCGAGACCATCGGTGCCAATACGACGGCCCGCCGCGTGCTGATCGACCACCACCTTTCGCCCGACGAGGGTTTCGACCTTTCGTTCTCGCATCCCGATTCGTCGAGCACCTGCTTTCTGGTCTACTCCATCGTCGAAGCGCTGTTCGGCGCGCAGGCCGTTACGCGCCGCATGGCCGAAGCGCTCTATGTGGGCATCATGACCGACACGGGCAATTTCGCCTATTCGTTCCTCACGCCTGAGCTGTTCCGCGCCGTGGCCGTGCTGGTCGGGACGGGCATCAGCATTCCCGACATTCACAACAACGTCTACAACGCCTATACCGAGGGCCGCGCCCGGCTGTTCGGCTATGCCATCAACCGCAAGATGGAGATTATTCAGGACGGCACGGTGGCCTACATGTCGCTGCTGGAGAACGAGATGCGCCGCTTCCAGTTCCAGCAGGGGGACAGCGAGGGTTTCGTGAACTACGCCCTGACGGTCAAGAAGATGAAGATGTCGGCCATGTTTCTGGCTCACCGCAAGTTCATCCGCGTCAGCTTGCGTTCGCGCGGAGATGTCGACGTCAATCTCTTCGCCCGCAAGTACTTCAGCGGCGGCGGCCATAAGAACGCCGCCGGAGGTAAATCGTTCGTTTCGATGCAGGAGACTATCGCACACTATATCAAGTCGGTAAAGGAATTCGCTGACGAGGGCCATCTCGGCTGATCCGCCGGAGCGGCCGCGCTGCGGCGGTTTCCGGCAGTTCTCTGCGGCCGGATTTCCGGTTGTCAATGGTTTCGGCAGATCGGTTTCGGCTGTCAATCGTCTTGCGGCGACTTTGCCCGTCCGGTTTCCGGTGGTCTGCCGCCTTGTGGCGGTTTCCGGCGATCAATCGTTTTGCTGCGGTTTCCGCCTGCTCGATTCTGCCGCCCGGTTTCCGGCTGTCAACTGTCTTGCGGCGGTTTCTGCACCGGATTTTTGGCTGCCGATCGCCTTTGTAGCGACTTTTGCCCGTCCGATTCCGGCTGCATGGCTTCCGGGGCCTGCCGTATCGCTTCTGCCGGGCAGCAGCGACCCCTGCGGTTCTGGTGCGCTCGCGGCAGCCGCCTGCGGTTCCCGGTTTTCGGGCCGTCGTGCACCCGAATTCCGGCCGTGAATTCCGCCGGTTGCCGCAAAAGATGCTGTCTCATTAATTTGGAACGTTATGGACGATTTCCGACTCAAAGTCTTCATTACGGCGGCCCGGACGCTCAGCTTCACCCGGACGGCCGAACGGCTTTTCATCTCGCAGCCCGCCGTCAGCAAACACATCGGCGAGTTGGAATCCCAATATAAGGTACAGCTTTTCATGCGCCGCGGCAGCCGTCTCGAACTGACCGGGGCCGGAGAGACCCTGCTCGCCTGCGCCGAACGGCTGGCCGACGACTACCGCTGCATGCAGTACGAAATGAGTCTCTGCGCCGACGCTCCCGTGGGCGAATTGCGGCTGGGGGCCAGCACGACCATCGCCCAATACCTCCTGCCGCCGATTCTGGCCAGATTTACGACGCGCTTTCCGGGCGTTCGGGTCGCGATGATGTCGGGCAACAGCGATCAGGTCGAGCAGGCGCTCGGCGGGCACGGCATCGACTTGGGAATGGTCGAGAGCCTGAGCCGCCGTCAGGGGCTGCACTATACGGTTTTCGCTCCCGACGAGCTGGTGCTGGTGGCCCGCACGGGCGGTCCCTATTCGCGGACCGAGTCGATAACGGCCGATGAGCTGCGCGAAATTCCGCTCGTGTTGCGCGAGGGCGGATCGGGAACGCTCGAAGTCATCAAGGCGGCGCTGGGACGCGCGGGCATCCGCATTCCGCAGCTCAACGTGGTCATGCGGCTGGGCTCGACCGAGGGGATCAAGGCTTTCGTCCGCAACAGCGACGCCATGGCCATCGTTTCGGTGATCTCGGTCGTGGACGAGCTGCGCAGCGGCGTGCTGCGGATCATCGACCTCGAAGACCTTCCCCTGCGGCGCGATTTCGCGTTCGTGCACGTCGAAGCCGAGCCGTCGGCTCTCGTCCGGCAGTTCATCGAGTTCGCAAGGGCCGACCGTTGACCGGGCGGGCTTTCTGGCGCAGCCTCGACGAGCGTATTTGCCATGATTCCTTCGCCGTTTCTGCTGTCATTTCTGCCGCGTTTCCGCAGCCGCTGTTTCTGCCGCTGTTTCTGCCGCCGTTCCCGCCGTGCTCGCGTTGCGGTTCCGGGCTTCGCTTCCTCCCTTCTTTGTGCCGCCGCTTTCGGGGGACGATCTGTCCGCTTGTTTTTTTCAGTATA
>ENA-UESP01001658-UESP01001658.1-human-gut-metagenome-genome-assembly--contig:-NODE-1658-length-14048-cov-9.320020_pt1 | contig 14048 bp, 9 predicted proteins | sample MGYA00243003_ERZ508004 | MGnify/ENA primary metagenome ERZ508004 (study PRJEB26167, sample SAMN06115443) | human gut metagenome | host: Homo sapiens | place: China:Henan | collected 2015-07-29 | study...
TCGTTAGTGATACTACCCCCGTTTACTAATTTTAACTTTCCATCCCAAACAATCCAGTGATCTTTGAATGGAACATTTGCGCCTTGTTGGAGCATGCCAGCAGATATCAAACTAAAGATATGGACATCATTACACATTAATGAGTTTAATTTACAAATATCGCTTAAGCTGCTATGGTACAAACTTATATTACTAAATATCTTCTGCGCACCTGCATTCAGCATCCATTTTTTAATTTCTCCCCACAAGGTAATTGCAGATACCTTATCTCCAACTGATTCATATTTTAACAAATTATTAGATGAATCTCGCAAGCTGGCCATAGTAATCCAATCAACTGCGGAAACTCGAGGATGACTCGCTCCTGAAAATAAATCATTCACTTTCATCGTGCTAGTGCTTGGCTGAAGTAAAAAAGATCCCAGCGTTGCTTTGCCATGATTCCATAGATCCCAAACCAGTTGCTCGTAAACGTCATATCTATCCATCATTAAACAATAATAAAATGCTGCAGGGCCACATAGCATCGAGTAATACTGGTTTGGATAATATTCCCCTTCTGGACCTAACAGGGATGCAGCTTTTCTGGCATCAAGTTCACTTTTTATACTATTTTTCGTAAAAGGGTCTAATGGATCCCCTATTGGATGCTCCAGTGCGACAAAAAACCTTGGAATACAAGTGATTTGCACACTATGAATATTGTCATCCCCGTTATCATTAACCGGTTTTGTCTGCGCCTTTGTCTCAAAATAACAAACATTTTCACGCTTATTTTTAGAATATGCTTGCCCTGATGCCATTTCACCAAGTGTGTACATCTTTTTCGCAGGCGAGGAAAGCACAGAAAACAACTTACCACCGTGCTTGCGATATAAGTTCATTTCCATTATGTAGATTACAGATAACCCATCCTCTGTGTCATTCGTTTCATGGGACTGAGTTTGATAATTTGATGTTACTGGTTGTTGCGCCACTGACAGTAGTATATGTTTTTTATTACTGGCATCAGTTCTGTAAACATTCAGATCGTAAAAAAGGTCGACTGCTGAAACATTCGATTCAATCTTTGTATAAATATTATATTTAGGCATTGATGGCCTCCGGTATCATATGCAGCAGAACATCCTGTATCTGTGCAGAAGTAAACAACTTCGTATACCCCTCGCCATCACTGACACCCTCTAATACCGAGCCATCAGCCAGAAAGGCCCTGTAAGGAGTATTCATCATCGGCACCCCATTATCATCTGTACACAGGTAGCGAATATTATGGCTGCCGTCATTTATCGCATTAGCTAAAGGTGCAATGTCAGGCTTATGCTGCGCTTTTTCCCGCCTGACGTAATACCCGGCCCTTGTTCTGTACTCACCTGCCGTCGCTGATTCAATGCCACTGGCATTGAGCGTGATATAACTTCCCCCGCCGTTTATCGTGACCCGTTTTTTCGCAATAATTTCGATACTGTCTTCCGTGCTGACAATGCTGATTTCCTTCCGGGCAAGCAACGCCATCAGGTCATTCTGCGCCTGCATCTGTACCGGTCCCTGGTTCGCTATCAGCCTGATCCCAAGCTTTCGCACAAACACGCTCAGCGCACTGCCCACCCCGATGAACAGATTTTTCACCACGCTGACGTCTGCATTCTTTCCGGCTGTGGCAATCAGGTTATGCCCGGCTGAGACCTGCAGATGCTCCCCGCTGGTCAGCGCTATCCCCTCCGGCGCGCTGACCAGCAGTACCGATTTTTTGAGGTCTGTCAGCTGCTGCTCCAGCAGGGTAATTTGCGCCTGGAGATCGGCCGGGTTCGCGGTCGCCTTCTGCGCGTCACCGGAGATGGACATCATCTGCTCCCGGGCTTCGGCCAGATTGCTGACCGCCGGCTCCATATCCAGCACCTGCCCCTGAGCCTGCGCCTGTCCGTCCGCGCTGATAAATATCCCTTTCTGTGCCCGGATAGCTCCCCAGCTGTCGGTTCTCAGCTCAAAGCCTTCGCCGCGCGGCTGCCTGTCACTGTCCACCAGGTGCCCCAGGTTCAGCTGGCTCTTGCCGCCGTACTCCGTCGAGAGCTTGATATGCTCTTTCCCGCGCTCATCGTCGAGGCGGATTTTGTTGTTGGCCGGGGTGCGCAGGACGTTACGTTTGTCATTGCGAATGGTGACGTGGTCGCCGTGCGCCGAGTCGTGCAGCACGCCCGCGATATACGGCCGGTCGGGGTTACCATCCTCAAAGCCAATCGCCACCTCCGTCCCCGCCAGCAGCGGCAGGTGCAGGCCGTAAGTGTCTCCGGCATACGGCCGCGACTGGCGGACCCACAGGCTCTCGAACCCGGTTTCCCAGCGCGCCCGGTCAAACAGCATATTCACCCGGTAGCGTCCGTGTTTGTCGATATGCCCGTAGGTGTCGTTTTCCCGGGTGCTGGTCACGCGGGCCGGCAGCGTCCCGGCCATCACCGGACGCGCGCCGGGCTCAGGCCGGTAGCCGACGTCCGGGCTGTCCGGTATGCCGGCAAACTCCACCGCAAAGTCGGCATCGCGCCGGGCGTGGCTGTGCATCGCCGTGACGAGCACGCCATCAGCAAACTCCCCGGCCACCTCCTCTCCGCCGGTGACCTTCAGCACCTGTCCCGGGCAGAGCGTCGGGCAGCTGGTGGTGGCCTGCATCCGGGTCTGGCCGTTCAGATAACGCTCATGGCGAAGCCGGGCGTAAAACGCCCCGGACTCCGGCGCCGGATGGCGGTCATGGACATTCCCCGCGGTCAGGTAGTTATCTCCCCAGTGGTAAGCCTCACCAAAGGTGGTGGTCTCCCCGCGAGTGACATCCACCTGCGCGTTCATGTCCGCCGTCGCCTCGCGGTAGTTGTAGTCGCGGGTACTGACCTGCTGCTCCACGACGCGGTGGCGGCATGCCATCTCCCACACCGCGTCCACCCCGGCCGACTGCTGCCCTGACGGCGGGACCGAAGGCAACGTCAGCCCCTTCTCATAGCCCTGCTGACTGTCGCAGAACTCAGCGACGTCGATGTGCAGCCGCGTGTCGGCGGTAAAGCGAAACCAGATCCCCACCTCACCCAGCAGCCGGGTGATAAAGCGCAGGTCATCCTCGCCGTACTGCATCACCTGCTCGCGTCGCGGATACGTTTTTGTCAGCGAGAACAGAAAATCCTGACCGCGCAGGCCGTGGCGCTCGCGGAGGATTTTTTCCACAATCTGCGGAACGGACTGGTCCTGGTAAATGGCGTTCTGGTGCGAGCGGTTAAGCAGCGCCAGGCGCGGCTGAAGCGTCAGCGCGTAGTGCGTTTCATCCCTGGAGGTACTGAGCCGTTCAAACCCCGTCACCACACCCTGGATCACCCGCACGGGTTGCTGAACATTGATGCCGAAGCCCTGAGCCACCGGCGCCTGCAGCGTCAGGGAGGCTGCCTTCATCAGCATCATCTCTTTGCCGATGGCATGGTCTGCGCTGGTGAATTCAATACGGTAGCGGAACGGCTGGCTCAGGGCTTCATCGCCCTTGAAGGCCAGCACATCAAGCCCGGCTTCACATCCCTTCACCGAAAGCAGGTGGTGGTTATGGCTGAACAACAACGATTTCACGCTACTCATCGGATATTGTCCCCTCGTCAAACGCCATCACGACGCCTTCCTCTTCGTGATACCCCAGCGTCACCTGGCGCGGTTTCTGCCCCGCCGCCATATGGCTCAATAGCTGCTGACTCAGTGCCGGCAGGATCTGCTGATTGAGCAGACTGTCGACGTTGCGGGCGCCGGTATCCGGCAGCAGGCAGGCCTCGGTCAGCGCGTCGAACAGGCTCTCGCTGAGGGTGGTGGTGATTCCGTAATGGCAAGCCAGACGCTGACTTACCTGCCCGAGCTTCATGCCGACAATGGCGCGCAGCGCTGCCGCCGGCAGCGGACGGTAAATCACCGTCTGGAAGCGGGCCAGCAGCGCCGGCTGGAAGTGGCCGCGCAGCACCGGGCGCAGCAGCTCGTGCAGGTCTGATTCGCTGGCCTCCGGCTGTTCATCCAGCAGCTGCATCAGGAGGTCGCTACCGAGGTTGGCGGTCATCAGGATCACGGTGTTGCGAAAGTCGATTTCACGCCCCTCGCCGTCGCGCATTACCCCCCGGTCGAAGACCTGGTAGAACAGGTTCATCACATCGCGATGGGCCTTTTCCACCTCATCGAGCAGCACCACGCTGTAGGGGCGTTTGCGCACCGCCTCGGTCAGGATCCCGCCCTGGCCGTAGCCGACGTAGCCCGGCGGAGAACCCTTCAGCTGGCTGACGGTGTGCGGCTCCTGGTACTCGGAGAGATTGATGGTGATCAGCGCTTTCTCGCCGCCGAACAGCGCATCGGCCAGGGCGAGCGCCGTTTCCGTTTTGCCGGTGCCGCTCGGCCCGACCAGCAGGAACACCCCCTGCGGACCGTTCTCCGGCGTCAGGCCGGTTTTCGCGGCGCGCAGGCGCCGGGCAATAGCGCTCAGGGCCGCCTCCTGGCCAACCACCCGTTTGCCGAGACTCTCTTCCAGACTCAGCAGCTCCGTCTGCTCATCTTTCATTAGCGAGGAGAGCGGCACGCCGGTCCAGTCGGCAATCACCGTCGCCACGGTGCGGACGTCGACGTCCAGCCCGAGCAGCGGATTGCCCTGCTGGACGGCGATAAGCGCGGTTTGTAGATCGCTAATTTCCGCCTGGCGGGAGATATCGCGGCGACAGGCGAGCAGCGCTTCCGTCAGCTGCAGCTCCTGACCATACTGAGTTTCAAGGGTATCCAGCGCCAGAATAAGGCGGATCTCCTCCTGCTCAATGGCCGCCAGCCGATCGCCGCGGGCGCTGTTGCCCAGCGCAATATCTTCCAGCAGCGCCTGCTTCTCCATTGCCAGCGCGGTGAGCTGCGCCTTCATGCGGGTCAGCGGCTGAGGCACGGTATCCAAACTCATACGCAGGCGGGCGGAAGCGGTGTCGAGTAAATCCACTGCCTTGTCCGGCAGCTGGCGACCGGTGAGATAGCGTCGTGACAGCGTCACGGCGGCGCGCACCGCATCATCCGTGATATGCACGCCGTGGTGGTCGGCATAGCGGGACTTCAGGCCGCGCAGCATCAGGCAGGCGGTGTCGTCGTCCGGCTCATCCACCTTGACCATCTGAAAGCGGCGCTCCAGCGCGGCGTCGCGCTCGAAGTACTGCTTGTATTCAGACCAGGTGGTGGCGGCGATGGTCCGCAGTTCGCCCCGGGCCAGCGCCGGCTTCAGCAGGTTGGCGGCATCCGCGCCGCCCGCCTGATTACCCGCGCCGATGATCGTGTGCGCCTCGTCGATAAACAGCAGCACCGGCGAAGGCGACTGCTGTACCGCCTCAATGATATTTTTCAGCCGCTGCTCGAACTCGCCTTTGACCCCGGCGCCGGCCTGCAGCAGACCGAGGTCGAGGGTGCGCACCGACACCGGCTTCAGCGCGTCGGGGACGTTGCCTTCGGCAATGCGCAGCGCCAGGCCTTCCACCAGAGCGGTCTTGCCCACGCCCGGCTCACCGACGAGGATCGGGTTGTTTTTACGTCGACGGGAGAGAATATCCACCATCTGGCGGATTTCCGTGTCGCGTCCGAACACCGGGTCAATCTGGCCGTCTCTGGCTTTGGCGGTGACGTCGAGAGTGAATTTGTCCAGCGCGCTCTGCAGCGCCGGATTGAGCCCATCCGCATTCAGTTCGCTGCACGCAGGACGCCCCACAAATTCCACGTCCCCGCCATGGGGCTGCGCCAGCGCCGCTTCCTGCTGCGCTGGCGGACGTTCGTCGGACTGGGCATCAAGCAAGGGGCGCAGGCGTTCCAGCTGACGCTGGCCCAGCGTTAACAGCGGCCACAGGCCATGGCACTGGATCAGATTCTGTTTTTCAACCAGCGCCATCAGCAGGTGAACACTGCGGATCTGCGCTTCGCCGCTGAGCGAGGCAATCAGCCAGGCCTCCTGCATCAGCCTCAGGGTATGGTCAGAGAGCTGGGGACGATGACGTACCGAGCGCGGCTGTTTATCCAGCCAGCTCAGCAGATCCTGCCACAGCGCATCCATATCCCATTCATAGCGCCGCGCCAGCACCGTCAGATCGCCTTCCCCCTGTTCCAGCAGCTTGAGCAGCCAGTGCTCGGGCAGGATCTCGGCATGCGCCCGGGTCTGGCACAGGGAGGCCGCCCCCTCCATTGCGCGGGCACAGCAGGGATTAAGACGGCGTAACAGGCTGGCTGGATTTTCCATGAGATCCTCTCTTATTGGTTCCGGACACGCTACCGCCCGTCGCTGTTCCCGAACAGGAACCCCAAGCGCACAAGGTCAGGCAGACAGATTGTGTTTTTCTTTGCTGAGAACCCGTACCTCAGGCGCTCAGCAAAAAACGGCGGGCAGAGAAACGCTGCCCGCATCAGGCGATCGCCCGCAATAATCCCCGGCCGCAGAGATAACGATGCGGCCGGGATGAGCGAACGTCGCCTGCGCGCCAGCGGCGCGAAATATGACGGGCAATTACGCGGTGGCGCGTTCGTTCCAGCTATCGGAGTGAATGATGTTGCCGTCTTTATAGGTCCAGGTGATCTTCTCGTAGCGCAGCTCTATCTGTTCCAGATGGTTGTGCTTCTCGTAGGCGGGGTTTTTGATGTCGTGCATCAGGGGATTCACTTTCACCACCTTGACGTTCTCAAGTTTGGTATTGAAATACTCCACTTCCTGGCCGGCATCGTTGATTCGGTACCACTTGAACTCAGCGGACTTCAGGGTCTGACCGGTGGTCACTGCCTTGTACAGGTAGGGGCTGGAGGAGTCGATCTCCTTGGTGAACAGGAACGGCGTATGAATACGCGTGCCGGTCAGTTTGCCGGTGTTGTTATCGGTCGGGATGTACAGGTTATGCTCCTGAGCCACCACTTCGATACTGCCTTCACGATCCTGAACGTCGACAGACCCTTTAATGTCCGCGCCGCCGTCGTCTTTCAGCCAAAGATAAACAGGAATTGCCATGGAATTACTCTCCATTGTGTAGTGAAGCGCCATCATCCTGGGATGACGCAGAGGGTTGGTCCGGTAACCGGCAGGCGTCTACCTGCGGCACCAGACTGATTTCGACACGACGGTTCAGCGCACGGCCTTCCGGCGTATCGTTTGTTGCAATTGGTCGGCTTTCGCCATAGCCCTGAACGGCAAAGCAGCTGTCCGGCACGTCGCCGGTATCGCGCATCCAGTCGCGGACCGATTCCGCACGTTTCAGCGACAATAGCTGGTTGGCTTTTTCCTCACCCACGCTGTCGGTGTGACCCGCCACCACGATCAGCCACCCGGGCCTGGCCTTAATGTCCATCAGCGAGTTGACCAGCCGCTTTGTCGAACCAGGCTTCAGTACCCATTTCCCGGTATCGAATAGCGACATGCTGTCAAGGCGGATGACATCCGGGGCAACGTGCTGCACCGGCCCGGGCGGCGGTGGAGGCGGCACGTAACCACGAATCGCCTCCAGCAACGGCAGGCGAATCTGCTCCCCGTGATACAAGCCCAGACTCAGGCGCAGCGGGACGCCGTTACGCGCCCAGCTATCAAGCAGCGCGGCATCTTCACGCAGCACCCTGACAGCGCTGGCTTTTGGTCGATAATCATCCATCGCAATCCGCTCATAACGCGCAATATCGACGCCAACGCGCTGCAGCAGTTGTCGATTGTTCCAGCCACTGCTGAGCAGCGCGGCGACAGCCGCGAGGGTGAAAATCGCGAGCGCCGCGCGCCAGGCCCTGCCTCGTGGCGTGAGTCCCCGTCCCGCCGGTAACTGCGGCAGGATGAATTCCGGCAAAGCTGAAGCGTCCCCGGTGTCGCTCTCATCTGGCTGCCAGCCAGCTACCCGCGACAGGCCGCTATGTCGGGATAACCACGTCGTCCAGGCCGACGATGCCAGACTTCCGGGCAGCGAGGGCCCGAGGCCCCACAGCACGGCCGCAGGGGTCAGAGGTGGCAGGTCGGTATTCTCTTCCGTCAACACGGCATGGACGTGCTGTTCAGACCAGTCCATCAGGCTGTTCATCAGCACCTGCTGCTCCAGCGCGGCCGCCCCGCCGGCGCGTACCCAGGCCGGTACGGAACAGGGGGCGCAGGAGGGCTGCCAGACTTTCACCGCTTCACCCGGTTTCGCCGCCTGCCACAACAGGTCGCGACTCATCGCGCTGCCCACCTGCCCCTGCAGCGCCAGCGGTACGGCATACCCCGTCTGCTGGCGCAGCTGGCTGAGTTGCCAGCGCAGGGCCAGCAGAGCGCTGGTCAGCGCATCGCTTTGCGCATGCCGCTGCGGGCAGACGCAGAGCAGCACCGACAGCTGAGGCCCCCATTCCGGCCGCTGGCTCAATACCTGGCGCGCGACCTGCTGCAGCTCCTCCGTCTTTTTCACGCGGATCCAGCAGCCCTGTTTGACCACTCGCACCGGTGACGCTGGCGGCCAGACACACGGCAGGTCGCCGCAAACGAGGACCACCGGCTGGCGATAAGCGCCCTCCGGGAGAGGGGCCTGGGTTGATGCGACGTTACGTCCGGTACGACGACTGGCGATGCGCCAGATCCCGATGATCAGGGCCAGCGTGACCAGCAGAATGAGCCACGCCCCCCAGCGGGGAACCGGCAAAAATAGCAGGCACACCAGCGCACTCAGCAGACTGGCCCACAGCGCCAGCCCACGCTGCTGCGCGGGGCTCATTTCACCTCCCCCGGTAACAAGGTCAGCAGCAGGTGATCGAGCCAGTGGTTGAGCCCCCACCACAGGGCGAGTACCACTACCACGCTCAGGCCAATACGTACCGGCCATGGGGCCAGCCAGCCGCTTATCCCCAGACCGGCGCGACTCTCTACCAGTACGGGAGCGGTAGCCGGGCACTGAAAAGGAGGAACACGCTCACCGAGCGCGTTGACCAGCTTCAGGCGCTCGGGGTCGTGGAGGGAGCGAAAGCTGCCAATAAAACCCAGCAGCATCACCCGCTGAAAACAGGTGACCACGGCCAGGTTGGACGCCGGTTCACGCAACACATCACGCATCCGCTCGCACAGGGTGTCGCCGGCGTCCATGGTGCCGAGGAAGTGCCCCTGCAGCGGAATGTCATACCACTGCAGGCAGGCCTCATCCTCCACGCCGCGCCCTTTCACGGCTTCATCGAGCAGCGCGCACTGGGCGGTGAGAATATGCTGACAGCTGGCGTCATCAAGCCCGCTCGCCTTCAGCTCATGTTGCACGCGCTCGACATCAGCAATACAGCGCTGCCATAGCGTGTACCCTTCCTCATCGCGGAACTGCGGGCCGTGGCGCAGGCTGATAACCTGCAGCCAGGTGTTCTGCAGCAGCGCATCAATATCAATGGACGCGGCGTTGCCGCGTTTAGGCTCATTCACGTTCGTAGTACCGCAAAAAGTTCAAGTTCAGGCTCACCGAGCATCCCCGGGACGTAAAACATACAGGTGCCGCTCTGCAGCATTTCCGTTGCCAGAGGGTGGGACACATCGAGGCTGAAATACTGATTTTCCAGACGCAGCGGGATCGCCGCCGGCACATGACGCAATGGCGTGAGGGGCACCCCTGTCCGCGAGGAGTTGACGATGGCTTTGACATGATCCGGACTGCCCACTTTGCACTGGCGCGGAAACTGCTCCTGCAGTTGGGCGACCGGTACCGACGAACGAACCGACAGGTAGTAATCAGCCCCTTCCCGCAGCCGGGCATCGTGCAGACGCGCCTGCCAGAAGTGCAGCCGGACATCATGCTCCAGGGCAATCGCCACCACCCGCGATGGCAGGCTCGCCTCCAGCAGGTCGCTCAGTAAATCAAACAGCGGCGGAAAAACCGCGTTCAGCTGGTCATGCTGATAGATCGGGACGGCATTCGCCTGATGGGTGAGCGAAAAGGTCAGCAGGCTACCAGCCAGGCGCGCCAGCTCCGGGTAGAGGCGTTCCGGCGGGCTTTGCCGGTAACGCAGAAAGTACCCCAGCACCGGCTCGGCGCTGTTCAGCGCATTCAGCAACCAGAACAGAGAGACATCGGCTACGGCAAAATCAGCCATCCGTTCATTGCTTTCGCGACGCATGGCCATCAGGCGCGTCAGACGAGCCCGGAGCTGGACGAGCAGCTGTTCAAGCTGCCTCGCCAGCCAGCGGCTGCCCTGGATCTGCAGCAGCGGCGGGAGAAACGTCTCGTCGATAAGCCAGGCCCCCTGCGAGTCCCGCTGCAGGCGAACAAGCGGACAGGTCAGGTAATCGCTGTTGTCCTGGTGGGCGAAGCGGAGGATCAGCTCCGGCTGTATGACGGCAATCTGCCGGGTATCATCCCCAAACTGGTTACGGACATCGCGCCAGCGCTGCCGGAAGCGCACCGGCCTTTCGGCCACCTCCTCCGGCTTCAGACAGTTGCCGCCATTCGCCTGCATCAGGGGCAGCGCCAGCACGATCACCGCCTCGCCGGACGCGCCGTCCAGCGACAGCGCGGACGGCAGCGCATCGGCATTGTCCGTATCAATCATCGTGCCATCCTGGAACCGGACCTGCAGCCTGTGAGCCTGCAGGCGGCCCAGTTTGAGCATCTCTGGTTCGAAGGTCGCCTCAACCACTCCCCAGGGGTGGTTAAGACCCATCCGGGCAATCACTTCCGCAGTCCAGGCTGCATACGCAGCCTGCTGTTGAAAATGCTGAGGCGACACCATAATGCCCCGGCCCCACAACGGACGTTCCGTTTTCATCATCGTCCGAACCTACGCCTTCGCCTTTGGCATCTGGCTAACCAGCGACAGATTGACGTCCATCCCCTCGACCTGGAAGTGCGGCACCGCGTACAGCTTCACGCGGAAGAAGCCCGGGTTATCCTCGATATCTTCCACCACCACGCTGGCATCGCGCAGCGGATGGGAGGCCTGCAGCTCGTCGCCGGGGTCGGTCATTTCGGTCACCAGGCTCCGCACCCAGGTGTTCAGCTCCAGCTCCAGCAGACGCCGGTCCTTGGTGGTGCCGATATTCTCGCGCTGGATCATCTTCAGGTAGTGCGCGATGCGCGACAGCAGGAAGATGTAAGGCAGACGCGCGTTGATACGGCTGTTGGCGGTGGCGTCGGCGGTATCGTACAGCGCCGGTTTCTGCGCGGAGTTGGCCGAGAAGAAGCAGGCGTAATCGCGATTTTTGTAGTACGACAGCGGGATAAAGCCCAGGCTGGCGAACTCAAACTCCCGCGTTTCCGGGATCATCACCTCGGAAGGGATCTTCACCTGGTTGCCGGTGCCCAGATCGTACAGATGGATAGGCAAATCTTTCACCGCGCCGCCGGCCTGCGGACCGCGAATTTGTACACACCAGCCGTTATTGACAAAGCTCTTCACCATATTGGAAGCGAAGGAAAACGCCGCGCTGGTCCAGAGATACTTTTCGTGGTCCGGGCCCTTCACCTGCTCGACATAGTTGAAGCTGCGCACCGGCACGGTGTCCGGGCCGTACGGCAGACGACCCAGCACGCGCGGCATCACCAGGCCGATGTAGCGGGCATCGTCAGTTTCGCGAAACGCCTTCCAGCGGATATATTCCGCACGATCGAAGTAGTTGCCGATATCCTTAATGGCAGCCACCTCTTCCATGGTCTCTTTCAGGAAGAAGGCCGGGCCGACGGCGCCGATAAACGGCATATGGGCGGCCGCAGAGACGCGGGAGATATTGCGCAGCAGCGCCACATCCTGCGGGCTGGCGTCGAACTCATAGGCCGAGATCACCGAGCCGATCGGCTCGCCGCCGGGAGTGTCATACTCCGCGGTATAGGTGTGCCAGTACAGGCCGCTCTGGATAAGCTCCGGCGCGTCCTCAAAGTCCTGGCGCAGATCGTCTTTGGCGACGTCGAGGATCTCCGTTTTGACGTTCTGCCGATAGTCGGTGTTGTCCACCAGCTGTTTGAGGCCGCGCCACAGGGATTCGACCTGCTGAAACTCCTGATGGTGCATCACCGCGTCCAGCTGACGGCTTATCTGGAAATCCAGCTCGGCGATATGGTGGTCGATCAGCGTTTTGTCGAGCTTTTCCACCCGCTGGCCGGACTGACGGATGCGTTCCATAAACACCTGCATCGCCGCGGTGAGACGCTCCGCCGCCGGCGCCTCGGAGAGCGCGGCATCGTCCAGAAAGTCGTTGATATCCCCGAGGCGAGACGCCGGGGTGAGATTAATTTTTTCAAACAGCGAGGCGTAAACGCCCTCGCCCGCGCTGTTTTCCTGCAGCGTGGTTTGCCCCTGAACAGGGGCGTTTTCTGTGGTAACAGACATTAGCATTTTCCCGGTTAATCCATTAACAGACTTGCCCCGCACTTATTTCGGGGCAAGCGCACACATTTCGTCGCGTAATTCCTGGGACAGCGCCGGATCTTTCAGGATTGCCTCAAGCTCTTTTCTGAAAGTGGCGTTATCGAGCAGATTGGATTTGAGATCGCGTAATAAATTACGCATCGCCAGCATGGCGCGGAGTTGCGGAATTTGCCGGGCAACCTGCTCCGGTTCAAAATCTTTGATGTCGGTAAAACGCAGTCTGACGTTCTCCTCTTCGCCATTGCCGGCCAGCGTATTCGGCACCGAGAGGTTAACTTCCGGGCTAAATTCCGAAAGTACGCTGTTAAAATTATTTTTATTGACGTTGATTTTTTCTCTTTCCGATAAAGGCCGGTTTTCCTTCCCATGACTAAAATCGCCAATGGTAAGCAGCTTCAGCGGCAGTTCGACCTTCTTTTGCGCGCCGCCGGTATGAAGAGATAATTTGAGATTAATGCGCGCCCTGGGGACTTCATTCTGGAACGTATCAGCCATAGCAGTTCCTTTCCTTAAGGAATAATTATTGAAGATATATTGATGTGAAACGTGACGATGATAAAGCAAAAATGGATTACCGATCAACTTAACCACCTAATAATTATATTTATTCATAAACACCCACTTTCACCACGAAAATAAAAGCACCATGAATATCAATATTTAAAATGTGAAACAACAGTCAATGATAAATTCAATAAATAATGCACCAAAGGAATGTTTGCAATGGATACTATAAGGCGGGCTAAAACATTAAGCGGATGAATAAAGGAAACCATAGAGACGACCGGGGCAATATAATTCGCTCATTATGCAAATTTAGCGTAACAACGCAATCAATTACTCAGAGGGAAAATATCTGGCTTCCATCCGATTGCCCCTTCGCGGCGAACGCTTAATAGTGCTGGCGCGAAATCTAAACGGTAACAATATTCTTCTGCTCCCCTTACTCCCCACAAACCGATTTTTTGCGGATAACGAGCCACAGCGCGATGTCGAACAAAGTTGTCGTTAGCAAAAAAACATGAGCCCGGTTACAAGACGCACACGACACCGTCGTCGGCATCCTGAACGGTTCGCATTCTGCAAGTCGCCAGGCTATATCTAAGACACCTTTCGCCCACAACGAGACACAAAGATGAGCAAGAAAATCCTAATGCTGGTCGGCGATTATGCCGAAGATTACGAAACGATGGTTCCTTTTCAGGCACTGCAGATGATTGGCCACCAGGTCGATGCCGTCTGCCCGGATAAAGCCGCTGGCGACTATGTCATGACCGCAATCCATGACTTTGACGGCGCCCAGACTTATAGCGAAAAGCCGGGCCATCGCTTCACGCTGAACGCTGACTTCGCCGCAGTAAAGGCCGAGAACTACGATGCGCTAGTGATCCCCGGCGGCCGGGCGCCGGAGTATCTGCGCCTGAACGAGGAGGTTATTAAACTGGTACAGGCATTCGACGCCGCGCGTAAACCTATCGCCGCCGTCTGCCATGGCCCACAGCTGCTGGCCGCCGCCGGTATTCTGCAGGGACGGACCTGCAGCGCCTATCCCGCCTGCGCTCCGGAAGTGCGCCTGAGCGGTGGGCACTATGCGGATATTGGTATCGACCAGGCGCATGTGGACGGTAACCTGGGCTTTGTTGAATAAATCGAACTTTTGCTGAGTTGAAGGATCAGATCACGCATCCTCCCGACAACTCAGACCATTC
>ENA-UESP01001670-UESP01001670.1-human-gut-metagenome-genome-assembly--contig:-NODE-1670-length-13945-cov-4.049755_pt1 | contig 13945 bp, 10 predicted proteins | sample MGYA00243003_ERZ508004 | MGnify/ENA primary metagenome ERZ508004 (study PRJEB26167, sample SAMN06115443) | human gut metagenome | host: Homo sapiens | place: China:Henan | collected 2015-07-29...
ATAGGAAAGTTTATCCGAACCGCCGCAGACGGTTCGGAACGGGAAATAAAACGACAGATAAAGAAAAGAGAAATATGGCACAGTTTTTAAATTTCAAGGGAGATTATAATGGCCTCAGCGAAAAGAAAGCCTCTGATAATCTCAATATGTACGGAAATAATATTTTTACAGAAACCGAAGACAAGAGCTTCAAAGCGTATCACTACCTGCTTGACCCCACGGCAGTTCTGCTGTTGATCTCAGGCTTACTTCAGATATTTACATTGTCGCAGTATGTCACAGGCATAATGTGCATAATAATGGCGATAGCACAGACGGTTACGCTTTGTGTGATATGCCAGAAAAATAACGAAAATATCCGTAACCGTACCCTGTCCGCAAAGATGAAATACAGAGTGGTGCGTGACGGGATATTACAGCTTATTCCGGCGGCGGAGCTTGTTCCGGATGATATAATAATTGTTCAGGGAGGAGAAATAGTTCCTGCGGACGCACATATACTTGAGTATGTCGGACTTACAGTTGACGAGAGCAGATTTACAGGCGACAATACCCCTGTGCAAAAGCATGACGGTGCGGACCCGAAGGCGACCGGACTTAAGAAAAGCTGTATATATGCAGGTACAAGAGTGCTTAACGGCTCTGCTGTAGCGAGAGTAGTGGCAACGGGTGAAGATACATACAGAGCAAGACAAGGTGAAAAGCACGGAAAAGCGGCAGATCCGAATTTCTCACGCTATGAGAAAACCTGCGTCAAACTGAGGCTTCCGCTTGCGGTAGCGGCAATACTGCTTTGCGTTATCGGCACTCTGTCACAGATTTTAACAGGAAGAACAGACAATGTAACAGGCGTTATCGTCAGTGCTTGCGGTTGGCTTATATGTATGTTTATGCCGTTTGTAGAGCTGTATATAAGAATGTACAATATGAATTTTGTACGCCGTGCCGAGCTAAAGGGGGCTGTCATAAAAAATCTTACCGTTCCCGAAAAGCTCAACAGCCTGTCCGTGCTTGTCATTGATAAATCCGCTGTTGTAGCGCCTAATACACTTGAGGTTGCAGGAGTATACAGCAAGGATACAGACCTTATGACAACGGTAACGGTGCTTGCGTGCGATAAGGATGAACCGACACTTGCAGAGCAGGCATTCCTGCTTAATGCGGCTCTGGGCGGAACCGATGTGGCAACGGTAAAAAGAAACGAACTTACAGCACAGTTCCCTTATAACGATGCCGACAGAATAGGCGGAAATATCTATAATATGGGCGGAACTCATCTTGTGTGCGTAAAGGGCGCTGTAGAAAAGGTGACAGGCCTTTGCAATATGAGCCCCGAAGAAATGTTCAGAATAACCGCTCGTGCGGCGGCTCTTGCAAAACGTGGACTTGAAGTGTGGACGGTTGCGTATTATATAATACCTGAGGGCGAAGAAATACCCAAGAGCCTTTACGCAGTGCAATATAATTATATGGGGCTTGTGTCTTTTATGAATGCGACAAGAGATATGATACCTCTTGCATTGCAGGGCTGCAAAAGAGCGGGAGTAAGGCTTGTGCTGACTTCCTCTGACAGCCCCGAAACAGCAAGCTCAATGGGCAAAAAAATAGGACTTTCAGACGCAGGAATGATTTCCGGAGATGAAATAGCAGAAAGCACTGTAACGGGAGAACCGCTTGATTATAAGAAGGCTGAGATATTCTGCCGTGTAAATGCGGCTCAGCGTGTGGATATTATAGAAAAGCTGAAGGAAGCGGGCGAAACAGTAGCAACTGTGGGTTACAGCGACAGCGATTACGACCTTGTTGCCCATGCGGATCTCGGCATAACATCGCTCGAAAATACGACAGGAAGCGTTTATGAGGCGAGCGGGCTTATCGTCCGTGACGATAATTTCTCATCGGTCGTTGAAATGATAAAAGAGGCAAGACAGCTTCACAGAAACATCAAACGCTGTATATTTATTCTCCTGTCAACGCTTATAGCGTTTGCCTGCACTTCTCTTGCCGATATGATAACGGGATACGGTATAATTACCCCTATGCTTGCGGCTGTTCTTACAGCGGCAGTGATACCTCTTTGCTGTACCGGCTTCAGAAACGTAAAATCGGATATTAAGGGTAATATGACCCCGTCGGGCTTCATTTCGCAGGGAAAGCCGGATAAGAAATTCTTTATAAGAAGTGCTGTTTGCGGACTTATCTGCGGTGCAATATCCGCTCTGTTCCTCACTCTTGCAGGAGGGGTTATGTCTGCACAGCAGGTTTCATCGGTAATGCTTACACTTCTCACGGTTATGACAGGCGCAATGTGTCTTGTTGTCACAGACAAACGTACAGGAGCATTCAAAAACGGAGCAATACCGAAATATATGACGGTTACAGCAGCGGTTACATCGGTAACGTCTATACTGTTGCCGTATATTCCGTTTATAAACTCGCTGTTTGGCTTTGCGGTGCCGAATCCGCTTGCAAGCATAGCAGCAGTGCTTGCAGGAGTCGCTCTTCCCGCAGGGCTTCAGATAAAGAAATACCTCAACAAATAAGAACATAAGTAAGGAGTAAATATGATCTCACATTTACTGAATATCGTTTACGGTATCGTATTCGGCGTGGCAAATGTTATACCGGGTGTAAGCGGCGGAACTATGATGGTGGTTTTCGGCGTGTATGACAAGGTGGTAGACGTGCTGACGTTGAAATTGTCGGCTATCAAAAAGAACATCAGATTCATCGTCTTTTTCGGAATCGGTGCAGTTATCGGTATACTCGGCTTTTCATTTGTGATAACGTGGCTGTTTGATAACTTCCCTGTGGCAACGAATATGTTCTTTATGGGACTTATCATCGGCAGTATCCCGCTTATTTACAGGAATATGACCGTCGGCGGCAGAAAAATCACGCCGAAATGCCTTTTTGCATTTATTCCCGCACTTGCGCTGGTGGTAGGAATGACTTATATAAATAAGCTTCCCCAGAACGAGAGCTTCACTGTCAATGCTGTTCATAACGCTACCGACTGCACGGTGACTATCACAAACAACGGCTCTTATGATATTAAATCAAACTGGCAGTTAAAGGTCAACGGCAAGGTAGAAGGAGAACTTACCGGCTGTGTTGTAAAGAAATCCTCAGCCGATACTACCGTCCTCACAGGAACAGAAAACAGCGCTATCGCAAAGGGTGAGAGCATTACGCTCACTCTCCCCGAAAGCGCTGATATTGATTCAATACAGACCGACAGCTTCACCTATACCTATAAGATGAATCCTGTGCTGTTCATAACGCTTCTGCTCGGAGTTACCGTGGCGGCTGTAGCTATGATAATCCCCGGTGTCAGCGGTTCGTTTGTAATGGTACTGCTCGGTTTATACACCACGGTCATCGGTGCAATAAAGAGCCTTGACTTTATGATACTGATACCGACAGCTATCGGTGTGTTTATCGGCATTGTATTCGGTGCAAAGCTGATTTCGGCGCTTATGAAACGCTATTCTCTGCTTGTTTACAGTGCAATTATGGGACTTGTAATAGGTTCACTGTATGCTGTGTTCCCTGACGGCTTCGGCTTCAACCTTGAAACACTCGCAGGTGTAGCAGCCCTTATTGTAGGCGGAGCGATAGCTGTGCTTGTAGGAAAGAATACAGAAGTAGAACAGCAGTAACGCTGTCAAAAGAACAGAAATATATCCGTCGGCTCGAAAACGGTCGGCGGATATTTGTTTTACCTCGTTTTGCTTTTATACGAGGTTGACCTGTAGGCAAAATCGGGGTATAATATAATAAAAAACTGCGAGGTAATAATGGAGTACTTTTACGACCTTTTGTTCTATTTTGCAATATACTCGTTTGCCGGCTGGTGCGGAGAGGTTGTCTTTGCAACTGTGCGGCACGGAAAGTTTGTAAACCGTGGAATGCTGCACGGCGCTTATTGTCCTATATACGGCTTCGGGCTGATAACGGTCATCGTCTGCCTTACCCCGATAAAAGATTCATGGCTGCTGCTTTTTGCCGGCTCTGCCGTTCTTACGACCGTGCTTGAATTTATAACGGGCTTTGTGCTTGATAAGCTATTCGGCAGACGCTGGTGGGACTACAGCGACAAGAAGTTCAACATCGGCGGTTACATCTGTCCGCAGTTCACGGTTGTGTGGGGGCTTGCCTGCCTGCTTATAATGAAGGTGGTACAGCCTGCGATAGCTTTTGCCGTAGGGCTTATCTGGAAGCCTGTCGGCATAGCGGCACTGTGCCTGTTCTATGCGGCAATAATAACAGACGTTATACTGACCTTCCCTGAAGTAAAGAAGCTGAGAAACGAAATCAGGCTTATAGACGACCTTGAAAAACAGCTTACCGCCGTATCCGACGCTATCGGTTCAGATCTGTCCGATAAGACTGCACAGGCTGTGGAATTTACAAAGGAACACAGAATCACAGCGGAAGAAATGCAAAGAAAGGCGGATATGTTCAAAGCTAAGCTGGAAACAGCCTCAGACAGCGTTAAACAACGTAATTCGGAACGCCTGAGTGAATTAAAGGGCAACGCTTCGGAACGCAGAGAGGAGCTTACAGAACGCTTTAACGAGCTTAACGAAAAGCTGTCAGAGCTTAAAGCAAAGCATAAACGTCTTTACAAGGCATTCCCGTCACTTAAAAACGGCAGAAAAAAGCTGAAAAAAGTAATTTCAAAGAAGAAGTAAATCAAAGAGCCGTCGGTCTTTTCCTGTCCGACGGCTCTTTTCTTATTGCTTGTTTATAAATTTGTCTATAATGTATTTCGGCCTTGCCTTTACTTCGGTATAAATCTTTCCGATATATTCACCGACAATGCCAAGTGCCATTATCTGAAGTCCGCTTAAGAACCATATCGAGCACATAAGCGAGCTCCAGCCTGCTTCGGTATTTCCAAGGCAATTCTGAACAATAGCGTATATTATCATCGCTACGCTGACAAGGAAAACTAAAAATCCGACTACGGTAACAAGCCTTATCGGTTTTACCGAAAAGCTGGTGATACCGTCAAACGCAAAAGCAAGCATCTTTTTAAGCGGATACTTCGATTCTCCGGCAAAACGCTCACTGCGTTCATAATATACTATGTCGCTCTTGAAGCCTATCTGCTTTACTATACCTCTGAGGAACAGGTTGACTTCTTTAAACTGTGACAGCGCTTCAAGCGCACGCTTCGATATAAGTCTGTAGTCTGCGTGGTTGTCAATTATATCAACGCCGAGCAATCTCATGAATTTGTAGAACATTCCGGCAGTACCACGCTTGAAAACAGTGTCCTTCTTTCTTGAAGAACGTACTCCGTATACTATATCACAGCCTTCGTGATACTTGTCTACAAACTTGTCAACCACGTTTATATCGTCCTGCAGGTCTGCATCCATTGAAATTGATATATCCGCAAGGTCCTTTGCTGTCATAAGGCCTGCAAGAAGGGCGTTCTGGTGACCCTTGTTGCGTGACAGCTTAAGCCCAGAAAACAAATCATCGCCTTCGTGAAGCTCCTCGATTATATCCCACGTCCTGTCTTTACTTCCGTCATCCACGAATAACACACGGCTCTTGTCGGATATTTTTCTGTCGTTGATAAGAGTTGTCATTTTTTCCTTAAGCCGCTTTGACGTTTCGTGAAGTACCTCTTCTTCGTTGTAACAGGGTACTACAATGTATAGTATATCGTTATATTCGGTCATTTGCTAAATTCCTTTCGTAACTTTGTCGATTCAATCTGACTGTTACAGTATACCCCATTTTTACTGATTTGTAAAGCATATAATGTGAAAATATGACGAAAAATCGGTAAATATCGCTGTTTTGAATAGATTTTTACAAAGAAAAGAGGCTATGACACCGAAGTGCCATAGCCATAGGAAAAGGGTGCAGATTATCTTAAAGGGTAAAATCCCTCTAAGCCGTTTTTAAAAGCGTATCTCTATAATTATACGTTGAACAGAAGCTCCTCGTAAGTCGGGAAGGGCCAGTATTTTTCACCGACGATTGTTTCAAGCTCATCTGCAACAGCACGAAGGCTCTGCATTGTAGCGAATACTTCATCGTGGTAGCACTTAGCGGCTTCATAAACATCCGAAATGCCCTGTGCCTTAACTATTGCGCTGTCAAGCTCTGCTATCTTGGAGTTCAGACTTTCAGCAAGAGAATCAATCTTGTTTGCGATAGACTGCTCAAGGTTATAAGCAACGCCTGCGTTCTTCTTTGACAGAAGTACATCGCAAACCTGCTTCTCATAAGCCATAACGGCAGGGAGAATTTCCTTTGTAGCCATCTCTGCTGTTGTCAGAGCCTCTATATTGATGGTCTTGCTGTAATTTTCAAGCAGAATCTCTGTTCTTGAGTGCATTTCAACTTCTGTGAATACCTTGTGCTTTGTGAACACCTTGATATTCTTCTCGTCAAGGAAGTGCGGAAGTGCGTCTACTGTAGACTTAAGCTCAGGCAGACCTCTTACCTCTGTAGCTTCCTTTACCCAAGCGGCATCGTAACCGTTGCCGTTGAAGATTACTCTGCTGTGCTCCTTTATTGTCTTTACGAGCAGTTCCTTAAGAGCCTTCTTGAAGTCGTCAGCCTTTTCAAGCTCATCGGCGAACTGTTCAAGTTCTTCTGCTACGATTGTGTTAAGAACGATGTTGGGGCCTGAAATGTTGAGTGAAGAACCAACACTTCTGAACTCAAACTTATTACCTGTAAATGCGAAAGGCGATGTTCTGTTTCTGTCTGTTGTATCCTTGGGGAACTTGGGCAGTGAGGTTACGCCTATATCGAACTGTGCGTGCTTTGCTTCTACGTTTGTACCTGCAACAAGCGCATTGATAACATCGTTCAGCTCTTCGCCGAGGAAGATAGAGATGATTGCGGGAGGTGCCTCGTTAGCACCAAGTCTGTGGTCATTGCCTGCTGTAGCTACCGAAAGTCTGAGCAGATCTGCGTATTCGTCAACAGCCTTGATGATTGCGACAAGGAATGTCAGGAACTGTGCATTCTCCATAGGAGAATCGCCGGGGTTCAGAAGATTCTGACCGTCATCTGTTGAGAGCGCCCAGTTATCGTGCTTACCTGAACCGTTAACGCCTGCGAAAGGCTTTTCGTGCAGTAAGCATACCATATTATGCTCAAGAGCGACCTTCTTCATCATTTCCATCATAAGCTGGTTGTGATCGGCCGCAAGGTTTGCAGACTCGAAGATAGGAGCACATTCGTGCTGAGCGGGAGCAACCTCGTTATGCTTTGTCTTTGAAGAAACGCCGAGCGCCCAGAGGTGCTTGTCGAGGTCCTTCATATAGTCGCTTACTCTCTGCTTGATAACGCCGAAGTAGTGATCTTCAAGCTCCTGACCCTTTACAGGTGCCGCACCGAAAAGTGTTCTGCCTGTGAAGATAAGGTCTTTTCTCTTATCGTATGTCTTCTTGTCAACAAGGAAGTATTCCTGCTCGGCACCGACTGTAGCAACAACGCTCTTTGCTGTGGTGTTGCCGAAAAGTCTTAAAATTCTTAATGCCTGCTTTGATACAGCGTCCATTGACTTTAAGAGAGGTGTCTTCTTGTCAAGCGCCTCGCCTGAATATGAGAAGAACGCTGTGGGTATGTATAATGTGTTATCCTTGATAAATGCGTATGATGTCGGATCCCACGCTGTGTATCCTCTTGCCTCGAATGTAGCACGAAGACCGCCCGAGGGGAATGATGAAGCATCAGGCTCGCCCTTGATAAGCTCCTTGCCCGAGAACTCCATAATAACCGTACCGTCACCTACAGGTGAAATAAAGCTGTCGTGCTTTTCGGCTGTGATACCTGTCATAGGCTGGAACCAGTGAGTGTAGTGTGTTGCACCCTTTTCTACTGCCCAGTCCTTCATTGTGCTGGCAACCACTTCGGCAATGGGAAGTGTAAGCTCAGCATTACCGTGCATTACCTTCATCAGCTCCTTGAAGATAGCCTTAGGGAGTCGTGCCTTCATTACTGCCTCGTTGAACACGTCCGAGCCGAACAGCTCCGTTACATCATAAGTTTTCTCTGCCATTTTCCTTTTCCTCCTACTTTCGTTAGATGTTCTTTGAAAAATAAGAAAAGGACGCTTTGATTCCTCAAAACGTCCTCGTTTCTGATTACAGTTATTATAATACACTATGTCGGCTGATTTGTCAATATGTCATTTTGCACAAATTTTGAAAGTTTGCCTGTGCAATAATTCAAAATTGTATAAAAACCATTGAAAAACCGTCGATTTCTGCAAGTCTTAAAGCTCAATCTTGCCGTAAAGCGTAGCGTTTCTTTCTGTTTCAACCGCTTCCTTAGAGAATTCGCCTGCATCTGACGCAGTATTTTCAACAGCAGTCTGCGAACGCTTGTACTCTCTTTCAAAAGATGTCGAGAAACCGGTACTCTGCTTGTATGAGCGGTTTGTACCGTTGCCGTTTCTTCTTCCGCCCTTGCGGTCGTTTCTTCTGTTGTTATCTCTGTGGGGCTGAGAAGCCGAGATAACGACCTTTCTGTAAGGCTCTTCGCCTATAGAGTTGCTGTATACGCCTTCAATCTCAGCGACCTTGCTGTGAATGATACGGCGCTCATAAGGATTCATAGGCTCAAGGGTAATGCGTCTGCCCTGACGAAGCACCTTGTTAGCGGTGCGCTCTGCAAGCGACTTGAGAGTTTCCTCTCTCTTATCCCTGTAGCCGTTGCAATCAACTGTGATACGGCAGTAAGGCTCATCGTGACGGTTGCTTGCAAGAATTGCAAGGTACTGTAAAGAGTCGAGTGTTTCGCCTCTTCTGCCGATTACGATACCAAGCTTTTCGCCTACTATATCAAGGACAGTTATGTCTTCCTTTTCGATTATGTTTACCTTGAAGTCCTCAACGCCGAGAGCGGTAAGAACCTTTTCAAGATAAGCCGCAGCCATAGCTACCTTTTCTGTGTGGTCAGCATCTGTTACGGCAGGAGCGGCTTCAGCGGCTTCAGCCGGAGCAGTTTCATCGGCAGCAGCAGGAGCGGCTTCGGTAACAGTTTCGAATTCAACCTCTATCTTATAGTCGCCCTTCTTGCCGAACAGCTTCTTGACAGGTTCTTCAACTACGGTTATCTTTATGTCAGCTTCATCAACGCCGAGTTCCTTGATTTCTGATATGGCAAGCGCCTTGAGTTCGTCAAGTGACTTACCTGTATATATCTTTTTCATAAGTCTGTCCTTTCCGTCGATTCTCAATCGTCGTCTTCTTCGTGGTATTCTTCGCCGTATTTTTCGGCATCGGCTTTTCTTGCCGCCGCCAGCTTACGTCTGTTGATTTCCTTCTGTGAAAGTGTTTCTGTCTTTGTTACGGTCTTTTCTTCGCCTGTATCGGCATCTGTAACAACAGCGGTCGTTGTGACCTGTCTTTCCTTGAGCTTTCTTTCCTTCATCTTCTCTTCAGCCTCGGCTCTGAGCTTTTCAGGGCTGTACAGCTTCTGCATTACCAGTGACTGCACAATGCCGAGTGCATAGTTGACACCCCAGTAGAAACCTACTCCGGCAGGAACGCTGAACGAGATCCACAGTGAGAATAAGGGCATGATATAAAGCATTACCTTCATACCCGCACCGCCTGCGTTTGCCATTTCGGGATTGTTCTTCTTGTTGAGATACTGGGAAAGTACAGTCTGAACAAGTGAAAGAACGAACGCAAATATCGGTATGATTATCAGCGGCTCGAAAGCAAGCTTAGGTGTTGAACCGAAGTTCAGACCGCAGAACATCATATTGTGTGACAGTGCTGCAAGTCTGTCCTTTACATTATCTGAAAGTATATTGCTTTCCTTGAACGTATCGGGGTACTGCTCATAAACCTGAAGAGCAAGAAGCTCCATCTGCATACCCTTGTACTTGCCTGCAACAGCCGCAAGTCTGTTCTTTGTTTCAGCTGTAAGTCTTGACTTATCACCTGTTAAATCACTGTACTGCTCGGCAGAGAATGAACCGTAGGTTTCTCTGTCTGCCGTGCTGATCGTTTTGGGATCCTTATCGGTATAATTGTTCTTGAAATTCTCGTCATCCTTGAACTCGTGCGTCAGCTGAGTGCCGTCGTTGGATTCCGAAATGAAAATTGCATCCTTATCGCCGTTCTTATACTTTAAAATAAGCTCGGCATCCTGCTTGTTGTATTCGTTTAAGAATATCTTTGCATATTCGGTTTCTTGCGCTACCGTTATAGTGCTTGAAATATCCGACGATGACAGATGCTCCATGTGTGTCATGGGCTTATATACGACGTCGATGACGCCGAACAGTATTACCATTGTCAGAACAAGAGGTCCGCAGCCGCCGGCAGGGTTATAGCCCTGTGCCTGCAGCTTCTGCATTTCTTCTGCCTGCTTTTCACGGTTGTTGCGGTATTTCTGCTGTATTTCCTTTACCTTGGGAGCAAACAGCTGAGAAAACGCCATATTCTTCTGCTGCTTTATCTGAAGCGGCAGCATTGCTATTTTGACTATTACAGTGAATATCAGTATCGCCCAACCGAAATTCTGTAAAAGAAGATAAATAGGCCACATAATGTAGCCGAGAGGCGTACCGATTATGGTGTATAAGAAATCTATGGAAATCACCCTCCGTTAGTAGTGCCGATATTACGGCTTGGTCCTTTTGAAAAAATAAAATTGTTCGGGTACATAGTCATAGCCGCCCTCAGAAAAAGGGTTGCATCTGATAATTCTCCGTATAGCCAAATAGCTGCCCTTTACCGCACCGAAGCGGCGGAGTGCGATCATCGCATATTCCGAACAGCTCGGAGTAAAGCGGCAACAACGAGGCAGCCATTTTGACAAAGTCATTCTGTATATCTTTACGAAAAATAAAAGTACATATTTCATTTTATTTTTGTATTTTGTCCGGTTGATTATTCGCCGGTGCGGCATATCTTTTCAGCAGTTGCTTTTCCATCCGAAGATATACCTCTGTCGATTTCATCACAGGGGTTTTTGCCCTTGCAACGAAAATAAAGTCGTATCTTTTTTGTGTCTTTTCACGGAGCAGGGGTTCAATAAGGCGGAACGCTTCTCTTATGACTCTTCTGGCACGACTGCGTTTTACGGCATTGCCGACCTTCTTGCCTGTAACGATTCCTATGCGGTTTACCCGCCTCTTGCTTTCCCTTGCGTAGCATACGAATGCATCGGTAACAATACTGTCACCTTTTTTGAACAGAAATCTGAATTCCTTGTCCTTTTTTATGCAGACGTATTTCTTTGCATACTCATTCATTGACAGAATCAGTAGCTTAAGTGCTTTCTGCCCTTTGCACGTCTTCTTGCGAGAACCTTACGTCCGTTTCTTGTAGACATTCTTTTTCTGAATCCGTGTTCTTTCTGTCTCTGGAGCTTCTTAGGCTGGTATGTTCTTTTCATTTCTTTCTTCCTCCTGTTATTACTCGGCACCGATGTGTGCCTGTCTTGCGCCTATGCAATTAAATATTATACCTTAATCGGTTGCCGATGTCAAGTCATTTTTGAAAATTGTCTGTTCTGACGGCCGCAAACATTCAAATAATGCGGATATGCCAGTGCCTTCGGGCTTAGCCGGGCGGTTATTTGTAACCGAGAGTTTCCTTTATTGCCGCTGTGACCTTTTGGGAAACCAGGCTGTGCGTCTTTGGGCTTGGGTGCCAGTCCGCCACTATTCCGTCAGCATCCTCGTCCTGCATCGTAAGCGGAATAAACGTGATTCTTTCGTCGCCTGTTTCACTCATATATTTTCTGCGGACGTTTTCGATATTTTCCTCAAGCGAAGTTCCCATTACGCCGTAGGTCTGGAATATATAGGAATCGGAATTGAGCGAGCGTACCTTCTTCAGAAAATCGAGATAACCGTCTTCGAATTCTGCTTTTCTCTCATCTGTTGTCGCATAGCTCATATCGTTTGTTCCGAGATTTATAACTATAATATCCGGCTTGTACCTTTCAAAATCCCACTCGGTTTCCGAAACCGTGATACTATCCGCAAACTTATTATACGAAAAGCCGAGCTTGTCATAATATTGCGGTATTGTCTGCTGCGGAATCTTGTTCCCGTCATTCGTAAAGCCGGAAATAATTCCGTAGCCGCTCACCGAAACCATACTGTAGTCGGCGTTCAGCGCAAGAGCCGTTTTATACGCATACGCTTTTGTGACATCTTCTGTGGCTGTTTTGAAATGATGCTCCTTATCGGGATCGTCAACTCCGTATCCGCAGGTTATAGAATCGCCTATAAATTCCATCTTTATATTTTTTGCGGGCGCAGGCTCTATCTTTTCATCCTCCGCAATCATAACGGGCTTTATCCCGAATGTTGACATTGCGCACTCGGACAGCTTGATTATCCTTACATTCCTGCATTCTGCACTTTCGCTTTCAAGCACCTTGTACGTTTTTTCCTTTTCATCGAGCATATCGTCTACAACACGTTCGTTATCGACATATATTGCGATTCTTGCATAATTCTCGTCATTGCCCGCTGTCGATGCAAAGTCGCCTATAACGGTGATTTCGAGTTTTTTACCCGTGAAAATGAATTCCGCACCCGCACCGGAAAATGCCGCCCACAGCGTATCGTTATATAAATAGGTTCTTCCGATTGTTTTTACGGATTTATCGTTTAATACAATTGCCTTTCTGTTGTTCATGGTTGCTCCTCGCTTATAATTCTTATTTTATCGGGTTAATTTCAGCCTTAATCTGCGCTTAACTCTTTTATCGACATTGCGGTACGGAACAGTTCGTCCCTGCTAAAACCGGTCGCTGTGATATGGAACATATACTCGCCGTTATCCCACATAAGAAATGCCATACCTTTTTTGGAAACACAATACATTGCACTTGTATCCCCCAGCTCGACTTTTTCCGGAGGAATCTGTGCCTCCTCCGTTCCGATCTGTGCATTTTCCATCTGTGGTCTTGTGCATTGAGTAAAAATCAGCTGTTTGCCGTGCTTATTTATGTATTCGACAATATAGGCATATTCGGTTTTCTCTATAAGCCGTGTTGCGTACGCGGTTTTGTCAAGATCCGGCTCATAATACCGTGTGATGCGCTGAGGCGAATTCTCGGCATCGCTGATCAGTATGACTGAATATTTGTCATTTTCCTTGACCGCAAACGTATCCCAGTGCTTCAGCAGGATAGTGCCGCCTGTTGCCAGAGCGGCAGTAGCGGCTATTATCACGGCAATTGCCAGCTTCAACTTTACTCTGCGGCGTCTTACCGTTTTTGCGGTGTCGGTATATAATTCACTTATCATTTTTTTCATCCGTCTGTCGAATCCGGGTCTAATCCTTGAATTCGGGAGCGTCTCAAAAACAGACAGCTCGGACAGATAATCGCTTTTTAAAGCTATGGCGATTTTTTCATCGTTGGTCATATATTTTCATCCTTTGTATCGAGCAGGATTTTTCTTATCCTTGAAACATACGCATAAACCGTATTAGTGTTGATATTCAGCATTTCGCCTATCTCTTTAGGGCTTAGCCGCTGTACAAAAAACAGGAATGCTATGTTTTTCAGTCTTGGCGGCAGCTGTCTTAGGTTTTTGATAATCTGTTCATATGTCGCATTGCTGTTTTCAAGATCCGTATAGTTGTCCTTGAACGGAATATCCTTGTCCTCAAGCTCTTCATCTTTGTGATTTCTGCGTATCATATCAAGACAGACATTTTTGGTGATAACGGTTATATAGGATTTTGTTTTTCTGGAATACGGATTGTTTATCTTGTCAAGATTGTCAATAATCCTCACGAATGAATCCTGGACAGCGTCCTCGGCATCTTGCTCGTTATGTAAAATTTCGTAGGCCACATGATACATGAGACCACGGTACTCCAGATATATCTGCTCCAATATTGACTTCTCCTCTGGAGATTCCAGCATCTGTAAATAAATCAACATAGTTTGAACTCACAGTTATAGCTGCTTTCATTAT
>ENA-UESP01001685-UESP01001685.1-human-gut-metagenome-genome-assembly--contig:-NODE-1685-length-13866-cov-3.359707_pt1 | contig 13866 bp, 13 predicted proteins | sample MGYA00243003_ERZ508004 | MGnify/ENA primary metagenome ERZ508004 (study PRJEB26167, sample SAMN06115443) | human gut metagenome | host: Homo sapiens | place: China:Henan | collected 2015-07-29...
CCGCAATGTTGGAGCAGTGATCCGCGATGCGCTCCAGATTGGTGAGCACCTCCAGATAGACCACGCCGCTCTGGATGGCGCACTGCCCGTTTTGCAGCCGCTCGATATGGCGGTTGTGCAGCAGGTCGCAGATGCTGTCGATCGTCTCCTCCAACGGCTCCACGCTGGCGGCCAGCGCCGCGTCGGCACGGCCGAGGGTCAGCACGTCGGCGATGTGGTCCGCCGTGCCCGCGCCGCCCGAGGCGATGATCGGGACGGGCAGTTCCGCCAGCCGCGCGAAGGTGTCGCACGGGTAGCCGTTCTTCGTGCCGTCGTGGTCCATCGAGGTGAAGAGGATTTCGCCCGCGCCGCGGTCGGCGGCCTCGGCGGCCCAGGCGAAGAGTTCGCGCTGGGTGGGGCGTCGGCCTCCGTGGGTCGTGACGACCCAGCGGCCGTCGACGGTCCGGGCGTCGATGGCCGCGACGACGAACTGCGAGCCGTATCTGGCGGCGATGGCGTCGATCAGCGCGGGGTTGGCCACGGCGGCGCTGTTGAGGGTGATCTTGTCGGCTCCGGCGTCGAGCAGCCTGGAGGCGTCGTCGACCGACGAAATGCCGCCTCCGACGGTGAACGGGATGTCGATGCGCGCGGCGATGCGCGCGACCAGCTCCGTGAAGGTGCGGCGTCCCTCCTCCGAGGCGCTGATGTCGAGGTAGACCAGTTCGTCGGCCCCTTCGGCGGCGTATTTCGCACCCAGCTCCACGGGGTCGCCGACCTGGCGCAGTCCCACGAAGTTGATGCCCTTGACGGTCTGTCCGTCGCGGATGTCGAGGCAGGGGATTATGCGTTTGGCAAGCATCGCGCGAGGTCTTTGAGGGTGATGCGCCCTTCGTAGAGGGCTTTGCCGACGATGACGCTCCGCAGGCCCTGCCGGTCTAACTCTTCGATGTCCGACATCGAAGAGATGCCGCCGCTGACGGTGATCTCCACCGTCGGGAAGCGGCCTTGCAGGTCGGCGTAGAAGGCTGCCGAGGGGCCGCAGAGCATGCCGTCGCGGGAGATGTCGGTGCAGATAACCTGCGTAAGCCCCTGCGGAATGAATCGCCCGATCAGCTCAGGGGCCGAGAGCGTCGAACTTTCCAGCCAGCCCTCGATGGCCACCGCGCCGTTGCGGACGTCGGCCCCGAGGATCAGCCGCCCGGGGTCGAACTCCGCGAGCCATGCGGCGAAAAGGTCGGGCCGGCGGACGGCGACGCTGCCGCAGATGGCGCGGCGCGCTCCGGCGTCGAAGACGCTGTGCAGGGCCTCGCGGCTCTTGATGCCTCCGCCGTACTGCACTTCGAGCGAGGTCCGCGCGGCGATGCGTTCCAGCACGGCGAGGTTGCGCGGCTCCGAGGCCTTCGCGCCGTCGAGGTCGACCATGTGCAGGCGGCGGATGCCCGCCTCCTCGAAGCGGAACGCCGCTTCGAGCGGGTCGCGGTAGTAGGTCTTCCGGCTGGCGTAGTCGCCCTGCGTGAGGCGCACGCACTGGCCGCCGATGATGTCCGTTGCGGGTATGATTTCGATCATGGTGTCAGAGGTTTAGAAAATTGAGTAAAATCCGCGCGCCCGCCGCACCGCTCTTTTCGGGGTGGAACTGCGTGCCGAAGAAGTTGCCGCTCCCGAGCGCCGCGCTGAACGGGCGGCCGTAGTCGGTCGTGGCGATGGTTGCGGCGCAGGGTTCGGCGGCGAAGGAGTGAACGTAATATACATAGGTCTCCCCGGCCGTTTCGTCGAACAGCGGCGAGCGGAGCGAGGTGATCGTGTCCCAGCCCACGTGGGGGACTTTGAGCCGCGCGCCGTCGGCCGCCGTGGCCGGAAGCCGCAGGACCTGCGTCGGGAAGATGCCCATGCAGCGGGCGTCGCCCTCCTCGCTCGAAAGGCACATCAGCTGCATGCCGATGCAGATGCCCAGGACGGGCTGCGTGAGCGAGGGGATCACCGTGTCGAGTCCCCGCTCGCGGAGCTGCGACATGGCCGACGAGGCCTCGCCGACTCCCGGGAGGATCACTTTGTCGGCCCCGCGCAGCAGGGCGGGATCGGCCGTGAGCGTGAATTCGGCCCCTGCGCGGCGGAGGGCGTCGGCAACCGACCGCAGGTTGCCCGTGGCGTAATCGACGACGGCTATCATAGGACTCCTTTGCTGCTGGGGACGGTGTAATCGAAAGGGATGTGCGCCACGGCCATGCGCAGGGCGCGGGCGAAGGCCTTGAAGACGGCTTCGGCCTTGTGGTGGTCGTTGTCGCCGTGGGCCGAGATTTGGAGGTTGCACCGCGCGGCGCATGCGAACGAGTGGAAGAAGTGGCGGAACATTTCGGTCGGAACGTCGCCGACCCGCTCGCGGCGGAACGAGGCGTCCCACTCGAAGTCGATGCGGCCCCCGAAGTCGAGCAGCGCCAGCGCCCGGCAGTCGTCCATCGGCAGGGCGAAGCCGTAGCGGGCTATCCCGGCCTTCGCGCCCAGCGCGCGGTCGACGGCCTCGCCCAGCGTGATGGCCACGTCCTCCATCGTGTGGTGTTCGTCGATGTCCAGATCGCCCCGCGCGTCGACGGCCAGCGCGACGCCGCCGTGGTGGGCGATCTGCGCGAGCATGTGGTCCAGAAAGCGCAGGCCCGTGGAGATTTGGCCGTTGAAATCCCCGCGGCCGTCGAGGTCGAGGCGGACGGTGATCTGCGTCTCGCGGGTCTCGCGCCGGATTTCGGCCCGGCGTTCGCCGCGGCGGATGAATTCGGCGATTTCGCTCCACGAGTCGGTGATCAGCGCACAGGCGTCGGCGGCGCCGGCTTCCTCCAGCGTCCGCAGCCCTTCGGCGGGGGGAGCGAGCAGGATGCCCCGCGCCCCGAGGTTGCGGGCCAGCAGGATGTCGGTCGCGCGGTCGCCGATGACGTAGCTCGCCGCGAGGTCGTATTCGCCGCCCGTGTAGCGGCCGAACATCCCTGTCCGGGGTTTGCGCGTGGGGGCGGCGTCGGCCTCGAACGTGCGGTCGATCAGCTGGTCGTCGAACGCGACGCCCTCGCCGCCGAGCGTCGCGAGCATTTTGTTATGCGCCGGCCAAAAGGTATCCTCGGGGAAGGACGGGGTGCCGAGCCCGTCCTGGTTGGTGGCCAGCACGAGGTCGAACCCGAGGCCCGTGAGCGCCTTCAGGGCGGAGATGGCTCCGGGTACGAACGCGAGTTTTTCGAGGCTGTCGATCTGTTCGTCGGCGGGTTCGGCGATGATCGTGCCGTCGCGGTCGATGAAGAGGGCTTTTTTCATAATCGGAAGTTTTTGACGGTTTCTATCATCCGGGCGTTCTCCGCGGGGGTTCCGACGGTGATGCGCAGGCATCCTTCGCAGCCCGGGATGCGCGAGCGGTTGCGGACGATGACCCCGGCCGAGATCAGCGCGTCGTACATGCGGTCGGGATCGGGGGTGCGGACCAGGATGAAATTGGCATCCGAAGGGTAGACCCGCTCGATGGCGGGGCAGGCCGCGAGCTGCGGCGCGAGCCGGTCGCGCTCGGCGCGGATTTCGGCCACCTGCGGGGCGATGTCTTCGGTGAGCCGTTCGGCGACGGCCTGCTGCGCGAGGCTGTTGATGTTGTAGGGATATTTCACGCGTGCGAAAAGTCCGGCGACGGCTTCCGACGCGAATGCCAGTCCGAGGCGAAGCCCCGCCATGCCCCACGCCTTCGAGAGGGTTTGCAGGACGATGAGGTTCCCGAATTCGCCGAGGCGTGCGAGGAATCCCGGCCCGGCGGCGAAGTCGATGTAGGCTTCGTCGAGGACGACCATGCCGTCGAATTCGCGGAGCAGCCGTTCGATGCCGGCCGCCGGGAAGGCGTTGCCCGTGGGGTTGTTCGGGGAGCAGAGCCACAGCAGACGGGTGCGCTCGTCGGCGGCCGCCAGCAGGGCGTCGGCCGGAAGCGAGAAGTCCGCGCCGAGCGCGACCTCGCGCATCTCGACGTCGTTGATGTCGGCGGCGACGCGGTACATGCCGTAGGTCGGGGCGATCGAAACGGCGTTGTCGACGCCCGGACGGCAGAAGATGCGGTAGCAGAGGTCGATGGCCTCGTCGCTGCCGTTGCCGATGAAGACCTGCTCTTCGCGCACGCCTTTCAGCGCGGCGATCTTCTGTTTGAGGAGCTTCTGATGCGGGTCGGGGTAGCGGTTGACACCGTTGTCGTAGGGGTTTTCGTTGGCGTCGAGCCACGTCGTGATCTCTCCGCCGGAAAACTCGTCGCGGGCCGTGGAGTAGGGTTTCAACGTCCGGATGTTGGGGCGCACCAGTTCTTCGAGCGGTCTCACAGCACACCTCCTTTCATGCGGACGCGCACGGCGGCGGCGTGCGCCCCGAGACCCTCGGCCTCGGCCATGGCGATGACGGTCGGGGAGAGGGTCGCAAGCCCCTTGCGCGAGAGTTCCTGATAGGTGATCTTGCGCAGGAACGAGTCGGTGTTCACGCCGCTGTAAGCCCGCGCCCAGCCGCCCGTGGGCAGCGTGTGGTTGGTTCCCGAGGCGTAATCCCCGGCGCTTTCGGGCGACCAGGGGCCGATGAAGACGCTTCCGGCGGCGGTGATCTGCGCCGCGACGTCCCAGGCGTCGCGCATCGAGATGATCAGGTGCTCGGGGGCGTAGGCGTTGGCGAAGCCGATCATCTTTTCGCGGCTGTCGAGGACCACGATGCGGCTCTGGCGCAGCGCCTCGCGGATGGTCTCGCCGCGGCGCAGCTGGAGCAGCTGTTCGCCGACGGCCCGCTGGGTGTCGCGGGCGAACTCCACCGACGGGCAGACCAGCACCGCCTGGCTGTCGCCTCCGTGTTCGGCCTGCGACAGCAGGTCGGCGGCGGCGAAGGCGGGCGACGCTTCGTCGTCGGCCAGCACCAGCACCTCCGAGGGCCCGGCGGGCAGGTCGACGGCCACGTCGTTGGCGCCGACCAGTTGCTTGGCCTTGGTGACATAGCGGTTGCCGGGACCGAAAATCTTGTCGACGCGCGGGATGCTCTCCGTGCCGTAGGCCATGGCCGCCACGGCCTGCGCCCCGCCGACGGAGAAGATGCGGTCGACGCCGCACAGATCGGCGGCATAGAGGATTTCGGGGGCTATCGTGCCGTCGGGGCGCGCGGGGGTGCAGAGGATGACCTCCCCGCAGCCGGCGACGCGGGCCGGGACGGCCAGCATCAGCACCGTGGAGAAGAGCGGCGCCTTGCCGCCCGGGATGTAAAGGCCCACGCGGCGGATCGGCACGGCGCGCTGCACGCACCGGACGCCCGGCATCGTCTCGATGTCGACCTCGGGCGGCAGCTGGGCGCGGTGGAAGGTCTCGATGTTCGCTTTCGCGGCGGCGAGGGCCTCTTTCAGCGCGGCGGGGATGAGCGCGGCGGCTGCGGCGCGCACGTCGGCCGGAATTTCGAACGTCCGGGGATCGCGCCCCTCGACGCGGCGGGTGACTTCGCGCAGCGAGCGGTCGCCGCCGGATTTTACGTCGGCGAGGATTTCGGTCACCTGTCGCGTGATCTCCTCCTCTTCCCGGGTGAAGCGCTCGGTGAGGGCGGCCCACTCGGCGCGTTCGGGATTGTTGTGGATTTTCAGAATTTCCATGACGGTTCCGGATTTTTAGCGGATCATGTTTTCGAGTGCCAGGATCAGGATGCCTTCGGCCCCGATCTCCTTGAGCCGTTCGATGCGCTCCCACAACTGGTCCTGGGAGATGACGGCGTGGATCGAGCACCACCCCTCCTGCGCCAGCGGCAGCACCGTCGGGCTGCGCATGCCGGGGAGTATCCGGATGGCGTCGCCGAGCCGCTCCTTGGGGAGGTTCATCAGCACGTATTTCATGCCGCGGCTGTCGAGGATCGAGTTGAGGCGGAAGGTCAGCTGCTCCGTTTCGCGGCGCTTGTCGCTGTCAAGCCCCGGGCAGGCGATGAGCACCGCCTCGGAAAAGAGGACCTTCTCGACCTCGACCAGCCCGTTGGAGATGAGCGTGCCGCCCGAGGAGACGATGTCGAAGATGCCGTCGGCCATGCCTACCGCCGGGGCGATCTCCACGGAGCCTTCGATGGTGTAGATCTCGGTGGTCGCCGTATCATTAAAAAAGTAGCGGGCGAGGATGTTGGGGTAGGAGGTGGCGACGCGCCGGCCGCGGAAGAACGCGAGGCCTTCGTAGGCGGTCGTTTTGGGTACGGCCAGCGAGAGGCGGCAGCCTCCGAACCCGAGGTCCATGATCTGCTCGACGGGGAAACCCTTCTCGGCGACCTCGTTCAGCCCCACGATGCCCAGGTCGGCGACCCCCATCGAGACGGCCTGCGGGATGTCGTCGTCGCGCAGGTAGAGGACTTCCAGCGGAAAGCCTTCCGCGCGGGAGATGAGTTTGCGCTTGCTCTCGGCAACGCGGATGCCTGCTTCGGAAAGCAGGTCGATGCTCTGTTCGTTCAGTCGGCCCTTGGCCTGGATGGCTATTCGTAACATATTCGGTGTGTGTTTGATTGTTTGCTTCTTTCGGACACCCACCTGCGGTTCGGCACGCAAAAAAGCCCACCCGCAGGGGGTGAGCTTCATGTATTCTATAATAACCTCTTACATATACATAATCGACCTACCCCTCGGTAAAGTGGTGATGGTGATGATGGATATGGTTGAAAATCGTCATTCGTCCGGTTGTTGGAGGCAAATATAGGGTTTCTGCGGGAAAAAACAAAATCCGGCCCGGATTTTTTTGCATCCGGCGGAAAAACGGCGGTCGGGGAGGATGGCCGCCGCTCTCGTTTGGCGAAACGCTCCGCCGCCGGATTGATTATGGGCGCCGTAGGCGCGCGGAAGGGAAACGGAGTGCGAAGTTGCGGTTTTTAAGAGTTTTTAGTATATTTACGGCCTGCATCCAGTGAAAACGGCCCGTGCGGTGCGCAGGGGCCGTACGGGCGGCCTTCCGGATTGTAACCTGTTCGTCCGGGACCCGCAGCGCGGACCTTTCATTTAAAACGAAAAGACAATGTGTGACCCTATTCAGTCGATTGCGACCCGTTTGCGCGGGCTGCGCGAAGCGCTTGAACTGACCCAGGAGGAGGTGGCTGCGAGCTGCAACCTTCCGGTCGGACAGTACAGGGAGATGGAGAGCGGCACGGCCGATTTTTCGGTGAACGTGCTGCAAACCATATCCCGCCATTACGGGATCAGCCTCGATGTGCTGATGTTCGGCGAGGAGCCGAAGATGAACGCCTATTTCATCACCCGTGCGGGTGCGGGCGTGTCGGTCGAACGGCGCAAAGCCTACAAGTACGAAGCGCTGGCGTCGGGATTCCGCGACCGGAAAGCCGATCCTTTCATCGTGACGGTAGAACCCACTCCGGCCGACGCCCCGATGCACCTGAACAGTCACGAGGGGCAGGAGATGAACTACGTGCTCGAAGGGCGTCTGCTGCTGAGCCTGAACGGGAAAGAATTGATGTTGAACGTCGGTGACAGTCTCTATTTCGATTCCAGCCTGCCGCACGGAATGAAGGCGCTCGACGGGCGGCCGGTCCGCTTTCTGGCGATAATCATGTAAGCTATGGTAGAGAGATTCTTACAGCAAACGGCCTTCCGCTCGCAGGAGGATTACAGAAAGAACCTGCATATCCGCGTCCCGGAGAATTTCAACTTCGCGTATGACGTGGTGGACGCCTACGCGGAGGAACAGCCCGACCGGAAAGCGCTGCTCTGGACAAACGATCAGGGTGCGGAGATTCAGTTCACGTTCGCCGACATGAAGCGGGAGACCGACCGCACGGCCTCCTATTTCCAGCGTCTCGGCATCGGAAAGGGCGACGTGGTGATGCTGATTCTCAAACGGAGATACGAATTCTGGTTTTCGATCCTCGCCCTGCACAAGCTGGGGGCGGTCGTGATTCCGGCGACTCACCTGCTGACCAAGAAAGACGCCGTGTACCGGTGCAACACGGCCGGAATCAAGGCGATCGTCGCGGCGGGCGAACGGGTGATCGCCGACCACGTGGCGGCGGCCATGCCGGAAAGCCCGACGACCGAGCTGCTGATAAGCGTCGGGCCGGAAATTCCCGAAGGATTCCTCGATTTCCACGCGGGAATCGCAAACGCCGCCCCTTTCGTGCGTCCGCAGCGGGTGAACGCCAACGACGATATCATGATGATGTACTTCACATCGGGAACCACGGGCGAACCTAAAATGGTGGCGCACGACTTCACCTATCCGCTGGGGCATATCAGCACGGGGTGTTTTTGGCACAACCTGCACGACGGGAGCCTGCACCTGACGATCGCCGACACGGGATGGGCGAAGGCCGCTTGGGGCAAGCTGTACGGGCAATGGCTGGCCGGAGCCAATATTTTCGTCTACGACCACGAGAAATTTACGCCGGCGGACATCCTGCACAAGATCGAACAGTACCGCATCACCTCGCTGTGTGCCCCACCCACGATCTACCGCTTTCTGATCCGCGAAGACCTCTCGAAATACGACCTCTCGTCGCTCGAATACTGCACCACGGCCGGAGAAGCATTGAACGGAGCCGTCTACGACACCTTCAGGCAGCTGACGGGCGTCCGGCTGATGGAGGGTTTCGGGCAGACCGAAACGACGCTCACGCTCGCCACTTTCCCGTGGATGGAGCCGAAGCCCGGCAGCATGGGCGTGCCCAACCCCCAGTACGAAATCGACCTGCTGACGCCTGACGGACGTTCGGCCGAGGACGGCGAACAGGGGCAGATCGTAATCCGCACCGACATGGGAAAACCGCTGGGGCTGTTCAAGGAGTACTACCTGAACGACGAACTCACGCACGAAGTCTGGCACGACGGAGTTTACTACACGGGCGACGTGGCATGGCGCGACGAGGACGGCTATTTCTGGTTCGTGGGGCGTGCCGACGACGTGATCAAGAGTTCGGGCTACCGCATCGGCCCCTTCGAGGTGGAGAGCGCGCTGATGACCCACCCCGCCGTGGTGGAGTGCGCCATTACGGGCGTGCCCGACGAAATCCGCGGACAGGTGGTCAAGGCGACGATCATCCTCGGCGAAAAGTACAGGGCGCAGGCCGGGGAAGCGCTGATCAAAGAGCTGCAGAACCACGTGAAGCGGATCACGGCGCCCTACAAGTATCCGCGCATCATCGAATTCGCGGAGGAGTTGCCCAAGACGATCAGCGGCAAAATCCGACGCAAGGAGATTCGCAACGGGGATGAAAAACGGTAATCCCCGCCGGGGCGGACCTATCCGCCGGCAGATTTCCGGAGCCAGCCGGATATCAGAACCCGCTGAATTGCTCTGAATCTGCAGGTTGCCCGGAGTTTTCGGGTTATTCGGAGTTTTCGTGCTGCAGTTCGGGAACTTGGCCGGGCGCTGTTCCTGCGACCGAGGTCCGGCTCCGCCGCGAGATACACCCCTCTTTCTATTCCGATCGCCTGAAACAAATGTTTCGGGCGATCGTGTTTTTTTGGGTTCGGAGGGCAGCTACGATTAAGGCACGCCCGCGCCAGCATCTCGATACGCTCCGCAACGACTCGATGCGGCCCGCATCCCAATGCCCCGCGGGATCAGCGTACTCGCAGGATCAGCGGACCTGCCGATCAGCGGACCCGTTCGTACAGCTCCGTAATGCGGCTGCACATCTCTTCCCACGAAAAACGCTTGCGCTCCTCGATGCAGTTCAGTCGGAAACGCTCGATCGCGTCACCCTCGTACATCTTCGCAACGGCTTCGGCGACGCCCTGCGCCGTCGGTTCGCACACATACCCTACCCGTCCGTCGGGCACGATCTCGGCCAGCCCCCCGACATCGGTGACGACCATCGGAACGCAAAACTGATAGGCGATCTGCGTCACGCCGCTCTGCGTGGCCGTTTTATAGGGCTGCACGACGAAATCGGCGGCCGAAAAATAGTATTTCACCTGCTCGTCGGGAATAAAGCGGTCGTGAAGAATCACGTCGTCCTGCAAACCGTTGTCGGCGATCTGACGCAGGTAACGCTCCTTCGGGGTGTAGAACTCGCCGGCGACGATGAGTTTGCGCCCTTCGGCGCGCCCCGCGCGTTTCAATTCGGCCCACGCATCGAGCAGCAGATCGAGTCCCTTATAATCGCGGATCAGGCCGAAAAACAGCGCGTAACCCACCGCAGGATCGAGCCCCAGCCGGACGCACGCTTCGGAGCGCGCCACCCGCTCGCCGAAATTTTCGAACAGCGGATGCGGCGAGAAGAGTGCCGGAGCCTTGCTGTAGGCTTCCAGTTCGCGGTGCACCTGCTCGGACATATAGACGAAGCCGTCCACGGCCCGCAGGTAGTAACGGTTGAAGGGCTTATCGGTCAGGTGGCGTTCATGCGGCTCGACATTGTCGATCTGGCAGAGGACCTTCGTATGGCCGTTGCCGCGCGCGATGCGCGCGATGGTGCCGAAGCAGGGCGCCATGAAGGGCGTCCAGTACTTCATCAGCACGAAGTCGGGCCGCTCCCGGCGAATGCGCCGGCCCACGCGGAGCCAGTTGAAGGGATTGACCGTATTGACGCACCGGCAGATGTCGAGGTCGGCGGGAGGCGGCGTATCGACGGTCTGGCTCTTGCCGGGGAAGAGCAGCGAAGGATATTGCAGCGTGAAGGTTTTGATATCGACCTCATTGCCCCGCAGCCGGAACGTGCGGGCCATGATCTCCATGATCGAAGCCAATCCCCCGCGGTAGGGGTGCGCAGGTCCTAAAATCGTAATTTTCATAGTACAAATATAGGAAAATATGCGACATGGCAACCGTTTTCCCGCTCTTTATCGCCGACGCAGAGGGCGCATCGGCGGATCGGCCGCCCGCAGGCACGGAAAATCCCCGCCGAAGCGGGGACTTCCCGTGCCGCAGAGGGCAGAAACGCATATACGATTAAAAAACGGGATCCGGCCCGGAAGACATCCGCGGTACCGGTCCGGCAGGACGGACTATTCTCCGTCGCCGGGGTGTCCGAAGCTCTTGGCGGCATGCTTGCTTCCCGCGGCGGATTGCAGCGCGAGGTACTCCTCGCCGTAGTCGAGTACGTTTTGCAGTTCGGTACGGAAGGTGTCGAGGTGCTGCTCCTCCTCGGCGATGATGTCCTGAAACATCTTGTGCGTGACGGCGTCCTTGTGCTCGGAAGCGATGCGCGAAGCCTCGTTGTAGGAATCTATGGTGCTCTGCTCCAGCTGCAGCGCCAAACGGAGCATGTCCTTGACGTCGGTCACCTGCCGGGTGCGGAACGAAGCGTTCATATCGACGTCGCCCTGCAGGAAGAGGATGCGGTCGGAGAACTCTTCGATATGGCGCATCTCGGCGATCGAGATTTCGCGCATGATCTTCGAAAGGTACTGATAGCGGTCATCCTCGAAATGGGTGTGGAAATACATGTACTGGAGTGAAGTGGCGATTTCCTTGCCCACGGCATCGTTCAGCAGGTCGATGCTCACCTGATACTTGTTTTGTGTTTTAACTGCGTTTTCCATAATGAAAAAGGTTTTGCAGCCGTAACTGCAAAACCCGTTCCACGAAGCAGATGCGGGACACGCCCCGCAGGCTTATTTCCACTCGATAGAGGCGCGCACGGCCGGAGTGCCCTCGTCGCTGCGTATCTCGAAAAGCGCCGTGCGGCCACGCTGCTCGTAACCGACGCTAAGCGTCTGGCCGTAACGGCATTCGCGCAGGAAATGGATGTCGAAGCGCACCGGCGTCTCCTGCATGAGCAGTTCGACGGGCAGCATGTCGATCATCATTTCGATATAGCGCATCGTATTGACGTGGCGGTTGAAGTCGATGTCGCTGTAGACCACCTTGTGTTCGACCGTCTGCGCAGGATTCACCTCGCGGATCTTGCGGGGCTTGTCGGTCGGCGACGGAGCGTCGACGATGGCGTCGGCGTGGGCGTCGCCCACCCACGACAGATCGAGCGCCGAACGGCTCTTAAGGTCGATCATCGCCCACTGCGTCACGGCGCGGCCGAATTCGGTCCCTGCCGCATCGGTCAGCGTGAAGTTACGCGTGGAGAGCACCCGGCCGTATTCGTTGATCCACGTGGCGATCGTATAATCGGTATACTGCGTGGGCTGGCTGTCAAATTCGACAGCCATGCGCGAGAGGACCCACGAGTGGTTGTCGGCGTTCAGCGCGTCCACGCCGAAGCCCTTGCCGTGGGCGTCGACGCCCGCCGTATTGAGGATGGCCGAACCGAGCGAGGGAATCGTAGCCCTCAGCGTGAAATCCACGTCCTGCGGTTCGACACGGTAATTATAATGCGATTTTTCTGCCATATTGCTGATTTTTAACGTTGCGTCCCGACAAAGATACGTTTTTTGCAGATATTTTCATATATTTGTTTGACTATTAACCCTTATTAAAAATCGTTAGTTATGGAAATGAAAAAACTCGACTTCGCGGAAACGCTGAAGGATTCGATCGCCATCGGCGTGAAAAACGCCCCGTCGGTGGTCGTGGCAGTGGCCTTGTGGCTCGTGACGATCTGGATACCCTATATCAATATAGGGACGACCATCGCCATCAGCCTGCTGCCGGTCGAACTGGCCAAAGGCAGCGTAATCAACCCGCTCGGAATTTTCGACAGCAAATACCGCCGCTACATGGGCGAGTACCTCATCACGGCCGGCCTGATGGTGATTCCGATCTACATCGCCTTCGTATTCATGATCGTGCCGGGCATCGTGCTGTCCCTGTCATGGGCGCTTTCGTTCTATTTCCTGCTCGGCAAGGGCAAAAAACCGATGCAGGCCATCAAGGCGTCGAACGACGCGACGTACGGCAGCAAGTGGACGATGTTTCTCGTGACGCTGGTATTCGGCATCATGGTGGGCATCGTGTTCGGCATCTTGTACGCCATTTGTCTGGCCATCAACGTCGGCTTCATCACCTTCCTCGTCATGTTCGTCCTGATCGTGCTCGCGGCTTCGGTCCGGATGGCGATCGACGCATCGTTCTGGAAACAGCTGAAAGACAACGTGGAATAAGTTTACGGCACTATTTCCCAAAGACGGCCTGCGGGTCGTCTTTTTTTGTCTAGGACCAAATATTTTATCGAAAAACGATAAATATTATTTGTTTTTCGAAAATTAATTCTATCTTTGCAACTGTAAAACCAAAATAGTCACACATGCAGAACAAAAAATCGCTCCTGCAACGCCTGCTGGTCATTTACATTACGTTTTTCATCGTACTCGTGGCAAGCATCGCCCACGGAATTCTGCCCAATTTCTCGCGGGGCGCGGCGGAAGGCGCGGAACTCGGTAACGACATCGCCGAAAAGTGGAAATCCGGCGTGCCGCGCATGATCTACATGCTGGGCGACATCCGGGTGACGGGACAGCCCGAAACGGCCGTCGAAATCGCCGCGGCGCCGGGCGTGGAAATCAAAGCCAACGTCCGCAAACTCGGCCTGGTCGTCGAGCAGAACGCCCCGGGCACATCCCCGCTGGGGCTGGCATTCCGTTCGATCGGCGGCAGCGCATGGCTCTATGCGCTGGTTATGCTCTGCCCGCTTCTCTACCTGGCCATCATCGTACTGATGTTCGTGATCATCCACTCGCTGCGCCGCTCGATCCGCGAAGAGCGCACGCTCGACAAACGCAACGTCTGGTATCTGCGCGCAATCGGCATGCTGACGATCGTCACCGAACTGATCAGCGACACCGTGGACTGGGTGATGAACAGCCGCGCCGCCGAACTGCTCGCCGGAAGCGGATACACCGTCGACGCGGGTTTCCACGTCTCCTACGCAATGATCATCATGGGTATACTGATCCTTTTCGCCGCCGAGGTCTTCGCCATCGGCCAGAATTTGAGCGAGGAGCAGAAACTGACCATCTAAAACAGACGACATGAGAGAAATGCAAACGATAAAAGG